>Ga0153956_1000196_pt1 | contig 77914 bp, 75 predicted proteins | sample TSFL040MetaG_FD_104704 | JGI IMG/M metagenome (GOLD analysis project Ga0153956, IMG submission 104704) | Attine ant fungus gardens microbial communities from Florida, USA - TSFL040 MetaG | ecosystem: Host-associated > Fungi > Mycelium > Unclassified | place: USA: Florida, Wekiwa Springs... | reverse complement strand
CGAGCGGACCTCGCAGCTGAACGTCGGCGGCAACATGGACTTCTACAACATGCTCGAGCGCGAGCGGCTGGACTCGAAGAAGATCTCGAAGACCAACGCCGTCACCTCGATCATGGGGCACGAGCTGCCCGACGAGAACGTCCACGTCGGCCCCTCCGACTACGTGCCGTGGCTGACCGACCGCAAGTGGGCGCACATCCGCCTCGAGGGCAAAGCCTTCGGCGACGTGCCGCTGACCGCGGAGCTGAAGCTCGAGGTCTGGGACTCGCCGAACTCTGCGGGTGTCGTGATCGACGCGGTGCGGCTGATCAAGCTGGCGCTGAACAACGGCATCTCGGGGCAGCTCGACGGGCCGTCCAGCTACCTGATGAAGAGCCCGCACACGCAGCGTCCCGACGATGAAGCGCGGGAACTGACCGAGGAATTCATCGAGGTCAACGCGCGCGGGGCGCGGACGCCGGCGACGGCCGAAGTTCCGCGGGACTGAGGGTTCGCCTGGCGGGCGAGGATCGTGGGACACCCTCCCTCACGAACTGCGGGGAGGTTCGTCCGGGTGTCCCCCGATCCTCGCTTCGCGGGCCCTCGCAGTGATCGCTTGGGTCGCGGGTCCGCTCTATTGTTGGGCCGGTCTTGCCTTCCCCTGATTCTCTGACGATCGCGCAGGTTTCGCCGCACCGGCGGGCGACGCGGAAACCGGTCAACGAGTTTGTCGCTCGGCTGAGCGGGGAGCTGGCGCGGCGGGGGCACGAGGTGGTGCGGATCGGCAGTGGGGAGCCGGTCAAGCGGCCGCTCACCGCGCGTCCCTACGACATCGTCCACGTGCACGAGCCGTTCGCGCCGAGCGTCTCCTCGGCGGCGCTGCGCCACTCGCTCGGGCTGAACGTGGCGACCTTCCACGCGCCCCAGGAGCGGGTGCTCTCGACCCAGGTGGCGCGGCCGCTGGTCGAGATCTTCTTCGGCCGGATCGACGCCCGCACGGTCACCGGCGCGGCGACCGGGAAGCTCTTGGAGAACTACTTCCCGGCCACCTACGAGCTGGTCGAGCCGCCCGGGGAGGGGCGCGACTGGGGGGCGGTCGCCGACGACTTCGAAGCGGTGTACCGGCGCGTGCTGGCGCGACGCCACGACCCGACCGGGGACCCGGAGTTGCGCGCCGAGCTGGCGCGGCGGCCGCTGATCGAGGTCGACCTCCACATGCACACCGACCACTCCGGCGATTGCGCGACGCCGGTCGAGGTGCTGCTGCAGACGGCGCGCGACCGGGGGCTCGGGGCGATCGCGGTGACCGACCACAACGAGGTGTCGGGGGCGCTCGAGGCGGCCGAGATCGCGGCCGGGATGGACGACCTCAAGGTGATCGTGGCGGAGGAGGTGAAGACCGCCGAGCAGGGCGAGGTGATCGGCCTCTTCCTCAAGGAGAAGATCCCCAAGGGGCTGACGATGGCGGAGACGATCGCCGCGATCCGCGAGCAGGACGGGCTGGTCTACGTGCCGCACCCGTTCGATCGCTTCCACTCGGTGCCCGATTACGAGCACCTGCTGGACATCGTCGAGGAGGTCGACCTGCTGGAGGTCTTCAACCCGCGGGTGATGCTGACCTCGTTCAACGAGGAGGCGGTGCGCTTCGCGGGCAAGTACCGGATCATCCCGGCGGCCGGGTCGGACTCCCACGTCGCCCAGGGCCTGGGGAGCGTGCGCCAGCGGATCCACGATTTCGACGGGCCCGCCGAGTTCCTCGAGGCGATGCGGGACGCCGACATCACCCGCAAGCACAAGAACCTGGTCTACGTCCAGACCCTCAAGTTCCTGCAGACGACGGGGCGGCCGAAGGCGCCGAAACGGCGCGTCGCCAACGCCAAACCGGCGCGCGGGGGGCGGCCGCGGCGGCCCGTCTCGGTGCGCAGGAGCAGCGGCAAGAGCTGATGCACCTGACTCGTCGCGAAGGAGGCGCGCCGACCTCGTCAAAGAGATCGGGACCGATGCACTCCACCGACGACGAGATCCGCGAGAAGTACCTCGAGCGGGCGATCCGCGAGCTCAACCAGATGAGCCGCGAAATCCTCGATTGCCCCTATTGCCCGCGCGGGAAGCTGATGCCGGTCCTCGGCTCCGGCCACCCCCAGGCGGACGTCTTCATGCTCAAGCACTCGCCGCTCTCCTCGGAGATCGAGGAGGGGGTCGCCTTCTACGGCCGCTCCGGCAACGCGCTGATGAAATCCTTCAAACGGCTGGGGATCGACCCCCTCGTCGTCTACGGCACGCTCTGCGTCAAGTGCCCGGTGGCCGAGCCCGACCTCGCCCCCCAAGAGTGCGTCGCCCGCCTGATCGAGGAGCTCGCGATCGTCCAACCGAAGATCGTCGTCGTCATGGGCGAGCCGAGCCTCCGCATCCTCAACGGCCTCCAGGTCCCGTTGTCCCGTCCGATCGAAGGGCGCGAGGGCGAGATCCAGGCCTTCACCCCGACGATCGACGCCCTCTACGTGCCGGACATCGACGATTCGCTGGACGAAGAGGGCGCGAAGCAAAGGTTCTGGCGGGCTTTTCGGATGCTCGGCAAGTGGTACGAGGATCTGCCGCCGTACTAGGTGGCTGGGGGAGGACGGGTGTGGTGCGGGGCCCCGGTGGCCGTCCGACTTGGCGGGGGCTCGTGGGGCGGGCGGCCGTCCGAGGTGGTCCCGGGCGTCCTGGGCGCCTCGTGGGGGTCCTGGCAGGCTGTGACCCCCATGAGGCGCCCAGGACGTGAAGCTTCCGTGGGGAAGACGTCAAGGGTTTGTCACGAAGAGGGCCGGGGACGTCACACCTCCCGGCCCCTGAGGCCCCACAGGACCCCTGCCCCGGAGGTGAGTTCGCAGTTAGCGACACATGTTGTCGCTAACTGCGAACTCACTGCGCGGGGACCCTCCGGGGCCCTGAGCCTGGGGTCCGGATCGCGCTGCAGCGTCAATGGTCGCCATGGCGACCACAAGAGCTGCAGCGCGATGGCGACGTCTGGGGAAGACGCACAGAAGCGTGATCTTCCCGGCGTCCTCGTCACGGGGTCGGAGATCGGTGACGGATCCGTCGCAGTCCCGTGGGTGACCCGTCCGGCTCTCGTGACCCTGCGGCGTCACGGACCCTCCGTCTCTCCCCCACGGAGCGGCCCTCCCGACCACGGCCACAGCCTGCCCGGGCCGTGGACGGCAGGGCCCCGTCCCTTGCTCGTCACTCCCCGGTCCTCGGGCGGCAGCCGCACGGGCCGTATCCCTTCCGTGCGCATCTCTCAACGCCCCGATGTTGATGGGCCGAAAACCCCTCCTATAGGTCCGGTTTTCGGCCCATCAACCTGGGAGTGTTGGGGAAGTGTGGCGTTCTAGGAGGGCCACGCACTCGATGTGGGGGGTCTGGGGGAACATGTCGACCGGGCGGACGCGGCGGAGCTTGTAGCCGGCCTCCTCTAGTTGGGCGGCGTTGGGGGCCAGGGTGGTGGGATTGCAGGAGACGTAGACGATCTTCTTTGCCTCGCACTCGATCAGGCGGCGGACGATTTTCTGGGAGAGGCCGGCGCGGGGTGGGTCGACGATGAGGACGTCGGGCTTGCCCGCCTGCTCGAGGAGGGGGCGGACGCCGGTGCGGGCGTTGGCGGCGACGAACTTGGCGTTCTCGATCTTGTTGCGGCGGGCGTTGCGCTCGGCGTCGGCGATCGCCTCGGGGACGATCTCGAGGCCCCAGACCTCGCCCGCCGCGCCCGCCAGCGAGAGGCCGATCGTGCCGATGCCGCAGAAGAGGTCGAAGACGCGCTCGCGACCGCTCAGGCCCGCGAAGTCACGGGCCACTGCGTAGAGGCGCTCCGCCATCTCGGTGTTGGTCTGGAAGAAGGCGCCGTGGGACATCGCGAAGTCGAGGCCGCAGAGCTTCTCGTGCAGGCGCTCTTCGCCGAGCGCGCCGGTCGGGCCGTCGGTGCCGCCCGAGTCCCCCTCGATCGTCGTGTGCAGGTCGACCGGCGGCCGCGGCAGGCGCGCGGCGGTGGTGACGAGGCGGGTCTGGATCTGGCCGGTCCGCCGCCCCTCGCGGACGACCAGGTTGCGCAGCACGCCGCGCCGTGCCCGCGCGTCGTAGGCGGGGACGTCCTCGAGCCGCGCCCATTCGCGCACCCCGTTGCGCGCCGCGTTGCCCGCTTCGCTCGCCAGCTTGCAGTCGTCGACGTCGACGATCAGGTCCCAGCGGCCGCGCGCGTGGAAGCCGAGCGCGACGCCCTCGTCGGCGGTGCCGACCGCGCCCGCGCCGAAGGAGTACTCGAGCTTGTTGCGGTATCGCCACTCTTCCAGGGCGGGGACGATCGGCTCCATCTCGAAGCCGTCGAGCCCGGCGATCCGCCGCAGCGAGTCCTCCACCTGGGCCTGCTTCTCGGCCAGCTGGCGCTCGTAGGGGAGTCCCTGCCAGGGCGCCCCGGGGCAGGGCTCGCCGCCGTGGAGGCAACGGTCGGGGAGGCGGTCGGCGCCGGGGCGCAGGATCTCCACCGCCCGCGCCTCGGCGAACCGCTTCTTGCCTTTCGTCACCTCGGCGAGGACGCGGTCACCCGGCAGCCCGCCCGCGACGAAGACGACGAGGCCGTCCGCGCGGGCGACCCCGCGGCCGCCGAAGGCGAGCGAGTCGATCTCCACCTCGAGCCGCTCGCCCCGGCGCGGCGCCTTCCGCGGCGCCGCCTCAGTGTGCGTCCCAGGCTCCACTTACGGGAGTTTCCTGCGCGCCTGGCGGACCAGCTTCTCCACCTCGGTGAGCAGCGCGTCGGTCTGCTTGCGGCCGCGCTTGAGCAGCTCGCCGATCATCTTCTCGGCGTCGCCGTGGGTCATCCGGCCGCGCTTGACGGCGTCGTCGACGACCTCCTGGATGCGGTCGCGGCTCAGCGTGACGCTGTGCTCGAGCGAGTCGCGGAGCTGGGCGAAGCTCTTGTCGAGGCCGACCGATTTCGGTTTCGCTTTCGCCGGCGCGGCTTTTTTCGCTTTCGCCGCCGTCGATTTTTTGGCCGCCGCTTTTTTCGGTTTCGCTTTCGCTTTCGGTTTGGCTTTGGCGGCTTTTTTCGCTTTCGCTTTTTTCGCGGTCTGTTTTTTGTCCGGGTTCGGTTTCGCCTCCGCCGTCGGTTTCGCGTCCGCCGGTTTCGCGGCCGGCGCTTTCTCGTCGTCTTTGCCGGTGTCTTTTTCGATGCCGTTCTCGTCAGCCATCACGCCCCCTTGGATGTCCGGTTGTCTCTACCCACGCCTCGAATATCTCAATTTGCGAGCACGGGTGGGTCTTGTTTGGTGAAGCGGGCCTCGACCGGGGCGTGGTCGGAGAGGCGGAGGGCCTTGCCGTCTAGGGCGAGCTCGCGCCGCTCGGGCGGCCACTGGACCGGCGCCGCGGCGACCTCGAGCCCGCGGACGAAGACGTGATCGATCTGCCGCGGCCCGGTCGGCGGCGAGTCGAGGCCGAAGTCGGCGGCCAGCCGGGCGAAGACCTCCGGGTCCTCCGCCGGGCGCAGGTTGAGGTCGCCGCCGAAGACCAGCGGCGCGTCCCCGGCCCACCCGCTCGCCGCCTCGGCAGCTCGCATCACATCGGCCCCGGCGAGCCGCGGCCGGTCGTTGGTCGCGTGCAGGTTGGCGACGCAGAGGCCGGAGGCGGTCCGGGTAAAGGCCATCGCCCGCCGCTCCGGCTCGTCGGCGTGGATCTCCAGCTCGCGCCGCTCGGCGATCCCGCCGAGCTTCCCCGGCACCCGCACCAGCGTCGTGTTCGAGCCGCCCTCGCCGCTCGCCATCAGGTCCGGGTTCTGCCGCGCCAGCAGCGCCCGCCAGAAGCCGAGCTCGTTGCGCGAGGTGAGGACGCGGTGGTACTCGGCGCCGCTCGCCCGCGCCAGCGGCCCGGCGAAGCGCGGCGGGCACTCCTGCAGCAGCGCCACGTCCCAGGCCGCCGAGGCGAGCAGCGTCGCGAACTCGGTGGTGAGGTCGCGGTTGACCTGGACGTGGGTCTCGTTCGACTCGTCGAGGCGCAGGAGGCGCGAGCGCCAGGTGCGCAGCGCGGGGTCCGGCGGGTGGTCGCGGCCGTGGAAGAGGTTCCAGCAGAGGACGGTGATCTCCATCGCGCCCGTAGTATCGGCGCCTTGGCCAAGCGAGACTTCCTCACCGGTGAAGAGTTGGGCGCCTTCGAGCTGGAGCGCTTGCTCGACCGCGCCGCCGACCTCAAAGCGGGGCGCGACCCCGGGCGCGACGGCGGCCGGCTCGGCGCGACCTCGCTCGCCGGGCGCAGCGTCGCCCTCGTCTTCGAGCGCCCCTCGACCCGCACCCGCATCTCCTTCGACGTCGGCGTCTTCGAGCTCGGCGCCCATCCGGTGGTCCTGCGCGGCGACGAGATGCAGCTCTCGCGCGGCGAGTCGATCGCCGACACCGCGCGCGTCCTCTCGCGCATGGTCGACGCGGTGGTGATCCGCTCGGGGTCCCACCAGCGGGTGGCCGAGCTGGCCGCCGCCGCCGAGGTCCCGGTCGTCAACGCGCTGACCCCGCTGCACCACCCCTGCCAGGCGATCGCCGACCTGCTGACCCTGCGCGAGCGCTTCGGCGACCTTGCCGGGCTGCGCCTCGCCTACGTCGGCGACGGCAACAACGTGGCGCGGTCGCTGGCGGTGCTGGGGGAGCTCGCCGGGGTCGAAGTGGTCGTCGCGGCGCCCGCCGACTACCAGCTCGAGGAGGCGCACGGGGTGAAGCTGACCGGCGACCCGCGCGCCGCCGCGGCCGACGCCGACGCCCTCTACACCGACGTCTGGGTCAGCATGGGCGACGAAGACGAGGAGCGGCGGCGGCGCGATCTGGCCCCGTTCCGGCTCGATGCCGACCTGCTCGCCGCGGCCAAGGACGGCGCGGTCGTCCTCCACTGCCTGCCCGCCCATCCCGGCGACGAGATCACCGCCGAGGTCCTCTACGGCGAGCAGTCCGCCGTCTTCGACCAGGCCGAGAACCGCCTGCACGCGCAGAAGGCGCTGCTCGAGCTTTTGCTCGCCTGAACGCCCGCGCCCGCTATCCTGTCCGACCCGCTGCCCATGCGGGATCCCCGCTACCATGGCATGCGCAAGAGTTTTGGAGCGGTCAACAACGAGAGGATAGGCGGGAATGTCGCCTGTAGACATTGAGAGGCAGGAGGGTCCTTCGGCGCGCACCGTGAGCGCGTTGGTCGACGATGCGGCGGAGCGTCTGGCCGCGGTGGGGATCGATTCCCCGCGCGAGGACGCGGAAGCGATCGTGGCCGACGCGCTGGGCGTCAAACCTGCCGGGCTCTCGGTCGACAGCGCCGACGACGTCTCCGCCGAGGCGGCCGCCGCGATCGAGGAGAAGGTGCGGAAGCGGGTCGCGCACGAACCGCTCGCCTACGTCCTCGGCCGGGCGCCGTTCCGCGATCTCGAGATCGCCGTCGACCCGCGGGTGCTGTGGCCGCGCAAGGAGACCGAGCTGCTGGTCGAGGTGGGGACGAAGCTGCCGCAGGGCGCCCGCGTCCACGAGGTCGGCACCGGCTCCGGGGCGATCGCCCTGGCGCTGATGTCGGAGCGTCCCGACCTGAAGATCACCGCCTCGGACCTCTCGCCGGAGGCGGTCGAAGCGGCGCGCGAGAACGCCGAGCGGCTCGGCCTCGACTTCGACGTGCGGGTCGCCAAGGGGCTGCCCGACGACGTCGGCGAGGTCGACCTGGTGATCGCCAACCTCCCCTACATCAGCGACGAGACGATCGACCAGCGCTCGCCGGAGATCCACGCCGAGCCGCTGATCGCGATCACCGGCGATTGTGGTGCCGACGGCCTCGGGGTGATCCGCGGCCTGGTCGGGGAAACGCCGTCGGGGACGAAGCTGGCGCTCGAGCACGACACCCACCACGGCCCGGCGATGCGCGAGATGCTGCGAGAGGCGGAGACGCTGCGCGACTACGAGGGCAACGAGCGGGTCTCGGTCGGCCTGGCCCCGTGACGGACGAGCCCGGGGCGCCTGCCAAGGGCGATCGCTCGGCGGACACGTCGGGCGCGAGCGAGGCGAACCGCCGCGCCAAGGTGGAGCGGCTGAAGGCGGAAGGGGTCGATCCTTACCCGCACAGCTTCCTGCCGCGCGATCACGCCGCCGACATCCTCGCCGCGCACGATCCGGCGGCGCTCGGGGAGGGCGAGCACGCCGCGCTCCGTTACCGGGTGATGGGCCGGGTGACCGGCAAGCGCGGGCACGGCAAGGTCGTCTTCTTCGACGTCCGCGACGTGAGCGGGACGATCCAGGCCTACGCGCGGCGGGACAAGCTGGGCGAGGAGGCGTTCGCGCGGATCGAAGAGCTGGACCTCGCCGACATCGTCGGGGTCGAGGGCGTCCTCTACGTGACCAAACGCGGGGAGCTGGCGGTCAGCGTCGACACCTGCACGTTGCTGGCGCCGGCGCTGAAAGACCCGCCCGACCTCTTCCACGGGATCAAAGACCCCGAGGTGCGCTATCGCCAGCGCGAGCTTGACCTGATCGCCAACGAATCGTCACGGGAGATCTTCAAGAAACGCTCCGAGCTGACCTTCGCGATCCGCGACCACATGCACGAGCATGGATATGTCGAGCTGGAAACGCCGATCCTGCAACGGTTGACCGGCGGCGCCGCGGCGCGTCCCTTCGTCACCCACCACAACGCGCTCGACCGCGACCTGTTCCTGCGGACGGCGACCGAGCTGTACCTGAAGCGGGCGATCGTCGGCGGGTTCGAGGACGTCTACGAGTTCGGCAAGTTCTTCCGCAACGAGGGGATGTCGCCGAACCACAACCCCGAGTTCACGATGCTGGAGATGTTCGTCGGCGGCGCCGACTGGAACGGGGTGATGGAGTTCCAGGAGAACCTCGTCGCGAGCGTGGTCGAGAAGGTGATGGGGACGACGGTGATCGAGCGCGACGGGGTGGAGGTCGACTTCAAGGCGCCCTGGCCGCGGGTCGTCCTGCGCGACGAGCTGCTGAAGGAGACCGGCGTCGACATCTACGAGGCGAGCCGTGACGAGCTGGCCGAGGTGGCCGGCGACGACGCTGGGGAGAACGACGACTGGGCGGGCCTCGTCGACACCCTGCAGGGGAAGCTGGTCGAGCCGAAGCTGATCCAACCCACCTTCGTCACCGTCCTGCCGATCGACATCTGGCCGCTGGTGAAGCACCATCCGGACGACCCGAAGGTGTGCGAGGCGTTCGACGGGATCGTCTGTGGCCTCGAGATCGTCGGCGGCGGCACCGACATCAACGACCCGGTCGAACAGCGCGAACGCTTCGTCGGCCAGCGCGAACGGCAGGAGAGCGGCGCCGAGGAGGATCCCCACCCGACCGACCTGGAGTTCGTGCGGGCGCTGGAATACGGCATGCCCCCGGCGAGCGGCTGCGGCCTGGGGATCGACCGCCTGCTGATGCTGATGACGGGATCGAAGACGCTGCGGGACGTGATCATCTACCCGGCCATGCGAGAGCTCCCGGGCTCCTGACCTGGGGCCGTAGGACCAAGCTAGGGCGTGCCGGCGGCGAAGCGGCAGTGCTCTGCACGACGCGAAGACGACGGTGCGGCACAGCGCAGCGTCATACGGCCCTCAGGAGGCCGCCGTCGATCGGGATCGTGGTCCCGGTGATGTAGGCGGCCCGGTCGGAGGCGAGGAAGGCGACGAGGTCGCCGAACTCCTCCGGCAGGCCGAGGCGCCTCGCCGGGACCGTCTCGCGCGCGCTCCGCTCGGCGTTCTCCATCGACCCCTCGTTCTCCGCCAGCCGGTCGGTGGCGAATTTGCCGGTGACGACCGTGTTGACCGTGATCCCGTCGGCGGCGACCTCGCGCGCGAGCGTCTTCAAGAACCCGACCGCCGCCTGGCGGACCGAGTTGGAGATCGCCAACGTGGGGATCGGCTCGACGGTCGAGCTGGAGCCGACGTTGACGATCCGTCCCCAGCCCCGCTCCCGCATCCCCGGCAGGACCCCTTCGACCAGCACCCGCACCCCGAGCACCAGCGAGCGGTAGGCCTCTTCCCACTCCGCCACCGAGTTGTCGAGCGGCCCGCCCATCGGTGGGCCGCCCGTATTGGCGACCAGAATCTCGACCGGCCCGAGCGCCATCTCCACTTCGCCAGGAAGCTCCCGGAGCCGCCCGAGATCGCCGGCGTCCGCGACGAACCCGGTCACGCCGCCGCCCAGCTCTTCCACCACCGCATCGAGCCGCTCGCGGCTGCGGCTGACGATCGCGACCTTCGCCCCCTCGCGCGCAAGCACCTCCGCGATCCCCCGCCCGATCCCCTTGCTTGCCCCCATCACGATGGCGACGCGACAGTTGATCCCAAGGTCCACATCGGTAAGCCTAGGGACATGCATCAGCCGACCGCCGCAGCACCCGCACCCGCAACGCTCAGAACCCGCTGCGCAGCTATCGTTCCGCCCTGAGCGCCCGTAGCTCAGTGGTCAACGGGTCCCTCCGGGGGCCCAAAGAGCGTCGGTCTTTCAAGCCGAAGGTCGCCAGTTCGAATCTGGTCGGGCGCATCAAGAAAGGCCCTGGTAACGGGGCCTTTTCTGTGCCAGCTTCCGGCCGCCGCGAGTAGCAGGCCCTTGTACGGCCCTTTCGAGTCACAGCAGACCGTTAGAGAAGGCCGTGTAGTGGCGTCGGAGCGCCATGCCTGGACCTGACCTGGGCTTGTCGGCGCAGCGTTCGCCTATGTCTGGGTGGAGTAGCCAGGGGCGTGGGCAGCATGGCATTAGGGTTGCGCGCCGTTCCGCTTGCCAGACTTGTTCCCATGAGAAGCGAGGAACTCACCCGAACTCTTCGAATCGCTAGCGGGGCGCAGCTAAATCAAGAACTCGTTGACTCGATCCTGACGCCGGAGGTCCGGCAGATGATGGATCAGTACGGCAAGCGTTTCGCAGAGATGATCACGGTGCAGGTGAAGGTCGACGACCTTGTGCCCCCTGCCCTGCGGCAGCAGGTGCTGGAGCAGAACAAACGCATCGCGGAAATGGTGGACACCACCGGGATACGGAAGGCGCTCCTTGGCGTTGACTTCAGGCTTCCGGACTCGGTCGTCGCCCAGGTGAGCGCCTACCGCGATCAGGCTATGGCCGAGGCCACTGAGGAAGCGGATGCTGGCGGCGATATGGCGGTTCTTGGGCGCATCGTGGAGGAACGAGAAGCGATCATTACCTGCCTGAGGCGCATCGGGACCGCTCTTGAAGGATTCAAATTCATCCCCGAGCTTTCACCTATGGCTTCGCTGGTCATCTTCCTGTTCTGCATGATGATCGTCCTCGCGGAAGTAGCCAACGAACTGCTCAGCGAGCGCGAAGGCGACCAGGACTGAGCCAAAGCTGCCCCGGCCGGTGGCAGGGTGGCCACATGTTTTGCGTGAAGTGCCTGCACCTACGCAGCGAGCCATGAAATGATCAGCCGCCGTGAATGCCGAACGACTGCACGCCGTCGTTAGAAAACTGCGAACAGAGATCGCGGAAACTAGCTACCCCGACCACCTTGAGGAGCTTCGGGCGGGACTGACGGCCCTGAGCGAGTCGCCGAATCAGCCCGAACCGCAGCAGCGCGTCAGTTCTGCCCGCGAGGCCCTGAACAACGTTCTTCGCGACTCGCCTACCAACGACTTTTCGCCAGTCTGGAGGCAGGCGCTGGACGAGATGGGGATCTCCGACCTCGTTGGGGATGCGTTATTGGAAAGCATCGAGGCCATCCTGCTCGTAAACGACATCACGCCCAGCACTGCTGCGAGTGAGGTAGGGACGATCTCGGAGCGGGTCGCGCAGATGGTGGCAGCGTTGACGAAGGCCGACGAATCGCTCGACTTCTTCAGGATCGGTGGCGAGGATCTTTCCCCCGGCGAGTTTGAGGTCGGAATCATGATCCCGCGTCGTGCTGTGGACAACGGACTTGAAGAGCTCGGCAAGGAGTTCGTCAATCTCAAAAAGATCATCTCAACGTTTAGCGAGCTCGCGGGAGAAAACCGGCCGGAAGTTGAGGTGCGCTCGATCTCGTCGTCTGAGTTCCAGGTCTTCCTGCATTCCGCACCGGCCGTCGCGGTGATGATCGGGACGACCATTGAGCGGCTGATGAAGGCGTATGAGAGCTTCCTCAATATCCGGAAGCTGCATCGTGAACTAGCCGACGCGGGCATTCCCGACGAGGACCTTGAGGGCGTGTCGCGGCGGGTCAGCGGGAAAATGGAAGAAGAAATCCGTGCGATTGTCGACGACGCACTGGCCGAATCTCAGATTGAAGATGACGGAAGGCGGAATGAGCTTCGGGTTGACCTGAACATCAGGGTGAGCGAACTAGCCGAACGGATCGATGACGGCTACGACGTGGGCGTGAGGACGGGCGCCTTGCCGGAGCCGAGCGAAGAGGACGAGGAGGACGCTGATCCCCTCGACCCCGAGACGAGGGCGGCGGCGGAAAAGGTTCTGGACATCCAAAAATCGCAAGAGTTCTTGAGCGTGGAGGGGAAGTCGATCCTCCACCTTGATTCCGCTGACGACCCGACTGCTCCTGGCGAGTCCCCAGACGGACCCTAAGCTCCTCGGCCACGAGTCCGATCCGCGTTCGGATAGGCGTTGGTGGCAATGATGTACGCGACGTTCGGCTTAGATAGCCGAAGGTCAACCGCCGTCAAATTGGGTCGGGCACAGCAAAAGTGCCTGCAAATCGAAGGGAGGATGCCAACCGCCTGGAGCTGGCACCTACGCTTCCGCCCTTGTCCTGCCCTTGTGGCGTCTCAGTCCCCGCCGAAGCAGGCTTGCGGATTCACGGCGTAGGCCCGCCCCTCTACACGGAGTCGGACGCGCGCGTAGAGAAGTCGATCGCCGCCGCACCGGTCCGGTCGCAGCCGGTAGGCGTATCCCCGAACCCGCAGGTGCAGGAACGGCAGGTGGAACCCCTTGCTGACGCCTCTGAAGGTTGCGTGACCCTCGCCCCAATGCTGCCATCGCAGCTTCGCAAGGTTCACGCCTTCCGAGAAGGACGCCGATGGCGGCAGCACCGTGCAGTGCTGAGGATGCTCGGTCGCCACGGCGCGGTCGATGCTCGGGTTGCAGACCAAGGCCGCCGGTTGGGTTTCTCGTGCGTCGGTGCTGCCCATAGCCGGACTGACCGCCAGCATCGCCGTCGCCATCGCGACCAGCGCGGCGACTCTACCGATGCTGAACCTTCTTTCCCTGCCCATCTTGCCTCCTGTTCGCCGTGAACGCCCGCTTCTGCGTCAGTCGTGTCCAGGGCAACCCTTCAACGCCGGGTGGCAGAGTTCGCGGTAGATGCTCCAATTGATGTTGTAGAGGGCTTCTTCATCGGACCAGTCGATCTGCCTTGCCGCGTGAGGCCCGACGCGATAGCTGGCGGTCGGGGCGTTCGGCAGTTCCTGCCCGGTGGCAGCGTCAACGAGGCCGCCGCGAAAGCTGACGCGAGCGATGCCCCGCCAACCGGCATCCCCGAAGACCTTGGCGAAGGCGGCGCTGGCAAGAGCATCCGTGTCGTCGGTGGACGGTCCTTCAAAGCCTCCGCTCGGGGTCTGGAGGGTGACGTTGACGATCGGCCCCGCGACCTCCACGGAGCGGACTTCGGAGTCTCCTACGGCGAAGCCCGAGCTGACCTTGTCGCCAAGCGCTTCCTTCAGCTGCTGTTCGGCTGAAGGCCCCGACCGGGACGGCTCAGGTTCCTTCTGGCCGTTCCCAGCCGTTTCGTCGACCTGACCGGAGTCCGGCTTGTCCTCCCCTTCGGTCACGACCTTCTCGGCTTCCTTGGCCTTGGAGGTGGTCGCCTTGTCCTTGGTGTTCGCAGGGGTCGTAACGGCACTGCTGGTCTGCCCCGCCGTGGCGGTCTGGTCGCCGCCCTTGTGCGATGACCCGCTGCCACCAGACGCGGCGGCGACGATGATGACGACGAGCACCACCGGCACCCCGATCTTGACCAGCATGGGCGCTTCACGGACACGGTCCATGAACCCCGGCCGATTGCCGGACTCGTCACGGCTTGCCGAAGTGCGAATCCGATCCGTCCAGTTCTCGCCGTCGAAATACCGCTCCTTGCCGGTCCCCTGGGGGTCGGCGTACCAGCCGGGTCCGTCGGTGGGGGTGGGGCGGTCATCGGGTGTGGTCATCGAGGCGTCTCCCTTTCGCTTCCGTGGTCCGTCGTTCAGGCGACGGCAGCTTACCGGTCTGGTTCTAGACGTTTTGGTTATGCAACCCGACGATCCGCTTCATGGATCGAGCGGTCAGGCGCTTCGGCGAGAACGTGCGGGCTGCCCGCAAGGCGAAGGGCTGGACGCAGGAAGAGCTCGCCCACGAATCCGGCCTCGCGCCGGTGCAGGTGTCCCGTATAGAGCGCGGTGTCCGCGAGATCCGCCTCACGACTCTGGTCCGCCTGCTCGCGGCTCTCGACGTTTCACCGGACCGGCTTCTCGACGGGCTCAGGTAGGCCGCCTCAGATACGAAGCTCATGGGATCGCACCGCTGCCCGTGAGGCGAAGACGAACCGATCGTTGCGGTGGAGGAGGCCGGATCGCGACAGGTCGCGCACGGCGTTCAACACGCCGTCGCTCTCCACGGAGCGGTCGGGGTCCCGTGCGACTTCGCGGACGAGCTCATCGAGGCTGAGTTGCGCCGGATGATGTAGGAGCAAGGTTTCGAGGACGGCCGATTCCAGGGCCTCCACGGGATCGGCGCACACCTCCCTCGACTCGCGCCCCGTCATCCTTCGGCCGCCTTCCGCCGCACCTGTTCCTCGTCTACGTAGGCCGCGTCCAGGGCCGCCGTCAGCGCCTCCTGGGCCGACGGCAGGAGGTGACCGTAGACGTTGAAGGTGGTCTGGATGTCGCGGTGTCCCAGGTGCTCCTGGATCGCCTTCGGGTGGGCGCCCGCCGCGATCAAGAGGGCCGCGCAGGTGTGGCGCAGGTCGTGAAAGCGGAGCCCCTCTTTTTCCACGGGCAGGACCGCTCTCACCGCTGGCTTGAAGTGGCGCCGGTAGAAGTTGCCGTGGCGCATCGGGCCGCCCTGCGGAGAGGTGAATACCAGTGCGTCAGGACCGCCCTCGATCCCGTCGAGATGCGTGGTGAGCATGTCCCGCAGGAACTTCGGGATGCCGAGCCGTCGTGGCCTTCCGTTCTTGGTCGGGCCGAAGATCAGGCCCTTGTCCTTCGAGGAGATGTTGTCGCTCGCCGTGTTCACGTCCTTGAGTGCGCGCTGGACATGGAGCCTGCCGTGGAGCAGATCGATGTCGCGGCGCCGCAGGCCGCCGAGCTCGCCCGCTCGGAGGCCGGTGTAGGCGGCGGTGTAGACCAGCACCCGGTAATGCGCGCTGACCGCCCCGGCCAGTGCCGCGACCTCTGCGGCGCTGAGGAACAACATCTCCTTCTCCTCACCGCCGTTGGCGAAGGACCGCCGTCGCGGCAGCCGCACCGCCTCACACGGACTGATCGCTATGTAGTGGCGCTCGACAGCGAGCTTGAGCAGGGACCGGAGGACGCCGTAGATGTGGGCGACGGTCCCCGGGGCACGGCCACTCTGGGCAAGTTCGTTGACCCACTTCTGCACGGCCTCCGCCGACACCGCTCCGATCTTGGCGTCGCCCCACCGGTCAAGGACGTGCTTCGTCAGGATCGACTCGTAGCCAGCCTTGGTCTTCGGCTCGAGCTCGACCCACGTTTCGCGCCAGGCCTCGGCCACGTCGCGGACCCGTCTCTGGGACTGCGCCGGATCGATGTGTGTGCCCCGCTGGACGGACACCCTCTGCTCGTTCAGCCAACGTTCGGCCTCGCGCCTGGTCGGGAACACGCGCTCGATCTGCGCCGTCCCTCCGCGGGTCGGGTCCGGATAGCGCGCACGCCACACGGTGCCACCGTCCCTCTTGCGCCTGGAGATGTGCCCTGCCATCAGACGGCCCTCATGTTCACCAGTAGATGTTGCTTGCGACAATCATCACAAGAGAAACCTACCTCACTTCTACTTCCGGTGAACGGTGTAGTGAATGGCCTTGCGTGAAACCGTAGTAACCGAGCCTGAGGAGGCACACAGGAGATACGAACAGTCATGCCCTTCCTCCCTTCTTGGGACGGCGGTTACCTCGGTTACTCGGTTTCACCAGATACCTTTTCCATGCGTCCTCAAGATCATCGCGCCGGTAACCCTTGGCCACGGACTCCGACCCGGAGGTACGTTCCGACCTCCGTAGGCGCAATGCCTTCGGTTTGATGCCGTACTCCCTCAGCAACGCAGCCAGGTCGCGTGACCCAAGACCGCGCCCGAAGTAGGTCGCCCAGGGTGCATCGTCGATCTCCTCGAGTCGGCGGAGAAGCTCCGTCGTCTTCATCCCTTTCACCCGGCTGCCCCGCTTCCGGTCAGCCCGCAGGAATATCTGATGTAGGTCTGTAAGCAGACGAAGGCGATGGGATTCGGGACTGTCGACTCGGTCGGCGGTGAGGACCTCCACCAACGCCGCCCGAGCTGCCCCACCGACATCCAGCCGATCCGCGATTTCGACCAACGGCTCGCAGCCCTCCTGCATCCGGTCGCTCAATGGCTCGGGCATCTCGGGCCAGTCGGTGCCGAGCAGGTCCCGGTGCTCGCCTACCCATCGCTCGACCCGCTCCTTAAGCGGTGCCGCTTCGGCCTCGGCCGTCCGCAGGGAAAGACGCCGGACCTTCTCCTCGGGCTTCTTGCGGAGCAGTCGGATAGGGATCGAACGGTCGGCCACGGTATCGGGCAGCACGCCGATTCCGGCCAGGACCTTCGGGCAGAAGACGCGAAAGTGGACCACCTCTTGATTGGGGCCGAAGCAGCGCGGCACCAGGGCTCCCTTCCGGTGGCCTGCGTTGAGGATCGCGCGGTGGCCCTCGTACCTGTCGCTGAGGCCCTTGAAGACCGTGTCGACCTCATCGAAGAGCAGCGTCGGGAGTGTTGCCGTGACGTGTCGGTAGAGAACGGCCTCGGAAGGCATGACCGCCGGCCAGGGCCTGGCCACGAGCAGGCCAAGGAGTTCCATGAGGCGCGACTTCCCGCACTGTTTCTCGGCGCTGGTCACGGCGAGGTACGGGGTCTGCTGGAAGACCTCGACGCAGTGGGTATGTATTACCCAGAGCGCGACGATCAGGGTCTGCGCCTCCGACATCACGACGTATGAACGAAGGAACGTGGTGAGGGCAGCGGGGAGCGTGGGCTTGGTGCGCCGCCTTTTGACTTTGCGGGCCATCTCAGCATCCCTCGCGTGGCTCGATGACCTGTGACTCGACGTACTGGTCGAGCCAGCTACGGCGAAAGGCGAGTCGCCGCCCCAGGTGGGTGAAGCGGATACGGCGCTCGGCGACGCTGCGGCGCATCCATCGTGGGGTGGTGTTCAGGTATGCGGCGGCCTCTCCGACATTGAAGAGAGGGTCCGGATTGTTGACCGACATGTCAACTGTCTCCTTTGACTTGCTGGTCACCTACATGGTTCGTAACTCCTCACTTATCGACGGTGACCATCTGTCGATCGGTGATGCGTTGTAGAACCGTGTGTAGGCGACCTATCGAAGCCAAGGAACAGCAACGAAAGACGCAGGCTGAACCCTTGATTCAGGATTCAATGAACCAAGATACTGAAGTCGTCGGCGGAAAAAATGATCCTTGTTTTGGCCTGAAATTTGCAGCCTTCTTACATGGCTTCCACGCAGGTGGGCGGGTTTTCCCTTTTGCCATGCGGCTCTTCGGGCCTGCCGTCAGGCGCGGTCAAGACACCGCATTTCGCGGATTGGCTAGCTCCTGTCGGTGTAAGTCGATTCAGCATCTCGCGTGACATAGAGGGTCTGCCGCGCCCTTGTCCTGCCCTTGGTATGAGGGCTCAAGGCGGTCTGCGCCGGTTCGCGAAAGACGGCTTCGGGAAGGCGTCCATCTGGCCTGTGACCTGCGATTCAGCGCCTATCTGGCGTTGCGACTGGGGAGCCGGTCGCTCGGCCTGTTCGCCCTTTCAAGCCGAAGGTCGCCAGTTCGAATCTGGTCGGGCGCACTCACCTGTGAAGCCGGATATGGCTCTGTGGGTCGTTTTCCGAGGTTTCCTCCCGACCTCTCCGATGGGTCGGCGGAAGTCATCGAAGGTCGATAAGAGTCACTTTTCGGCCCTTTCGGTCCCTTCGCGGTCCCTTCAGGAGGGGCCGTCCCCGACGGTCCCGGACCTCGCTCCCCGTTCCTGCCCGACGGCCGGGCGTCCGGACCGACCCCGGCCGCCGGCCGCCATCTGCCGCCGGCGCCGAAGGCCCGCTCATCGTCCACCGTCTCGGATCATTCCTAAGCTGGCGGGATGGCACTTGACCCCATCGTCTCGTTGTCGGTCGCGATCGCGGAGGCCCCCGGCAGCCATGCCTTCCTGCTCGGCTCCGGCATCTCCCGCGAAGCCGGCGTCCCCAGCGGGGAGGAGGTCCTGTGGCAGGCGGTGGGCGAGCTCTACAGGCTGGAGAACTCCACCGCCAACACCCCCGGGCGGGACGGGCTGGACGAGTGGCTCAAGGAGTCTGGCCGCGAGCGCTTCACCTATTCGCAGATCCTCCAGCTGATCGTCCCCGACCCCGCCACCCGCCGTGACTACCTAGCAAGCACTTCGAGGGAAAGGAGCCGGGGAGGTCCCATCACGAACTCGCCGCTCTGGCCGAGGCCGGCCTGATCAAGGTCTTCGTCACCACCAACTTCGCCTGCCTCCTGGAGCACGCCCTCCAGGCCCGTGGCATCGAACCCGGTGGTCGTCACCTGCGCGGCCGATCTCGCCTCCGCGCCCAGACGGGAGCATTCCGACTGCTACGTGGTCAAGCCCCACGGCGACTATCTCCAGGAGACGATCCGCAACACGCCGGCGGAGCTCGCAGAGCTCCAGCCGGAGATGGCCGCCGAGCTGGCCGAGATCTTTGGGTGCTACGGCGTCGTCGTCCTCGGCTACTCGGGTTCACCGGCGCTCGGTCCTATCCTGCGCTGCCCGGTACGGAAAAGGGTTCCGTGCCCTTGGGATATTCAGAGCGTTACCGGTACCGCAGCAATCGCACCGGGTACGCATGGTTAAAGAAGTAGAGCCACCGGCCCGGCAGCAACGGCGCCGGTCAGGTCATGGGGAAGAGGTTTCGTGGGTGCCGGACACCGTGACTGACCTGTGCCTGGACGGGCGCAGCTCCGCGTAGGGGATGTTGTTCCGCATCGCAATAGCAGGTTCTACTCCTGAGTTTCACAACATGTTCCTGTTGATGTGGCCGCCCGTTGGATGCCCGTACCGCGCTGCTTGCAGGCCGTCCGTAGTCACCCGCAGGGTGGCGCAGCCGAGGCCGAGCAAGGCGAGCGCCTTGACGGCGGACGGCCCCCAGAATTTCCCCTCGTCGGCAGGTGCGACAGTTCCGCCCTGCCGAGCCCGAGATGCAGCTCAACCCGACCTCGATCCGGTCTACCATTCGTGGTGTGACGACCCGCGAGAGAGCCCATGCCGTGCTGGATCAGCTACCCGAGGAGCGGGTGGACGCGGCGCTCGCGGCCCTCCGGGCGGTGGAAGGTCGCGATACCTCGGTGGAGGCCATCCTCGCCCGTCACGGCGAGGAATGCCTCGGCGCCGAGGAGTTCGACCGCCACTTCGGATCGTTGCCGACCGACGACGAGGGCTGAGGCATGGCCAAACCTGCCCCCGATCCGGTATTCCCGGTCGGCTTCGACGAGGACGCCATCACCGAGGACCTGGACCGCCTGCCCGAGAGTGCGGGGGAGGACCTGGAGGTCTTCCGCCGGGAGTTGCGGCGGGGAGCCGGCATCACCAAGGACAGGCTCAAGTCCTGTCAGGCGGCCGGACGCCCCCGGCGTCGATCGCCTGATCCTCGCCGGGGCCACGGGAAGGGGGCGCCGTGAGGGGATCAGCGTCCACAGCGAGAGCGCCGCGAGGAGCATCAGGGCGAAGACGACGGCCGCCGCTGTCGCCCGTCCTCCCCGCCGCAGAGGGCTCTCCCGCATCGCGGCCTACACCGCGGCGATGCCGGATGCGGCCTGTCCCGCCCGCGATCGACTCCGCGCCCCACCCGACCACCGCGACCTCTCCGGCTCCACCCAGCCGCCGAAGGCGCGCTCCAGCTCCTGCGCCACCGCGATCGTGACGTGGTCGCGGTCGGGCGCGGCGATCGCCTGCACGCCGGTCGGCAGCCCGTCGCGGCCCAGGCCGAGCGGGATCTCGGTCGCCGGCAGGCCGAGCAGGTTGAAGGCCGCGGTCGGGGCGAGCACCCACGGCCGCCCGAGGGTGCGGCGGTGGCGCGGCACCGGGCCGGGGTAGGGGGGATGCAGTAGGACGCCGTCGCCGATCGTCCCGATCACCGTGTCGCGTAGCGCTTCGACCGCGGCGAGGAGGCGTCGCCCGCGCCGCCAGGGGAGGAGCCTCCCGGTCTGCTCGCCCGCGATCAGGAGCGCCGTCGCCAGGGTGTGGTCGGCCCGCCGCGGCCAGAGGTCGCGCAGCCGCAGCCCCGCCTCGCCCTCCGCCGTCAGGAGCTCGGCCGCCGTCCCGTCCGACCACTCCTCGAGCGCCGCCAGGTAGAGCTCCATCGCCCGCCGTAGCCCCGGCATCGGTACGACCCGCAGGCGCGCACCCGCCGCGACCAGGGCCGCCGCCGCCCGGTCGCGCGCCCGCAGCGCGCCGGGGCGCATCGGGGTGAGCCAGGCGCGCGTCGCGACCACCACCTCGAGCCCCTCCACCGACACCCCCGCCGGGTCGCCGAGCGCCACCGCCCGCGTCCGCGGGTCCTCGCCGTCGGGCCCGGCGATCAGCCGCAGCACCAGGGTCAGGTCCTCGGCCCGTCGGCAGAGCGGCCCGACCCCGACCATCCGCGCGCTCTCGCCCTCGTCGAAGGGCCACTGGCCCGAGTTGGGGACGATCCCCGGCGTCGGCTTGTGGCCGAAGACGCCGTTGAAGAAGGCGGGCAGCCGGATCGAGCCGCCCATATCGGAGCCGAGGCCGAAGGGCGAGCCGCCGCAGCCGACCGCCGCCCCCTCGCCGCCGCTCGAGCCGCCGGCGCTCCGCCGCGGGTCATAGGCGTTGCGGGTCCGCCCGTAGACGCGGTTCTCGCTCTCGATCCACATCGTCAGCTCCGAGGTGTTGGTGGCGCCGAGCGGGATCGCCCCGGCCTCCACCAGCCGTGCGACCACGGTCGCGCTCCGCTCCGCCCGCGCCTCGCGGCGGTGGACGACCCCGGCGCAGTTCGGCATCCCCGCCTGGGCGATCGACTCCTTGACCGTGCACGGCACGCCGAGCAGGGGAGGGAGGGATCCTCGCTTCCCCGGCGGCGTCGCGGCGACCGTCCGGTCGGCCTCCGCCGCCTCCTCATAAGCCGCCTCGAAGCGCTCGGCGACCAGCGCGTTCAGGCTCGCGGCGTGGGCGAGACGCTCCACGTGGGCGTGGACCACGGCGCTGCTCGTCGTCCGCCCCTCGCCGATCGCCGCCGCCAGGGCGCGCGCCGACATCCGCCGCATCTCTCCCGCCTCCACGGCCGGTCAGGCTAGCGCAGATCCCGGCTGTTGTAAAAGATCGCCTACACCGCCTCCGGCGGATCGCGCCCGCGCCCGTCGCCGTTCGCCACCCGGCAGGCCTCCTCGGGCCCGACGAAGGGGAGGCGGCTACCCTTCCGACGTGAGCACCATGATCGACGAGGATCTGATCACCGAGGCGGCCCGCCGCCTGGCGGCGGCCGCACCCGATGCCCAGGTGATCCTCTTCGGCTCTCGGGCGCGCGGTGAGGCTCGACCGGATTCCGATCTCGACCTGCTCGTGATCGAGCCCGGCGGGGTGTCCGAACGGCGTGCGGAGACGGCACGACTGAGGCGCGAGCTGCGGGGGCTCGAGGTGGCCCTGGACGTGATCGTCGTCAGCGCCGAGGACGCCGAGCGATGGGGCCGGCTCAAAGGTACCGTGCTGAACGAGGCGCTCAGCGAGGGCCGGGTCCTTGTCGAGGCCTGAGGCCCGGGACTTCGCAAGAGTCCTCGCGCGTAAGGCGGAGGCCGGCGCCCAGGTCGACGATCGCGGTTAGGGTCTCCTGGGCGCTCAGCCGGAGGAGCGCCCGCGCCCGTCGCCGTTCGCCACCCGGCAGGCCTCCTCGGGGCCGACGAAGGGGCAGAGGGCGATGTAGGTGCAGACCGGCGCCAGGGCGGGCAGGGCCTCGGGCCCTGCCTCGCGCAAGCGACGGTAGGAGAGCTGGTAGATCGCCCCCGAGATCGCGTCGGCGGCCAGGCGCGAGGTCTCCGGCGAGAACTCGAAGCCGCCCGAGATCAGCTCCTCGAAGGGCCGCAGCGCCTCGCTGCGGCGCGCCATCGCCTCCGGCCCCGCCGCGTAGGCTTCCACCATCAGCAGGTTCGCCAGCGAAGGGTGGGCGGCGAGGAAGTTGAAGAACGCCCCCAGCGCCGCCCGGATCCCGTTCGCCCAGTCGGGGGCGCGCCGGTGGGCCGGCCGGGTCGCCGCCACGATCCGGGCGCCGGCCGAGTCGATCGCCGCCAGCATCGCGTCTTCCTTGCCGTCGAACTGTGCGTAGAAGGTGCTCGCCGACATCTGCGCCCGGCTCACCACCTCGTCGACGGTGGTCGCCGCGTACCCCTTCTCGGCCATCACTGCCGCCAGCGCTCGCAGCGCCCGCTCGGCGTGGTCGTGGGCCTCGATCGTCTCCCCCGCCGCCCGTGGCGGGCGCGCCGAGAGCCGCAGCGGCTCGGGCGGCGGCCGGTAGGAGAGCATGATGTCCCACATCTCTCGCGACTGCTCGGTCAGCTCGCCTTGGCGCCCTTCACGTAGGCGGTTGCGCACCATCTCCTGCTGGGCGCCCATCAGCGCCATCGTCATCTCCTTCGGCATCCCGACCCGCTCGGGCGACTGCGCGATGACCTGCTCGGTCAGCCATTCGAACCCGGCGATCGCGTTTTCGAGCGGGACCAGCGCCTCCGGCCCCGCCGCATAGGATTCGACCATCACCAGCTTGGCCGCCGCCGGCTGGGTGGCGACCATCTGGACGAAGGCGCCGAGTCCGGCGCGCGCGCGCTCCTCCCAGGAGCCCGCCGCGGGCCCGTCGTCGGGCAGCGCGACGCCACCGGGCGCGGGATCTTCGACCGTCTCGCCAGCCTGCTGGGTTGCATAGGCGATCGCCACCCCGATGATCGCCTCCATCGTCTCCAGGAAGCAGGTCTGCTTGTCGCCGAAGAGGTCATAGAAGGTGCGGCTCGAGACCCCCGAGAGCTTCACTAGATCGGCGACCGTCGTCGCCTGGTAGCCCTTCTCGTCGACGACGGCGACCATCGCGCCGAAGAGCCGCTCCTTCTGGTTTGCCACCACGTCCTCTCGGGGGACACCCGGACCGGGGCGCAGTTTGCGCTCCCGCAACTTCTCCGACTTCCCCCAGGGGGTCAGCACCATGACCGCGCGCAGCCTATCGGCGCCCCTGCCCGCATCGCGGTAGGAAAATACCAGTAGGCTGATCAGTCTATCTATCCAGAAACGCTGGACCCGCGCCCCAGCTCGCTTCCGTATCACGCGTGATACGCTAGGCGCATGGCAAGCGTGAGCATCAGGGATCTACGTAACCACGGCGGCGAAGTCGTCGATCGGGCCGCCCGTGGGGAGCGGATCACGATCACGCGCTCCGGCAAGCCGGTCGCCGAGCTGCGGGCTCTGCGACCCGCGCTTTCGGCCGATGCCCTGGTGGAGCGCTGGAAGGGACTTCCGCCAGTTGACCCCGATGCGCTGCGCGCCGACATCGATCAGCTACTGGACACCAGTCTGTGACCTCGGAGTTCCCGGCGCCTTCCAGGCGGGGAATCCTCGACACCTCGACGGTGATCCTTCTTCAGCGGCTCGAGGATGGCACGGCGCTTCCGGCGGAACCTCTGATCACCACTGTGACGCTCGGGGAGTTGGCCGTCGGTCCCCTTGTCGTCCAAGACGAGAGCGTGAGGGCGACGCGGCAGGCTCATCTGCAACAGGCGGAGGTCACTTTCGATCCCCTGCCCTTTGATGTCGCCGCCGCGCGGGCCTTCGGACGGGTATCGGCTTCGCTGCGCCGCGCCGGTCGCAAGACGAAGGCGCGCACCTTCGACGCAATGATCGCGGCGATTGCGCTCGCCAATGACCTTCCGATCTACACCTGCAATCCGGATGACTTCAGCGGGATCGACGGTTTGGCGGTGGTTGCCGTGCCCGTGCCTGCGCGGTAGTCAGCACGGTGCCGGGTGTGGGGTTGCACCCCGCGCCCGGCGACTCCTCATGCAGGTACCCGAATCACCGCCTACACGTCCCGTGACCCGCGGTGGCGCTCGCGGCGGCCGTCCCAGTTGGCGATCCGGCAGGCCTCCTCGGCCCCGAGGAAGGGGGCGAGGGCGAGGTAGGCGAGGAGCGGCGCGAGGCCGGGCAGCGCCTCGGCGCCGCCGCTTCGCAGCCGTCGCTCGCTCAGCGAGAGGATGCCGCCGACGATCGCCTCGGCGGCGATCTCCGGCACCTCCGCCGCGCCCGGTTGCCGCCGCCCGGCGTCGATCAGCTCGCGCAGCGGCGCCAGTGCGACCTCGCGCCGTTCGACTGCCTGCGGACCCGCCGCGTGGACCTCCACCACCAGCAGGCGCGCCAGCGCCGGCCGCGCGGCGAGGAAGTTGCAGTAGGCGCCGAGCGCCGCCCGCACGCCGCGCGGCCAGTCCTCAGCTCGGCGCGCCGCGGGCAGGACGGCGGCCAGCAGGCGCGCCGCGGCGGAGTCGACCGCGGCCGCCGTCGCCTCGTCCTTACCCTCGAAGTAGCCGTAGAAGGTGCTCGCCGACATTTGCCCGCGGCGCAGGACCTCGTCGACGGTGCTCGCCGCGTAGCCTTCCTTGGCGACCACCGCGGTCAGCGCCCGGATCGCCCGCTCGGGGTGGTCGTGGGCCTCGATCGACTCTGGCCCCGGCTCCGGTGGGCGCCCGGCGAGCCGCAGGCGCTCGGGTGGCGGCCGGTAGGAGAGGACGAGCCGCCAGAGGCCCTCGCTGAGCGTGGGCAGCTCGGCCTCGCGGCCCTGGCGTAGGCGGGCGCGGGCGATCTCCTGCTGGGCGCCGATGTGGGCGCTCACCATCTCCGCCGGCATCCCCGCCCGCTCCGGCGACCCTTCCAGCATCTGGCGCGCCAGCCATTCGAACCCCGCCACCGCGTGTTCGAGCGGCACCCGCGCCTCGGGGCCGGCTGCGTGCACCTCGATCAGTCCGAGTTGCGCTGCGGCGGGCTGGGAGGCGACCATCTGCGCGAAGGCCTCGAACCCGTGCCGCGCCCGCTTCTCCCATGTCGTTGGCGCCGTTGGCGCCTCCGCCAGGTCTGCGCCCTGGGGCGCGGGGGAGGTGGAGCGCTCGCCCGAGCTCTGCACCGCGTAGGCGATCGAGGCGGCGATGATCGCCTCGAGCGTCGCCAGGAAGCAGGAGTCGAGGTCGCCGAAGAGGTCGTAGAAGGTGCGGCTGGAGACACCGGAGATCTCGACCAGGTCGGCGACCGTCGTCGCCCGGTACCCATGTCGCGCCACCGCGGCGACCATCGCCCCGAAGAGTCGTTCACGCTGGTTGGCGACGACCTCCTCCCGCGGTACTCCGGGCCCTGGCCGAAGGCGCCTTTCGCGCAGGCCTGCCGACTCTCCCCACGGCGTCATCACCATCGCGGCCACCGTCGCGCGGGCGCTGGACTCAGTCGCCAATCAGGCTCGAGACGATAGGCCGATGCTTCTCGTATCGTCACATTCATCACCAGTGCATGGACGGAGAATCGTCTTTCTACTGCGATTTTTCGGGAAACGCTGGCGTAATTGCCACGTTGTCCATCGCTGACACGGTTGACAGCGTAGGCCACCGTGTGTAACTTTCGCAGCGTCGCCGCCGCAGCCGCCTCACCGGAGCCACCGGGAAGGCGGCTGAAGTCGCGACATGGGAACGGGGATATACGGCCTCAACGGGGACCGCCGCTTGGGCGATCGGCAGGGGCCGCTTCGGAGAGGAGCAGGTTTGAGGCAAATAGCGAAGGCATTCCACAACGCCCGCGCCGCAGTCACCCTTCAGGGCGCGGCCTTGGCCGCGAGCCCGCAGGGCTTGACGGCGAGCGCGGCCGACAATGTCTCCTGGTCGGCACGCGGCAGGCGCCGCTGGGCCGACACGGATGCCTCCGTCTTTGTGAGGGCCGGGGTGTCAGGGCGGATTGGGGGGTCGCATTCGATCGTCAATCTGACAGGCCACCTTCCGCCGATATCTGTGCGCCCTCCGCACAACCCAAGCTTCACCTGGTGTTCCAAATTTCGCCGCCGTCTTCATCTCCAGCAGAAGCACTTCAAGGTCGTTTCCCGCTCCGTACATCCATGCGGTATCGGAGACCAATCGCAGGCCATCGAGTCACAACTCGGTCACCGATCCAGGCAGCCGAGACTGACGACGAGTAAGGAGAGCTAAGTGAGACGCCAAGCGAATGCATCGTCAGCTGGGTACGTCACGAACAGCGCTGCCTGGACGGCTGGCGGCGCACTTGCGCTCGTGCTGGGTGTCTGCATGTTGGTCTTTGGCGCGCCCGCCGCCGCTGCCGCCCTGCCTACCGCCACGATCGACCCCAACCCGACGGCCGGCTACACGACTGCCCGCGTCTCCGGCGTGATCGACCCGGGCGAAAAAGCAGTGGAAGCCTACGCCGAATACCGTGTGGCCGGTTCCGGGAGTAGTTGGGGCGAAAGGTCCATTGAGAACATCGCGGCCAACTCCGGACCGACTCCCGTCTCTGGCGAAATCACTGGCCTCGTACCGGGCACGGAATATGAAGTGCGCCTCGATGCATGGGTCGGCAGCGAATTCACCGGCTACTTCTCGCCGGAGCCGAATCCGGTCCTGACCACCAAGACGGTGGATCTGCCCACGATCTCGATCGAACCGGCCGGAGCAATTACTCCCACCTCCGTCCACCTGAGCGGGCAGATAGATCCGAATGCACCGGAACCGGCCCCGGCCTCTGAGGAAGTCGAAGCCGCCTTCACCACCACCTGGCACTTCAACTGCACCCCCGCCTGTCCCGGCCTCTCCGGCGTGGTTCCTGCCGACGACAGCGTGCACGCGGTCGACGCCGACGCGACGGGCTTGCTGCCCGGCACCGATTATGAAGCCACCTTGATCGGCGAGAACGCGGGCGGTGAAGTGGCCACCGAGACGATCTCCTTCTCCACTCCTCCCGTGGCCCCCAGGGTCACCAACTCCTTCACCACTCGCGTCGGTTCCACCGAAGCGGTGCTAGCAGCCGGGATCGTCCCGGGCGGCGCCCCGACCACGTATCACTTCGAATACGGGTCCACGTCCGCCTATGGCCAGAGCACCGCGGAGAGCTCTTCGATCGGCGCCGATAACGAATCCCACGAAGTTTCGGCGACGCTGGGTTCCCTCGCTCCAGTCTCTACCTATCACTGGCGCGTGGTAGCGACCAACGGCGTGGCGAGCACTCCCGGTTCCGATCACGTCTTCACGACCTACCCGGCGACCGCGCCAGCCGGGGGCCTGTCCGATGGGCGCGCCTACGAGCAGGTGACGCCGGTTGACAAGTACGGTGCCAACGCGGAAGGCGCCGTCACGTACGTCGTTCAAGCCGCCACCCGCGGCGACGCGATCAGCTTCTCCCAGCAGGGGACCTTTCCAGGTGCCGAAGGTGCACAGGACTTCGGCACCTATCTCGCCACCCGTGGTGCCGAAGGATGGGCAACGCAGGGCCTCCTGCCTCCACCGACCACCGGCGTCGAAGGCCGCCTTTTGGGCCAGGCCGCCGACCTTAAATATGCCTATGTGACCAATAGGATTCCTGGGGCCGGCATGAGCCTCTACCAGCGGGATAACCGTACCCACCAGCTGACCCTCATCGCCTCGAGGGTGCTTGAACCGGCCATCGTCGCCACCTCGGCCGACGACTCAAAGGTGCTTTTCGAATGCGAAAGGCGCCTTACTCCCGGCGCGATCGAAGAAGGCAGGAACCTCTACCTCTGGGACCAGGGCACCGGCACCGTCCACCTCGCCGGGGTCCTCAATGCCGAAAACTCTGAAGGCGAAGCACCTCCCGCTGGAGCGGTTGCCGGACCGTATGCTTGGGCGGACGAATTTGGGCCAACCTTCAGAGGTGGCGCCGCGATTGGGTATTACGCGACGAACGCCCTTTCCGCCGATGGCGAAAGCGTCTACTTCACTGCTCTCGGAAGCGGCAAGCTGTATCTGCGTACCCATCTGCTGGCCCCTCAGAGCATGCTCGACGGCCAGGGAGAATGCACCGAACCGCAGGCCGCCTGCACGGTCGAGGTTTCCGCATCCCAGGCCGCCACTCCCGACCCTGAAGGCGAAAAGCCCGCTGCCTTCTACGTCGCCTCCAGCGAAGGCCCCCCGGTCGTCTTCTTCGGCAGCCAAGGGAAACTGACCGACGACGCCACCACCGGCCCGGGAGGCGAAGGCAACGACCTCTACCGCTACGAAGCCGAGACCGGCACGCTTACCGACCTCACGCCCGACACCAATCCGTCCGACCCGAACGGGGCCGAAGTCCAAGGGGTGTTGGGCGCAAGCGCCGACGGTTCTCGCCTCTACTTCGTCGCCAACGGGGTGCTTGGTGACGGTGCCGGAAATGGGGCTACCCATGGCAACTGCGTCATTTTCCCGTTGGAATTAGTTCAGTACGAATGCAACCTCTATCTCTGGGAAGAGGGCGGTGGGATCAAGTTCCTGACCAGGCTGTCCTCCGACCCAGAAGCCGCCTCCGGCAGTACTAACAGCAAGGTGTCGGATCAGGCCAACTGGATACCCAAACCAACCGCGCTGATCAACTATGTCTCTGGTGATCAGCGACAGGCTCGGGTGAGCACCGATGGGAAGGCCCTCGTATTTCGCTCTCACCGCCAGCTCACCGATTACGAGAACAATGGAGTGCCGGAGTTTTATCGTTACCGTGTTGGTGGCGGGCTGCGCTGCATTACTTGTGCCCCGACCGGATCAGCGCCCATCGCGGCCCCCACGCTATTCAGTATCAGCGGCTTCGCAAGTCCGAACGGGCCTCCGACCACGTTTACTACGCCCGACTTTTCAGGCGACGGAAGTCGTTTCTTCTTCGAGACCGCCGAGAGGCTGGTTGCCGCAGACACCAACGGCGACCTTGTTTGTCCTGACGTTCCAGTGTTCAACTCAGGTCTAGTGGTTCCGGCTTGCCAGGATGTCTACGAGTGGGAGGTCTCGGGCACTGGCACCTGCACCGCCTCGGGTCCCTCCTACGTCCCGTCCGCCGCTGGCTGCCTTTACCTGATCTCGACCGGGACGAGCCCGGAACCCGCCTTCTTCGGCGGCGCCGATCGCAAGGGTGAAGACGCCTTCTTTTACACGTCCCAGCAGTTGGTCGGACAGGACAAAGACGATTTGTTTGACATCTACGATGCCCGCGTCGGTGGCGGCCTTGCCGGCCAGAACCCGCCGCCGCCGAACCCGTGCCTGGAACGGGCCTCCTGCCAAGGGCCGTCGACCATCGCACCACCCTCACAGTCGGCGGGGACCGCGGGCTTCAGCGAAGCTCAGAAGAACCCGCCGCTGAAGTGCCACAAGGGCTTCAAGAAGGCCAAGCGCCACGGCAAGCAGGTCTGCGTCAAGCAGCCCTCCCACAAGCACAAGGCGAAGTGCCACAAGGGCTTCAAGAAGGCCAAGCGCCACGGCAAGCAGGTCTGCGTCAAGCAGCCCTCCCACAAGCACAAGTCTCACCACCACAAGAACGGAGGTTCAAAATGACGGTCATTGCCAGAAGGGCCTTTATGACCTGGGCGATGATCGTCGCCTCCTTCCTGCTCCTTACGGCTTCGAGCGCTGGTGCTGCCGAACCGGCGCCCGCCTGGTCACTCTCGGTGAGCACTTATCCGACCATCTTCCCGAAGGGGGTCGAATCGAGCTTCGAACACGTTGGCCCCGGTTACCTCCTGGTCGCGACGAACGTGGGCGGGACCGCGACCGACGGCACCGCTGTCAAAATTTCTGACGAGGTTCCGGTCGGCATCGAGCCGTCCGAACTCGTGCTACCGGAAGCCTATTCCCCCAGGGCGGGCTTTGGTTTCAACTGTGCTGTTGAGGGCCAGACGGTGAGTTGCGAAAGCTCCGAAGAGGTTGTGCCAGGCGAAACGATCTACGTCAGGGTCCCTGTCGACGTGCCCGCCGGAGCACCCGATCAGCTCAGTAACGTGGCGGAAGTCTCCGGCGGCGGCGCCGCGGCGCCGCGGACGGTGACGACCGTCACCCATCTTGGCCCGGAAGTTCCCTCCTTTGACTTTCTGGACGGGCCGGCGGGCCTGTCCACCAATGTCACCGAACCGGATGGCTCGACCACGGTCACGGCGGGTGCTCATCCCTATCAGGCGTCGGTGACGCTTGGCTTTCCGTCCGAGATCCTCGGAGGGTTCGAACTTCACAACATTTCCGAACCGAAGGACATCAAGGTGACGCTGCCACGTGGGTTCTATGTCAACCCCACGGCCACCGCCCGTTGTCGTATGACGCAGTTCTTGGCCAACAAATGCCCGCTGGAGTCCCAGGTGGGGATCGCGACCTCGATCATCAGCCTGCTCGGCCCGAACGCGCAGACCGAACCCGTCTGGAACCTGGTCCCGCCGCTCGGCTCGCCGGCGCAGTTTGGCTTTGAAGCCGGGTCCAAGCTCAAGGTACTTCTCAGCGGCCACGTCAACGCCGCCGGTGAATACGAACTGGCCGCAACCTCGTCTGACACGCTGGCGAAGGTCGCCATCCTGGGTGCGCAGATCAGCCTCTGGGGCGACCCGAGCGACGCCAGCCATGACGCAGCGCGTGGAATTGGATCAGAAGGTGGGTGCCTTGGAGTCCCGCCCCAGTTTGCCCCGGATTGCTCGGTCGAACGTCGCAAGGCCGCCTTCCTCACCCTTCCCGGCGACTGTCCCGGCTCACCGGGACTGACCGCCGCGGAAGCAGACGGCTGGCTCGAACCGGGACGCTTCGTGAGCCGCACGGTCCCCAGCACTGATCTTGATGGCAATCCGGTCAGCGTCTCGGGCTGCGGCGCCCTGTCCTTCTCGCCGACGATCTCCTCTCAGCCGACCGAAGGGTACGCTCCGAACCAGCGCGCCGACAGCCCCACCGGCCTCGACTTTGTCTTGCACCAACCGCAGAACCTGAGCTCAGAAGGGTTGGGTACGGCGAACCTGAAGGACGCCGAAGTCACCCTGCCGGAGGGTGTCTCGGTGAATCCGTCCGGGGCAAACGGCCTCGGCGCCTGCACGGAGAGCGAGATCGGCCGCCTACCCGACCAAGACGGCAAGCTGCGCTTCTCCGAAGTGCCGCAGACGTGCCCCAACGCAGCGAAGATCGGCACTATGGAAGTGTCGACGCCGCTCGTGGAACACAAACTCGCCGGCGAGATTTACGTCGCCAAGCCCTTCCAGCATCCGTTCAACTCTCTTCTCGCGATCTACTTGGCGATCGAAGACGAAGAGTCGGGGGTCATCGCGAAGCTGGCGGGCAAGGTCACGCCCGACCCTGTCACCGGCCAGCTCACCGCGAAGTTCACGGAAAACCCGGAGCTGCCCCTCGAAGACATCTCACTGCACTTCTTCGACGGCCCGACCGCTGCGCTGAAGACGCCGCTTACCTGCGGTACCTACACCACGACGTCCGCCTTGGTGCCGTGGTCGACGCCGGAAGGGGCGACCGCGCATCCGACGGACGCCTTCGGGATCGATACCGCCGCCTCGGGCTCGGGCAACTGCCCGACTTCGGAAGCCGGCGCCCCGGCCTCTCCGTCGTTCGCCGCCGGGACCGTCACTCCCACCGCTGGCTCCTACAGCCCATTTGTGCTGAATCTCGCCCGGGCTGACGGCGAACAGCACATCACCGGGATCGACACGACCCTGCCCGCGGGCTTGCTCGGCAGGCTCGCCGGCATCCCCTACTGCTCCGAGGCCCAGATCGCGGCAGCCAAGGCGCGGGAAGTCCCGGAGCGGGGTGCACTCGAGGCGACCGATCCAAGTTGTCCCGCGGCCTCGGAAGTCGGCACGGTCACGATCGGCGCCGGCGCCGGCTCCTCGCCGTACTACGCATCGGGCAAGGCCTACCTGGCCGGTCCCTACAAAGGCGCCGCGCTCAGCCTGGTGATCGTTGCCCCCGCCGTCGCGGGACCGTTTGATCTCGGCGACGTCGTCACTCGCGTCGCGTTGGAAGTCGAACCGTACTCGGCCCAGATCCACGCCGTCTCCGACCCGCTGCCGACGATCATCGCCGGTATCCCGCTCGACCTGCGCTCGATCTCGCTGCGGCTCGACCGGCCGGACTTCGTCCTGAACCCGACCTCCTGCAAGGAAGCGCAGGTCACTGGTAGGGCGAGCACGCAGGCCGGCGCGTCGGCCGCGCTTGCCGAGCGCTTCCAGGTCGGTGGCTGCAGCGCGCTCGGCTTCAAGCCGGCGGTGAAGCTGAGCGTCAAGGGTGCCACCGGGCGAACCGGCCATCCGGCGTTGAAGGCCGTCGTGACCTATCCGAAGCAAGGCGCCTACTCGAACATCTCCCGTGCCCAGGTCGGCCTGCCCGGTGCGGAGTTCCTCGACCAGGGCAACCTGAACAAGGTGTGCACCCAGGCGGACCTGAGGGCGGCGACCTGCCCGAAGTCGGCGATCTACGGGCGCGCCAAGGCCTGGAGCCCGCTGCTCGATAAGCCCCTGGAAGGTCCCGTCTACCTGGGAGTCGGTTTCGGCTACAAGCTGCCGGCCCTGGTGGCCGACCTGAACGGCCAGGTCCGCATCCTGCTCAAGGGCAAAGTCGACACCACCAAGCACAGGGGCCTCCGCACGACCTTCGAAGCGGTGCCCGACGCGCCCGTCTCGCGCTTCGTCCTCGAAATGAAGGGGGGGCGGAAGTACGGCCTGCTCGAAAATTCGGAAGACATCTGTGAAAAGTCACAGAGCGCCGGCGCCCGCTTCCTCGCCCAGAACGGCACGGTCGACAAGTTCATGATCCCGATCGCCAATAGCTGCGGCCATCGACACAAGCCACACGGCAAGTAGTCGGCAAGACCTCTGCGGGTCTGATCGAAAAGGGAGGGATGGACATGCGTAAGAAGTCATTGGTCGCCGCGGCGATCCTCTTGCCGCTGCTGCTGGCCGCCGGCGCCTCGGCGATGATCCTGCGGGCCGGGCCGTTGATCGTCGAAGTCGAAGGCGGCTTCAAGCCGACGACGCTGCCGAAGCGCACCGACGCGCCGATCACGCTGTTCGGCGAAGGCAAGGCCTCGACGGTGTCGGGCGAACTGCCGCCGATCGTGAAGACGCTCGACATCGAATTCGACAAACACGGTCACCTGGAAACGCAGGGTCTCGAAGTCTGCAAGGCGGCGAAGCTGCGGGCGACCACGGTTCCGCAGGCGCGCAAGGCCTGCCCGGGGGCGATCGTGGGAAAGGGGGCCGGCAAGGCGATCGTGCAGTTCCCCGAACAGAGCCCGATCCCGGTCTCCTCGCCGATCACGCTCTTCAACGGGCCGAAGAAGGGCGGCGACGACACGCTGATCGCCCACGCCTACGTGACGGTGCCGGCGCCGACCACGTTCATCGTCCCGATCGTGATCGAAAAGATCCACAACGGCGTCTACGGCTACCGCACGATCGCCGCAATCCCGAAGATCGCGGGCGGCTACGGGCACCCGATCTCCGGCCACCTGACGGTCGGCAAACACTGGACCTACAAGGGCAAGAAGCACTCCTACGTCAACGCCCGCTGCGAAACGGGGCACCTGCAGGCCAAGGTGGGGGTGACCTTCCAGGAAGGCACCTTCCTCTCCGGCACCTTCATCAAACGCTGCAAGGCCCGAGACTGAGGTGCGGCGCCCCTGGCGCACCCTGGCCGCGCTGGCGGTCCCTATCGTCGCGCTCGCGGTGCTCGGCTTCGGCCTCGACGCGCGGCTCAGCCCCAGCTCGCTGAACATCCCGGGCACCGCCGCCTCGAAGGCCGAGGCGATGCTCGAAGAGCACTTCGGGCCGAGCGCGCCGTTCCCGATCCTTCTGCAGGGGCCGCCGGCGGCGATCGAACGCCAGGGGCCCGAACTGGTCCGCGCCCTGCGCCGCGTCCCCGGCGTCACCACGCTCTCGCCGTGGGACCGCGGCTCGGTCGCCCGCCTGCGCCCCGGGCCGCGGCGGGCGCTGATCATCGCCGACTTCCACACCACCAACGACGTCGCGGTGAAGCGCAGCGTGCCGCAGCTGAACCACATCCTGGCGACGGTCGTCCACCCGCCCCTGCGCGCCACCCAGACCGGCTACGCGACGATCTCCCGCGCGATCCAGGAAGAGTCGATCTCCTCCGCCGAGCGGGCCGAGCTGATCGCCCTGCCGATCCTCCTCGTCGTCCTGCTGCTCGTCTTCCGCTCCCCGGTCGCCGCCGCGATCCCGCTCGGCATCGGCGGCGTCACCGTGCTCACCTCGCGGGGCCTCCTCTGGGTGCTGACCCACTTCGTCGCGGTCGACGCGCTCGCGCTGACCGTCTGCACGATGATGGGACTGGCGCTCGGGGTCGACTACGCCCTCCTGATGGTATCCCGCTTCCGCGAGGAGCTCGCCGCCGGGCGCGCGCCCGCCGCCGCCGCGCGGGCGACCCGGGCGACGGCGGGCCGCACCACCGCCTTCGCCGGCTCGACCCTGGTGATCTCGATGGCGGTGGCGATGTTCATCGTCCCCGGCGCCCTGCTGGCCTCGCTGGCGGCGACCCTGATCCTCGTCGTCGTCCTCAGCGTCTCCGTCGCCCTGCTGGTCGTGCCGCCGATGCTCGTCCTGCTCGGCCCCCGGGTCGACCGCTGGCGGATCGGCCGCGCCCCGCGCGAGGAGGACTCGCTGCTCATGCGCTTCGTCACCGCGGCGCTCCGCCGCCCGGCGCCGGTGGCGCTGGCGATCGGCGCGATGCTCCTCGTCCTCGCCGGCCCCGCCCTGGCGCTCCGCACCGGGCCGCTCAGCCCCGGCCAGCTCTCCGCGTCGGACCCGGTGCGCAAGGACTACGAACTGATCACCCGCGCCGCCGGCCACGGCTTCGAAGCGCCCTTCCAGATCGTCGTCGCGGCCGACCGCGGCACGATGACCGAACCGCGGCGGCTGCGGAGACTCGAACGCTGGCAGCGCCGGATCGCGGCTATCCCCGGCGTCGAGGCGGTCGTCGGCCCGGCCCAGATCCGCCACGCCACGGCGCCGATCCACCGGGTCGCCGACACCTTCCTCGCGCCGCCCTCGCAGCCGGGCAGCCCGCTCGCCTCGCTCGCGCACCTCGGCAAGGGGCTCGGCCGCGCATCGGGCGGGGTGACGACGCTCCGCGCCGGGCTCTCCGAAGCGACCTACGGCGCCCTCGCCCTGACCGAAGGGGGTGGTCAGGCGACCCGGGGCGCCGAACGCATGGCCCGTGGCCTGGCGCGCGCCGAAGCGGGGGCGAGGAAGGCGCTCGGCTCGCTCGAGGCCTCCGCCGCGCGGGCGCCGAAGCTGGTCAAGGCCCAGTACCGGGCCGCCTTCGGCGCGACGCGGCTCCACGTCGGCGTCGTGCCGCTGGCGACCGCCCTGCGGCGGAACGCAGTGCCCGCGGCGCGGCGGTTGAAGCGCTCCCTGTCGGGCTCCGCGCACGACACCGTCCCCGGGCTCGCGAGCGCGGCGGCGGGCGGCGAAGAACACCTGGCCCAGGCGATCGCCCACCTGGAAGCGATGACGGTCGGCCAGGGCGACACCGAATACGCGGCGGCGCTCGCCGAGGCGCGCGAAGCGCTCGCCGCGATGGCGCGCGGGGAAGCAGGGGGCCTGCACCAGGCGCTCGGCTCGCTCGGCGAAGTCCTCCTCGCCAACGTCTCGGAAACCCAGGGCGTCACCTACTACCTGACCTCGACCGTGGCCGGCCTCGAACGCCTCGAAAAGGGCAGCCTCGAACTGCGCGAAGGGCTCTACCGTCTGGCTCGGGCGACGCGGAAGATCGTCGGAAAGCTGCACACCGAAGTCGCCCGCGCCAGGACCCAGAGCGCCAAGCTGCCGCTCCTCACCCACGGCGCCGACCGGCTCGCCGGCGGCCTCGCCGAACTGGTCGGCGGGCTCGGACGCCTCCACCAGGGCCTCGCCGACGGCTACACCCGCTCCTGGCCGCTGGAAGACGGGCTGCGCAAGGCCCAGGTGCGGGTCACCTCCGCGCACGGGCGGCTGGCCTCAGGCCGCGAACGCCTGCAGCGCTCTTCGCCACATCTCTTCGACTCCGGCTACGTCGTCCTCTCGGCGCTCGACGGCGCCCCGCCCGAAGCCCGCCGGCAGGCGGGGAGGGTGGTCGACCTCGAACACGGCGGCCAGGCGGCGATGATGCTCGTCTTCTCGCGCTTCGACCTGAACTCCAAGGGGTCGATCGCCCTGAACAAGGCTCTCGACGGCGAGGCCGCGGCGATCGGCCGCGACATCGACGCCCGGGCCGGGGTGGCGGGTGGCCCGGCGACCCTCGACACCTACAGCCGCGTCGCCCGCGATCGCATCCCGATCGTCGTCGCCGCGATCTCGCTGGTCACCTTCCTGGTCCTCGTCCTGGTGCTGCGGGCGCTGCCGCTGGCGGCGATCGCGGTCGGCCTGAACCTGGCGACGGTCGGGGTCGCCTTCGGTGTCCTCACCCTGCTCACCTACCTGCCCTCCTCGGTGCCCCTGGGCGGCCACTCTTATATAGACGCAATCGGGGCGACCCTGATCTTCGGTGTCGTCTTCGGCCTCTCGATCGACTACGCCGTCTTCCTGCTGATCCGCATGCGCGAGCATCGCGAGGAAGGCGCGGGCCACGAGGAGTCGATCCGCTTCGGCCTCGACCGCACCGCGCGGGTTATCACCGGCGCGGCGGCGATCATGATGGCGGTCTTCGTCGCCTTCGGCGGTTCTTCGATCGCCACCGTCAGCCAGCTCGGCATCGGGTTGACGATCGCCGTCCTCCTCGACGCGACGGTGGTCCGCATCGTCCTGCTGCCGGCGCTGATGCTGGTGATCGGCGAGCGGGTCTGGTGGCTGCCGCGGCCGCTGGCGCGGTTCATGCCGCGGTTGAAGGTCTGACCGGACCGGGCGTCGGCTGAGGCCTGCTGACCACACACGGTGAATAGGTAATTTTTTACGTCTTTCGGCCTCAAAGGTCGAAGAAAGTGCAGGTGCCGCCTCGCGCGGCCGTGCTTGCCCGGGTCCGTCGGTTGACACGGTAGGCAACTACTTCTATCTTTGCTGTGCGAGGGACCTCGTCCGGCGCCTGTCCCGGGGCGCCGCGTCGTCCCTGCCAGGGAGCACAGTGATGACGACCGCCACAGAGCCGAGCGCCATGCCCGCCCGATCTTCGTCCACCGATCTCCGCGGCGCCGAGGACGCCCGGATGCCCCGCACCGCCGGCCCCACCGGTGGAGGTTCGGGCGACCCCGGCGCCCCGGAGGAGACCCTGATCGTCTTCGTCGCCGCCCTGCGGCGGCGTGACCTCGAGAAGGCATCGGTGTGTCTCGCGCCCGACGCCTGTTTCCTCACGCCCGATCAGACCGCGATCCACGGCAGGGCGGAGATCGTCGAGATCCTCTCCCAGCTGCGTGCCTGCGCGATCGACCTCCGCATCGAGATGCGTGCCGCCGCGCTCCAGGCCGGCGACACGGCCCTGACCGCCGAGCGCTGGACCGTCCGCGCCGACGGCGCCGGGATGGTCCGGAGCTTCGACTCGCGGACCGTGCTGCGCCGTTCCGGGCGCGGCTGGAGGATCCTCGTCCTCACCCCCTGGGGGTGGAGATGAGCGCCTCCTTCCCTGCCGGCGGCCGCTCGCCCCGTCGGCCGAAAGGCTTCCTCGCCGCCCTGCCTGGCGGCCGGAAGGCGGGTGTCGCTCCACTTCCCTGGGGCGCCGCACCCACGACCGCCGGTCTCCCTGCCCGGCGGTGACAGGGAGAGAGGACACCCGGGCGCCGGCTATCCCCCGGTGCCCGGGCCTCTCCCCGTCCTCTCCTGCCCACACGCCCGCCGTCCGCTCCTGACCGCCCGCGCCCGCCCGCGCCGACGGAGGTCGATCGGTCTTCCGCCGGTCGGCCTTCCCCCCGCTGCTAGGTCGCTGCTTCGGTCACCTCAAGCGACGCGCTCTCCTCACCGAGGGCAGGTGGATCGTCGAAGAGCGCGATGTAGGGCTCGTAGCGATAGATCCGTGAGCGTTTGCGACCGGTGATCTCCACCAGGATCCCGAGGTCCTCGAGGCCGCCGACGAGGCGGCTCGCGGTCGGATAGGTCGTCCCCAGGATCTCGGCGGCCAGCTTGACGTTCAGGAGTGGACGCTGGAAGAGCGCGGAGAGCAGGCGCAGCGCGTTGTCGCCGAGGCCGCGCTCGATGATCGCCGCCCGATGGCTCTCCCGCAGCTCGAAGATCCTCTCGGCCGTCGCCGTCGCTTCGCGGGCGGTCTGCACCACGCCTCGTAGGAAGAAGGCGAGCCAGCTCTCCCAGTCGCCTTTGACACGGACCGCCATCAGCCGGTCGTAGTACTCGGTGCGGTGCAGTTTGAAGTAGAAGCTCAAGTAGAGGAGGGGCTTTCGCAGGACTCCGCGCTCGACCAGGAGGAAGGTGTTCAGCAGTCGCCCGACCCTCCCGTTCCCGTCGAGGAAGGGATGGATCGTCTCGAACTGGGCGTGTGCGAGACCGACCTCGATCAAGGTCGAGTAGGGACTCTCCGCGTGCAGGAAGCCCTCGAGATCGCCGAGCGCCTTCTCCATCTCCGGCACCGGGGGCGGCACGAAGGTCGCCTGCTCGATGCTCGCCCCGTCTGGGCCGATCCAGTTCTGCGTCCTTCGAAATTCGCCCGGGGTCGCGCGGGAGCCGTGCCCGTCCTTCAGGAGCTCCCGGTGGATTTCGCGGATCAGCCGCAGCGAGACGGGCAGCGTCTGCAGCCGCTCGAGCCCGAAGTTCATCGCCTGCACGTAGTTGACGATGTCTCCGACGTCGGAGCGATGGTCCTCGACACCTGCGCCGATCTCACGCTCGAGGAGATCCTCCAAGGTGCTCTGCGTCCCCTCGATCTGCGAGCTGAGGACCGCCTCGCGACGCACGTACATGCTGACGAAGAAGTCAGGGTCGGGGATCACCCGGGCGACCCCGTCGAGACGACCGAGCTCGGTGCCCGCCCCTTCCAGCAACGCCAGCAATTCTGAGTCCAGCTCGATCGGAGGCGTCGGTGGCAGCGGCTTCGGGACGAAGGCCGAGTATCGGTCTCCCTGAGGCACGAAGAGGCCAGAACGGGTCTCTTTGCCCTGTCTCGGAGCCACGGCGTTAATATAGCAATCGCTGATTTACGTTAATAACGATGGTTTTACCGCGCGGTAATCAAAATGCTCTTTTCTACGGCTGAGATTCTGCGGGCTACGAATCACGTTCTCTTTGTCGGGCGCCGGCTATCCCCCGGTGCCCGGGCCTCTCCCCGTCCTCTCCTGCCCACACGCCCGCCGTCCGCTCCTGACCGCCCGCGCCGACGGACACTCGCCTGCTGCTTCGTCCGCGATCTGAGGTGAACGCAGCCAAGGTTGGCCCGGTCCGGGACGGTCTGTGCTCATATGCTCGACCCATGAGAAATCTCCTCGCCCGCGCAGGCGCGGTCGCACTCATTGTCGTGGCAGCGATGGCCTTCTCCTCGACGGCCTCCGCCGCCCCGGCATGGACCTCGCCGGCCACCCTCGGTCCGATCGGCGAATCCGGTTACCCCGACATCGCCGTCGGCCCCGACGGCGAAGCGATCGCCGCCTGGGTGGGGAGCGGGCGCAAGGGCGTCCAGGTGAGCACGCGGCGCCCTGGCCGGGGATGGTCGGCGCCGATCACCCTCCGTCGCTACACCCCACGTGCTCAAGGGTGAGTTGGAGAGGGCGGGCAAGCAGCTCGAAGCATTTCTCACCGAGCGCGAAGCCGAGGCACGCGAGTCTGCTGACGAGGCGGCACGGGTCACCCGACTTGGGCGATCCGGCCCCTCTGATACGAGAGGCTGACCGGCGATGGCGGACGAGGCGACAGCGGGAGAGGTGACGGATCCCGGCGGCGAGCGGGTTGTCCTATGTCTGGCGCTGTGGCAGGACAAGCTGCTTCGTGACCATCCCGAGCTTGCGCCCCACCTCTCCGACGTGCTGCGGGCGGTCGCCTCGCCCGACCACGTTGTCGCCGATCCTGTCTTCGACGGCCGACGACGCTTCTACCTGCGAGGGGCCGGTCCCAGTCGCTGGCTACTGGTGGTCGTAAGCTATGAACAGGAACCGGCGCGGATCATCTCCGCGTTCGGCAACCGGAAGGATCCACGCTCATGGAGCAAGTGAACATCAAGATCGGCCCGGTCATCTTCGATCGCGCCGACTACGACGCCGAGAACGACGTGCTCTACCTGCATGTCGGTGAACCGCAGGAGGCGGAGGGCGAGGAGACCCCGGAGGGTCATGTCCTGCGCTACGTGCCCGGCACCCAGCAGATCGTCGGCCTGACGATCCTCGGCGCCCGGCACATCCTCGACCGCGACGGCGAACTGCTCGTCACCGTCCCCGAGTCGGTCAAGGCAAGCGCGGACGATCTCGCTCCGGCACTCGCGGCCGCTTGACGAGAGCGCCGTCGACACCTTCAAGTCCGAGTTGGTCGCTGGTAATTTGTGGTGCTCCCGCTCACACCCGTCGAATTCGAGTCCCGTTCGCCGGGACGCTCCAGGCCAAGACTGCTGCTGGCGTTTCGTGGGAATGACAGGTGCGCCAAGCACTCGATCTCGAGTGCTTGGAGGCGCTCGATCGCCCACGTGAGCTTCGCACCTGGGTCACCGACCGACTGGTGACCGGAATCCTCCAACATGGAGCGCAGGGCGCGCACCATGGCCGGGGTCGAGAAGAACTGTGGCTCACCCTTCCGGTTCCGGGGCGCCGCGTCGAGGAGCGTCCTCGTCGTGGTGGGTGATTGGCTGGTGGACCACCAACCAGCCCTGGTCTCCTCGCCGTCGTGCCAGTCCGGCCACGCGCAGGAGCTCCAAGGCAGGCTCGACGTCGGCCGCTCTACCGTGGCCGTAGTCGGCTTGGAGTCGCGAGGCGATCTCCGCGGCCACTGAGCCAGGCCGGGTTCGACGGAGACCCTGAAACCAGGATTCCTACCTGGAAGAAGGGAACTCCCGAGCCATGCCACGACAGAAGAAGTACCCCGATGAGCTGCTCGATCGCGGCGCCCGGATGGTCGCCGAGTCCGGCCGCCCGGTCGCCCACGTAGCCCGCGACCTCGGCATCCACCACGAGACCCTGCGCAAGTGGGTGCGCCAGGCCGAAGCCGACGCCGGCAAGCGCAAGGAGCTGCTGAGCATCCAGGAGCGCGAGGAGTTGAAGGAGCTGCGCGGCGAGGTGCGTGAACTGCGCCGGGCCAACGAGATCCTCAAGTCCGCCTCGGCGTTTTCCGCGTCCGAGCTCGACCCACGCCGGACGAGGTGAGCGCCTTCATCGAGGAGCACAGGGATCGCTTCGGGGTCGAGCCGATCTGCCGGACCCTGGAGGTGTCGGCCTCCACCTGCCACGAGCGCCGGACAGGTCGCCGGTCTGCCCGCGCGATCGAGGACGAACGGCTGCTGGAGCGCATCCGCGAGGTCCACGAGCGCGACTACTGCGCCTACGGCTACCGGCGGATGTCGATCGCCCTCGAGCGCGAAGGGGAGGAGGTCGGCAAGGGTCGCGTGCAGAGGTTGATGCGAGAAGCCGAGATCAAAGGTGCAAAGCGGCGCGGCAAGCCGTGGCACACGACGAAGGCCGACCCCGAGGCCCAGCGCCGGCCGGACCTGGTGGAGCGTGACCTCACCGCCACCGCGCCGGACCGGCTCTGGGTCGGCGACTTCACCTACCTGCGCTGCCGGGAGGGCGCTCTGTTCTTCTCCTTCGTGATCGACGCCTTCTCGCGTCGGGTCGTCGGCTGGCAGCTCGCCTCCCACATGCGGACCGACCTGGTGCTCGACGCCCTGCGGATGGCCCTCGGCCGACGCGACCACGGCGCCGACTTCGCGCTCGTCGCCCACACCGATCGCGGCTCGCAGTACACCTCGACCGACCACACCCAGGAACTGGACGACCACGGCGTCCTCGCCTCGGTCGGCTCGGTCGGCGACGCCTACGACGACGCGATGGCCGAGAGCCTCGTCGACACCTTCAAGACCGAGCTGATCGCCGACCGGCTCTGGCGCTCCCGCTCCCAGCTCGAGTTGGCCGTCGTCGAATACGTCGCCTGGTTCAACAACGACCGCCTGCACGAATCGCTGGGTGAACCGATCTCCCGTGGAGTTCGAGTCCCTATACGTTCGACGGGAGGCTCAACTGAGCAATCTCTCTTAAATTGGAAACCAACAAAAACGGTCTCCGTGGAACCTGGTCTGGCTCAAACCGAAATCGTGCGGCAGGCATGGCGAGAGTTGCCGCAAGGTGATCGCAACCTATTGGAGAGGATCAGCGCCGATCAGTGGCAGGTCTGCAGTCGGCCACTAGGCACGTATACGGACGAACTCCTTCGCTCGGGCGACCGGGGATCACTGGGCGAGAGCGAGATCGCACGAGCGAACGATGCCCTGGCACTTTGGATCCCAGATCTGCGTGTGATGCTGATCAACGAGAGCCATCCGGCGTTCGACGGACTCGATGAGTCCAGCCTCGATTACGATTTATCAAGGGTCGCATGGCACGAGTGGGGCCATGCACTCTCGATCGATCGCACCGGCGAGGACGACATCGCAGCCGGTAACCGCTATGTCGAGTTGCTGCCAGACGGCCTGGCCATGTTCGTCCGACAGGCGGGCTACCGTCGTCGCGAATACACCCACGAGGTCGTCGCGGAGATCTACGCGATCTTGATGATTCGGCGGCGACAAGGAACGATCGGAAGACCTCCCTGGCTTCATCCGGAGGTCTATGAGCTTGTGAGGAGGGTAGCGGGATGGAACCAGTGAAATTGCCAGCCGGATATCGCCTGCCCAAAGACACGACCATGGCGGACGTTCGTCGGCTCGACGAAGAATTACTCGCGAGCGAGGGGCTCAAGGTTCAGGGTCCGGGAGGCAAAGACAGCCCCGAGGGTGGACCTCGCAAGGCCGAGTAGCGCGGCTTCTCGGCTTCGGCTGAGCCTCATCGCCGTCCCATCGAGGCGCCGACTCCGCTCCTCATGCGGAGCACCCTCGTCCTTTCAAGCCGAAGGTCGCCAGTTCGAATCTGGTCGGGCACATCTCCAGAGGCCCAGCAAACGCTGGGTTTCTGCCTCGATGAGGTCAGAACTTGTAGCAGCCTGGCCCGCCTCCGGCCCGTTGACCGGACCCCGCCCAAGCAAAGGCCCTTCGTCCTTTCAATCCGACGGAGAGTGGCTCTGCAGTGTGGATCAGCCGAGCGCCGTACAGGCGTTACCTACGTCGGCACGGAGCCGAGTAGCTCTTGGCCGAACCTTTCGAAGTAGGAGGAGTCGTTCCCTACGGGACGGGTCCTGATCCCCGCGAAACCGAGGTCGGGAGCGGCCTCTTCCGCCAGCGTCCGCATCTCGCTGGAGAGCATGTAGTCGCTCAGGCCTTCTCGCGCCGGATCGCCCAGCCACCGTAGGACCCTCCGGTAGACGGCGAAGAGTTGGGGCCAGTCCTCCTGCGTGGGGAGCTGGTCGAGTTCGAGGAACTGCGCCCAGCGATCCCGAGGGATCGAGAAGACTTGTTCGTTGCCTTGCTCGAACGAGGACAGGACGCCGGCGGCGGTGAGGGAGGCGACCGCCTCTTGGACGTTTCGCTTCGTATAGGCCGTCGATTTGGCGAGAACCTGCACGTTGACCCGCGGCGCGTCGACGGTCAGCAGGACGCGGGCCGTCTCGGCGCGCGCGCCGATGCCGAGCAGTTGTCGGAGACGAAAGGCGAAGTTGATCGGAAGGAGCAGGTCGGGAGCCTGGGACTTCGTGGACGGTTCGGACGTCGGTTTGAGGAATCCCTGGGCCAGGAACGCCGGGTCTGGGTCGGTGACGGGCAGCGAGGAGTTGCGGAAGAAGGGCTGCGCGTCGGTTGCTGCTCCGTCGGATCCGGTCCGGGCCTCGAGGCGCGCGCGCCGGCGCCGTTCACCAAGCCATCCGAGGACCGCTTCGACCAAGGCGCGGTCGGCGTCGTCGCGCACGAGGTTGCGAAGTCGCTGGACGCTGATCAGGCGCTCGTTCTTGACCAGCCAGTCGAGCACCTCCTCAAAGAGGCGGGGCTCTTCGCGTCCCACCTCGAAGGTGAGAAGGAGAAGCGCCTCGGGATCGGCTGCCCATCGATCGCTGCGCTCGGTACCCGCGAGGACGCCCATCTGTGCCCACTGACCCCACAGAAAGGAGGCGAGCCGGCCTTGCAGTTCCTCTCTAGTCGCCGAGACCGACATCGTCGACTCCGAGGTGGGACAGGACCTCGCCAAGGATCTGGGCGTAGCCCTCGGACGGATCGTGCAGTCGGCTCCAGCGCGCCGCGGCCACGAGCTCGGCCTGGGTGGGCGAGAGCGCGCGCAGGTCGTCCTCATGCCTGCCCGGCCCCTGGTCGACCAGGGCGTAGAGCTTGAAATGGATCTGGTCGTAACGAGAGGCGAGGTAGACCGTGAGCGCGTCTCCGTGGTCGCGTCGATCGAGGCGATCGAGGAACCCTTCCGGAAGGCCGAACTCGAGGAGATCGGTCGGGCCCGGGTTGAGCCAGTCGGCCGGAAGGCTGAAGTCGCGGGCGACGCGGTCGCGAGCCACTTCCAGGTCCGGTGGGAGGATGTCGACGTCGCGGGTAGATCGCTCGATGAGGCCGAGGGCCAGGAGGCCCGATCCTCCGACCACGACCAGCTCGAAGCGCTGACCGAGGGCGGCCAGTTGTTCACCTAGTGCCGAGAGGAGCCTGTCGGCAGCTCCTATGCTTGCAATGTCTGACATCTCGAAACGAGATGATAGACATCTTGACTGCCAGTACTGCGTTTGGGAATGCGGGTGGTCAGCCCGTGCCTCGCGCGGCTCCGGGTCTCATCGCAGTACAACGCCGCGGCGATCCACCCCCCGGCTCACGTCAAGCCTAAGGCCGCCAGCTTGGATCTGGCCGGCGCATCCCTCCGGGTTCGCCGGAGCGGCCTCGGCTGAAGGTCTGGTAGGCACCACGCGTCAGGGATGCGCGAGTATCGACTGGTATGCGGGGGACGTCGAATTCGGCAGGTGGCGATCATGCCGCTCTTTGAGCAGCTGGCTGCCGCACAGCGCGTCGAGGGTGTGATCCCCGGCGAGGCGGTCGAGCTCGTCTCGGTCACGATGCACGGGCCTGACACCGCCCAGATCGTCTTTCGGAAGTTCGATGGGTCACTGACGAACAGTTGCTAGAGCGAGCCCGGGCGGACGGTCTCAGTCTCGTCGAAGAGTCGACCCGGCCCTTCGACGCCGATCCCACCGAGTTCAAGCTAGTCGCCGAGGCCAGGCGCATCCAGCTTGCCGGACTCTTCGACCCGATGCTGGCGGTCACTACCAGCGACATCCAGCCCTTGCCGCATCAAATGGCCTCTACATAAAGGAGCTGATCCTTCGCGAGGACGTCCATCGCTGCCTGATCGTCGCGCCGGGCGGCCTGGTCGAGCAGTGGCAAGACGAGCTCTACCTGAAGTTCGGGCTTCGCTTCGAGATTTTCAGCGCCGAGAGCTCTGAGAGCGCTTTCGGCAAGTCAGCCTTTGAGGAACGCCCGTTCCTGATCGCACGGATGGACCAGATCGCCCGCAACGAAGACCTATTGCACGATCTACGCGCTACGGCATGGGATCTGATCGTCGTCGACGAGGCCCACCGGATGAGCGCCCACTACTACGGCACCGAACTGAAACGCTCCAAACGATTTCTGCTTGGCGAGGAGCTGGGCAGGGTCGCTAGGCATACGCTGCTGATGACGGCGACCCCGCACGCTGGCAAGCCCGACGACTTTCAGCTGTTCCTCTCCCTTCTCGACCAGGACCGCTTCGCGGGCAAGGCTCCTCGTGCGGGAGGTCCGGTTGACACCACGGACGTGATGCGCCGCATGGTCAAGGAGTCGTTGCTCACCTTCGAGGGCAAACCGCTTTTCCCTGAGCGGAAAGCCGAAACCGTTCCGTTCGAATTGTCCGAGGGAAATCGACGAAGACGAGTTCTCGGCGGCAGAATCGGAGGAGTTGGAGGAGGAACTGGTCGACGCTGCGACGGCTGCGCGCACGATCGAGGAGCTCGACGTCGAGCTCGGAGACCTCGACCGTCTGACCTGGTGAGGGCTGACCTCGATTCCTCCTTATGTCCCGATCGCAGTCTAGACCTCGTGGGAGCTGGACTGATCGAGGCGGGAATCCCTGCGTGGCCTGATGCTTGGCACCGATACCATGAGCGCGTGACCACGAAGGAGCGACTCCATAAGCTGGTCGACGAGCTGTCGGACCAAGAGGCCGAGGCGGCTTTGGTGATCGTCGAGCGTCGGCGCGACGATCCCATGCTTCAGGCGCTCGCCTCTGCTCCGTTGGATGACGAGCCCTCCGACTCCGACGAGGACGCGAGCGCAGATGAGGCGCTGGCTGCCTATCGACGGGGCGAGGGTGTTTCGTCCGACGACCTGCGCTCCGAACTCGATCTCGGTTGACGGCGAGTTGGACCCTTCGAATCATGCCGCCGGCGCGGCGTGATCTGAAGCGACTGGATCGACCGGTTCAGCAGCGCATTCTGGATGCGCTCGACAGGTTCATCGCCGCTCCGCGCGCCGGGGACATTCGCAAGCTCGATTCAGCCCAGTGGCGCCTACGAACTGGCGACTGGCGCGTTCGGTTCAGCTTCGACGACGAGAATCAGGTGATCGTCGTTCTGCGGGTCCTGCCGCGTGGTCGAGCTTACGACCGCTGACGCCTCGACGACGAGTCTCATTCCGGTTGCATCGCCGCCACGGTCTCGCCCCGCAAGCCAAAGCCCCTCGTCCTTTCAATCCGATGGAGATTGGCTTTGATGCCTGCGGCGTCCCGTTTATGTCCAGAGAGCGCTGATCGGAACAGCCCAGAGCCGATCGCCGAGCGGGATGGTCTGGGCGCCGGCATGAATCAGGAACCCGGCGCGGAAGTCCTCGCTGCGAGCATCCCGGATCTTCGCCATCGGCTTCCAGTCTCGTTCCCGGACCGTCGCCGCCGCCTTGATCTCAAGACACGCGATCGCTCCTGAGCGATCCTCGAGGACGAGGTCGATCTCGTCGTTGCCGGTTCGGTAGTGGAAGAGCCTTGCGTCGGTGCTCGCCCATTCGAGGTGCTTCATCACCTCCATCGCGACGAAGTTCTCGAGCGCCATTCCGGTGACTCGCTCGTCCTCGGCGAGGCGTTTCGGGTCGGCTCCGAGCAGATGGGCAAGGAGGCCGCTGTCGACGATGTAGACCTTGCGCGTCGTCGACTCGCGAGCTCCGATCGACGGCCTCCAGGCGGGGAGGGTCTTGACCAGGAAGACGGTCTCCAAGAGGGTCGTGTAGCTGCGGACGGTCTTGTGCTCCAGTTGCAGTCGCTTGCCCACCTCCGAGGAGTTCAGGAGGCTCGCGGCGCGACCCGCCATCAGCTTCAGCAGCCGCGGCATCTCGCCCAATTTCTGCGCATCGCTGATGTCGCGCAGGTCGCGGTCGAGCGTCGTCTTCAGATAGTTCTCGAACCAGTTGGCCCGGCGTGAGCCGTTGCGTTTCAGCGCCTCGGGGTATCCACCGGCCGCGATTCGATCGGCGAAGGCCCAGCGGCCACAGGGTGATGATCTCGATCCGTCCGGTGAGCGCGTCCTGGACTTTGCGGTTGGTGAGGACGTTGGCCGAGCCCGTCAGCAGAAACTGGCCCGGCGTCTGGTCGGCGTCGACGGCCCCCTTGATCGCGAGCAGCAGATCGGGGCCGGCCCGCTGGACCTCGTCGAGCAGGACCGGGCGCGAGAGGCCGGCCACGAATCCCTCGGGGTCGCTGCTCGCCGCATCCCTCGTCGCTCGGTTGTCAAGGCTGAGCACGTCAGCGAGGTGCTCGCTCGTCGCGATCTCTCCCGTCAGGGTGCTCTTGCCCACCTGCCTGGCGCCCATCACGTAGACGACGCGGGTATCGGCCAGTGCTTCCAGGATCGGCTTGCGACTGTGTCTGGCGAAGTTGGCGGACATAGTTATGAGCGTAGTGCAAATTGGGAAAGTCAGCTATGCAATTTGGGAGATCACTCTAGGGAATATGGGAAGTCGATAGGAGATAAATGGGAAGGAAAGAGGATGGCCAGTGCCGTGCGACCCGGAGACCGGCCGCCATCAGCCCTTCTCGGTATCTAGCTCCTACCCCGTGATCGGCGCGCTACGGTTCGGTCGTGGGTGCCGAGCCGCCAGAGACCGACCCGCCCCAGGGCTTCGACATCGATGACCGTGAACTCGACCAGTTCATCGCGGATTGGGAGGCGGTCGACCGTCAGGCCGTGCGCGTGCTGCGCGAGGCTCTCGACGAGCATCGTGGTGTACAGATTCCGGGCGAGGATCCGGACGCGATCAGCTCTCGCATACGCGAGGGGTTGGCGGCTGGCGCCTACCCGTTCGACTGGATCGGCCGGGCCGCCGGCCTCGATCGCGAGCCGCTCCCCGGTGACGGTACGGAGCTCCTTCTCCGGTGTGTCGCCGCGACGATCTCACCCCGCGAGACGCCTATTTTCGCGCCATGGATGAGGGCCGAGATGATGAGGGCATGCAGCGGCCGTTCGATCGGCGTTTCTGGAAGCCGCCGTGATCCTGGAGCGTGTCGAGGGGGTTGCCTCGGCATGTCTGCAGGACGCCGACGAAGGTCATCCGCTCCGGTCGACGGATGTGGCCGAGATGCATCGGATCATCTTCGCGCCCCTCTTCGGAGAGATGACCTTGAGGCAGAGAGCCCATCGTGACGACATCAGCAGCTACGGCATCGTCAAGGGCAGTCGGAACGATCCTTACGAGACCATGCAGTCCGGGACCGGCGGTCAGCATGTGGCAGGGAAGATGAGACAGGTGTTCGATCGCTTCGAGGTTGAGAGGGCCGAGTTGTTCCGGATCGCGGAGTCCAGGCAACTCGACCTGGTCGAGGCCGTACGTCCCGCAGCCAAGCTCTACGCGCGGTTGATCGGCATTCATCCCTTCGTGGACGGGAACGGCAGGACGGGCTTCTGCGTCCTTGCGCACAGCCTGGTCCGCTGCGGCGCCATCGCCGTCGCTCTGCCCGAAGACGGCGCGCACTCGTTCCACTGGTGCCTGGGCCAGGGAATGAGGAAGGACAGGGCTGCCGACTACGATCCGCTGGCCGAGTGGATCGTCGATCGCATCAAAGGTTCCGAGCTCGCCCAATAGATCGGTGCCGATGAACTCCGGCGCTATATTTCTCTCATGACGTTCCGCGACTACAAAGGCCCCACGGGCCCGTATATCGCCACCGGAAAGCGGATCGTGCCGCTTGATTCGGCCGAGGGCATCGCCGCTCTCGGTCACAGCGCGATGCTTTCCGCCCTGGGTACCGGCCCCGAGGCCGATCGCTACGCCGAGGCCATGCGCGGAACCCTCGACGAGGCCCACCGCCTCGATCTCGAAGCTGCCGCCGCCCACTAGATCACCCAAAGGTCGGGTCGCTGCGCGCTGACCTCGTTCGTGAGATGCCTGGCGGCGGGGCAGGGCCCGTAAAGGCGCCTCCGGCAGCTTTATCGGGATTTTCCGGTACTCGCCGATAAAGGCCGAAGGGGGGCCGCGCAGCTGGTGGCGAATGGTTCTTCCGGCGCAGCCCTGCGCCCGCCCTACGTTCTCGGCATGCCCGCCAACCTCCTGCGCCCCAAGAACGGCCCCGGACGCCGTGAGCCGGACCCGTGTCCATCGAGCATGCTGAATCACTTGCTCGGTCGAAGCGCTCGCCTGGCTCTCACGGCCAGGTCCAGCATTTCTTGAACACCGGCAGCAACAAAGGCCCCTGGCAGCCCCTTTTTGTTGCCCGCCCAACCAGTTGGCTCTTGCGCCTTGCCGAAGCGACCTTCGGCTGAGATGGCGGTGCCAACCTGACTCTGTGACCCACACCTTCACCATCGAGGAGGCGAAGACGAACCTCTCCCGACTGATCGCTCTGGCGCGCCTGCGCGCGGCGGTCCAGTCGCTGGGCTGAGCGCCGCCTCCGGGGGACCGGTGCCATCCGGCTCCTGGCTCCGCCTGCCGGCGCCCCGCCGCTCAGCCGGACGCGAAGGCCATCACCGAGACGTGGCAGGTCTGGGCGGAGTCCTGGGTCGAGGCGATCTCGTGGAGGTTGAGGTAGCCCCGGACGGGGGCAAGCTGGACGATCTGGGAGTTGTGGTCCGATGAGCTTCCGCCCGCGGTCGCCGTGGCCGCGCCGAACTGGGTGGGCGTCAGGATCGTGCCTGCCGGCACGTTGAGGCTGGCGGCGCGGCCGGTGTTCGTGCTGCCGTCGGTGGACTCGGAGCCGATGTCCCAGCGCAGCGAGCCGTCAGCCGTCAGGACGTAGAGCTTCACTTCGGCTTCGCCCGGCGCCGGGATCAGGCATTCGGCCGAGAAGGTGTCGCCGAGGACCGTGCCGATCGTCTTACGAGCCGGGGTCGTGCTGGCGGCTTCGTCCCAGCTCAGGATCTGGGCTCCCGGCCCGGCCGCCCCGGCGTCCCCCTTCGCGCCGGTGTCGCCCTTCGGTCCGGTGTCGCCCTTCGGTCCCGGCTCACCCTTGGGCCCTTCGGGTCCCCGCGGGCCCGCCTCGCCGTTCGGTCCAGGCCGCGAGAGCGCCGTCTTCGAGGCCGGGCTGAGTTTCGCCGGCGTCACCGCACCCTTCTTCAGCTGGGCGGACCCGACCGAGTTCTTCGGCAGCGCCAGCGCGGCATAGGCGCCACCGCCGAGCGCGACGAACAGCGCGACGAGCGCGACCAGCATCGCCGGCGAAGGCCGTTGGGACAGAAGACGGTGCACGGGGTCCCCCCTCTTGGAAGTGCTGCGATCTGCGGGAGCGGTCCAGCATCAACGTCCGTCGTCTCGTGCGCAATGGGGAATCCTGCCTATGCTGAGGCATGACGTCCTCCGGGCAGATCGCGGCAGCCGATGCTCGCGCCGCCCTCGCCCTCGCCGCGGATCTCGCCGCCGCCAGGCGACCCGCCGACCTGGAGGCGGCGCTGCTCGGACTGCCGGGCCTGATCGGCGCCGAGTACGCGGGTGCCGGGGAACTGCGCCGGCGGGCGGGGGAGGAAGCGGTCGGGGTGCTTCCCCAGGTCACCCAGCCGTACGCCTTCGACGCCGATGCCCTGGCCGACTGGGCGACCCACTGGCGCCAGCATCCGGTCTTCGGGCGTCAGCTCCTCGGGCCCGATCCCGAGGTGCGCAGCTACTCGGACTTCCTCTCTGCCCGCGAGTGGCGCAAGCTCGGCATCTACTCCGCCTATCGGCGCCTCGGGCTGCGCGGGGAGCTCTCGCTGCACCTGGCCTGGGACGCGCGCCGTACCGCCTGCCTCACCGTGCATCGGGTCGACCGTCCGTTCGGCGAGCGCGAGCGGGGGCTGCTCGTGGCGCTCGCACCTCACCTGCGGGCGGCCTACCTCCGCCTCGAGGAGGGTCAGGAGGCCGAGCGCCGGCGGGCGGCGCTGGAGCGCGGCCTGGAGCAGGCCGGGGCGTGTGTGGTCATGGTCGACGCGGACGCCCGCATCGTCGAGGCCAGTGGCGGTGCCGAGGAGGCGCTGGGCCGCTGGTTCGGCGCCCGCCCGCGCGCTGGGTTCCTGCCCCGCGAGCTCGCCGAATGGGTCGGGCCGCCTCGTTCCACCCCGCCCCCGCCGCGGTTCGTCCGCGCCCGGTCGGGGCGTTGCCTCGAGGTGCTGTCGGCGGGCGGGTCCGGCGAGGAGCGACTGCTGGTGCTGCGGGAGCGCCGCACCGGTCCCCCCGACCCTGCGGAGCTGACCGAGGCGCTCCCCGTCACGCGCCGCCAGGCCGAGGTCCTCGCGCTCCTCGCGGAGGGGCGGTCGGACGCCGAGATCGCCCACCGGCTCGGGATCAGCGTGCGCACCGTCGCTCATCACGTCGAGCACATCCTCGAACGGCTCGAGGTGAGCAACCGGACCGCCGCCGCCGGCCTCGTCCACGCCCGGCTGCGATCGCGGGGGTGAGGGCGGCCGCCGCGCAGGAGACCGGCCGTAGCTGGGCGAGCAGCTGCTCGCGGTCGGTCATCGTGCGGCCGGCCACTGGCGCCGGCTCGGGTGGGCCGGCTGCCAGCGCAGCTCGCGCTTGGCCTTGGCGTTGGAGGCGCCGGGGGCTCGGTCATTTACCCCTTTCCCAAGGGACAAGACGACGGTGCCGCCTGTGACAGATACCCGTCGGGTCTACGACCGAGGTGCTTCGTGTGCGTCGAGGAACGCGCCGAACGCCCTGGTCTTCGCGGCTGGGTTCTGGAAGAGGAACGCATGGCCGCCGTCGGGTACGCGCAGCAGCCTCGATCCGGTGATCCGGCGGGCCAGCAGGCGGGCGTTGGCCGGAGGCACGATCACGTCACGGGCGCATCCTCACGGCTGAGGCGACTCAGATCGCACGAGGCCCTGGCTCCATGACCCACAAGGAGCCCGTCGTCCGGCGACTGAGGCTCCGGGGGTCTGTCGCCTTCCCTCGCCAGCACCATCTTCCTAATACTGAATAATCGGAGGTAATGGCGGGTGCGGTTGCAGATCACGCGTGGTCGTTCTTGGTCGTCGACGACGGGGATCGTCAGCACCAGGGAAATCAGGGGTACGACGACGATTCGAGTCAGTACTACAGCTGGGACTCCACCGTGCCCAATCGCGACGGGCCCGAGGTGGGCGACCTCTGTGCGGTTCGAGATTCGCGCGGACTCCTTGGCATCTCGCAGATCGACAAGGTCAGCCATAAGGAGGAGGTGAAGCCTCGGTCGCGATGTCCAGAATGTGAAAGCACCGCGATCAAGAGCCGCACGACGATGACGCCGAAATTCAAATGCGGCAATTGCGGGTCTGAATTCGATCGGCCATCTGTGGAAGAAATTCCGGTGACCGTCTATCGGGCCGATTATGCCCGCAGTTGGGTGTCGATCGGTGGCGCGGTGACCGCTACTGAACTCGAGGCGAGTTGCTATCTGGCCAGAGCCAAACAGCACGCGATCCGGCCCGTCGACGCCGGGGCTCTTCGTCGGTTGGTGGCCACGCGCCAGATCCTGATCGCCGCGGACTGGTGGAAGGCGGGTGGGGCCATCGAGGCGTCTGAGATCCCTGGCGGCTATCGACCACTGACCGCACTTGCGCGCCTCGGGCAGGCGGCGTTTCGCCGGAGGCTGCTGGTGCGGTTCGGGCCTGTCTGTGCCTTCACGGGCCCGCAGCCCGAGCGGAGCTTGCAGGCTGCGCACGTGATCCCGTACACGAAAAATCCGCGGCACGAACTGGCTGGTGGACTTCTGCTCAGAGCGGATCTCCACACCCTGTTCGATGACAAATTGATCGCGATCGACGGGAACCTGCGGGTGCGGATCGATCCTTCGTTGTGTTCCTTTCGAGAACTTTCCCAGCTCGATGGTTCGCCACTTCGGATCAACCCGGCCGATCCTCTGCTGCCGACGTTAAGAGAGTTGCTCGCGCAGAGGGAGGCCGCGGGCTAGGTCCGTTTCCGTCTACGGCCGCGCCTCCAGGATCAGGTTGAACGGCGTCTCGGTCGCCCGGTGGACATCGGAGAAGCCGCCCTCTTTGATCACCTCGGCGAGGCGTTTTTCGCCGGCTTGGGCGCCGAGGGCGAGGCCGACCTCTTGGTCGAGGGAGGCGGGGGTGCAGATCATGGTGGAGGCGCCGTAGAAGACGCGGCCGACCGGGTTGAGGTTGTCCTCGACGTGGTCGCCGGCGAAGGGCTCGACGATGAGCCAGGTGCCGTCGGGGGCGAGGGTGTCGTGGATGTGGGTCGAGGCGCCGATCGGGTCGCCCATGTCATGGAGGCAGTCGAAGACGGCGACGAGGTCGTAGTTCTGGCCGGGGTAGTCCTTGGCGGTGGCGACCTCGAAGTCGGTGTTGTCGATGGCGGCTTCGGTGGCGGCCTCGCGGGCGCGTTCGATCGAGGCCGGGTGGTAGTCGAAGCCGTGGAACTCGGAGGCGGGGAAGGCTTCGGCCATGAGGACGGTGGAGGCGCCGTGGCCGCAACCGATGTCGGCGACCTTGGCGCCCTCGGTGAGCTTGGCCTCGACGCCTTCGAGCGCCGGGATCCACTCGGCGACGAGGTGGCCTTTGTAGCCGGGGCGGAAGAAGCGCTCGGTGCCCTCGAAGAGGCGGTGGTCGTGCTCGTGCCAGCCCATGCCCTCGCCGGTCTTGAAGGCGGTGGCGATCTTGTCTTCGTCGGCGTAGAGGGAGGCGATCAGCTCGTAGGCGCCGAGGAGGTAGAAGGGGCTCTCCTCGTCGGCGAGCGCCATCGCCTGCTCCGGCGGCAGTTCGTAGGTGTCGGCCGCGGCGTCGTAGGTGACGTAGCCGCCCGCCGCCTGGTTGCGCAGCCACTCGCGCACCGAGCGCTCGGCGACGCCGGCCCGCTCCGCCACGTCCGCGGAGGTGAGGGGACCGGCGCCCGCCATCGCCTTGTAGAGGCCGAGGCGCTCGCCGATGACGAAGAGCGGCGCGCTGATCACCGCCCCCATGTCGGTCACCGCCTGACCCATGAATGCTTCGAGCTTCTCGGGATCGATCTCGGTCGCGGCCATCGTCATCGCCTCCAGGCGGTCTATGAGGTTTTTTTAGGCTGAGATCCCTGCTCGACCCCGAGTAGAACCCCGCGCGGAGCGGCTGTCAAGGTGGGCGGCCACTCTCTAACCGGATTCATTCCCGAGGTGGGCGAGCGCCGGGACCAGGTGAGTGGCGCAGAGCTCGAGGTGGCGCTCGGCGAGGTCGTCGGGCATCGCGCCGACCGAGTCCCAGACGAAGACGTGCTCGACCGGCAGGCGGGGGAGCTCACGGCGCAGCAGCGCGACCGCCGCGTCGGGGGTCATGACGCGCAGGCGGGCGGAGAGCGGCAGGCGATCGAGGCGCTCGTCGAAGAGCTTGTCCGGGTCCGGCGCCTTGGCCGGGTCGTTCGTCGGGTGGGAGAAGCGCTCGGCGCCGGTGCCGTTCTCGCGCTCGCTCGAGTAGCGGTTGTAGGACTGGCGCTGGTAGAGGACGTGGGGCGCGAGGCGCGCCTTCGCCGCCTCGGGATCGTCGGCCAGCACGAGGAAGAGGAGGCCGCCGAGGCGGGCGTCGGACTCGGCGTGGCCGCCTTCGGCGAGGCCGGCGAGGTAGGGCTCCATCAGGTTGGGGCGGATCCAGAGGAGGCCCTCGCCGAGGCGGCCGGCGATGCGGGCGCCGCGTGGGCCCATCACGCCGAGCCAGAGCGGCGGCCGGGCCTGGGCGGGGGGCGGCTGGCAGGTTCCGTCGTCCCACATCCGGCGCACCTCGCGGGCGCGCTCCTCGAGCAGCTCGTAGCGGCGGCCGATGTCGATCCCGTAGGCGTCGAACTCGCGGCGCTGGTAGCCGGCGCCGAGGCCGAGCTCGAGGCGGCCGCCGCTGATCAGGTCGACGATCGCCGCTTCCTCCGCGATCTGCAAGGAGGGGCGCAGGGGGGCGACGACGACCGCGGTCCCGAGTCGCATGCGGGTGGTCCGCGCGGCCGCCGCGGCGAGGAAGGTCAGCGGCTGCGGCAGGTAGCCGTCTTCGTACATGTGGTGCTCGCTCACCCAGAGCGCCCCGATCCCGGCGCTCTCCGCGTCGGCGACGCGCTGGAGGCGCCGCGCGTAGAACTCCGGCCAGGGGACCTGGTCGGCAGGCGGGTTCCGCAGGTCCATGTAGATGCCGAGCCTCATCGCCCCGGGTCCTCTCCTCCCTCAGGATTAACCAAACGATGGGTAGATATTATCGCGTCGCGGGCTTAAGATCGCGAGTCGTGGAGACGGCGACCCCCAGCGGCAGAGAGACCGTCGCTGGTCGGCGCTTCGACGTGATCGTGGTCGGCTCCGGTGCCTCCGGCGGCACCCTCGCCGCGCGGCTCTCCGAGGACGCGGGGCGGCGCGTGCTGATGGTCGAGGCCGGCCGTGACTTCCCCGCTGAGGCGACGGCCCCGCCCTCGTTCATCACCGGCGGCGCCCTGACCGGCGAGCGTGGGGCGGGCGCCGGGCCACCCGCGCCGGAGTATGACTGGGGGTATGAGTCCGAGCCGCTTGCCGGTGGGCGGCGGGTGGAGCTCTGGCGCGGGCGCCTCGTCGGCGGCACCTCGATGACGAACGGCTCGGTCGCGGTCCGTGGCCGCCCCTCCGACTTCGATGCTTGGGAGCAGGCGGGCGGGCCGCGCTGGGGTTGGGAGGCGTTCCGCCGCGCCTACGAGAGCGTCGAACGGGAGCTCTCGGTCGGGACCTATCCGCGGGACCGGTGGCTGCCGGTCCAGCACCTGCTGGTCGACGCCTGCCAGGAGGCGGGCTTCCGCTATGCCGAGGACTTGAACGCGCCCGATGCCTGGGACGGGGTGGTCGGCCCGTGGCCCCGCAGTCGCCGCGAGGAGCTGCGCCAGGGGAGCCTCAACACCTACGTCCGACAGGCGCGCCCGCGGGCCAACTTCACGATCCTCGACCGCGCCCACGTCGACCGGGTCCTCTTCGATGGCTCGCGCGCGGTCGGCGTGCGGGCGATCGTCGACGGTGAGCCGGTGCGGATCGAGGGCGACCGGGTCGCCCTCTGTGCCGGCGCGTACGGCTCGGCGCCGATCCTCCTGCGCTCGGGCATTGGCCCCGCCGCGGCGCTCCGCCGGCACGGCATCGGGCCGCTTGTCGACCTACCGGTTGGTGCTCACCTGATGGAGCACCCGGCACTGACCGTGCTGGCGAAGGTCGCTCCCGAGTACGCGCTGATCGGTTGGCCGGCGCTGGCCGCGGTCGCCCGGGGCAACGGTTACTGGTGCATCCCGATGCCCTGCTCGGAGCGCGAGGGCATCGTCATGTTCAACGTCTGCCTCGCGACGGTCGACGGCCCTCCCGGGGGTCGGATCTCGCTCGCCTCCGCCGATCCGGTCGCGCCGCCGCGAATCCACGTCGGGCTCGAGGCGGCGGCCGACGCGGGCGCCTTCGAGCCGGCCTGGGAGGAGCTGCGCGAGGTCTTCGCGACGTCCGCCTTCCGCCGCGCGGGGCACCGCGACCCGGAGGGCGAGCGGCCGCTGCGCGAGCGGCTGTGGCGCCGGATCGGGGTCGGCTATCACGCCGCCGGCGGCTGCGATCTCGGCGCGGTCGTCGACGCCGACCTCGCCGTTCACGGCGTCGAGCGCTTGCACGTGGCCGACGCTGGCGTCTTCCCCCGCCACGTCACCAACAACCCGATGCTCACTTGCTTTGCCGTCGGCGAGATCGCCGCGGCCCGGCTGGCCCAGAGCTGAGAGGAGCGAGATGCCAGACAACGACACCCAGGACCCGTTCGCGATGACCGACGAGGAGCTCGCCGAGTTTCTCGCCGAGACCCGCTACATGGCCTGCACGAGCCTGCTCCGCGATGGCTCGCCGAGCACGATCTTCCTCGGCTTCGAGTGGGAGGAAGGGGCGATGTACTTCTCGGTGCGCAACTCGCGGCTCTTGGTGCGGCGGCTGCGGCGTGACCCGCGCGTCTGCCTCGCCGTGACCAACGAGTTCTACCCCTCCAAGTACGTGACCATGCGCGGCGCGGTCGCGGTCGTCGATGACCCGGACTGGGAGCGGACGAGGCGGATGTTCATGAAATACATGTCGCCCGAGCATCCTAACCAGCACCAGAAGGACATCGACCTCGACGAGTTCCTCGACGGCTACTTCGAGGTCGGCCGCACTGTCTACAAGCTGGTCCCGGAGTGGATCAAGAGCGAGGACGGGTCGAAATGGGCGCCGGGGGCGGCGGGCGTCTCCGACGATGTCGCGCGCGAGAAGGGATTGATCGATGGCTGAGCTGACCGACCTCCAGAAGCTGCTCGAGATCGAGCGGATCAAGCAGTTGAAGGCGCGCTACTTCCGCCTCCTGGACACCAAGCAGTGGGCGGATCTGCGGCTCCAGTTCACCGACGACTGCGTCTACGCCGGCACCTCGAAGCCGTTCCCCGACCCCGATGCCTGGATCGCCGGGGTCAGCCGCAACCACGCCGAGACCACCACCACCCACCACGGGCACATGTCGGAGATCGGGCTCGAGGGGGCCGACCAGGCCCGGGGGATCTGGGCGATGACCGACTACGTCACCTGGTCCGCCGACGCTCGCCTCTGGCGCGAGGGCTTCACCGAGGAGATGTACGGATTCCTCGGCTTCGGCTATTACCAGGAGCGGTATCGCAAGGAGGGCGGGCGCTGGAAGATCGCTGAGCTGAGACTGACGCGGCTCCGTGTCGACCGCCTCGAGGGCGATCCGCCGCAGACCCTGAGCGGCTTGCTGGCGCCGGCGCTCGACTGGCTCCCGGCGGTCCCCGAACCCACTTCCTGAGCAGGCCCGGGCCTCAGGAGACGGTGGCGATGATCGTCTCGGCCGGGGCGTCGAGGAGCTCGAAGGCGTTGCCGTCCGGGTCGCAGGCATGGACGATCTCGATGTCCCCTGGCCCGCCGGACGCCCTCGTGCAGCCGCCGGCCGCCGTTGGCGACGACCCGCGCTGCGGCGGCCGCGACGTCCTCGACCTCGATCCCGAAATGCATGATCCCGGCCGTCGCCGGTGGCCCAGGATTCACCGGAGGCGCCGTCTCACTGAAGCGAAAGAGCTCGATTGCCCCGCCCGCAAAGCGCAGGTGAACCACCTCGGTCGTCCCCTCTCGAGCCCGAACAGCCCTGCGGTCTCCGCAGCTGGAGGGACGAGGGCCCCTGGGGCCGGGTCCGTGGGGAGGGGTGGAGGGTGCGTGACGCCGCGGGGTCACGGAAGCGCCACGGGGGACGGACGGGTCGCCAACGGGAGTGCGACGGATCCGTCACGGAAGTCAGGCACGTCACAGAGACCGTGAGAAGTCCACGCTTCCTCCCGTGTCGTCCTACGGTCACGGACGCGCTGTCGACTTCAGGGCCCCTATAGGGGCCCTGAAGTCGACAGCGCGGTCTCGACCCCTCGGGTCGGGCCCGAAAAGCGACTGAAGGGTCCGGGAAGGGTGACGTTCCCGGCATCTTCGTGACGGACAGGGGCGAGGTGTGGACACTTACGCACGGGGACGTCACGGAAGTCCGACCTCCCCCCGACCTGTGACGGGACCCCCCGGAATACGTGACGAACCCTCGACCTTCTCCCGCAGCCCTTCCGCGTCCTGGGCTCCTCATGGGGGTCACAGCCTGCCCGGACCCCCATGAGTAGCCCAGGGCCTCCCTCGGACGGCCGCCAACGCCGGGCGCAACGCCCGTCCCGCCAACCGCTCTCCCTAACGGTCGTTTGGTATTTTCGGGCGATCGGGGATCAAGTCGAGCGCGAGGAGGTTGAGGTGGGTATCGAGAAGGCGGTTGTGGTCGGAGGTGGCGTGATGGGGAACGGGATCGCGCAGGTGGTTGCTTCGGCCGGTCTTGCGGTCACCGTGGTCGATGTCGACGAGGCGGTGCTGGAGCGCGCGGTGGGGCGGATCGACCGGAGCCTCGGGCGGGTCGTCAAGTCGGGTCGGATCAGCGAGGAGGAGGCGGCGGCGATGCGGGCGCGGATCTCGACGACGACCGACCTTGAGGCGGCGGCGGCCGAGTGCGACCACGCGATCGAGACGGTCGTCGAGGACCTCGGGATCAAGTCGGAGGTGCTCGGGAAGCTCGATGGCGCCTGTCGCGAAAACGTGGTGATCGCGTCCAACACGTCGCAGTTCTCGATCTCCGCCCTCGCCGCGGCGACCGGCCGACCCGACCGCGTGATCGGGTCGCACTGGTTCAACCCGCCGCCGATGATGGACCTGATCGAGATCGTCCGCGGGGTCGAGACCTCCGACGAGACGCTGGCGGTCGCCCTCGCCCTGGCCGAGCGCTACGGCAAGCGCTCGGTCGTCTGCCGCAAGGACACGCCCGGCTTCATCACCTCGCGGCTGATCGTCACCCTGGCGCTGGAGGCGATGCGGATCGTCGAGGAGGGGATCGCCGACCCGGAGGACGTCGACCTCGCCTGCCAGAAGGCCTTCAACCACGCGATGGGGCCGCTGACGACGATGGACCTGTCGGGCCTCGACACCGCGATCCGGGTCGCCGACAACATGCGCGAGCAGTACGGCGACCGCTTCGTGCCGCCTCAGAACCTGCGCGCGCTGGTCGCCTCGGGCCACCTCGGCCGCAAGACCGGCCGCGGCTTCAACGACTACGGCGAGTCGAGCTGAGCCGGTGCGCCGGACGATCTTCGAGCCCGAGCACGACGACTTCCGCGAGTCCGTCCGCGGCTTCCTCGCCCGCGAAGCGGCGCCGCAGCGGAAGCGCTGGGAAGCGGAGGGGATCATCGACCGCGAGTTCTGGCGGCGGGCGGCGGCGCAGGGCTTCGTCGCCTTTGGCGCGCCGGAGGAGCTCGGCGGCGCGGGCATCGATGACTTCCGCTTCAATGCCGTCATCGACGAGGAGGTCACCTACGCGGGGGTCGGGACCGACGCCTTCTCGCTGACCAACGACATCGTCGGCCCCTACCTCTTCGACCTCACGAACGAGGAGCAGCGCGGGCGCTGGCTGCCGGGGGTGACCGACGGCTCGATCGTGCCGGCGATCGCGATGTCGGAGCCCGGCACCGGTTCCGACCTGCGCGGGATCAAGTCGACCGCCCGTTGGGAGGACGGCTCCTACGTGATCAACGGCTCGAAGACCTTCGTCACCAGCGGCATCCAGGCCGACCTGGTGATCGTCGCCGCCCAGGTCCGGCGCGAGGGCGTCGACGGCCTCGGCCTGTTCGCGGTCCCCGCCGACGCCGAGGGCTTCCAGCGCGGGCGCAAGCTGGAGAAGCTCGGGCGCAAGGCGCAGGACACCGCCGAGCTCTTCTTCGACGAGGTGCGGATCCCCGCCGAGAACCTGATCGGCGAGGAGGGGAAGGGGCTGCGGATGCTGATGCGGAACCTCGCCCAGGAGCGGCTCTCGATGGCGGTGACGGCGATCGCCGACGCCGAGCGGGCGCTGCGGGTGACCCTCGACTACGCCGCCGACCGCAACGCCTTCGGCCAGCCGATCGGGAAGTTCCAGGCCAACCGCTTCACCCTCGCCGAGATGAGCACCGAGGTCGCCGCCGGGCGCGCCTACGTCGACCGTTGCATCGAGGCCGCGGTCGCCGGCGAGCTGACCGACGCCGAGGCGGCGGGCGCCAAGTACTGGGCCACCGACCTCGAGTTCAGCGTCCTCGACCGCTGCCTCCAACTGCACGGCGGCTATGGCTACATGGAGGAGTACGAGGTGGCCCGCCGCTGGCGCGACTCGCGCGTCCAGCGCATCTACGGCGGCACCAACGAGATCATGAAGGAGATCGTGGGGCGGTCGCTCGGGTTCTAGCGCTACCCCGCGCGTTCCTCCTCCTCGGTCCCCTCGAAGCCCGCGGGGTGGTAGGTGCCGTAGATCATGTGCTCGACCATCGCCATGCCGGTGCCGCCGGGGCCGCGCAGGGTGGCGGCGAACTCGGTCGCTCCGAGGCGGCGGTTGGGGGGGAGGTGGCGGCCGGCGGGCCTGGCGGTCGGGTCGGTGGCATCGAAGCGGTCCGACTCGGCCACGTCGGCGCCGCGCCAGACGCCGGGGTTGCCGCCGTCCGACCAGCCCTGGTTGTAGCCGAAGCCCTGGGGGTGGACGCCCTCGCAGCAGACCTCGAACTCGTAGTCGTGGCGGCCGCCGCCGGCGTCGATCGCGGTATAACGGCCGGCCTTCAGGCGGCGGCTGCCCGGGTGGTACTCGAAGTCGTGCTCGACCCCGGCCAGGGCGATCGTCTCGGTGCCGCGGCGGATCTCGCCGTCGAAGTCGAGGAAGTTGCCGTCGGCGTCCTCGTGACCGTGCAGGAAGCCGAATTCATCGCCACAGCGGAAGGGGATCCAGAGGCGGATCGCGCGCGGGTCGCGGGCTTCGTCGAGGATCCCGCCGAGCGGGGTCCGCGGGCCCATCGTCGAGCGGATCCCCCAGGAGTGGTCGCGGGCGCCGTGCCACTCGTCGACCGAGCGGCGCTCGCCGTCGACCGAGGCCCAGCCGCGCGGCTGGCAGACGCCGGTGTAACGGAGGACGTCGTTGAGGACGACACCGTGGCGATGCTGTAGCGTCCGCTCCTCGGTCCAGAGACCGTAGGCCTCCATCTCGACCTCCCACTCGAGGCCCTGGTCGTTGGCGGCGAGCCTGATCCGCTGGCGCTTCAGCGGCTCCAGGACCTCGAAGAGGAGCGGGCCCACCTCGAGCTCGTTGACCCGCGGGCGCAGCGCCCGGGAGAAGCGGAGGCAGCGCTGCTCGCCGCCGACCACCATCCCCGCGTAACCGTCGAGCACGTTGTTGTTGGGGTGCATCCGCATCCCCATGAACGCGTAGTGGCCCTCGCTGTAGAAGCCGAACCAGTAACCGTCGTTGAAGTGACGGTCGGAGGTGACGGGCTGGTCGACGGGCGCCGCCTGCTGGTGGATTGCAAAGTCGTCTAGGGGGTTCAATCGCCAAGTCATGAGGGTCGCCTTTCTATCAAATGGTCGGTCGGCATACAATGGGGCGGGTAGCTTCCAAAACCCCGCGCGGCGGGAGAGATCAGGAGACGATGATGGGTGCACCCGCGCAGATCGAAGAGACGGTCCGAGCCTACTTTCAGTGCCTTGACGACGAGAACTGGTCGCGGATGCGCGGCCTCTGGCATCCGCAGGGGGAGATGCTCGCGGTCGGGGCGCGGCCCCGGGCGGGACTCGAGGACGTGATGTCACTGTTGGAAAAGCTGTTCGTTCCCTGGCGGCGGCACCGTGACCGGCCGGACCGGGTGATCGTCAGCGGCAACACCGTCACGGTCGAGGTCGTCTTCACCGGCACCACCCGCGACGGCCGCGAGGCCAGCTTCGACGCGGTCGACGTCTTCGACTTCGAGGACGGGCTGATCCGGCGGCTGACCAACTGGTACGACATCGACCGGGCGCGGCGCGCGGTCGCCGACAAAGGGGCGGCCGGCTAACCGCATTTCGACCATCTGGTCGGTAGACTGATACGCCCTCCCCCCCGGCTTCCCGAGGAGCAGCATTGCGCGACTACGAATCGATCGAGATCAGCCACCGCGACGGCGTCACCGAGCTCCGCTTCCACACCGACGGCGGCCCGCTCGTCTGGAACGCCACCGCCCACCGGGAGATCGGCGACGCGCTGTCCGAACTGGCGGCGGACCGGGCGACGAAGGTGGTGATCGTCACCGGCACCGGCGCGGAGTTCTGTCCCGGGATCGACCGCGAGAGCTTCGCCGTCCCCCACGACTGGGAGGTGATCTGGTGGGAGGGGAAGCGGATCGTCAAGGGCCTGCTGGAGCTCGACGTGCCGGTGATCGGCGCGGTCAACGGCCCCGCCCTGATCCACGCCGAGATCCCGCTCCTGGCCGACGTCGTGCTCGCCGCCGACACCGCCGTCTTCGCCGACAAGACCCACTTCACCAAAGGCTCGGTGCCGGGCGACGGCGTGCACCTGATCTGGCCCTTCCTGCTGGGGCCGCGGCGCGGCAAGTACTTCCTGATGACCGCCCAGGAGATCGACGCCGCCGAAGCCCTCGCGCTCGGCGTCGTCAACGAGGTCCTGGCGCCGGCGGCGCTGAACGACCGCGCCTGGGAGCTGGCGCTCGAGTGGGCGCGGAAGCCGCTGCCGCTGCTGCGCTACTCGCGCGAGGCGCTGAACGTGTTCGAGCGGGAGGCGCTGCTGGCCGGCAACGGGCTCAGCCACGGCCTCGCGCTCGAGGGCTCGGGCTTCTTCGATGCGCCGCGGAAGACGAGCTGAGCCATGCGCGGCGCGAGCGGGGACGGGACGACCTCGACCGCCCTCCCCCGACAGCCGGGGCTCGGTGAGCCGGGCGCCGGCAACGCCTTCGCCGAGTACCTGGGCCTGCGCTGGGACGATCCCTGGACGGTGCGGCTGCCGGTGCGGCCGGAACTGCTGAACGAGAACGGCCTGCTGCTCGGGCCGGTCGGGTTCGCCCTGGTCGACTATTCGATGGGCGCGGCGCTCTGGCGCGAGACGGTCGAGGGCGAGCTGATCGCGACGATCAACATCGCGATCAACTACATCCAAGGGGCCGGTGACGGCGACATCCTCTGTCGCGCCCGCCTCGACCGCCGCAACCGCCGGATCGCCGTCCTCTCCGCCGAGACCAAGCACGAGGACGGGCGGCTGCTGGCGACCGCGGTCGGCAGCTTCTCGATCTACAAGGCGAAGCGATGAGCGACGGGACCGCGCCCGCGCGCCTGGTCACGACCGCGATCGACGGCGATGGGGTCGCCACGGTCCGGCTCGACAACCCCCCGGTCAACTCGATGTCGGACCCGCTGCTCGACCAGCTCGACGCGGCGCTGGCCGGGCTCGCCAGCGACGGCGCGGTCGGGGCCGTCGTCCTCGTCGGGACGGGGGAGAAGGCGTTCGCCGCCGGTGCCGACCTGCCGACCTTTCGGCAGGTGATCGAGGATCCGGCCGAGATCGAGGCCCACACCGGCCGCACCCGCGCGGTCCTCACCCGGCTCGGGGCGATGCCGGCGCCGGTGGTCGCGGCGGTGCAGGCCTCGGCGGTCGGCGGCGGCCTCGAGCTGGCCCTCGCCTGTGACCTGGTCGTCGCCGACGAGCGGGCGCGGCTGGGGCTGCCCGAGGTCGGCCTGGGACTGATCCCGGGGGCCGGCGGGACCCAGCGGCTCGCCCGCCGGGTGGGCCGGATGCGGGCGACGGCGATGATCCTCGAAGGCCGGGTGCTGGAGGCGGGCGAGGCGCTCGCGATCGGCCTCGTCGGTGAGTTGGCGCCGGCCGGAGGCGTGCTCGCCGCGGCCCGCGAGCGGGCGGCCCGCCTGGCAGCGCAACCGCGGGTCGCCGTGCGCGAGGCGCTGCGGGTGCTGCGCGGCGGCGCCGAGCTGCCGCTCGAGCAGGGGCTCGACCTCGAGCACGACGCATTCCTGACGGTGCTGGCGACGGCGGACGCGCGCGAGGGCATCGACGCCTTCCTCGAGCGCCGCGCGCCGAGCTTCGGGCACCGCTAGGCGGCGGGCCGCGTGGACCTGCGGGGAAGCGGCGCGCTGGTCACCGGCGGGGCCTCCGGGTTCGGCGAGGCGGTCGCGCGGACGGTCGTCGCCGCGGGCGGCCGCGTCGCGATCCTCGACCTGCCGTCCTCGCGCGGCCCGGAGCTGGTCGCCGAGCTCGGCGTCGCCGCTTGCTTCCTCGAGGTCGATGTCCGCACGGAAGGGGAGGTGGAGGCCGCGGTCGCCAGCGCGGTCGCCCACTGCGGCAGGCTCGACCTCTGCGTCAACTGCGCCGGCGTCAACCCGGGCGGCCGCCTGCTCGGCGCCGACGGGGAGCCGCGGCCGCTCGACCGGCTGCGGGCGGCGATCGCCGTGAACCTGGTCGGGCTCCTCGACGTGATCCGTCGGGCGGCGGCGGCGATGGCCCGCAACGAGCCCGGCGCCGATGGCGAGCGCGGCCTGATCGTCAACGTTTCCTCGGTCGCCGCTTACGAAGGACTGAGTGGCCAGTCCGCCTACGCGGTGACCAAAGGCGGGGTCGCCGCGCTGACCTTGCAGCTGGCCCGCGAGCTGGGGCCGCTCGGCATCCGCGTCAACGCGATCGCTCCCGGCCCCTGCGCGACGCCGATGATCGCCGCGCTCGGCGCGGCGGAGCAGGCGCGGCTGGAAGCCTTCCAGGTGTTCCCCCGCCGGCTCGGGCAGGCGGCGGAGTTCGCCGACCTGGTCGCCTTCATGGCGGCGACGCGGGTGCTGAACGGCGAGGTGGTGCGGCTGGACTCGGCGGCCCGGCTGGGGCCTGTCCCCGGTCCCGGCTCGGGCTCAGGCGCCTGAGGGCAGGGCGACGACGGCGCTCCCCTCAAGCACCGAGCGCTCGCCGACCACCGCGCGCAGCCGCAGCTCTGCCGTCCCCGCGGCGGGGTCGACCGCGGCGACGGTGCCCTCGCAGACGACCCGGTCGCCGGCGAAGACGTTGCCGGTGAAGCGGACCGAGAAGCGGCGGACGTTCTGCGGGCCGCCGCAGGATCGCGCCGCCAGCTCCATCAGGTAGCCGACGTTGATCGGCCCCTGGTTGATCGGCTTCTCGCCCAGGCCGAGCTCGGCTACCACGCCGGGGTCCCAGTGGATCGGGTTGGGATCGCGGAGCAGGAGCGCCATCACCTTCATCGGCCCGGGTCGGACCTCCTCGATGACCAGCGGCTCCAGCTCGCTGCCCGCTTGCAGTCCGCTCACGAGCGCAGCTCCCGGGGGAAGATCCAGACGTGGGTGATGCGGGCGCTCGGCTCGTCCTGCCCCGCCTCGGTGAGCTCGTGGACGAAGGTAGCACGGTCGAAGACGCCGGCCTTGCGTCCCTGCTTGCGTTCGACCGCGATCACCTGGCCGCTGACCTCGTAGGTGGTCCCGGGGCGGAGCGGGCGCCCGAGCTCGAACTCGAGCTCCCCGAACATCACGCCGGAGTCCTGGTCGGCGCCGAGCAGCTCCATGATGTCGACGATCGAGGCGCCGCCCCCTTGCAGGCCGATCATGTAGGCGATCTCCGGGTGCGCCCAGTCGGGGTCGGGCGCCGCCGCGACCGCGTCGGACCAGAGCCAGGACTCGTAGGCGGGCAGCTCGTAGGTGCCACCAGGGAAGGGGTGGCCGGCGAGGTGCGAGTAGTCGGGGATCGCGCCGACGGCGGGCTCCGACTGCTGCTGCTCCGACATCTCGCCTCCCCTTCGCTCCATATGATCAACCGACTGTTCGGTCGGAACTTTACCGATTCTACCGACGACTTGTTTTGTAAAGAAGCTGGTGAAAGGATGCATGGATGGGTGCTGGAGAGGGGAGCGGGGAGGCCCAGGCCACCCGGCGGGGCCGCAAGCGCAAGGGGGAAGTCCAACGGGTCGCCGCCGACCTCTTCCACCAGCAGGGCTACGACGGCACCTCGGTCGAGGACATCGCTCAGGCGCTCGGCATCCTCAAGGGCTCGCTCTACTACTACATCTCCTCGAAGGAGGACCTACTCTTCCGGATCGTCGCCGAAGTCCACGAGGACGTCCAGGGGATCCTCGATCGCTCGCTCGGCCACACCGAGCTGCCGCCGCTCGAGCGGATCGCGCTCTACGTCCGCGAGCAGGCGATCTACAACCTCGGCAACGTCACCCGGATCACCGTCTACTACCGCGAGATGGACCAGCTCGGCGAGGATCGCCGCGGCGCGATCCGGGCCCAGCGGCGCAAGCAGCATCAGGCGGTCGCCGCGGTTCTCTCCGAGGCGCAGGCGGCCGGTGAGGTCGACGCCTCGGTCGACGTCAGCCTGGCGACCCACTGCATGTTCGCCACCGTCAACTGGATCTACAACTGGTGGCGAGTCGGCAGCGGCGTCTCCGAGGAGGCCGCTGCCGACTCCTGCGTGCGGTTCGTGCTCGGCGGCGTGCCCGGGTTCGGGGCGACGCCGGCGACGGCCGGCTCAGGCGCCGCCGTACTCCCACTTGCCCTCGACCGCCCGGTAGGGCTTGGCGACCTCGACGAGGACGCCGTGGGCTGACTTGGGGCCGACCCAGGTCCATTCCTGCCAGGGCACGTCGGGGTCCTGGTAGGTGTTCTCGGCGTCCACCGCGAGGCCGCGCTCGGCCAGGCGCCGGGCGGCACCGGGGACGTCTTCGGTGGTGAAGCAGATGTGGTGCACGTGCTCGCCGTGCTTGGTGAGGCGCTTGCCGAGCGGCGTGTCGGCCGCCGGCTCGACCAGCTGGATCTCGGCGCCGTGGCCGGAGACGAAGGTCGCCCAGCGCATCTCGTCCTCGCCGCCGGTGAAGTCGTCATAACGGACGAGCGGCTCCTCGAGCTGCCCGGGATCGAGCTCTTCGAGGATCGCCCTCCAGTCTTCGATCGCCTTGTCCAGGTCATCGACCAGCAGGCAAACGTGTGCCATCGGTCCGCTCGGCATACTTGCTCCCTCCGTTATATTCCACCAAACACACGATAGAATAATGGAAGGGGAGGTTATGGGCGACGGAGTACTCGCGGAGGGCCTCGGGTTCGAGCTGACCGACGAGCAGAAGATGTTCCAGCGCGCCGTGCGCGACTTCGTCGACAACGAGGTGACCAAGGACTACTGCCGTCAGGTCGAGGCCGGCGAGGAGTTTCCCTGGGACCTCTGGGAGAAGCTGGTCGGAGCCGGCTTCACCGGGGTCGGGATCGACGAGCGCTACGGCGGCCAGGGCGGCGGGATCATCGAGCAGGTGATCCTCGACGAGGAGCTGTCGCGCAGCATGGCCGGCCTCTACTGGCTGCTCGGGATCACGCTCTTCGACGCCAAGGCGATCGCCGGCTTCGGCACCGAGGAGCAGAAAGAGCGTTACCTTCCGGAGATGGCCGCGGGCAAGAAGATGTTCGCGATCTCCCTGACCGAGCCCGACGGCGGCACCGACGTCTTCGGCGCGATGAAGACGCGGGCGAAGAAGGTCGACGGCGGCTGGGTGGTGAACGGGACGAAGATCTGGTCGACCCTCGCGCACGAGGCCGATCGGCTCTTCCTCGTCGCCCGCACCGGCGAAGGCAAGCGGCCGCACGAAGGCGTCACCGTGTTCCTCTGCGACGCCAAGGCGGACGGGGTCACGGCGACGCCGATCCCGAAGCTCGGGATGCGTGCGCTGGGCAGCTGCGAGGTCGTCTTCGAGGACGTCTTCGTCCCCGATGAGGACGTCCTGGCGGAGGTCGACGCGGGCTGGAAGGTGCTGGCGGAGACGCTGAACAGCGAGCGGATCATGAACGGCGCCAACTGCACCGGCGCCCTCGCCGGGGTGCTCGAGGACATGCTCGCCTACAGCCAGGAGCGGGTCGCCTTCGGCAAGCCGATCGGCCAGATGCAGGCCGTCCAGCACATGATCGCCGACACCTACGCCGGGCTCGAGATCTCGCGCCTCCTCACCTACAAGGCCGCCTGGCTCGTCGCCCAGGGCCGCCCGGCCGGGGTCGAGTCGACGATGGCGAAGCTGGTCGCCTCCGAGCAGTGCTTCGCCGGCGCCGACCGCGGGATGCAGGTGCTGGGCGGTTACGGCTACGCGATGGAGTACGACATGCAGCGTTATTGGCGCGACATGCGGCTCTACCGGGTGGCGCCGATCAACAACGAGATGGGTCGCAACTTCCTCGCCGAAAGCCTGGGGCTGCCGCGCGCCTTCTAGCGCGCGGCGGGCCGCCGGCGGGCGGGCTTTTATGTAGAACAATCGTTTGGTAGTCTGCGCGGCGCGACGCCGACGATGAAGACCCTTGCCACGAACATGCTCTTCGAGCCGATCACGATCGGCGGCGTCGAGTTGAAGAACCGGGTGATGATGGCCCCGATGGGCAGCGCCCAGTCCGACGAGCGGGGCTACGTCACCGACCAGACGGTCGCCTACTACCGGCGCCGCGCCGCCGGCGGGGTGGGCGCGATCACGGTCGAGGCGGCGCTCGTCGACCCCAGCACTCGCGGCCACGAGCCACGCCTCCACGGCCGCGAGTTCCTGCCGGGGATGGCCAGGGTCGCCGCGGCGATCCGCGCTGAGGGGGCGGTCCCCGGACTACAGCTGATGCACCCCGGGCGCCAGGTCGTCTCCGGGCCGGTGAAGGCGCCGTCGCCGGTCCCGCTGAACTCGGCGGCGCCGACCCCGAGCGAGCTGACCGAGGCCGAGATCGAGGAGATCGTCGCCCAGTACGCGACCGCCGCCAGCCTCGCCGAGGAGGCCGGCTTCGCCTACGTCGAGGTGCACGGCGCCCACGGCTACCTGCCCTCGGACTTCCTCTCGCCGGTCGTCAACCAGCGCGACGACGGTTACGGCGGCGACCCGGAGCGCCGGCGCCGGTTCCCGCTCGAGGTCGCCGCGGCGATCGTCGCCGCGATCGAGATCCCGCTCTTCTGGCGCCTCAGCGGCGAGGAGATCCGGCCCGGCGGCTTCACGATCGAGGACCAGATCGAGGCCGCGCGCGCCCTCGTCGCGGCGGGCGTCGAGTGCATCAGCGTCTCGGCCGGGACCTGGCACACGCTCGAGGTCACGGTCGCCCCGATGTACGTGCCGCGCGGCCACATGCTGCCTTATGCGGCGAAGATGAAGGAGGCGCTGGAGGTGCCGGTGATCGCGGTCGGGCGGCTCGACGACCCGGAGCTGGCGGCGCGGGTGATTGCCGCGGGCGAGGCCGACGTCGTCCTCCTGGGACGGGGCCTGCTCGCCGATCCCGACTGGCCCGCCAAGGTGGAGCGGGGCGAGCTTGCGGCGGTCCGCCCGTGCATCGCCTGCAACGCCTGCGTCGACCTCGTCGCGCTCGGCGAGGACCTGCGCTGCGCGGTCAACCCGGAGACCGGGCGCGAGGCGACCTGGGAGCTGGAGCCGGCCGCGGTGCCGAAGAAGGTGATGGTCGTCGGCGGCGGCCCGGCCGGGCTCGAGTTCGCGCGCCTGGCCGGGTTGCGCGGGCACGAGGTCGATCTGTGGGAGCGGGAGAGCGCCCTCGGCGGCAAGATCGAGGTCGCCTCGCGGGCTCCGAGCAAGGCCGAAGTCCGGCGCTTCCAGGCCTACGAGGAGGAGCAGCTGGCGGCGCTCGGCGTCCGCGTCCACACCGCCGCCGAGGTGGACGCCGCCGAGGTGGACGCCGCCGACCCGGACGTCGTCGTCCTCGCCACCGGGGCCGATGCCCTGTGGCCACCGATCGAGGGCATCGACCTGGGCGCGGTGGTCGACGCTCAGGAGATCCTGCTCGACCGGATCGACACCGCCGCGGGGGCCGAGGTGGTTGTCGTCGGCGGCTCGGCGACCGGCTGCGAGACCGCCGAGCTTCTGCTCGCCCGCGGCGCCTCGGTGACCATCGTCGAGATGCTGAAGTCGATCGGCCAGGGCGTCGAGCAGATCACCCGCCGCCGCCTGATCAAGGGCCTGCGCGCCGAGGGCGCCCGCATCCTCACCCGCCACCAGGTCGTCCGCCTCGACCCCGGCTCGGTCGTCTGCCGCGACCTCGACGGGGGCGCCGACCTGACCCTTCCCGCCGACCTCGTCGCCCTCGCCGCTGGCTGGACCCCCCGCGGCTCCGCCCTGGCCGCCGAGATCGCGGGCCGCGAGGTGGTCGTGATCGGCGACGCCTCGACCCCCGGCGACTTCGTCGCCGCCACCGGCGCCGCCGCCCGTCTGGCGCGGGCGATCTAGCCCCCACCGCCGCGAGCCCGGGCGGCGATGGCGCGGTCGTCCTAAGGCCCGGTAGACGGACCCAAGGACGACCACCGAGGCAGCGTGACACGGTTGGCTGTTCCTTTTGCCGTACTGGTCGGCAAAAGGAACTGCTGAATGGGACGACCAAGGGACGGGCCCTCCCGTCCACGGCCGGGGCAGGCTGTGGCTGTGGCCGGGAGGGCCGCCCCGTGGGGGGAGAGGTGAGGGTCCGTGACCGGGAGGGTCACTGGAGGGCCACGGCAGACGGACGGGTCCGTCACCGATGCGTGACCCCGTAACGAAGACACCGGGAAGGTCACGCTTCCGTGCGTCTTCCCCGGACGTCGCCATCGCGCCGCAGTCCTTGTGGTCGCCATGGCGACCATTGGCGCTGCAGCGCGATCCGGACCCTCGGGACAGGCCCGCCGACGTGGTGAGTTCGCCACGGGGGGTCGCCGGGAGGTGTGACGTCTTCCCCCTGAACGCCTCACGTCCTGGCGCCTCATGGGCGGTCACGGCCTGCCAGGACCCCCGTGAGGCGCCCAGGACGCATCTCGGACGGCCGCTCGGGCTCAGGCTCCCGCCCCGAGCCCCTACCCCGCCAGATCGTCCAGTTGCGCCAGCCGTCGCCCCGCCATCTTCGCTGCCCGCGGGAACAACGCCAGCCTTCGGTCCGCTCGGGCGGCCAGTTGGAGGATGCGGTCAGCTTGGGTGGTGGCGGGGGGTTCGGTCTGCTCGAGGCGGGCGATCTCGGTGGCCTGGGGCCAAGTGTCGGCCAGTTGGGAGAAGAGGTGGCGCATGCGGCGGACTCGTTGGCGGCGCTCGGGGTCGGAGATCTCGGCGGGGAGGTCGGAGAGCTCGCGGGCGAACTCGTGGAAGAGGTCGGCGGTGGGGGGCTCGGGCGGCGGGTCGAGGGTGGGGGTGGGGGTGGGAGGTAGGTCGATGGACGCCATCGTCGCCAGGGTGCCGATCAGCATCCGCTCCAGGGCGGGGACGAGCATGAAGTGGACGAAACGGTCCTTGCCGGGGGCTGGGTTCGAGATCGAGGCGCGGCAGATGACCAGGTTGCGGAGGACGCCGAGGGCCTGCCAGTAGCGGAACCGCTCGGGGTCGAGGATGACGGCATTGTCGTAGTGCTCGCGGACCGTGGTGCCGAATCCCTCGAGGTCGAGTTCGTGGAGGGCGGTGCGCACGGCGAGGAAGGCGAGGTCGTCGAGCGGGTCGCCGACGTGCGCCATCTCCCAGTCGAGCAGGCCGGTGACGCGGCCGTCCCACATCGTGTTGCCGACCCCGAGGTCGCCGTGCACGAAGACCCGGCGCGGCGGCTCCCCCGGGAAGCGCTCGCGGAGGAAGTCGAAGGCGAAGTCGGCCAGCTCCGAGCGCGGCGCGATCCGCTCCGCCGCCATCCCCGCCCAGAGCTCCAGCTCGCCGCGCGCATCGCGGGCGAAGCCGGGCAGCTCCAGCTCCCCGACCTCGAGCGCGTGTAGCCGCGCCGCCGCGCCGAGCACCGCCGCCAGCACCTCGTCGTCCCAGGCCGGCGCCCCGGCGACCCGCTCGGTGACCAGCGCCCGCAGCCCGTCGTCGTAGGCGTAGAAGGCGGGGACGGGGAGCCCGTGGCCTTCGACCGCGGCGTAGGCGCGCGCCTCGCGCTCCAGGGTCAGCGCCGAGCCGCTGAACGGCCCGTCCCCCTCGTCGACCCGGACGACCAGCGGCAGGGTCTCCTCACCGCGCACGAGGTCGGCTGCCCAGGTGGTGCGCGAGTTGCCGCTGACCAACCGCCGCCAGCCGGCGACCGCGCCGCCCAGGGCGCCCTCGATCCAGCTGGCGAGCGCGGCCGGGGGAGCGGCCCCGGTGGCCGCCTCAGCCACCCGATCCGCCCGCGCGGAGGTCCCAGCAGCCCTCGAGCCGCAGCCCCTCCAACACCCCGGCGCGGTCGATCTTGCCGTTCGGCAGGCGCGCCAGCGGCTCGCGGTCGAGGCGGAAGTAGCGCGGCGTCTTCCACGGCGCCAGCTGCTCGCGGGTGTGGGCCGCCAGCTCCGCCGGGCCGGCGCTCGCGCCCGCGCGCAGGCTGACCACGGCGACCACCTCTTCGGTCCGCAGCGCGTCGGGGACGCCCAGCACCAGCGACTCTTCGACCGCGGCGTGCCCGTCGAGGACGGCCTCCACCTCGAGCGGGCTGATGTTCTCGCCGGAGCGCTTGATCATGTTCTTCACTCGGCCACGGTAGAAGAGCCAGCCGTCGCGGTCGATCTCCGCCCGGTCCCCCGAGCACAGCCAGCCGTCGCGCAGCGTCGCAGCCGTCGCCTCGGGGTCGTCGAGGTAGGCGAGCATCCGCTGCCCGTTCCGCGTCCACAGCTCGCCCTCCTGCCCGCGGCCCAGGTCGGCCCCGCTCGCGTCGCGGACGCTCAGCTCGACGCTGCTCATCGGCGGCCCGACCGTCCCGCCCGCGTCGCCGTCGGGCGGTCGCCAGCCGACCGGGGTGCCGGTGCCGAGCGCGCCGGTCTCGGTCATCCCCCAGACCAGCGCCAGCTGGACCCCGAAGCGCTCGCGGAAGCGCTCGACCCAGGCGTGGGTGACGACGAGGCGCAGCGGCGTCGCGCCCGCCGCGGGGCCGTCGCCAACCTGCAGCAGCAGGTTCAGCTGGGCGGGGAAGAGGACGGTCGCGGTGGCCTCGAAGCGCTCGACGTCGGCCCAGAAGCGGCGCGGGCTGAAGCGGTCGACGACGGTCATCCGGCAGCCCTGGACCAGCGCCATCCCCGGCTTGGTCAGGGCGCCGACCGCGTGGGCGAGCGGGGTGGCGACGAGAAGGTTGTCCGCCGGGCCGATCCCGAAGCGCTCCGAGTACCCGCGCCCGGCGCTCGCCATCGCCCCGGCGGGCAGCACGACCCCCTTCGGCCGCCCGGTCGAGCCGGAGGTGTAGAGGATCGTCGACGGCGAGTCCTGGTCGTGGCCGGGGAGCGGCAGCCTGGGCTCGAGTCCAGGCCCGGCGTCGAGCGCCTCAAGGTCGAGCCGCCTCGCCGGGCGCCCCGCCGGCGGTGCCGCGGCCGGGACGACGAGCGACTCGAGCGCCGGTAGCTCCGCCAGCGCTGGCAGCAGGAGCGAGGCGATCGGGTCCTCGGCGACCAGCGTGGCGGCGCCGCAGTGGTTCGCCTGCCAGCTCAGCTCCGGCAGCGGCAGGCCGGGGAGGAGCGGCACCGTGATCGCGCCCAGCTCGCGCAGCGCCGCCTGCACGAGGACCGCGCGGATGCCGTTCTCGAGGCCGACCAGGACGCGGTCGCCCGCGCCGACCCCGAGGCGACGGAGCCCGCCGGCGAGCCGCAGCATCTCGGCGTCGGCTGCGGCGAAGCTCGCCGAACGCTCGGCGTCGGCGAGGAAGGGTCGCTCGGGAGTGGCTTCGACCCGGGCCCGCCAGAGGTCGCGTACGGTGGCTTGGAGAAGCATTCGACTGTTGGCTACACTATCAACCGTTTGTTGGGATTCGAGGACAGAAGACGGGCGCCGGCGGCACCGTGATCACGCTTCCGCAGAGCGCCCGCGAGCTGGTCGACTCCGGCGCCAACGCCCACCTGACGACGCTGAACGCGGACGGCTCGCCGCAGGTCAGCCTGGTCTGGGCGGGGCTCGTCGCGGGCGAGGTCTGCGTCGGCAGCCTCACCCCGCGGCGCAAGCTCGCCAACGTCCGCCGCGACCCGCGGGTGGCGATCTCCTTCGAGTCGCCGCAGCGCGACGCGCGCGGCCTCTCCTACTACCTGGTGGTGCTCGGCTCGGCGCGGCTGACCGCGGGCGGCGCGCCGGACCTGGTCAGAGAGCTGGCGACGCGGCGCCTCGCACCGGGCACGAAGTTCCCCCGCGGCGACGACAACCCGCCCGGCTGGATCATGCGGATCGCCCCCGAGCGCTTCCACGGTTACGGGCCGTGGGCGGCGAACACCTGATGGCGGCCACCGCCGGGCACCACGAGCGGGCCGCGCTGGCGGCCCGCCTCAGCGCGCTCGAGGACCGCGAGGCGGTCGCCGCGGCGCTGCGCCGCTACTCGCGTGCGATCGACGCCGGCGAGGAAGCGGAGTGGGTCGACTGCTTCCTGCTCGATGGCCGCTTCCTGGTCGAGTCCGACGTCGCCGGGTACCCGCAGCGGCGCTTCGAGGGCGCCGCCGAGCTGGCCCGCTTCATCGCCTCCCACTCCGCTCCCCCCGCGGCCCATCACAAGCACCTGTACCTGCTGCCGGAGATCGAGGTGGACGGCGACGAGGCGCGCGCCGACGGCTACTTCGTCCACCTGCTCGACCGCGGCGGGCGCCCGGTGATGCTCTCCTACGGCCGTTACGCCGACCGGCTGCGGCGCTGCCCCGACGGGCGCTGGCGGCTGGTCGAGCGGCGGGCCGCGGTCGAGGCCTCCGAGGACCGCGGCGGCGCCTCGGTCCTCGGGCTCGCGACGGGTGACGGCGATTCTGAGGCCTCGGGCCGCTTCATCTGCGGCGTCGACATCGGCGGCACCTTCACCGACTGCGTGGCGATGGACGAGCGCGGCCGGGTGACCCTGGCGAAGACCTCCTCGACCCCGCCCGATTTCGGCCGCGGCTTCCTCGGCGCGGTCACCGAGGTGGCCGGGCGGCTCGGGCTCGGGCCGGAGGAGTTCCTCGCCCGCACCGACCTGGTCCTGCACGGGACCACGGTGGGGACCAACGTGCTGGTCCAGATGCGCGGCGCCCGCACCGGCCTGATCACGACCCGGGGACACGGCGACGCGCTCATCATCATGCGCTCCTACGGGCGCTCCGCCGGCCTGCCGCTGGAGGAGCTGCTCCACATCAGCCGTCATCGCAAGCCGGACCCGATCGTCCCCCGGTCACTGATCCGCGAGGTCTCCGAGCGGATCGACTACGCCGGCGAGGTGATCCTGCCGCTGAACGAGGACGAGGCGCGCGCCGCCGCCGCCGAGCTGCGCGACAAGGGCGTCGAGTCGATCGCGATCTCGCTGCTCTGGGGGTTCCAGAACCCCGCTCACGAGCGGCGGCTGCGGGAGATCGTCGAAGCCGAGGCGCCCGGCGTCTACGTCACCTGCGCGCACGAGCTGATCGCCAAGCCGGGTGAGTACGAGCGCACCGCGGGCACCGCGATCAACGCCTTCATCGGGCCCAGCACCTCCAGCTACGTACGGCGGATCGACGCCGCCCTGAGCGAGCGCGGCTACGCCAACGAGCTGCTGATCATGCAGGCGGCGGGCGGTGTCGTGCCGGCCGCGGAGGCGGCGCGCCGGCCGCTCTTCACGATCGGGTCCGGGCCGGTGGGCGGGGTCACCGGGGCCGCCTACCTGGCCGCGCAGAACGGCCACTCGCACGTGCTCGCCGGCGACATGGGCGGCACCTCCTATGACGTCGGGCTGATCGCCGACGGTGCCCCGCTCACCTCCAGCGACACCGTCATCAACCAGTACACGTTCTTCATGCCGCGGCTCGACATCGAGTCGATCGGCTCCGGCGGCGGCTCGATCGTCTGGATCGACGAGGAGAGCGGCACGCTGCGGGTCGGGCCGGAGAGCGCCGGCGCCGATCCCGGACCGGCCGCCTACGGCCGCGGCGGCGAGCGGCCGACGATCACCGACTGCAACCTGGTGCTCGGCCGCTTCGACCCCGACGCCTTCGCCAGCAGCGGCCTCAGCCTCAGCCGCGAGCGGGCGCTCGCCGCGGTGACGGCGGTGGCGGAGCGGGTGGGGATGGACGCGGTCGAGGCGGCCGCCGGGGCGCTGCGGATCGTCGAGTCGCAGATGGCGGCGCTGATGCGGCAGTTGACGATCGGCCGCGGCCACGACCCGCGTGACTTCGTCGTCTACTCCTTCGGCGGGGCCGGCGGGGCCCACGCCGTGCAGCTGGCGCGGGAGCTCGGCTGCGCCCAGGTGCTGGTGCCGCTCGGCGACCTCGCCTCCACCTGGTCGGCGCTCGGCGTGATGACCGCCGACGTGATCCACGTCCACGAGCACGCCCAGCTCCTCACCGCGCCGTTCGCCGCCGCCGAGATCAACGCGGTGCTGGAGCGCCTCGACCGCCAGGCCCGCGAGCAGCTTGCCGCCGAGGGCTTCGAGGGCGAGGACGCCGAGGTCACCTTCTCAGCCCAGATGAAGTTCTCGCTGCAGATCCACGAGCTCGAGGTGCCGCTGCCGCCGCCGCGGCTGGCCGACGCCGACGCTGAGGAGCTGGTCGAGCGCTTCATCGCTCAGTACGAGCGGACCTACGGAGCCGGTTCCGCCTACCGCGCCGCCGGCACCCAGATCGGCCTGTTCCGCGCCGTCGCCAAGGGGCGGCTGGAGACGCCGAGGCTGCCCGAGATCGCGCCCGGCACGCCGCGGCCGATCGGCCGGCGCGAGGTCTACTGGCCGGAGGCCAGCGGCTTCGCCCCGACCGCGGTGTTCGGTCCCGAGGGTCTCGGCGCCGGGGCGAGCGTGGACGGCCCGGCGGTCCTGCAGCTGCCGGAGACGACGGTGGTTCTGCCGCCGGGCTCGCGCGCCGAGGTCGACGCTCGCGGCAGCATCGTGATCGAGGTCGGCGGCGGCGCGGCGCCGGTGAAGAGCGAGGGCGCGGCGGTGACGGCGTGAGACGCCCTGTGTCAACCCCCCGCCGCTTGGAGCCGTCGCAGGTTGCCGTGAAGAGAGGGGTCGTAGGGCACCCCGTCCTGCCAACAGCGCCAGAGCACCCGCGTCCAGGCCTTGCCCAGGGTGCGGTTGGCGTGCGGGT
>Ga0153956_1000195_pt1 | contig 78620 bp, 65 predicted proteins | sample TSFL040MetaG_FD_104704 | JGI IMG/M metagenome (GOLD analysis project Ga0153956, IMG submission 104704) | Attine ant fungus gardens microbial communities from Florida, USA - TSFL040 MetaG | ecosystem: Host-associated > Fungi > Mycelium > Unclassified | place: USA: Florida, Wekiwa Springs... | reverse complement strand
TGCAGACCGGGCTCGGCCAGCCTTTCACCAGAAACAGAGCCACTTTCCCCGCAAGGGCCTTGTAAACCATCTCTCCGGTCTAAAGTGTAAACAATGTCACGATACGCTCACCTCAGCCAAGGTTTGGTTTCCTTATTCGTGCGCATCAGCGCACAAGATTTTTAGGGTCGCGTTGCGGCAGGACACAGGCCGCTGGGGAGGGTGGCGGAAGACGCGGAACGTGGCTGGAGACAGGCGAGGGGCGTCAGCCCCTCCCTCCTGCACATGGATGACTGTTCATTCGTTTTTCAGAACTTGCGATGTATAGCTATCTGCCGATGCTGTAGCCGTATTCGCCCTTCATCCTAAAGTATGAAGATCAACTCGTCGTACCAGCCGAAAGCGTCTACGCCGCCTTCGAGGCAAAACAAGCAATTTCAGCCGAACAGGTAGCCTACGCACAAGCGAAGTTGAGCAGCATCCGACGCCTGCACAGGACAAGTTTGCCTATTCCTCATGCCGGTGGAGTCTATCCACCTAAGAATCCCATCACTATTCTGGGAGGGCTGCTCACGTTCGAGAGTGACTGGTCCCCATGCTTTGGCGATCCGATCAAAGCCAGCCTACAGAAGGATCAGCATCTCGGGCGACTGGATATTGGTTGTGTCGCATCGCACGGCCACTTTTTCCGTGATCGGACTTCTGCCAGCTATGCTTTTGTTAGAGAGGGCAAGCCTGCAACGGCGTTCCTTTTGAAGCTCATCTCAGAACTTCAATTTAGCGGGACAGTTCCGATGATTGATGTTATGGCCTATGCCAAATGGCTATCTCAATAGCTTCGATTAAGGGTTGTTAGTTTTGGCACACGCTCGTGTGCAGAGACAGCACCGGATCAAAACGGGCCGGAGCGGCCCTGATCCGGTGCCAAAGCAACCCGGATGCTTCCATCCGGGCAGAGCAACTACATCGCTTCGGCTAACGGCTGCGGCTCTACTCGCTTGGGACCCTTCTTTGCAACTTCTTTCTTTAGGCGTGGCCTCATCACATTGATCGCAGAAGCATCGAGTTGAGTCTTTAGGTGCGCGGCGTAGTATTTCTCGATCATCTCTACGCTTGTCCGGCAGTTCTTGGCGATCTGGTAGATATCGGCACCTTCGAGAAGCCGCAAACAGATGTAGGTGTGCCGAAGGCTGTAAGCCGTTCGTGGCCTTCCATCGCGATCAACCCGCAGCTTCTCTTCTTCAAGAATTGCGTTGAACAAATCGCGCGACCACTTCGGAAACAGAAGGTCAGTTGGTCCTGGTTGCTGCCATTCGCCGCTTTCCTTACGGCTTCCTGCACGTCCGGGGCCACCATCAGGACGAGGACGAGTCTTCAAACGTTCGAACGGTCGCACCGCTCCTGCTGTGCTCTTGCAGAAGCCAATACCTCTCTTGCCTCGAACTTCGATCTCTAGAATCGTCTGGCCGCTGCCTTCATCTTCGATGACCTTTACGTCACGAAACTGAAGACGCATCGCTTCATCGGGACGCAGCCCCGTATTCGCAGAGAACAGGACATAGTCGTGAAGTTGCTCCGCTTCCCAACGGAATCGTGGTTGTTTTGGGTGTTGCGCCCGTTTGCGGGTCGCTTCGTAAAGCTGCTTATACTCTTCCGGTGAAAACCATGCTCGATGAGAAATCTTGGCCGACGCCCGATAGGGCGCAGACATGTCCGGCATATGGTCGATCCATCCGTGCCGTAATGCCGTTTTGAAAATCTGTCGTAGCGTCACGATCTCTTGGTGCATCGTGCTATGCGCTGGAGGCTTGCCACGGGACGCTTTGGCTTCTTCTAGTCGATGGATGCGGTATTCATTGATTTTGCCCGCAGTGATTTCGGGAAGAACCATGCTGCCGAAGAACGGCACAAGATAACCATTCGTACGCGCATGCTGGCCACGCGCGTAGGTCGCGTTTCGCTGTCCCTGCGTCATGATGTCGAACTCGCGCAGATATAACTTCGCGGCATCGCGGAACATCCTGCCGGTCTTCAACTCACCGTCGCGAAGTTTACCGCGCAGTTGCAAGTACCAGTCTTCAGCAAACTCTTTTGCTTTCGAGAGGCTGTCTTCTTTGGTTGTTGTGCGCCGGTTCTTTCCCGCTAAATACGTCGCGCATTGCCAGCTTGAGCTATTCAGACATTTGTAGACGTGAACCTTACCGCCGAGGATGGTGTGGTGTTCGGACATGCGAAAGCACCTCCTGACACCTCCAACATACACCAAAGTGTGAAAGGGTTGTGTAACAGATAGCCCTAAGACGTTTTTCGTATAAGTCGTTTATTTTTAGCTACTTGATGGCACTCTAGACACTGTCTTGGACGATTTTGAGTCCGCTGCGTCTGCCAGTTCCGCCATCCCGGCTCATGGAGTGAGGCTTGGTTAGTATCGCATTCTGCGAATCCGTGTGGCAAATGATTCGCGACTGCAAGAACTTCATGCCTACCAGAGAATGATTTACGCCTGCTAGCGTTCCAATGGTTCTAACCCGTAATGGACGGCCTCGTCCATAGCTCTAATCGATAACGACTCACCCCTCCAGGTAGAGGCTCTGAACGTGGGAATGCCCAAAGCATGTGCCTCGAAAAACAGGCCGCCGTTAAGGCGTCACACGCAGACTCTTCACCCAAAACGCAAATGAAAACACGTATGTCTCAAAAAGCAGGTGACCGTCAGGGTCAGAAATAGAGGCAAACAGATAAATGGATTCGATGAGTAACATTGCCTCAGTTCTCTAGCTTGTTATAGTTATATGGACTTATAGGTCTAAAAAGAGGCAGACTCCAACCCATTCCATGTTTCCTCAAAGCTACATGTCGATACGGCCTAGAGCCAGCGGCGGAGGCGGAAATAGATGAGTGGACAAACGGCAGAAAATATCATAAGTCCAAGTGCATAGGGATATCCCATGTGCCATCTCAATTCGGGCATGTACTGAAAGTTCATGCCGAAGATGGAGCCGATCAGCGTGGGAGGCAGGAATACTACGGCCGCAACACTGAGTGTCTTCATGATGGCATTCTGCTGGATAGAAATAAGTCCTATGTTTGAGTCAAGCAGAAATTGAATTTGTGTTTGTAAGAAGTTGTCATGGTCGAGGAGTGATTGCACATCCTGAGTCATCGTCCTCAAACGCGTATTCAGTTTTTCATCTTCAGCAATCTGCAACTTCAGAAAGGGTAAAGCTCGACCGATACTATGCAGGCTTTGCCTTACTCGTGAAGCCGTTTCGCCAGCAGAACCAATTTTCTTGAGAGCACGACTAAGATCGGTCGCAGCTATGTTATCCATATTGGTGGCTGTATCACCGGAAAAGATCTGGAACGAAACCGGTTCTAACTTATCGCTCACTTCTTCCAAGATATCTGCGTTTCGATCCACTATAGTTTCCAGAAGGCACAGCAAAAGAGATTCAGCGGAAACAGCATAACCATTCGGCTTTAATATGTGTTCGAGAAAGATAGAAAACGATTTTGGATGGGCATAGCGAAGGCTTATAAATTGTCCGTGCGCCAGAATAAGTGTGAAACTAGCAAGCCGAGCTCCTCCGGCCTGACCTCTTTCAACAACACGGATCGTAATAAAAACCGCATCGTCGCTGCGATATAACTCGCTGCTGCTTTCCACCTCGCGCATCTCTTCGCGTGTAGGAATTGAAATCCCCAACTCTTCTTCGACACGCTTTTCCTCTTCCAGTGAGGGGTCAAATAAATCGATCCAGCGAGCACGCCTCAGGTCGCCCTCCTGAGCAGGTTTCAGTTGATTTTCCTGAACATAATAAGTGGAGAGCATGGGTTTTACCTAGACATATTTGAATTTACAGAAAAGCGGAATGGGTTAAATGAAGTATGTGCGTCGAAACTTTCGCCGCCCTCAGCTTTTTTCAGGAGATGAATGACGAAATAAGTCAATGGTGTTGCCAACACCTCGTATCCTACTTTTAATAAGTAACTATTCACTATCATTTCCATAATGATTTTTGGAGATGCGATACCTGCAAAAGTAAGTGTAACGACAAGAACAGTATCAAATGCCTGACCGACTACTGTAGACCCAACGGTACGTGTCCAGAGCCAGCGACCAGTTGTAAGTAACTTCAGTTGAGCCATTACATAACTGTTAGCAAATTCTCCTACCCAGAAGGACACGAGGCTGGCTGCGAGAATACGAGGGATGAGACCAAAGACAGTGGTAAATGCGGCCTGATTATGCCAGTGTGTGTCTGCGGGGAGTGCGATTGTGATGGTTGCTGTGAGATAGAGCAGTCCGGTGGCAAAGAAGCCCATCCAGATGGCACGACGAGAGGCTGCATAGCCATAAACCTCCGTAAAAACGTCGCCGAAGATATATGTGATGGGAAAGAGAAGAATCGCTGCGGAGACCGGAAACCCGCCGATAAGACAGATCTTCTGCGCAACCAGATTGGACACAAGCAACACAACCACAAAAGTGACCTGGAGCACGTCCAGATATTTGTTCCTGGGTTTGGGCAGATTCTCTGGCATCAAGGATTCTCAACGTGAAGCGTAGCATCTTCGATGCCAGCCTTAACGGAGAAGATCAGATGCTCCATGGTGCATTTTCTGTCTATGGCTCTGTTTCCGCTCCAGTGAAGGCACTCGATTTTGACATTTTGCTCTATGACGTCTAATCTAAGTCATGGAACTGCCATGAGTTGTAGTTGCCGGCAGCCGCGTCCCCGTCGTCCAGTGGCCTAGGACACCGCCCTTTCACGGCGGTAACACGGGTTCGAATCCCGTCGGGGACGCCAACATTCTTTTCAAGCATTTAGCGAAGATCCCTTATTTTCGTCGCGGAGCACTTTGCGGAGCATTTAGACCCCATTTTTAGCTCTTACATGTCGTTCGATGGCCGAATGATCAGCCACGCGGCACGCAGCGCTATCGGCGGACGCAACTGGCAGACGAGGAACAACTCATTCGAGCGATCATTACGCTTTGCAGGCCAGTATGGATGCTATGGCTATCGAAGCATTATGGTGCTGCTGGTCACACCCGAGCATCTTCGATCAGATAATGGGTCGGAGTTCGTTGCGTACGATCTTCGCAAGTGACTCCGAGATACAGAAGCAAAGACGATATATATCGAGCCAGGCTCGCCATGGAGAACGGCTACTGCGATCGTTCAACCCGAAGATGCGCGATGAGTTCCTCAATGGCGAGATCCTCTACTCAATAAAGAAACTAAGAGTCCTTGCTGATCGCTGGCGTAGACACTACAACACCATCCATCCGCACTCGTCGCCAGGCTACCGACCGCCAGCACCAGAAGCATGGCTGGCGCCGACCGCTCGTTTGCCTCCAACAGATTCATCTGGGTAGCAACTGAATCACTTGTTGCTTGATCCATTTACGGCGTGCAATGCCGCCCACAATGCCTGCTGTAACGGACATGAGCCAGACCATGATGAAGGAAATGAAGTGGTCTTCAATGAGTTGGCGCGATGACCGCAACACCGTGCTCGCCTTTACATAGGTCACGCGAAAGCCTTGCAGAGAATCAGGCAGTGATGTGGCTTTTGTGGTTTCTGTCTTCAGCGGCGTGGCTGGCGATGGTTTGGGAATGTACGTACTTTTAAGCTCCGCTTTCTGGAACTCTCGCTGCTCTTTATGGGTTAATTGTGTGTGCGGCATGTGCGCAACTTCTTGCGCAATTGCTTGTTTCAGCTTTTGATTGCCGCATGTGTTTGCATCGCACGCCAAACCATTCTTCGCCACATTCTGCGCATATTCCATCACCATCTGCTGGCGCTCGGCGTTCGTGAACTTGTATGTTCCCTGACGATCAATTTCGAGCAACCGGCCCAGCATGGCCTGCCGCGCCGCAGGATTTGTCTTCTCCATGAATTGCTTCATATCGAGGTTGTACTCATCCTTCACGTAGACGTCGTACATTTTCTGCCAGACTTCAGGGGCGACTGTCTCCGGTGCTGTTGCCTTCCATCCATAGAGAAATTCACCTGCCCGCATCATCTCGCGCGCTCCGGAATAACCTTCCTTTTGCATCTCCCGAATCCATTGCGGATTCCAGTTGCGTGCATTCAACTCCGTTGCGATGAAGTCGCGTGCACCTTCCACTTTTTCGTGTCCGGCATGACGCAGATTGTTCATTACGAGTTCCGGCTTTGCGCCTGCCGCCTCTGACGCAAGACGCAACCCTCCCATAGCCTGATAAACATCGTCGTTATCGACTGCTCCATACAGGTTGGAGGAGCGGCTGTGCATGACAACCTGATTGCCCTTGAGTTGGTGTTCCAGTAGCTTGGGGACATTCGCACCCCATGATTTTTCTGTATAGGCGTAGTTCGTCTTCGCGAGATAGAGTTCCGCCATGGTGGCGCGTTCTTCGACATCGCGTGATTGCTCCACCATGTTTGAGAGTCCAGTGCCATAGCTTCCGGGTGCAGAGGAAAATACGCGAGCGCCTGCTGCCTCTTCTGCGTCGGCGTTGCTCATTCCTGTCGCCATCAACGCTTTCTTGATCTCGCGATTCTGTCGGCTGAGTGCGTTGTCACCAGCGTTTGCAGCCATGCGCGCGGCACGGTCGAGCATGATGATCTTTTCGGCCATGCCGTCGCGGTAAAGACCGCTTGCCGTGAACAGTATATTCACGCGAGGATGCGTCATCTGCGCATCGGGAATAAGCGAGAGACGATCGACGACATTGCGGTTATTCCACTCTGGCTGTATACCCATCAGATACAGCGCTTCGGCTTCCATCGCTCCCTGATTGCGACCGGACTCACCCTGCCACAAGACCATCGAGATGTGGTCGGGATAGGTGCCGTGCTGCTTCTTGTAACTCTCCATGAGTTCATCGCCCATCCTTTTACCTAAAGCCCATGCGGCCCTGGTTGGCAGAAGGTTTGGATCGCCCTGGTTAAGGTTGCGGCCAGTCGGCAGAGCTTCCGGCACATTGAGCGGATCTCCAACCGGACCACTGGGCAGGAACTCTCCGTGCAGAACTTTCGGGAGTGCTGCAAGTTCGCGTGAAGGCGAGACGCGCATATTCGCAATCCAGGCTTTACCATCTGCGAGACTGCGAGCAACTTTCTCCTTCACTTTGTCAGGGAAAGTAGACGGAACACTCACTTCATGGCCATCAAAAATCGCGTCGCTCCACGATTGCAGATAGGGAGTAACAACCTTGCTTTCATCGGGAAGAAATCCATTTGCAAGAAAAGTCTTGAGACCGATACGAAGACGATCTTCAGACGGCATCTGACCTACAGTTGCCAGCCCAAGCGGCATCGGAGTTTCTTCCACGCTATCGAGAAACGCGATGGCCTTCTCCATCGTCTCGTCCACGTTCGCGGCATTCAACGAAAGCTGCTTCGTAAGTCCCAGACGATCCAGTTCGCTCTGCGCCTGCTTCGCATATTCAGCGGAGAGAGCAGGTGCCGTCTCATGAGTCTCCTGCCAGCGCGAGAGTGCTTCGTTCAAAGTACTGAAGCGTTCCTCGAATCCGCTGCGCGAGAGGATCGGAGTCAGGTGCGAGATCAGTACCGCTGCACCACGACGGCGCGCCTGAATCGCTTCGGCATCACCATCCATGATGTAGTAGTTGATGTTTGGCAGATCACCGAGTAACACCTCGGACGCGTCCCATCCTGCCTGCCCGGCATTCTTACCGGGCAACCACTCCAGCGTGCCGTGTCGTCCCATCTGGATCATGGCATCGATCTTCAGTACGTGCCGATAGTAGAGGAAGGATGCAATATAACCGTGATGCGGCGGAAGCGTGGCGCTATGCTGCACGTTGGTATATTCCTCTGCTGAAGCGCGCAAGGCCTGTGGCCCAAGAAAGACATTGCCTAACTGCACGCCGGGAATAACAAAGAACTTTTTACCTGCGGAGTTTGCCCACGTCATCAGCTTTGCATCGCGTGGTTTGCCCCATCGTTCCACAACATTCTTTTGAAACTGTTGCGGAAGCTCCGCGAACCACTTCTCATACTCAGCTACAGGAACAAGCGCAACCTTGCCGGAACGAGCCATGCGATCCAACTCGCCCGGCTCCCAGTTCTCCACGTTGTGTCCCACGGTTGCGAGTAACTTCAGAATGTCATCCGTCTCGGGTATTTTTTCTCCTGTTTGATAACCCGCATCCTTCAGCGTGCGCAGGACAGCTTGAATGCTTGGAGGAAGATTCATATAGCTTGCGCCGATGTTTCCTTTGCCGGAAGGATTGTTGTAATAGATCACGGCAAGGCGCTTCTCTGCATTGTTCTTCTCGGCAAGAGAAACCCAGCGTTTCGCACGCAAAGCAGCAGCATGAATCCGTTCTGGTATTGGCTCCAGATGTGACGGCACTCCCTTCGATCCGCCCTCGGTTGCTCCCACCATCATGGGTTCGGTGGCACCATACGCTTCGGGAGATGAAAGCATCGTCGTGATGCGATCCGGTGTAACGCCTTTGCCCGTAGCTTCCCATTCTGCTCGTGTCTGCCGACTCAGCATCACGTCCATCACATGGATGTTTTGCTTTTCGAGGAATACACGATCGTCGGGTTTGGCAAGCGCCAGGGTAAACATCATCATGACGCGAATCGGATCGTCTGCCGGTTGATTAAAAGCAGGAGCGAGGCTTGCATGCGGTGAACCGACGATGCCTGCCGCAGCCATTCCCTGTGCCTCTAATTCACGAATCAACGCATCGACAACAGCGGTATCGTTGTCCTTGAGATACGTGTAGAAGAAGTTGACCGTAACCATACGGCCTTGATGCGGTTTTGTCTTCCGATACCACGTGAGATATTCGCTCATAGTTGGGAACAGGTGCGGCGCATCGGGGTGATACACACCTTTATTCGCCATCTGTACAGGAGGAGGGATGGACACATCTTTTCCTCCGGCAGCGCTGTAAAGCACCAGCAGAAAGCCCAGCATGTTGTCCTGGCCGCCGTTGTTCCAATACGGCATGAGGCGGCCCACAAGACGCATGGTTGGTTCTACATCCCAATCCCGAACAATAAATTCGGGTACGTCCGTTGCGACTTGCAGGCCATTCTTCATGGCCTGCAAGGCAGTCGGTTTTATCCGATCCAGCATCTCCTGCGAAGGATGTTGCATGAAGAGCACCTTCGCCTGCTGCAATCTTTCCGGAGTTATGTCCTCTTCACGAAGCACAGAACACACGCACGCATCCTTGCCCACTATCGCTTGAAAGCGATTCATGGCGGCAGGCATTGTCTGCGAACTATGCAGCACGATGACTACGTTGGGCTTTGTACTCTGTCCCAGGACAACGCTCGGCACCGCGAGGAATAACACGATGACGTTTCGGATGAAGTTCTTCATAACGCCCTCCTAGAAGTGAAAGCGCACGCCCGCGAAGAGTGAACGGCCCAGGCTGCGGTAGTAGAGGTAGTAATGCCGGTCAAGCATGTTGTCGGCATTTGCAACCAGCGTGATGTTTTTCGTGGCGCGATAGCTGACTGTGCCATCCATCTCGAAAAACAGATCGTAGCTGCCGGGAACACGGCGCACCGTATCCGTGTTTGTGTCCGTGGAATAGACCGGACTCACATAACGGCCCGACCAGTTCACGATGAACCTGTTCGGCGTTGCATTGACCTGATACGTCAGCATGTGCGCGGGTACATACGGCAGGTCTTTGCCCACCGTTGTCGGCAGCGAAGGGTTTTCCAGAATAATCGAATTCGTATACGTGTAGCCTTGTCGAAACTCCAGCCACGGTAATGCTCGTTCCCGCGCAGAGAACTCCGTGCCCCAGGTGCGGCTCTTGCCCGCATTCACAAGAACCTTGGTGCTGCCTGTTGGATCGGTTACAAGATCGCTTGTGCGATAGATCAGGTCCGTCACCCGGTTGGTGTATCCAGTTGCCTCGATGGAATAACGATCGTTGAATGTCTTCTGCACACCACCTTCATAGGCGAGCAGATGCTCCGGCTTCTCATCGGGATTGGCTACGTATTTCGTAGTTGTGATGACGAAGTTGTAGTACAGCTCGTATACGGAAGGACCACGAAATGCATTACCGATGCTTCCTCGCAGATGCCAGTCATGCGGCAGGCGATAGTTTGCAGCAATCTTTCCAGTGAACGCATGTGCCGAACGGTTGCCGTAACTCAATGGGCTTGCCGTGGCACTGGCAATATTGCCTCCGTCGTATGTCTTCCAGTAATCGAAACGTCCACCACCGACAAGATTCAATCGATCCTTGAGTGTCGTTTGATATTGCACATAGCCGGATTGATCGAGCGTCTTACCCTGCGCGGAGAGTGTGAGATTCGTTTGCGTATTGCGGTCAAGCCAACTGGTTAGATTGCGTGTCGCTGTGCTCGCGCGGTCGGCACGCGTTTCACTGCCGAAGATCAGTGTGCCAATATGATCGGTATGGCTAACGAGAACGTTGCCATAGATGGACTGACCAAACTGCCTCGCCCATGTCCCTGTACCGCTGGTCAGCGTAGAGCCTGCACCAGGCGTGACATACCAGAACGTTGGATTGACGTTGAGACCGGTTGTCACACGCGCGTCCCAGTGCGATGCAGGAGTGAACACAACTTGCCCGTGATAGTAGTTCGTTGTCGCTCCTGAAGGGCCACCGAGAAAAGTAGTCGGCGTGAAACTCAGCTTGCGTGTTGTGCCGGAAGCATCCACGAAGCTAACCAGGCCGGTGTCTATAGTAGCTCCCGTTCCATCGCGCAGATTGCTTGTGTAAGAGCCATAGCCGTCACCACGATGCATATGGAGAAACTGCAGATATGCGAAAAGCTTTGGATTAAAGGTGTATTCCGCGCGTACGCGAAAATCTTCACTCTTGTACCACTGCGCTCCACGAAGACCAATCTGATACTGTGTTCCGCCTGTACTTGTTGCCCATGGACGAACTCCAGTGATGGGGATTGCTGACGCTGTCGAAGTGGAAAGGCTACCGAATACTTCCTGTGGCGAGTACCCGCCTGTTTTGTAGCGGCTGTAGCCGACCGTTACACCAAGCTTGTCCCAATAGCGATCCGTGAGATGAGCGCTGAAGTTGTCTGTGGCGCGGCTTCCGTACTGGTAGAAGAAGTCGCCGTGACGGCCTTCCGGTCGGCGGCTGATGAGATTGACGACACCACCCATCGCGTTGCCACCATAGAGTGACGAGAAAGGACCACGAGCCACTTCCACGCGCTGAATATCGGCGGGCGAGAAGATAGCCCAGTTAATCGATCCATTGAATGAATTGTTGATCGGTTGATCATCCAGAAGAATCAGCGTGCGAACCTGACCTCCACGCCCCGCAAAGCCGCGTAAACCAAGGCCAAAATCGTTGTCGGAAGCTCCGCGCGCACGAAGGCTGATGACGCCCGGCGTTTGTTCCAGGGCTTTGTCAATCAGGCGCACATCACGATTTTCAATCTCCTGTCGCGACACGATTGCCTGCGATACGGGAGAAGATTCCAATTCAATTGGTGTACGTGTTCCGGTAACAGTGACCTCTGTTTTCACCGGAGCAATAGTCGTTGTAGTTTGCTGCTTGGAGTTAGCCGCTTGCGGTTGTGTTGCGGCCTGTGAGTGTGCAATGACCGGGAGCAGGATTGAGGCAATAAACAATGCAGGTACACCGAAGCAATCACTTCGGCGCAGCGATGGAGCAAACATGAAGATTCTTCCTTGTCGTTAAAGGCCGGAAAAGCTCTCACTACACCGCTTCTGCAACTTCAATGGGCGGTAAAGATCGTTCGCAAAGCATGCGAAACGATACATTCTGCCTCGAAAGTCAGGGATGCGATGAGAGCGCGACTTAGACGAAAAGGAAAACTGGAGGAGGGCGGACGCGTGGAACTCTTGGCTTCCAAAGCGCAAGTTGTACAGTCCGCTTGCACTGTCTTGCGGGCGTGATTTTGTTGAGGAGCAGAATGGCCAGTACAACAGCGCATATCGCCACCATCCCCGAGGCCATCTGGCACAGAGAGCAGTGATCAAGCTGAACCTTGTTGTCCGTATGGACGTGTGCTGCCGCGACCGTCATGGCCATCAACACACTGAGCAGCAGAACCACTAAAAGGCCGCGATTCCACCTGCTATTCCGTTGGAAAACAGTTCGCATCAATTTCCCAAGAATGACGCTGTTCGCATAGGCTGTCAAGTCAAGCAATCAAAACTTTACCGCCAAATTTAAGATGACAGAGTTCTTTAGTGACAGGTTCGTCATCCTCCACTCATACTTAAATGCGAATGTATTTGCATTTAACTTATTGCTTTTGTATTCTCGTTAGCATGATTAGCAGACGCCTACCCACTACAGTGCTCTCCGGCTTCCTTGGATCAGGAAAAACCACTCTTCTCAATCACGTACTGCAAAACAGATCGGGCCTTCGCGTAGCAGTGATCGTCAATGATATGAGCGAGATCAATATCGACTCGCGGCTTGTCTCTCAGGGAGCAACCCTCAGCCGCACCGAAGAGAAACTCGTTGAGATGACCAACGGATGTATCTGCTGCACGCTGCGTGACGATCTGCTGCAGGAAGTATCCCGGCTGGCGCGAGAAGGACGTTTCGATTATCTGCTCATCGAGTCCACGGGGATTTCCGAACCGCTTCCCGTCGCAGCAACCTTTACCTTTACCGATGAGGCCGGCCAGTGTCTATCGGAGGTCGCACAGCTCGACACCATGGTGACTGTCGTGGATGCCGCCAAGTTCCTCGACGATTTTCGTTCGGTCGATGATCTTAAGGACCGGAACATCGCGCTTGGAGCCGATGACGAACGCTCGCTCTCAGACCTATTAATCGACCAGATCGAATTCGCCAACGTGCTGGTACTGAATAAGACCGACCTGGTAAGCGATGAAGAGCTGGAGCGTTTGGAAGGTATTCTCAAGCAATTGAATCCGGCAGCGAAACAGATTCGGTCGGTGCGTGGTGTTGTCCCGCCAAAGGAAATTCTTAACACGGGACTCTTTGATATGGAGGAAGCCCAAGCTTCCGCAGGGTGGATGCGAGAGCTGAATGGACAGCACACCCCCGAAACACTGGAGTACGGCATTGGCAGCTTTGTCTATCGAGCTCGGCGCCCATTTCATCCGGAGCGCCTCGAAGTTTTGACGGATAAGGGCTTCGCGAATGTCCTTCGTGCCAAGGGTTTTCTTTGGCTCGCATCGGCACATGACGATGTGATTCTCTTCTCGATCGCCGGTAAGACACTCACCATGGAGCCGCAGATGCAATGGCTTGCCGCTGGCGATCCACTGGAAGAGTATGACCAGGAAACAAAGGAGTACATCGGCCAGGTATGGGAACCGGAGTACGGTGATCGCCGTCAAGAGATCGTCTTCATTGGTGCAGAGATGGATCAGGAACACATCAAGCAGGCGTTGAATACAGCACTGCTGACAGATGACGAGATGCTAGGAGGACCGCATACCTGGGGCAACTATCCCGACCCATTCAAAACAATGTTCCCTGAGCGTACGGAGCAGGAAGCCAAAGCGTGATTGGAATTCCGTCAAGACTCTCCCGCCGTGGGGCAAAGCTCCTGAATCTCCAATGCTGGCTTTGGGGACAGGACATCAAGCACACAGAGGGGAATCTGCTGCTACAGATCGGCGTGCAGCGTCTGCGACCACCATCAGGCATGAATGGATGCTCGCAGTACACGGCGATGCTTGCCAGCGGTGCTGTTCTCAAGCTCTGGGGATTTGGTATCTACTTTGGCGCGGAGCAGGGATGTTATCTGAACCGCTACGAGTTCATACCACGTCGGGCAGCGCGAATCGATTGCTGGACACCTGCCGCATATCAACGAGCACCGCGAGGTGCCTCGATTGCTCTGCTTCCCGAAGCCTTGCGTTGGATAGCGAACTATGAACGATGGGTTCTCAAAGAATTTGGATCAACCTACCGCATGTTCGCGGCCGCGCGCGGACCGGATATAAATGCTTCTCTCCTGGAGTTGGAGAGAGCCTGGAAAACCCTGGCCAATGACATGGAGCACTGGCTGACGCTTCGCAACGGCACAATGAGCTACCGGCAGGAAGCGCATCGTCCCGCCAGGAAGAACTCGTGCTCCGTTGCACGAAATCCTTTAGGCAGTCGCATCTTCAAATCGACAGCGCAACCTTCGAGCTCAAATATCTTGTCGCACTTGTTGCAATGAAAATGGTGGTGATGTTTTTTTCCAGCAACTTCATAACGCGGAGACATTCCAGGAAATTCAATAGAAACGAGCCAGCCATCTCGGACAAGTACCGCCACATTGCGATAGACAGTAGCAAGGCTCAGGCTCTTGATCTGTTTTTGAGCTGCTGCCAGAATTTCCTCTGGAGACAGAGGACGATCCGCCGCAACAATTGCATCGCGGATCGCTTCTTTTTGTTTCGTATGCCTGGAGATTACTGCCCCTACAGCCATTGACTTCGCCCTCACAACTCGCAGCTGGCAATCATCCGCTCAGCACTCCTATGACTTAGATGAGGTCATTATACTACTGCGATACGCTTCGCAATAACATACGGTTGCGTTGAAAAGCAATGTGGCAGAGTGTTTCTGACCTCTCGTTGTGTAAGTGCATAAGTCTTTCCCGTGCGAGTTTGAGAACTTTCTCCTTCGTCGCAGCACTGACCTCTGGCCTGTTCTTCAAGGCACGATCCACGGTTCCCACCGAGATGCCTAACACAATCGGTAGGTCTTTGATTCGAATCCTGGGATGGCCCATGTACCCATCTTCGCAGTTAGAGACACATTGGCGTCTATGCGGAAGAAAAGTATGCGCTGCTTAGATTGTCTGCGCTCGGATGGCATGAATTTCAAAGGAACTTCAGGCGTATGGAAGACGCCGTCGTTGCGAATATGCCATACGTTATCGCACACGGAAGCAATTTTATTTCTGGAATTCGTTGACAGGTATCAATTCGACACTTAGCATCACTCTATGCTCACGGTTGAACCAATCATCTTCCCGTGTTGTCCCGCTGCCCTCTGCAGCTGTTGTTGCCGCTAATTCTGCATGCAGCACTTCGTTTTCCTTTGCATCTCGATTCACGAACGCTAGGCAGGGATCTTCCTCTGAGGTAGACCTGTGGCCTTAGGAGTTTTCATGGCATCTTCCCTCACGCGGAGACGTGTCGTTGGTTCTGCGCTAACCGGTGCAGCTGGTATGCTTGCGCAGCGTGCGTTTCCGTTTACAGGATTGCAGGCACCTGCAGCACGCGTCTTATTTGGCGCGCAGACAAACGCATTTGCGATACAGCCCACGCGCTTCGATACATTCCTCGATGCGTTGTCGCAGATTCGATCACTTGGCTATGACGGGTTTGAGACTGGATTCATCAACCTACGTAGCCAGGCAAAAAACCTTCCAGCGGCGCGCAAGCAGATCGAAGCGAGTGGGCTTACGTTTCTTGGTATCCATATCTTTCTGCCGGAATACGACCCTCAGACGAACATTGCGCCGCGTGCGTTTTATGAGACGGTGGGGCATCACGGTGCAGATACGGGCGCACAGCGGCTAATCCTGAGTGGAGCGCCTGCGGTAACACCCGATGAGGTGAAGCGCAAGGCAGATGCTCTGAATGCAGCCGGTGACTTTGCTGCAACGCTGGGCCTGAAGTTGGCTTACCACAATCACTGGTGGGAAGCGAAGTATCACGCGCTTGAGCTTGAGGTGTTGTATGCAGGAACTGATCCTGCCAAGGTGAGTTTCCTGATGGATATTGGGCATGCATCGCGCACAGATTTGGACTTGCCGTCGTTTGTGCAGAAGCATGCGTCACGACTGACCGGTCTGCACTTTCGCGATTTTGTGAATGGCAAACAAGTTCCTCTGGGGCAGGGGGAGTTTCCATTGAAGCAGGTAGCAGGAGCGTTGAAGCAGGTGAACTGGCAGGGTTGGGTGATTAACGAAGAAGAACGTGAGGGTGGCACAAAGTTAGGACGTGCAGTGCTTGAGACTTCATTACAGTCACTGAAAGGAGAGTTCTCCGCATGAACCGTCGTGAGTTCTTAGGAGCAACAGCTGTGAGTGCCGTCGCGATGAGTGCGAAATCGTACGCGCGTGTGCTTGGCGCGAACAATCGCGTTGGGCTCGGCATTATTGGAGTAGGGCGCCGTGGACGGGCAGTTGGTGCGGGATTCCTGCAGGATGATCGCACACAGCTCGTAGCAATTGCAGATACCTATGAAGCAACGCGCAAACGTGTGCTGGCGCAGTTAGCGCCAGAGCTGCCAGAGCCAGCTTCGTTCAATGCGCATGAGGATTTGCTTGCGCGTAAGGAGGTGGACGCCGTGCTGATTGCAACGCCGGACCATCTTCACGTTACGGTGGCAAAGGATGCGCTGGGTGCGGGAAAGCATGTCTACCTGGAAAAGCCCACGTTGCATCGCTGGCATGAGCGCCAGGCATTGGTGAACGCAGCAAAGCAGAGCAAGCATGTTTTGCAGTGCGGTACACAGCAGCGGAGTGGTGCCACGTATCTGCGTGCGAAGCAGGAATACCTGGATAGCGGCAAGCTGGGGCAGGTGGTGCTGGTGCGCGCTGTGTGGCATGACTTTGCATGGCAGCGCCGCACGGTTGTAGATGCACCAAAGCCCGCAGGTCTGGATTGGGAGCGCTTCCTTGGGCCAGCACCACATGTCCCGTACAAAACCGCCCGATACGACTCGTGGCGCTACTTCCATGACTACGGTAACGGGTTGCTGGCCGACATTCTCACGCATTGGGTGGATGTGGCGCAGTGGTTTCTCAACGACACATCACCGCAAACTGCATTGGCGACTGGTGGTATCTACAAGCTGCAAGACGGTCGCGATAACCCTGATACGGTGAGCGCAATCGTGAAGTACAAGAACTGGAACTTGAACTTTGAAAGTTCCGTGTTGCCACTGCGTAATGATCGGCCTGCCGTGTTGTTTGAAGGAACTGAGGGATTGTTGGAAGTGGCGCGTGATGGATATGTGTACACACCGCTACAGGGTGCGCCAGTGCGCGTGGATACAAAGGAAAACTTGGAGCGCTCGCACACGAAGAACTTCCTGGATGCAGTGACAAATGGGGCAGCACCCAATGCTCCGCTGGATGCTGGGCTTGCCGCATCTGTGCCTGTGTTGCTTGCACTGAAGTCCTACTGGAGCCAGGGTGCTCCGCAATCGAAGCTGGATGAAAAGGACTAACAACGATGGAAATTTCATGGTTTATCCCCACCACCGGTGATGGTCGTTATCTTGGCAGCGAGGTCGGCTCTCGCGTGACCGACCTAGGCTATCTGACTCAGATTGCGCAGGCCGTGGACAATCTCGGCTACCACTCAGTGCTATTGCCGACTGGTAATTCTTGCGAGGACTCGTGGGTCATCGCATCTGCGCTACTTCCGGTAACGAAGCGTTTGCGTTTTCTAGTTGCGATTCGCCCGGGCATCATGTCGCCAACGGTGGCTGCGCGTATGGCCTCTACGTTTGATCGTTTGTCTGGTGGTCGGTTGCTGATCAATGTAGTGACTGGTGGAGATCCGCATGAAGCTGCAGCAGACGGTGTGTTTCTGCCACATGATGAACGCTACGCCGTGACTGACGAGTTCCTCACGATCTGGCGCAGCATTATGGCGGGTGAAACCGCGAATTTTGAAGGCAAGTATCTGCAGGTGAAAGATGCGCGCGTGTACTACCCCGCGCTACAGCAGCCGTATCCAACGCTGTACTTCGGTGGTTCGTCGACAGCAGGCATTGAGTTGGCTGCGCGGCAAGTGGATGTGTACCTGACGTGGGGTGAGCCACCTGCCCTGGTGGCTGAAAAAATTGCCCGAGTGCGTGAAGCCGCCGCGAAGCAAGGGCGCACGGTTCGCTTTGGCATTCGCCTGCACGTGATTGTGCGCGAGACCAACGATGCAGCGTGGCGTGATGCGAATGATCTGATCCGCTATATCGATAAGGACGTTGTGGAGCGTGCGCGGCAAGGGCTCGCGAAGTTTGACTCCGAAGGGCAGCGTCGCATGGCAGAGTTGGTGCGCAGCAGTCCTGAGAATCTTGAAGTGAGTCCGAACCTGTGGTCGGGGATCGGGTTGGTGCGGAGTGGTGCTGGAACCGCGTTGGTCGGAGATGCAGAGACGGTAGCACAACGCATGCTGGAGTATGCGGATCTGGGGATCGACAGCTTCATCCTTTCCGGCTATCCGCATCTGGAAGAGGCATATCGCGTGAAGGAGCTTCTCTTCCCGTTGTTGCCGATTCATCACACCGACCCGGCGGCTGCGTTGCAGGAACAGAAGTCAAGGGACTTTGTGGGTAACGAATTTCGCCCGATACGAAAGGGATGAGCACTGCGACGGTCACCGTGCCAACAACACACGGCTATACGGAACGCACTCGCTGGCTGATTCTCGGCCTGCTATTTGCGATTACCGTGGTGAACTTTGTTGATCGGCAGACGCTATCGGTGTTGGCACCGGTGGTGCGTCAGAATTTGCACCTGAGCAACGAGGCGTATGGCCGCATTGTGTCCGCGTTTCAATTCGGCATGATGACCGGCGAACTACCGATGGGTGCGTTGATGGATCGGCTGGGCGTTCGCGTGGTGCTGGCAGGGGCAGTGTTGTGGTGGTCTGGTGCTACCAGTGCACAGGCATTTGCTAAGAACGGTGTGCAGTTGGGGCTCGCACGGATGTGGATGGGGACCGGGGAATGCGGCAACTACTCCGGAGGCATCAAGGTCCTGACGCAACTGTTTCGAAAAGAGAACCGCACACTTGCCATAGGCATCTTCAACAGCGGCAGCATGATCGGCTCGACCATTGCACCGCCGATCATCGTGTGGCTTTTGCAGCGGCATGGCTATCGTTCCGCATTTCTGGTTGCTGCGTCGCTCGGGTTGCTGTGGGTGCCGCTGTGGTGGTTGGTCTACCGCAATCCAGCGGCAGAGGAAGGGCATTCCACTGCAGAACCTAAGCGCAGTGTATGGGAACTGTTCGCGCAGCGGCCCGTGTGGGCCGTGATGATGTGCCGTTTCTTCATTGGCCCAGTGATGCAGTTTTACTGGTACTGGATTCCGAACTATCTCTTCCATGAGCGACATGTCTCCATGAGTGGTATCGGATTTGTTGCGTGGATTCCGTTTGTGCTCGGTGATATTGGAGGTGTTGCGGGTGGTTGGAGCGCTGGTATCTTGCAGCGCCGAGGACTCATGGTCTTCTCTGTTCGGAGGATCACCATGTACTCCAGTGCGCTGCTTTGCGTGGCGAGCCTGTTTGTACCGCTGGCAAAGGGATTGTTGGCTGCGTATGTGCTGATCGGTATTGCGATGCTGGCAGACAACTTTCTTTCTGCAAATATGTTTGGCGCGATTACGGATCTATTCCCAGAACGCGAAGTCGGCCGTGTGACCGGCTTTACTGGTTTGTCTGCGGGCTTGAGCGGATTATTGTTTCCACTTCTAACGGGCTACCTGGTGGATCATGTGTCGTATTCGCCTGTTTTCTTCTTAATCGGAATCATGCCGATGATTGGTGCGCTCGCACTGTTTGTTCTTGGAGCGCCAGCGTATCGCCGCGCACAGGAGGCTTTATGACACTGTCACGCCGCGACATGTGGTGGGAGTTTGCTGATGGCGGCACAGAAGCTGATGCGTTATTGCAGGGAACGCAGGGTTCGTCTGTACGGTTTCTCTTCGATGCTGGCCACGCCTTCCGTGCTGGAGCAGATGTCCCGAAGTTTCTGCAGAGACATTCCTCGCGAATTGCTGCCTTGCATCTCCGCGACTACAAAGATGTCAGGCAGGTTCCGCTGGGGAGTGGCACCTTGCCGCTTGCAGAGGTTGTTCGTCTGCTTCGCCGCCAGCAGTGGGCCGGCTGGCTCATCAATGAAGAAGACAGCGATGGCAAGCAGAGGCTTGGCCTTGATGTGATCAAGCCTGCTTATGATGCATTGCACGGTGCGGTGACGCCATGATGCTGCATTTCAACGTTTCTCCTACTAAGAATGCTTTTAACCATCGTGACGCCCGTTGCGATAAAGCAGCACCCCTGCGTTGTTGTCGCTGTTGTTGCCTCTAGCCTTTTCTAAAGACACCTTCACACAACTGATTTGCAGGAGCGCCGTATGGACGGCGTTTCGCGCACCTGCTTTATCGCTGATTGCGAGGCAGGTCTATGTTCCGATTGGAGATTTTCAATGATGGCACGTCGCATACCCTTGTCTGTTCTGGCCGTTCTTTCTCTTACTCCTGCTGTGCCACTGTATGCGCAGGCGGTGGGCGTGCTGCGCGGTACCGTGCTGGATAGCACCGGCGCACTGATCCTCGATGCGTCAATTTCTGCAACCAACACTCAGACTGGCGTTGCTCGCACGGTGCGATCAAACTCGCAGGGCATCTTTGTGTTTCCGGATCTGCCAATTGGCCCGTACACAGTACAAATCGAGAAGGAAGGATTCCGCACACAGAAGACCGTTGTAACGTTGTTGACAGGCCAAGTGATTGATTCACCGATTAAGCTGTTGACTGGTGAAGCATCGCAAACGGTAGAAGTCACTGCCGGTGCAGCACAGTTGCAGACTGCAAACTCGTCTGTGCAGACGACCATCGATGCCAAGCAGATCTCTGAGCTGCCACTGAACGGGCGTAACGCGTTGCAGTTGACAACGCTGACACCGGGAACAGCGCTGACAAGCGTGGGTACTGAGGCAGGCCAGCAGGACAACACGGGGTTGGCGGTGAATGGATTGCGTGCGACGCAGAGTACCTACCTGCTGGACAATGCCATCTATAACAATCGCTTCTTCGATTCAGTGCCGACGTTGCCGAACCCGGATGCGTTGCAGGAGTTTACGATTCAGTCGTCCAACTATAGCGCAGAGTTTCCAGGTGCAGGTGCATTGGTGCAGCTCTCCACCCGCTCGGGAACAAATAAGATCCACGGCACTGCATATGAGTATCTACGCAATACCGTGCTGAACGCATATGCGCGTTTTCCTGCACGCGATTCTGCTGGCTTACCAATCAAACCGCCGTTCAAGTTGAATCAGTATGGCGGTACGGTGGGTGGTCCTATCATTCACGACAAGACCTTCTTCTTCTTTGCGGCGGAAGATCAGGAACAACGTGCGTCTGTGAATCCTGTATCGTTTGTGATTCCAAGCGCGGCACAGATGGGCGGCAACTTCAGCGCACTGACTACGGCTGGAACACAGCTTTACAATCCGACAACTGGTCAGCCGTATGCGGGCAACATCATTACGACCGGCGCAAGTCCGTTGTCGCAGGCAGTGTACAAGACATATCTTGCAGGACTCAATCCTGACTCGACTGGCCGCGTGACGCTGAGCCCCAATCAGAACATCAGCAACACGCAGTACACGGTCAAGATTGATCATCAGCTTGCAGCAAACAATCACCTGAGCGGTCGCTACTTCTACAACCAGAACAACTTTCAACGCTCGTTCACGGCACCTACTGGGTTCTACGCTGCGAATGCATTCCGCAACCAGTCACTGGTGTTGAGTGACACGCATGTATTCAGTCCGACGTTCACTGGAACATTCAGCGCGGCTGCTGGTCGCTTTGCACGTACTCAGGTGCCACAGGCACCGGGGCTGCATTCCTTGCAGGACCTTGGGCAGAATGTACCGCTTGGCACTCAACTTGCGCTTTTCCCAGGAATCCGTGCGAACATCTCTGGATTTGTGAATATCTTTTCCGGCGGTACATTGCAGCAGGCTGCAACCACGTTTGATTACAAGGCAACATTTGTGAAGACGGTGCATGCGCACACGGTCAACTTCGGTGGTGGCTGGGAGCGCTCGCGGATCAACGCCAACGACTTCTCCTATGTACCGGGCGACAACGCATTCAGTGGAGCACGTACTGCAGCACCAACTGGCGTGACCTTGCCAACTGGTTTCAAGAGCAGTGGTAATGCTGTAGCGGATTTCTATCTTGGCTATGAGTCATCATTTTCACAAGACAACGGCCGCACCATGTATTTGCGTGAGAATCGTCCGAGCCTTTACGTGCAGGATGATTGGAAGGTCAACCGCGATCTGACGGTGAACGCTGGACTGCGTTGGGACCCTTGGTTGCCGCCAACGGATTTGAACACAGCACTGGTAGGCTTCCAGGCTGGTTCGAAGTCAACGGTTGCCCCGAACGCGCCGCTTGGCATGTTGTTCCTGGGCGACAAGGGCGTGCAGGATTCCATCTTCCGTAAGAACTGGAAGGACTTTGGTCCGCGTGTGGGGTTTGCCTATAACGTCGGTGGCAAAGGAAAGTTGGTCTTCCGTGGTGCGTATGGTCTGTTCTATGGTTTTCCCGAAGGATTGCTGTATCAGCGCACGAACCAGACGCAGCCGCGCAGCTTCGGCGTGACGACGCCGAACCCCGCAAATGCATGGGATAACATCTGGGGCAGCAGCGGCAGCCCGTTCCCGCGTGCGAAGACGCCTGTGAACAACTTCGGATCGTATGTGTTTACGCTGCCGGTATCGGGTGGTGTGCTTGATCCGAACTCGAAGGTGGCCACAATTCAGGACCGCAACTTCACGGTGGAAGCACAACTTACGAACTCGCTTGCCGTGTCGTTGGCTTATGTTGGCAACCATGTGCAACACGTGATGGGATCACGTCAGTTGAATCCTGCAGTGTACGGTCCGGGAGCAACCTTGGCAAACACCCAGTCTCGCCGTATCTATCAGGGCCTCGGTGCGGTGGAAGTTGCTAGCTCGTATGAATACTCTGACTACAACGGCCTGCAGTTGAACGTAACGCGACGTGTTTCGAATGGCCTGCATGTTCTCACGAACCTTACGTGGGCACGCATCACGGACAACACGTCGAGCGCGATTGAAGGCAATGCCGGACCTGCGAATCCGTTTGATCTAAACAGTTCGCGTGGGCCTGCTGACTTCGACGTCAAGCTGCGCTATAACCTGTCGCTGGTCTACGACATTCCGAAGGTCCACGTGGCTCGTTGGGCAGGGCAGATCATTAACGGATGGCAGGTGAACACGATTATGAACGCCACCACGGGTACGCCGTTTACGGTGCTCAGTGGTACGGATCGTTCATTGTCTGGTGTGGGTGGTGACTATGCGGATCGCGTAGGTGATCCTGCACGCCCTGCAGGTGCCACGGCCATCACACAATACTTCAATACGGCCGCATACCAGGCCGCTGCAACGGGAACATTCGGCAATAGTGGTCGCAACAGTCTGCGTGGACCAGGAGCGGTGAACTTTGATGCGTCTGCAGCAAAGAATTTCCGGCTCACAGAACGCTTTGGCTTGCAGTTCCATGCGCAGGCATTCAACGCATTCAACAAGGTCAACCTCAACAATCCGAATGCCACCGTATCGTCTGGTACTGCCAGTTTTGGCAAGATCACTGGTGCGTCTTCGCCACGCGTCTTGCAGTTTGCGTTACGAGTAAGCTTTTAGAGTTCACCGAGGGCCGCTCCAGAGCGGCCCTTAGCGGCAACGCAGTAATTACCCTCGCAGCAACATTTCGTCACGACGCCAAAAACGTTCAGACGAAGGATGCGAAAGGCGTGGCGTTCGCATAGCCTTCGATAAAGCGCACAATAAAGAGATGCCGGAAACCACCTTTACCAAAATTCTTGCCGAGATTGAAACACTTGCACAGTCAACAGGCGATTTAACTTTGTTGCAGCAGTTCATCGTTGAGATCATTCCTTCCCGCCTGGCGTACTACAACTGGACGGGCTTCTACATGCTCGATCCGGAGGATGCTGAAATGCTTGTTCTCGGGCCCTTCCAGGGTGCGGCCACCGAACACGTTCGCATCCCGGTCAGCCAAGGAATCTGCGGTGCGGCCGTTGCTCAGAACAGTACAGTCATTGTGGATGACGTGAATTCCGATCCCCGCTATCTGGCATGTTCTCTTGATACGAAATCTGAGATTGTTGTTCCCATCCGAGCACACGAAAAGGTCGTCGGCGAGATTGATATCGACAGCCATAAGTCGGCTGCGTTCTCTTCCGCAGACAGCGAGTTCCTTGAAGCATGTGCGGCCATCGTTGGTCGCTTCATCGAACGGACTCAGTCTTCGTCTTCAACCGCGAAGTAATAGTGGTAGTGGTTGCGGCATCCTGGGTTGAATCGCACTGCGCATTGCGGACACACGTCGCCACTGTTCATGTAGTCGTGAATGGTCATCTGGTGCCTGCAATCTCCGCATAGGACCACCGGTTTGTTCCAATCAGACCTCGGCCATACCCGAATCGCGTGATCTGCCAGAGCATCATGGCAGTCTTTGCAGGCATAGTAAACACCGCAACAAGCCATCCTGATGGCGACAATGTCGAGCACGGAATGATAGTGAACGCATCGCGTTTGAGCGTCCAACTCAAGACCTCGGACCGGGAATGGAGAAATAGGCATCATGGGTTAGTAGAACGTAGTTCTGGTTCCGTTTAAAGGTCGTGAATCCGACAAGGTTCTTGAGTTCAGCAACCTGCTTACTCAGAGCAGATTGGCTGACGGCTAATCATTCAGCAGTGCGGGGAAAGTCCAGTTCTTAAGGTAAGACAACAGCCGCAATTTGAAGTTCGCATAAAGTAAAGGATAAATTTAGCGTGCCAGAAACGAATAGTGTTTGAGCAGTAATACTGCTCAAACACTATTCGCGAAGCTACGTAAGATATGACACAGGCGTTAGGCGATGCTCGCGTTGTTACGGATGAATGCGGATGATCGTCTTTCCCTTGGCCCGTTCGGTCGAGTTGAAGGTGGCGACAGCATCTTCGAGAGGAGCCACCTTGCCGATGTTTGTCCGCAGTCGGCCATCCCGAACCCGCTGGACGAGCTCACTCAATTGGGCGCGATCGGGTACGACGACGAAGTCGATGGTGGTGCCATTAGCGGGCCGCGCCTCGGTCGGGCCGGTGACGGTCACCAGCGTTCCTCCAGACCGAACCAGTGCCGCAGACCGCTTTGCAATATCGCCGCCGAGGACGTCAAAAACCAGATCGACTCCCCCGACATCTTCTAAGACATCTTTATCGATGTCGATAAACTCCTGCGCGCCGAAGTCGAGAGCCGTCTGACGACCGCTCGCGCGCCCGGTGCCAATAACGTACGCACCGGCCTCGCGTGCGAGTTGAGTCACCATCGAACCAACTACGCCCGCAGCACCATGCACGAGAACACTCTGTCCGGCACGAAGGTGACCGTGCTCGAACAGCCCTTGCCACGCAGTCAAGCCTGACATCACAAGGCCTGCGCCCACCGTGAAGTCAACATCGCCCGGCAGCGGAGCGAGGTTGCGAGCTTCAACGGCTACATACTCCGCCAGCGTGCCATCGCGAGTCCAATCCGTAAGGCCAAATACCCGCTGTCCCACTGACAATCCCGTCGTTCCATAGCTGAGGGCGGTGACCACTCCGGCTAGCTCGTGGCCCGGAATTGAAGGAGTCCGGTCACGACCCAGGCGATCGACCCAGGTCGAAGGCCACGCCAGTTCATCGCCGGTAAATCCTGACGCATGGACCTTAACAACGACATCGCCATAGTTCGCGCCTTCTCCCGTTGGTGTAGGCCGCTCCACAAGCTTCATCCCGCTTGTTCCCGCAGCTTGATCCGTTACTACAATGGCCTTCATCGGTCACCTCCATTGTTGTCGTGCCGTGTCAGTTTCATAGGAATTGTCTCCTCCGAGACTCCATTGGAAATGTAAGCTACCTTCCTGACTGCTTACCTACACTTTTCATCAGTTCGGATTCCGTATTGCTTCTCTAAGATCAAAGAAAACCATCCTTCCTGACTCGGAAGACTTCCAGGGCAACTGTACGATTTCCAGGTGGCACAGAACGCGCGCGAAGTTCAGCGATGACATTGCCGTGCTGAGTAGTGGTTTTGCCACTCCTAATGATGTGGCCGTGGAAAAGGTTAGCGGTATCAGCCTGGACAGGTGGGCTCAGACTCAGGCACTCACGCCAAAAACACGGTGGGAGTCCGCACACTCACGATTTTTGTGTGATGGGAGCCACTTGTAACCGTTTTCCAATAGTCTTAGTAATGTGGAACTCTACTTAATGTTCTGGCGATGGGCAGCGGAGCCGCACTGTAATGTTCTGGTGAAGTTGGCTTAGCACTTTGGAAACGAACTATTTACCGGATAAGCTGTTTAGAGCATTTCCTTGATACTGTGACTTGCCGGATCGAGTGCATTTTCTTCGATGAAAAAACGGCACAAACAGTCTTACCCATAGTCTACATTTTCAGGGGAGAATGCTTTATCGGACCAACACTGTAAGAAATTTATTTTCAGCTACTTGAACTCAAAGTTCATCCTATCCTCCAGAGCATGCCCTTTCGCGATTCCGCCCAATCCGACGCACCGTATCCGGCCGATCCGGCAGGCGAGCGCTTCCCTTCATACGGGAAAACTGCGAACGCATGGGATCAAGGTTCTGAGGATAGTTCCGGGGCTGCGGCACGGGGCAGGAAAAATCACGGCCACGGCGGTTCGAGTGAAGACGATCTCGACGAAGACAATCTGGATGAGGATGCTCTGAATCGGGATGGTTTGGGCGACGGCCTCGACTACGATGCTGCGGTGGATGCCGGAGTTATCCGAAATAACGAGAAAACCGAGGTAGAGACGCAACAATCCGACGCGGATGGTGTCGGAGAAGATATGGCTACGCTGGCGCTGAATCCGGGCATGATGAACGGGACGGAGGTTGACACCGATGTCCGCCGCAAGGGGCTGGCGCAGGAGTTGCAGGCGACTGCGGCTACGGGCAAGACCACCGAGACGGGCGACGCGGACGTAATGCTGCGGTTGAAGGCCGGCGACCTGGACTGCTTTGAGTACCTGATGAACAAGTACCGGCGTCCGATTGTGCACTTTATGTTCCGCATGGTGCACAACCAGGCGGTGGCCGAGGAGATGGCGCAGGAGGTTTTTCTCCGTGTGTACCGGGCTCGCGAATCGTATCGCGCGGAGGCAAAGTTCACCACGTGGCTTTATCGCATTGCGACAAACCTGGCAGTGAACTACGCACGCGATACGAAGAACGAACGCACAACACCGACGATTCACCTGGACGAGCCCGATCCGGAGACGGGTACGATGCACGACGTGGCCGATGCCACGCCGAATGTGGAAGCCGACCTGTTACGCGCGGAACGCATGCAGGCGATTAAAGCGCAGGTGATGGCCCTGCCGGAACGACAACGAATGGCGGTACTGATGCACAAGTACCAGGAAATGGATTACAAGCAGATTGGGTCGGTGTTGAAATTGAGCGAGTCTGCTACCAAATCGCTGCTGTTTCGCGCCTACCAGACACTGCGCGAGCGACTGAAAGAGTTTGTGTAACGTAAGTAGATTGAAGGAAGGTTTGTTATGTTTTCTGCCGACAAAAAAGCACCGGTAAGCGACGAGCAGGCCATGCGGGACGTAATGGCGCTGCTGGACGAGTGGAAGAGTCCGGAGCCTTCTCCGTGGTTCGATGGCCGGATGATGGCACGCTTTCGCGAAGAGACGGAGCGCGCACCGGAGGGCTTCTGGGCACGGCTGCGCGACCGCTGGCAGTTTGGCAATGCCCTGTCAATGAAGCCTTTGATGGTGGGCTCGCTGGCACTGCTGCTGGTGGGTGTGGGCGGCGGCTACCTGGAGATGACGCACCAGCAGATGGGGGCGCATCCAGCGGGTGTTTCAGCCACAGTGCAGGACCTGCAGATCCTGGTCAATAACGACCAGGCTATTCAGGGCATGGGCCAGCTGCTGGATGACGACGCACAGAGTTAGCTGGCAGCGGTTAAAACCCTCTGCTTACGGCCGGGCTGAAGCCCTGCCCTTCCGAAAGCTCTTAGTGGATACAAAGTGAATTAATTTGAACGCGGTACATGGGAATTTGCTGAACTGATTTTGAAGATTGAGTGTTTCCCTGCTTTATCGGGACACCTGCTATGGAAAGACGATGAACGCATTCAGAACAATCCGGTGTGCCAGAACCAGCCTGCGCAATGCAGCCCTGGCCGGATTATTTGCGTTTGCTGCTTCTGCTTTTGGTTCTTCCTGCTGGGCGCAACATCGGTCGGAACGGCGCCAGTCGGCACCTTCACACCAGGCAGCTCCGCCACGGATGAATGCTCCTCGCATGTCTGGACCACAGCAACATCGTCAGCCTTCCGGAGCTGACCGTTCGATGCAGTATCAGGGGCAGGGTTCGCCGCGGAATTTTCAGCAACAGCAGTCCCCGCAACAGTATCAGGGATCTGCGCAGCAGAACCAGTCTGCTCCTCAAAACATGCGGCAGAGACAGGCTACGCCGCAAAATACGCCGCAGGGCAATAGTCAGAGAAACGCATATCCCTCTGTGGGTCCGGCGCGGGGGCAAAACGCGCCGAATACGAATAACCGCACACAGAGCGGTGAGCATCTGAACCAGTGGATGCAACAGCACCAGAACCTGAACCAGCAGCAGAGACAAAAGGCTCTGGAACGCGAACCGGGCTTTAATCAACTGCCTTCGCAGACGCGGCAGCGCATGATTCAACGGCTGGACCATTTAAACAACATGCCTGCGGATCAGAGGGAACGTGTGTTGCAGCGCGGCGAGGCGATGGAACGGATGTCGCAGCAGCAGCGCGTACAGGTGCGGTCGGCGATGGGGCAGTTGGGCGCATTGTCGGAGGACCGGCGGAGAGCCGTGGCACGCAGCTTCCGCGAACTGCGGTCGATGCCGGAGGCGCAGCGGAACCAGATGCTGAACTCACCGGAGTATCGGCAGCAGTTTAATGATTCGGAACGTGGCACGCTAGGGAACCTGCTTTCTGTGAGTCCGCTGTTGCCGCCCAGCCGCTAGCCTGTGCTTGTCTTTTGTGCATTCAGAAGATGTCCAGCGCTTTTTGCTTAAAAGCTAACGGCTAAGAGATGACCTTCCGAAATAGCTAATACCAAGCTCTCAACGATATAGGTTTTGCAACTTGACGGGACTTTTGAGCCCACATAGGCTTAAAGTGTGATGAGTCTAATCCAGATCTGTTGTTGCCGCTGTTCCTAGCTGAGCGCCGGGTCGTATTTCTCTCCCCTCTTTTTCATTTTTACGGCGTCGCTCGGCAGGTTTTCCTGGCGGTAATGTGCGTCCGTGCTTCGCGCTATCCAGAAAAAACCTGCCTGTAAGTGCGCACTGACTGCTTTCTGGAGATCGATAAAGACAATGAATCTACGAAATGTTTCCGCCCTGATACTGGCATCGACACTGGCTGTTCCGTTGGCAGGTGCACAGCGGCTGGCAAAGCATTGGCTGGGTACGGCCGTGGTGACGAATAACGGTAATGACCTGACGGTGAATGTCCCGGTCGAACTGGAAGTGTCTGCGACTGACGGCGAACAGGTTCGTGGGGCGTTTGTGAATGGGGATCAGCGTTCGTACTCGACGGGCGGCTCGCTGAAGAATGGGCACCTGACGCTGCATTTCCGGTCATTTGCCCGCACGCTGGAGGGCGATGTCCAAGGGAATACGTTTACGGGGACGTTTGGCGGAGCGCGTATCAAGAAATCTTATACAGTGACGCTGCATAAGGATCGCGATGGGAAACCGGGGACGGTTTTTGCGGCTGCGCCTGCGTCCGCCGCCGCGAAGAAGGGCACTACTATTAATGGCAAGTGGGAGATTGCTTTGAACACCAAGGGACGGAAGAGCGAACGGGCATGGAGCCTGGACGTGGAACCGTTCCGCGGCGATGGCCAGATTCGCGCCGTAATTCAGAAGCTGGACGGCGATAGCGGCGCTCTGTATGGACACTATGACGAGAGCACCGGGGAATATCTGGTAAGCCGCTTTGGCGACTTTGGCGCCACCGCGTATTCAATCCAGCCGAAGGCCGACGGTACGCTGCTGGTAACCAGTCTGCGCGACCCGAAGGAGAGTAATGTAGCACGACGTCCGGCAGACGCTCGCAGGGAAAATCTTGCGCCGCCGACCGAAGCCACGGAAGGCGCGAGGATGAAGAATCCGTACGCACCGCTACAGTTTCAAGGGCCGAATCTCGCAGGCAATGAGATTCACAGCACGGACGCGGAGTTTAGGAACAAGGTGGTGATTGTGGCGATTGGCGGAAGCTGGTGCCCAAACTGCCACGACGAGGCTCCGCTGCTGGTGGACCTCTACAACAAGTTCCATGCGCGCGGGCTGGAGGTGGTGGGACTTTCATTTGAAGAAGAAGACCAGTTGAAAGACCCGGAACGGCTGCGTGCGTTCATTACGCGCTACCACATACCGTATACGGTTCTGCTGATGGGTCCCCCGGATAGCCTGAATGACAAGCTACAGGGAGTGGAGGACCTGAACTCGTGGCCAACCTCGTTTTACATTGGCCGTGATGGGCTGGTGAAGAAGATTCACACCGGCTTCAGCGGACCGGCGACCGGCGCAGCTTATACACAGCTTCGTCAGGAAAGTTTTGCGCTGGTGGAAAAGCTGCTGGAGGAGAGGGCTGCGGCTCGGTGAGTGGTTTCGCTTTTAGCTTTTTGGCCGTTAGCTCTTAGCTAACGGCTAAAAGCTGGCCTTCGGAAAGATTCCAACTCTGTTGTTCAGGTGAGAAGGTCGTCGAGGGGTACAGCGTTGGCAAGGGAGCCGTTGCGCCAGAGGAGCGATTCGGTTTCGTTCTCGGAGAAGAGGACGTCTTCCACTGCGCCGATGAAGAGGGTATGGGTGCCGTAATCGAGAGTGCCGTCAACGCGGCAGAAGAGGGTGACAACGGCATCGTCCAGGTAGGAGATTTCGGTGTGATGCAGACGCCATTCACCCAGGGCGAAACGCTCTTCTCCGTGTAACTTACCGCTGAATGTCGAAACCAGTCCTTTATGATTGCTGGAAAGAAGATTCACACTGAACCGGCCTGTCTTTTGAATGATGGGCCAGACGCCGCTGCCGCGGTTAACACCAACGGCAAGCGAAGGAGGTTCGGCTGACATGCTCATGACGGCAGTAGCCACCATACCGGCACGCCCCTGCGCATCGCCCGCGGTGATGATGGTGACGGTGGCGACGAGACGTCGCATGGCCATGCGGAACTGGTCTTGCAGACTGAGAGTGGAGACGTGCGGTATGTCGGCTGGAGTCATATAAAGAGCACTCGGGAAATATTACTCCCGAGGAGGATATCTCCGCTTAGCGTCCGTTCCGTCTTTTGTGATGACTTCATAAAAGGCAGAACCGGAACCCTGGATGATTGCCATTGTAACCATCACGCATGTAGTGTGTTTGAGGTTTACTTCCCGCCCCGGATTGCTTCAGGAGTCTTGCAGGACATGCGTAACGCCACGCCTTTGGTAGCAAAGACGGCCAGACTGGCCGCTGAACTTCGCCCTTCTATTCTTCGACTGAGCCGCCATCTTCGCCGCGAAGCACTTCGCGATGGAAACTCCTCGGTGGACGCACAACTCCTGGGGACGCTTCGCGATGAGCCGGGGATGGGGGTCTCGGAGCTGGCAGAACTGGAGCAGATGAGCCGGCCGGCGATGAGTGCGCATGTGAAACGGCTAATGGAACTGGGCTATGTGCAGCACAATCGTCCGAAGGCTGCCGGTGATGGCCGCCGTGTGGGACTAGCCATCACCCGCAGCGGAACGCAGTATCTGCGCACGGTAAGCGAGCGCCGGTCGGACTGGCTGGCGATTAAATTGTCAGAACTGGGAGCGGAAGATCGCAACGCTCTGGATCGCGCAGCCAAGACCCTGAAGATGATTCTGGAAATGGAAGACGAACCGGCTTAGATCGAAACGCAGGGTTGCAGGAGCAGCAAAATGGAAAAGAAAGATTACGACCTGCTATCTGATCCATAGCAGGAACCAACTGAAGAGTTCCTTAACTCTTTGTTGCCCGAATCTCTGCTCTTTTTTCTTCACGGAAAAGACGTTGCAAGGACTTCAGGACCTGCATATTCATCGCCGGATCAAAGCTTCCTTAATGGAGGCGAAACGTATTGGTAAGTTAGTCCCTCTAACTCTTGATCTAACACATAAGCACATGTTGAGTGACTTTGAAACCATAACTCAATATAAAAAGGGATTGAAGTAGAACTAAGTTCAATGCATTAAGTGGTTATATCTCACTTAGTAACCTTTAATCCGATTTTTGTGAAGACCCCATAGATACTGAGCGGCTGCTTCCCTGCCTGGATGCAGCCGCTTCGTTCAGCGTTCGACAATGGGGCGGATAGGGCGGCACGGGTTGCCGACCGCAACCATACCGGCGGGGATATCGCGCGTAACAACTGCCCCTGCTCCAATGATGCTGTTATCGCCGATCGTCACGCCGGGGGTAATGGTAACTGAACCACCAATCCAGACGTTATTGCCGATGGTGACAGGTTCAGGAAGTTCCCAGCCATCAAGCCGACGTGCAATGTCTTCAGCGTGGTTGGGCGTATAGATACCGCATCGCGGTCCGATAAGGCAGTCGGAACCGATGGTCACCTGCCCACCACCGATGATGAGGAAATCGGCGTTGATGAAGGTTCGGTCTCCGATGACAAGGCGTGCGCCGTAGTCGATGCTGATGGGAGGACGAAAATCGATTCCTTCACCCGCTCCGGGAATGAGGTCATGAAAAAGGCGCTTCGCTTCCTCGGGGTTGTCGTAGAAGATGCGGTTGATGGTGGCGCATGTTGCGTGCGCTTCCCAACTGAGCTTTTGGAGAGCGGGAGAGGTTCGGTATCGTATCCAGTCTCCAGCGACCAGACGTTGCAGGTCTTCGTCTGCCGGAAGAAGCGCCTCCATTTTGTCGTCGACGAACCGACGTTTTTTCTGTGACATAATGCATCCTTGAATTTTTTGGATGCTACCAACATATCGCGACTACACGCGTCGTACTTTCAAGCTGTATCGCAACTATTGCATACAATTGCGATACGGTCGTTGATTTCATCCTTGCAGGCTGTAAACGATAGGTTTCGTACCCGGCTTTCCTCAGGCTGGGATCTCGGATGCGCGATACTGATGTTTGTGAGCGAGACAGCAACAAAACTCGAACAGGCGCAGGCCGAATCGGAACAGACTTCGCAGAATGCGGCTGAAGCTGCTGTGTCTGCAGAAGCTGAATCGCCTGAGGCTGCCGAGCAGGAAACGTCTGCGCAGCCGCTGGTGCTGCAGTCGCCTCCGGTGCCGGAACCGGCCAGGCCTGCGAAGAAGAAAGAGTCTGCCCAGCCGAAGGAAGAGGTTTCACAGTCGCCGTTTCTGCTAACCGTGGGCAAGGTATACGAGGGGCCGCTTGACCTGCTGCTGGACCTGATCCGCAAACAGTCGATCGACATCTACGACATTCCGATTGCGAAGATTACGCAGCAGTTTCTGGCGTACACGGAACAGTTGAAGCAGACAGATGTGGATTCGGCGGGCGACTTTATCTACACAGCTTCGTTGCTGATCCACATTAAGAGCAAGATGCTGCTGCCGCGCGAGGCTTCGGGCATTGCTACGGGTGAGATTGAAGATCCACGGCGCGAGCTGGTGGAGCGGCTGCTGGAGCATGAGCGCTTCAAGTCCGCAGCGCAGATGCTGTTTCAGAAGCAGCAGATTGAAGAAGCTACGTGGACGCAGCCGGGCATTCGCGAGTTTAAAGAACAGGCCAGCGCCGAGCGCGAGATTGCCGCGGACACCACCGACCTGGTGAGGGTGTTCCAGGAGATTCTGGAGCGGCTGCGTAAGCGTCCTGTGCTGAACGTGAACGAAGAGACGGTCACGGTGGCGCAGATGATTGAGTACACCAAGCGGCGGCTGATGTTGGAAGACAAGCCGACAAGCCTGCGTCGGTTGTTGCAGAATACACACTCGCAACAGGCGCTGATCTGTATGTTTCTGGCGATGCTGGAACTGGTGCGGTTGCAGGCGATTATGCTGCGGCAGTCGGACAAGTTCGGCGACATTCTGGTGAAGAAGACCGACCAGTTTGACGAGGTGCTGGCGCACCAGGAACGTTTGCGCGACGACTGGCGCTAGGTCATCTGCATTCCTCAGCGGCTGAAGCCGCTTACTACCTGGAGCCTTATATGGCCCGGCTGAAGCGGGGCCCTTCAAAGCACTTCCTCTTACACGAAGCGCTTCTACGGCAGGACTTAAACCGTGCCCTTCCGAAGGCAAAAGCGGTTCGTGCTTCGCATGAATCCCTGCCTTAGCTTGGCGAAGATGGGGCACTCGGGATGCTGCGTCGGTAGTGGCTCCGTTATCATCAAATTCTCAGCATGTTTACAGGCAATTCTCAACACGCGTTACACAAGGCGCTTCGGGAGCGCATTCTGATTCTGGATGGGGCCATGGGCACCACCATTCGCACGTACGGCATGACCGAAGCCGATATGCGCGGGGAACGGTTTAAGGACGCGCCCAAAGACCTGCTCAACAACGGCGACCTGTTTTCGATTACGCAGCCGGAGATGATCTGCGATATTCATCGACGCTTTCTGGAAGCGGGCGCGGACATGATTGAGACGAACACCTTCTCGGCTACGGGCATTGCGCAGAGCGAGTTCTTTGTGGACGATCCGCGCGAGCATGGCGGGCGCAAGGATCCGGAGTTCTATCAGAAGATTCTGGAGGATTCGTTTTTGAACGATCTGGCGTGGGAGATGAACGAAGTCTCCGCGTTGCAGTGTCGCGAATGGGCCGATAAGGTTGGCAGCGATACAGGCCGTCAACGCTTTGTCGCGGGCAGTATTGGGCCGTTGACGGTGTCGTTGTCGAACTCGCCGGATGCAGATGATCCGGGGTTTCGTGTAGTGACGTTTGACCAGGTGCGTAACGCGTATAAACACCAGGTGCGCGCGCTGATTGCGGGCAAGGTGGATACGCTGCTGGTAGAGACAATCTTCGATTCGCTAAATGCGAAAGCAGCGCTGGTGGCAGTGCGCGAAGTGTTCGATGAAGACCACGTTGAGCTTCCGGTGATGATTTCGGCTGCGGTGGGTCGTGGCGGAGAGACGATGATCTCGGCGCAGACGGTGGAAGCGATGTGGAATGCGGTAAGCCACGTGAATCCGCTGTCGGTGGGTTTGAATTGTTCGATTGGGCCTGACCTGATGTTTCCGTTTTTAAGCGAGCTGGCGGCGAAGGCGAGCGTTGCGGTGAGTGCGTATCCGAATGCGGGCTTGCCGAATCCGCTGTCGCCTACAGGGTTCGATCTTGATCCGGAAGATATGGGGCGCTATCTTTCTGACTTTGCCAGCAACAACCTGTTGAACATTGCAGGCGGATGCTGCGGCAATACGCCGGAACACATTGCAGCGATTGCGAAGGCGCTGGAAGGCAGGCATCCGCGTGAATATGCGGCAGAAGTGGCAGGTGCGCTGTGATTCAGGAACGTCCGCTACGCCTTTCAGGATCACAACCATTCACGCAGCAGCGGGGTGTTTACATCATGCTGGGCGAACGAACCAACGTGGCTGGCTCACCGAAGTTCGCCAAGCTGATTAAAGACGGCAAGTACGAAGAGGCTGTAAGTATTGCGCGTCAGCAGGTGGAGAATGGCGCGAATGTGATCGACATCTGCATGGACGAGGGCATGATTGATGGCGTGGCCGCGATGACTCGTTTTCTGCAACTGCTGCAGAGCGAGCCGGAGGTGGCGAAGGTGCCCTTCATGGTGGACTCGTCGAAGTGGGAGGTGATTGAGGCCGGACTGAAGTGTTTGCAGGGCAAAGGCATTGTGAACTCCATCTCGCTGAAGGAAGGCGAAGAGAAGTTTCGCAGCCAGGCGAAGACGGTGCGCAAGTATGGCGCTGCCGTGGTTGTGATGGCTTTTGATGAACAGGGGCAGGCCGCTACCTACGAAGACAAGATTCGCATCTGCGAACGCGCGTATCGCATCCTTGTGGACGATGTCCACTTTCCACCGGAAGACATTATTTTTGATCCGAATATCCTGACCGTTGCCACCGGCATGGAGGAACACAACAACTACGCGGTGGACTTTATTGAAGCCACGCGCTGGATCAAGCAGAACCTGCCGCATGCAAAAGTAAGTGGCGGTGTGTCGAATATCTCATTCAGCTTTCGCGGCAACAACAAGGTGCGCGAAGCGATGCACTCGGCGTTTCTGTATTACGCGATTGCCGCGGGCATGGACATGGGCATTGTCAATGCAGGCATGCTCGAGGTGTACGAAGAGATTGAACCAGAACTGAAAGAACTGGTCGAAGATGTTCTGCTGAATCGCAGGCCCGATGCAACGGAGAGGCTGGTTGATTTTGGCGAAGAGCTGAAAGCATCGGGCGCTGCGAATGCTGGCGCTGTCGAAAAGAAGACCGAAGAGTGGCGCAATGGAACAGTCGAAGAACGGCTGACGCATGCGCTGGTGAAAGGCATTGACACCTACATTGACGAAGACACGGAAGAGGCTCGCGCAAAGCTGGGGCGGCCGCTGCTGGTGATTGAAGGGCCGTTGATGGATGGCATGGGCGTGGTGGGCGATCTGTTTGGCGCGGGCAAGATGTTTCTGCCGCAGGTGGTGAAGTCGGCGCGTGTGATGAAGAAAGCCGTCGCTTACCTGACACCGTTCATGGAAGAGGAGAAGGCAGCGCTTGCCGCGTCGGGTGTTGAGATTAAGGCACAGGGCAGGATTGTGCTGGCCACGGTGAAGGGCGATGTGCACGACATTGGCAAGAACATTGTGGGTGTTGTGCTGGCGTGCAATAACTACGAAGTGATTGACATGGGCGTGATGGTGCCTGCGGAAAAGATCCTGGAACGCGCAAAGGAAGTGCGCGCCGACATTATTGGATTGAGTGGACTGATTACACCTTCGCTGGACGAGATGGCGCATGTGGCACGCGAGATGGAGCGCCAGAACTTTACCATTCCCCTACTGATTGGCGGCGCTACGACGAGCCGTGCGCATACGGCGATCAAGATTGCGCCGCACTACAGTCATCCGGTGGTGCATGTGGTGGATGCAAGCCGCGCTGTGCCGGTAACGACAAGTCTGCTGAGCGAAGAGAATCGCGCGGATTTTATTGAGAAACATCAAGCGGAGTACGAAGCTGTACGACGTTCGCACGCGGCTCCGAAGCAGCCGATGGTGTCACTGGCGGCTGCACGTGAACGGCATACACCGATTGTGTGGCGCGAAGAGGATATTGCGCAGCCTGAGTTTACCGGCGTTCGCGTGCTGAACGACTTTCCGCTGGAGACGTTGCGGGAGTACATTGACTGGTCGCCGTTCTTTCATGCGTGGGGCTTGAAGGGCTTGTATCCGCGCATTCTTGACGATGAGCGGCAGGGCGAAGAGGCTCGCGAGTTGTTCTCGAATGCGCAGGGATTGCTCAACCGCATTGTGGAAGAGAAGCTGCTGACGGCGCGTGCTGTGTATGGGCTGTTCCCTGCCAACGCGGTGGGCGATGATGTGGAGTTGTACACGAGCAATGCACGCGATGTGGTGTTGACGCGTTTTCATTTTCTGCGTCAGCAGGCGAACCGCGAAGGCAATGAGCCTTGTCGTGCGCTGTCGGATTTCATTGCTCCCAAGGAGACAGGCTTGCACGACAGCATGGGCGCGTTTGCTGTGACCAGCGGCATTGGCTTGAAAGCGATGGTGGAACGTTTCCGCGAAGAGCACGATGACTACAACGCGATTATGGCCGAGGCCATTGCCGACCGATTGGCAGAAGCGTTTGCCGAAGCCTTACACAAAGAGGTACGCGATGCCTGGGGCTACGGCCACAACGAACAGTTGAATGTGCAGGAGATGATTACGGAGAAGTATCGGGGTGTGCGCCCCGCGCCTGGCTATCCTGCCTGTCCTGACCACACGGAGAAAGGCATTCTCTGGAAGTTGCTGGATGTGGAACAGAATACGGGCATCGAGATTACAGAGTCGTTTGCGATGTGGCCGGGGTCGAGTATCAGCGGGTTTTATTTTGCGCATCCTGAGTCGCGATTCTTTTCGCTGGGCAAGATCGATCGCGACCAGGTGCAGGATTACGCTGTGCGCAAGAACATGAGCGTGGAAGAGGTTGAGCGCTGGCTTGGGCCAAATCTGAATTACGACCCTGCGAAGTAGTTTTGATCGTGTTGCTGTTCTGATGGATTCATAGCAGCCTCATAGGGCAAGCGATAGTGCGGTTTCGTTTTTGCGGATGTCTGATTACGCGGTTGAGTCGGCTATGCCGCGCTGTTGGAGCATGGGGCCGATCTCTGGATCTCGGCCTGCCCATTCGCGGTAGAGGTTGGCTGGGTCTGCGGTGTTGCCACGCGAGAGGATCATGCTGCGCAGGCGGTCACCGTTGGCGCGCGTGAGACCGCCATTTTGTTCGAACCAGTGATAGGCGTCGCTGTCGAGCATCTCGGCCCAGAGATAGGCGTAATAGCCCGCGGCATAACCTCCACCGAAGATGTGCGCGAAGTAGGTGGAGCGATAGCGCGGAGGCACGAGCGGGAAAGCCATCTTCTTCTCTTCAAGCACGCGTTCTTCAAAAGCAGCAGGCTGATGCAGGCCAGCATCGGCGGGCAGCGTGTGCCATTGCAGATCGACTTCGGCTGCGGCGAGCACTTCGGTTAATGCGTGACCGCCGTTGAAGTTTTTGCTGGCGCGGAGCTTTGCCTGTAGCTCTTCGGGCATGACCTCGCCTGTCTTCCAGTGCTTTGCATAGTTGACGAAGATGCTGGGATAACTTGCCCAATGCTCGTTGAATTGCGACGGAAACTCCACGAAATCGCGCGGGACGGATGTACCGCTGAGCGATGGATACTTTACGTTGCTGAACATACCGTGCAGTGCGTGGCCGAACTCATGGAATAACGTGTCGACTTCATCGCTGTCGATGAGGCAGGGTTCTCCTTCTGCAGGCTTGGTGTAGTTGCAGACGTTGGTGATGATGGGCGCCTGTGCGAGCAGTGTGGACTGGGTGAGTAGCGAACTCATCCATGCGCCGCCGCGCTTTGCATCGCGGCGATAGAAGTCGCAGTAGAGCAGGGCGAGATGCGAGCCGTCTTGGTTGAAGACTTCGTAGGTAACGACGTCGGGATGGTAGACGGGAAGGTCTGTCCGCTGCTGGAAGGTGATGCCATATAGCTGCGTGGCGGCGAAGAGGACGCCATCGACGAAGACGTTTTGCAGGTTGAAGTATTGCTTTACTTCGTCTTCGTTGATGTCGTACTTCTCTTTGCGTACCTGCTCGGAGTAGAAGGCCCAGTCGTAGGATTCGAGCGGGAGTTTGCCGTTCTGCGCACGAATGAGTTCTTGCATGGCAGCGGCTTCCTGCTGCGCTCCACGCAGAGCGGCGGGGACAAGGTTGTCGAGGAAGGCAATGGCTGCCTGCGGTGTGCGCGCCATCTGGTCGTTGAGCTTCCATGCGGCGTAGGTGTCGTAGCCGATGAGGTGCGCGCGCTGTGCGCGTAACTGCGCCAGGCGCGAGATCATGGCTTGCGTGTCGCTCGCGTTGCCCTGCTCTGCTCGCGATAACGAAGCATTCCAGAGTGCGCAACGCATATCACGATTCTTCAGTGACGCCAGTGCGGGCTGCTGCGTGGTGTTCTGCAAAGTGAGATAAAAGCCTTGCAGATTGCGAGATTTTGCGGCGTCTTCGGCTTCCTGAATTTCGGCGTCACTTAGGCCGTCGAGTTCTTCGCGTGTGTTGACTTGCAGACCACCCTCTTTCATAGCGGCGAGAACGCAGTTGAGAAACTTTGCCTGGAGCGTGGACTGCTCCTGGTTGAGCGCCTTGAGCGTGTTCTTGTCGAGGTCGCTGAGGAGTGCTCCTGCTTTAACAAAGCCGTCGTAGGTGACTTCCAGCAAGCGCAGCGATTCGGCGTCGAGGTTGAGCGAATCCTTTTGGTTGTAGATGGACTGCACGCGGCTAAAGAGATGCTCGTCGAGGTGGATGCTGTCGCTGTGCGCTGCGAGTTTGGGCGCGATCTCCTGCTGCAACTGTTGCAGGTATGGGTTGGTGTTGGCACCGGCTACGGCATAGAACGCGGTGGCAACACGTTCGAGCAGAGCGCCACTCTTTTCCAGTGCGACCAGCGTGTTTTCAAAGGTAGGCGTTTCGGTATTGGCGAGGAGCGCATCGACTTCGGCGCGGGCCTGCACTATGCCAGCTTCGAATGCAGGCAGGTAATGCTCGTCGCAGATGCGGTTGAATGCGGGGGCTTGATACGGCAGAGAGCTTGGCGTGAAGAAAGGGTTGCTTGCGTCGAAGGGTGTTGCGGGGGATTCAGGTGTGCTCATGCTTCCTCGGATATTGCGGTGCTGCGGAAGAAAGAGGAACGGCATCACGCTTTGGTGATGCCGTTTCTCGTCTACTTGAAATTTCAAACGCTACTTGAGAGCGGGTGCGGGTTGGATGACCAGCAGGTCTTCCTTGCGCATGACCAGATTGGTGGCGTTGAGGCTTGCCAACTCGAACTCGTGGCCGTGCGTGATGGCGTCTGTGGGGCAGGCTTCGACGCAGTATCCACAGAAGATGCAGCGGTTGTAGTCAATGTTGTAAACCTTTGCGTAACGCTCTGCCGACGAGATGCGGTTGTCAGAGGTGTTGTCCGCTGCCTCGATGTAGATGCAGTTCGACGGGCAGGCTGCCGCACAAAGAAAACAGGCTACACATTTTTCGAGACCGTTTTCATCGCGCTGCAACTGGTGCTTGCCACGGAAACGTTCCTGGAAGATGGCGCCTCGCATGGGGCCCGGACCATCGGGGTAGTTTTCCACCTCGGAGGGTTGCAGCATCTCCTTGAACGTGATGCTCATGCCCTTGGCGATGCCGGCGATATTCTTGACGACTGACATATCTTGAGTATACGACGGCTCCTCCGCTCTACAGCTTCGGGGAAAATGCTTTAGTGTTTTCTATATGGATTTTCGCCGTATCGTCGCACTTGCAGCCGTCGCCGCCAGCCTGCCGCTGGCAGCCGCTGCCCAGCAGATCTCCCCACAACAGAAAGCTCCTCAAGCCCCGCAACAATTCAACCAGTTGAAGGCATACGAGAGCTGTTCGTTTCCCGATGGGTTGGCGATTACCGATATTCAGCGCATGCCCGAGGAGATTCACGACCGTCCCGTGCAGACCAAGTCTGGACAGAAGACTGTGCCGCTGCTGGCAGGTCGGCGGATTACGTTTGCTTATCCGGGAGCTGAACCGTTTGCCAGCGTGAAGCTGGAACTGCTGCCGCCGGAAAATTACACAGTGAACAAAGCCCTGCTATTACAGGATTTCGACGATATTGTTGCCTCAGACAAGAGCGTGGCAAAGAATACGACGCGGCCTCCGAGGCTGAGCGCGTTTTCGATGGTGGGACTGGATAGAAAAGAATTGGCAGGCAATACGCTGGGCATTTATATGCTGATGGATGACACGACTCATACTGTCGCCACTGTGTATCTGCTGAATCCGAAACAGAGCCACTTTAAGACCATTCAGGATTACAGCTCACACCGCGATGCTTTTTTGTATAACTACACGCGATGCATTCGGAATAACCAGAGCGGTATTTTGTTCGGGGTGCACTAAGGTGTGCATTCCCTCAGTGGCTAAAGCCCCTATGTTTACTGGACTTTTACGGTAAGGCTGAAGCCCTGCCCTTCCGAAAGAAGCTAAGCGAGCCTTGATGATCTGACGGACAGGCTTTGAAGGCAAAGTGTTTTCCATTGAGAGGTTTGTGGTTTATGAAGGCAGTTGTTCTTTCTTCTGTTTTTGCGTTGGCTATTGGAGCTTCGGCCCAGGGCGGTATGGCTATGCATGCGGTGGCCAGTCCTTCGACGCAGCTTACGCTTACCGGCATTGGCGGAGCGACAAAAACGCTGACACCTGCGGAGTTTAAGGCTCTGCCGCATGTGACAGTGAACGTGCACAACAGTCATACGAATAAGGATGAAAGCTATAGCGGTGTAGCGGTGAAAGACCTGTTGGCGATGGTCGCTCCTGCGAGTGGCACAGGGCCGAAAGTGTCGTCGAATATGACGCTGGTGATTGCGGGGGCTACGGACAACTTTCATGTAGCGATTACGCTTTGCGATACGAATTCGGAATGCCGCAATGGACAGAGCATTGTGGCCGATGCGCTGGATGGTTCGCCTCTGACCAGTGATGGCGCGTTCAAGCTGGTGCTAACGGAGGATAAACGGCCTGCGCGGTGGGCTCGTAATCTTTCTTCGTTGACAGTGAAGGCGGCGGAGTAAAAGCTCCTTCGTTGGCAAGTTCATCCTGGTAGAAGGTTCTTCCAACAAAGATTTCTTCACTCAGATAAAAGCGCGATTCGCCTGGTCTGCGAATCGCGCTTTATTAGTTAGTTAAGTTAACTACTTCTTAGATGAAGTTGCCTTCCCTGCCGGGAGGTTGCGGTTCGCGAAGGCGATGTACTGGGTCCAGTCGAACGGGGTGATCGCGTGTTTGCCGGTGCGCAGGTGATAGCCGATGGTGTCTCCGATGGATGTATTGACTGGCGGCGGGAAGTCACCGGTGAGTCCGCGCAGGCCGTAGAGGGCGTAGACCGGGTCGGCGGCTTCAGCTCCGAGGAATTCACCCTTCGGATCGCTCCAGAGATCTTCCGTTGCACTGGCAACATAAAGTGGGCGCGGCGCGATCGTGGCTAACAGCATGTGCTGATCGAATGGGAGAATCTCCGGCTTGTTGTTGAAGGCAGCGTACTTTGGGCTGAACCAGTGGGGAAAGCGGGTGTTCAGGTCTTCCGTGGTTTCACCGAAGTTTCTGCGCGCAAGTGCGGCTCCTGCTTCACCCGAGTTGTTGAGGAAAACAATGGCAAAACGCTGATCGCTGATACCGGCCCAGAATGCGGCCTTGGCCAGACGCGAATGACCGATGACGAAGATGCGATGGGAGTCAACTGCGGGGTTGCTCAGCAGATAGTCCTGGATGCGGCTGAGACCCCATGCCCATGCTCCCATGGCACTCCACTCCTGGGGCTGGATGTGCAGAGAATCGGCGAGTGTGGTGCGGATGCCGGTCTTCCAGCCTTCAGGGTTATCCACTTCAAGATCGCCGTACCAGGCGGTCGCAACGCCGTATCCCTGCTGCACGATCTGTGCGAAAGGCCATGCGTTGACAGAGGAGCCGCGTGCCGGCGCCTTGGGATTGTTCTTCTGCACGGCAAGCCAGTTTGGTTGAATGGTGATGCCCGGTTCGTCCGAAGTCGTTTGATTGCCGGTGAAGTTCAACCCGGTAAAGACAGGCACCTTGCCCTTTGCATGCGACGGTAGATACAGCAGCACATGAACGACCGGCGACGATTCCGATGGACCAAGGAAGATGCTGACTTCGGAGCGAATGGCAGTTCCGTTCAAGGCGTTTTTGTCCACGGAATCCGTGCGGAAATGTAACCCGGCGGGTGCAGACGGCATGCGGCCATAGACGTTGTCGGCGAACTCCTGCACAAGAAATGCACGCTGGCTCTGCCATTGCTGCACAGTCGTGATCTTCTTCCCATCCTTCGCGGTAAGGACATCGGGAAGCACGTAGGGCTTCACCTTGCTCTCATCGAGATTGGTGTGCGGTGTCTGCGCATTTGCGCTGAAGAGTGTGCAGAAGAGTGTGGTGGCAAGAGAAATACGCGTTACTTTATGCCAAGCGATTGCCATAGTTTGTCAGCCCTTTCCTTTACGTCCTTTGGCATCTCCAGCATCTCCGGCCATGGACGTGTGAATCCTTCGGCGGCCCACTTGCGTGTTGCATCGATGCCCATCTTGCTGCCGAAGTTGGGCAGACGCGACGCATGATCGAGCGAATCCACCGGTCCCAATGTGAACTGAATATCGCGTTCGGGGTCAATATTATTCGCAACACGCAGTACCACTTCCGCTACGTCCTGCACGTCGCAGTCCTCGTCCACCACGACGATGCACTTGGTGAACATGGCCTGTCCCAGAGCCCAGATGCCGTTCATGACCTTGCGTGCATGGCCTGCGTAACTCTTGCGGATAGAGATGAGCATCAGATTGTGCGCGACGCCTTCGGGAGGCAGGTTGATGTCCACAATCTCGGGCATGGTGAGCTTGATGAGCGGCAGGAAGATGCGCTCTACGGCCTTGGCCAGCCATGCGTCTTCCATCGGCGGCTTGCCGACGATGGTGGCTGCATAGATTGGGTCTTTGCGATGTGTGATGGCGGTGAGATGGAAGACGGGATACTCCTCCGGCATGGTGTAAAAGCCGGTGTGATCGCCGAAAGGGCCTTCCATGCGCAGTTCGGCAAGATCGACATAGCCTTCGAGGATGTACTCGGCGTGTGCGGGGACTTCGAGGTCTACGGTTTCTGCTTTCACCAGTTCCACAGGCTTGCCGCGCAGGAAGCCCGCGATGAGGAACTCTTCGATCTCAGGCGGTGCGGGAACGATGGCGCTGAAGGTGAGCGCAGGATCGGCACCGATGGCTACTGCGACTTCCATGCGTTCGCCGCGGATGCGCGAAAGAGTTACGGTGTCGAGAGTGTTGGTGTCGTCGGCTGCGGTGGTGCCACCGGCTGTCATGGCCATGAGCTTGACACGTTCGGCATCCGTCGCTGCGGTTGCGCGCAGACGATCACGCAGATGCTCAGCCGCGTTCTTCTGTCGTTGCCAGTGCATGCCGGTGGTGCGCTCGTCATAGACCTGCATGCGATACATGCCCATGTTGCGCTTGCCCGAACGCGGGTCGCGTGTCATGACTAGTGGTAAGGTGATGAAATTACCGGCGTCGCCGGGCCATGTCTTCAACACGGGAAGGTTAAGCAGGTTAACCATTTCGCCCGTATGGACCACCTCTTTACATGGTGCGGCTTTAGACTCGATGACACGGGGGAAGAACGAACCGACTTCAGCCAGCATAGGCAGCATCTTCAGCTTGTCCATGAAACCAGTGGGAGCCTGCGGCTTTAACAGCGATTCAAGACGGTCTGCAATCTGATCGAGCGAATCGCATTCGAGCGCCATCTGCATCTTGCTCAAACTGCCGAACTGATTCATCAGCACGCGTGCGCCGGGATAGCCCTTTACATTCTCAAACAACAGAGCAGGGCCACCCTTGCCACCGTTCGCCTTTGCGGCACGGTCGGCAAGCTCTGCCATCTCAAGCTGCGGGTCTACCTCGGCGCGCACACGCTTGAGTTCCCCAGCCTTTTCCAATCGCGATATCCACTCGCGAAGATCGCGATACGCCATCCCCGATGCACTCCCTGAAGTCTGCTGTTGCAGCTACAGGTCTCATGGTAACTCGCCTGCACGCGATGTCTTCTCAGTTGTCAGGAACAATAACAGGAAAAGAGGACTCTCGTACGGAGTCCTCTTTGTGCGAGAGCTTTGAGATTAAATGACCATGGTTACGCAGCTAAAGACACCACGCTCAGAACAGGCCTTGTGAAGGAGGCTATGGTCGTCGCGTCATTCAGAATTGCAACTTATGCAACGCGGGCTACTCCGCCGGAGCTTACGCGGGCGTTCACCTTTGCCACAGCGTCGGCCAGTGCGCGCACACGCTCTTCCGCATTCCCAGCATGGGAGAGGTCGGCCGAAACGCCGAACTTATGCGCCAGCTCCACCAGTTCCTGTTCCAGCCGGGGTAGCGATGCGATTGTGGCATTCGACTCTTCCGGCTCGTCCTTCGGAATGGAACCACGATGCATCCACTCCTCCAAGTCGGATGTACGCGCGAGAACAACATTGCTGGGTGCTCCCGGTGGACGGTGGATAGGCAGGTCCAGAGTCTTCTCCCAGCGCTGCACTGTACGGACACCTTTTCCAAAGAAAAGTGCGATCTCTTTCCAGGAACTCAACATTTTGCTCAAATCATTCACCTCGGTGAACCTGATCCAGTCGGAATCGAAGTGATCCCTTTCCGTAACGGTCACTTTGTTGAGACGGGAATTGGCGCGGTGGAGTTTACTTGATGTTTACGAAGAATTCTGTCAGGTGCCGGTATTTTTCGCCAACCACCAGGTCGTATCCACATATAGGTTTTGAAAGGGGCGGTCTTCAGCCCGCCCAATCGCAGGCAATTTCGCATATTTGTTTTCACTCCCACCCCGCTTTAGCGGGGTGGGAGTGAAAACAAAACACACACTATGGCCCGGCTAAAGACGAGCCCCTTCAAAACAGAAGAAAAACACACTCTTCTCAAACCTATAGGTCGATACAACCTAGACAGATGTCGCACAATCAGCCTCCAATGTTCGTTTCTAAAAGAGAAGGCTATCCGCTTGAAATGCAATCAATTTATCGCATTTCAGAGCGCTGCCGGTACACGTTGGTTTGCATATTTTCGTGGTATTCCCACAACGTTTTTTGGTCTCTCTTTCCATAAAAAATGGATGGCCCGCGTGGCAGACCATCCGGACTTGCCTCCCCATGCAGGAAACGAGGTTAAGCGCTCCAGCGGGTGGCATGCGACGTTTGCGTCTGGGCAGCCAGGACAGGGACCGTTGGCTGACGCATACGTTCGGTGCTAGTGCGGAGTTCGCGCGGCAAAGTACGGTTGGCCGCGGGGTCCTTCGCGACCACGGCCCATGCCTCTTTTACGTTACGCACGCAGGCGATGACCTTGCGCATTTCATCAGCATCCGCGGCGTGCGATGCCTCAAGCGTCATGGTGAACATGGCGGCATAAAAGTCTGCCAGGGCACGAGCAGGTTCACCACCGATATCCTGGCGAAGACGCGCCTCCAGATACATCAGAATATCCAGGGCACGCTTAACGGCGTAGCGGCGTTCGAACTCTTCGCCTGATTCGCACGCTGCCGCTGCACGATACAGGAAGCGAATCCATCCATCGTAGAGCGCGACGACAAGCTCTACTCCGGTTGCCCCTGCCAGGGCCTGCTGGTTATAACTCATATTTTCCTTTCACCTCACTGCTGATTGCTGGAGCATCTTCCCTGACGGTACAGTTTGCCGAATTGCTTCGTGTGCCTTTTTTCTTATCAGAAAAACAGCGCAAATCTTTTCGCCTTCGCTGTACACCTTCATGGAAGATGCCTTAACTGCCGGACTGTCCGTAGCCGCTGATGGCTGCGTAAATCTGTTTGACCTGTTCCAACTGCTGCGGGATGGACTGAAGAATTTCGTTGGCGATGTTGAGTTGTGCTGTCAACCGCGTTTGATAGGTTGCAAGGCGCGCTTCCAGTGCAGTCTTGTTATCGGCCAGCGTCTTTTCCTGCGCCGTGTTCTGCGACATGCGCAGGGTAAGCGCACCCGATGAACCGGTACCCAGATTCTGGAGGACATCCTTCATGCTCTGGCCGAAGTCACCCACGTTCTGGAAGAAGTTCGATACGCCGGTGAAGTTGGTGGTGAGTTCGTTGGAGAGTGCCGACATGTCCAACGAGAGTTGGCCGTTGATTCCCACGGAAATACCCATCTTCGCCAGGTTGGTGCTGGCTCCGCTGTTGCCCGTGATAAACGAGAGCGCAGAGGCAAGTTGAGACTGGATAAGCGAAATTACCTGGTCGCCGTAGAGCGGCTGCGCCTTGCCGGAGGAGTCCTTGCCCTCCTGCGCGCTGAGTGCGGAAGCCAGCGTGTTGTAAGCCGATACAAAGGTGCCGATGGCCGATGCAATCGAATCGGCGTCGTTGTCAATCTCCATGGAGATAGGCGTGCTGGAGGTTCCCTGAAGCTGGAAGGTGATGCCGGGGATGACGTTCGAGATGGTGTTGGAGTTGCTGGTGAGAGCGATACCATCGAGCGTGTAAGAGGCGTCCGCACCGGTCTGCGTGGTGACCATGGAGAGGTTGTCGCCGGCGGAATCGCTAAGGCCGGAGAGATCGATGGACATCTCGCCCGATGCGCCACCGGTTTTGCTGGTGAACGAGAGGTAGGCCCCGTTGCTGCCGTTAATCACGGTCGCCGAGACACCGGCGCTGCTGTTGTTGATAGCTGCCGCAACCTGCATCAACGAACTGCCGGGACTAACGGAAACTGTTGTGGGCGCGTTGCTCCCCACCAGGATGGCGATGCTGCCGCTCATGGTAGAGCCGGACGTGATCGCGCTGGTGTGCTGCTGGCTGGTAGTGGCAAGCTGATCGACCGTGAGCGAATGCGTGCCCGAGGAAGCGGTATAGTTTGCACTGACAAGCGTTGCGACGCTGCTACTGCTGGTGCCGCCGGTCTTCTGCGAGAGCACGCCATCGAACGAAGTGAGGTCGTTTAACGCGGATGAGAGTGCAGCCATGTCGGTGCCGAGCGTGCTGAGCACCGCATCCTGCGCCTGCAACGCAGTGTTCTGCGTGGCCCAGACATTCTCGGGCGCGCGCATGGTGCTCATGATGCTGCTGACAGTATCGGCTACATCAAAGCCATTGCCGCTGGTTGCCGATCCGAAATTGATGCCGACGACTGACATCGATGAGACTCCTTCTCCCACTGGTCTCCAGAAGCAAACGGTGTGCCATCCGGATCAGGGCATTCTTAAGAGGTCATAAGAAAAGCGCGAGCGGGCGGTGTACCCGCCCGCACTGGAACGACTGCTGGTGCAGCGTGGATTATTGCAGCAGCTTCAGAACTTCCTGCTGTACCGAGTTGGCCTGGGCCAGGGCGCTGATACCGGTCTGCGAAAGCACCTGGTACTTGGACAGGTTGCTGGCCGCCGTGCCGTAATCGGTGGCGCGGACGCCGTCTTCCGCTGCCGTCAGGTTGGTCTGTTCTGTGCTGGCCACACCCTGTGCCGCGGAGAGTTGGTTGATGCTGGCACCGATGGTACCGCGCTGGTAGGCAACGTCCTGGATGGCCGAGGTCAGCGTGTTGAGCAGCGTGGCGTCTGCGGCTCCACCAGCCAGGGCCGTTCCTGCAAGCGTCTCACCGGCACCGGCGGACGAGGTACCTACGGTTGCCTGGGCCAGAGTGCCCACGGTGACGGCGAAGGTCGATGTGCCGCTGGTGGTGCCGTCGGAGACAACGAAGTTCACTGCCGTATTCGAGAACACGTTAATGCCGTTGAAGTTGGTCGTGGTGCCGATGTTGTCGATTTCATTCAGGATGTTCTGGTATTCCTGGTCAGCCGACGAGATCTGGCTGGCGCTCAGCGTACCGTTCGCCGTTTCGGTTGCGAGGGTCACTGCGCGGTTGAGCAGCGAGGTAACCTGCGACAGTGCGCCGTCGGCCGTCTGCAAGTAGCCGGTTGCGTTGCTGGCGTTCTTGGCGGACTGTGCCAGGGCGGCTTCGTTCGCAGCAAGACCGTCTGCCAAGGCAAGGCCGGCAGCGTCGTCCGCACCGCTGTTGATGCGAGAACCGGAGGAGAGCTGCTGCAGGGTCTTCTGCAGGCTGCTCTGCGTGGAAGTCAGGTTGTTCTGTGCATAGATGGCAGAGATGTTGTTAAGGACGCTCAGGGACATTTCGTGTTTTCTCCTGCTACTGCAAGGGTGAAGTTAAAGTCTGACGTCGTTTCCTTGACGCTCACACCCTTCATCGGCCCCTGTGCGCAGTGCATGAGGAGATGCGAAAAAAATCTTTGTCCCGATCCCAAACACGGGAGCGGTCCTGTCCCATACAAGGCGCGCAATACACGCGGGAATCACGGCTGCGTGCTGCAGGCACAACCTGTATGCAGCAATTCACCCACTCTATACATAAGAATTCGTACCGCTGCTCATACAGAAATACATTGCGCCGATAAAGAAGCTGAGGGCGAACCGCCATGATTGAACTCACCCGCTTAAACGGGCACACCTTTGTTGTAAACAGCGATCTGATCAAGCTGGCCGAAGCAATTCCCGATACCACCATCACGCTGATTACAGGCGAAAAGATTGTTGTGCTGGAACATTGCGAGGACGTGCGGACGCGTACGCTGATGTATCGCGCGGAAGTTCTGCGCAGAGCGTGGATGTCGAGCGATGTCGCCATGAGCGCCAACACTGCAATGCAGTCTGCCACGCAGGACAACAGCCTGCGCGGCGAATAAACCAACTACACCTAACATTTTAGGAGACGGAGAACTACGATGGATTTCGCAAGCATCGGCGGCATTATTATCGCCATTACCGCCATCCTGGGAGCCATGATGATGGAAGGTGGAAACCTGGGACAGGTGACCCAGTTGACTGCCGCCATTATTGTAGTGGGCGGCACCATTGGCGCATGCTGCGTGCAATTTCCATTGGAGGTCCTGATTGCCGCAGCCAAGGGAACGCTTGGAGTTTTCATTCATAAGGGCGCTAATGCGGAAGCCACGCTGGAACAGATTGTGGCGTTCGCCAACAAGGCACGCAAGGACGGCATCGTTTCTCTCGACAGCGAACTTCCCTCGGTAAAAGATCCGTTTCTGCGCCAGGGATTGATGCTCGCGGTAGACGGAACCGAGTCAAGCGAGGTGCGCAAGATTCTCCAGCTGGAACTGGATAACAAGAGCGAGATGGAAGAAAAGGTGCCGTCGGTACTGGAGTCTGCTGGTGCTTTCTCGCCAACGATCGGCATTATCGGCGCGGTGATTGGACTGATCCAGGTGATGCAGCATCTCGACAATATTGAAGAAGTCGGCAAGGGCATTGCGGTAGCCTTTGTGGCGACAATCTACGGCGTTTCGCTGGCAAACCTGTTCTGCCTGCCCGCCGCGGGCAAGCTGAAGATTCGCCACAAGGAACATGTGATGCAGCAGGAGATGATGCTGGAAGGCGTGATCAGCATTCTTGAAGGTTTGAATCCACGCATGATTGAGACCAAACTACGAACCTACATGGCAAGCGGTATGCAGGAATCGAAGGCATAGACCATGCGTAAAAAAAAACACACTGAACATGTGAATCACGAACGCTGGCTTGTGTCCTGGGCCGATCTGCTGACGTTGCTCTTTGCCTTCTTTGTGGTGATGTATGCCTCAAGTACATCGAACAAGAACAAGGCTGCCAAGATGGCGATCGCCATGCAGATGGCCTTTCAACAGCCAGGAGCCTTCAATCAGCATGCGGAGACTCCTCCACTGGCGGAAGGTGCAAGTGGAACCGCAAGCACTCCCGCCGTCGTGGCTCTGCCCAATTCGGGCGGTAGTTCTACGTCGAGTGCCGAGGCGCAGATGGCCTCTGCGATTGCCGAAGCTGTGCAACAGAAGATGATCACCATGCGCACAACTTCGGATGGTGTTGTATTGTCGCTGAATACTGCTGCTTTTTTTGAATCGGGTTCGGCGGAAGTGAAATCGGCAGTACTGCCTGTAGTGGAGCATATTGCGCAGGCTTTGCCTGCATCGCCCATTCGCGTGGAAGGCCACACGGACAACCAGCCGATTCACACGGCACAGTTCCGTTCCAACTGGGAGCTTTCTTCTGCGCGTGCTGCTGCGATTGCCGCAATCCTCATGCGCAACAGTACCGTTTCTCCAGCGAACTTTTCTATTGCGGGTTATGGCGAATTTCACCCTGTAACGGGCAACGATACTGCGGGAGGACGAGCTAAGAATCGCCGCGTGGATGTTGTGCTTCTGAGTGGCGCAGCGGCAGAGAGCAACGCGGCATCTGTAGCACCGTCCGCTGCAACACCGTAAACCTCTGCTTATTCACTGCGCATAAACGAAAAACCACGCTCTCTGTATGCAGACTTTTTCTGCTTGTAGAGAGCGTGGTCTTGTTAGATACGTTCGTAAGTGATCTTATGCTTCAGCGCTCTCGTTGCGGTTCTTCAGGTGTGTCCATACGAACCAGACAATGGCAAGAACGATCACTGCGAGAATAGCCGCGTCAGCCTTATGCAGAATCTTCTTGAGCATGCTGTTTGGGTCGTTCCAGCTTGCGCCTGCCTTCATGCCGACATAGGCCAGCGCAAAACACCACGGCCACGAACCGATGAAGGTGTAGATGTGGAAACGCAGTTGAGGCATGCGCGCAATGCCTGCGGGCAGGGCGATGAAGGTTCGCACTACAGGCAGCAGGCGTCCGATGAGCACGGTGATCTCGCCGTACTTCTGGAAGTAATGGTCCACACGATCGAGGTCTTTGTGGCTCATCAGAACGTAGCGTCCAAACTTCTCCACCAGAGGACGTCCGCCGTGCGCACCAATCCAGTACGCCACCACGGAACCGAGGTTGCAGCCGATGGCTCCTGCGGTCGCAGCGAGAAGCAGATTCATCTTGCCCTCGCTGACCACGTATCCGGCGAAGGGCATGATGATTTCGCTAGGTAGTGGAATACATGCGGATTCAATCGCCATAAGAAGTGCAACGCCGGGATAGCCGATGGCAGAGATCAGGTGAGTGACATAAGGGAGCAAAAATTCGATGATTTTTTCGGTCATGGGTTTAAAGAAATCCGTGGACTTCGCTGAGTATACCCGGCTGATATTCTTAATTCATGGCAGAAAATACAACGCCCGCAACAAACGCCGCCCATTCCGTTACCCCTGTCTCCGGCCCGCCCGCCGGTTATGGAGCACAAGCCGCTGGTCGCCCGCAACAAGGCCACGGCGGAGCGCCGGCAAAACGGCAGATTGTTGCATTTTCGTTCTACCGCATTCTGCCGGAGTGGAAGCGGTTACCGAAGGAAGAACGCGAAGCCCAGAAAGCCGCATTCGTAGCCGTGATTGAGAAGTGGCAGAAGCTGGGCGAGTTTGTCACCATGACCTACTCGACCGTGGGCACGCGCGGCGATGTGGACATGCTGGTCTGGTCGATCTGCTATTCGGTGGAAGAGATGAACCGCATGCGCAGCGAACTGCTTGCCACTCCGCTGGGCGGCTATCTTGAGATTCCGCATCACTATCTTTCGATGACCAAGCGCTCGCAGTACCAGATCGATCGCGAGGACGAGAGCGAAAGCGAAGGCCGCGGAGCGATTCGTCCGGGCGGCCACAAATACATCTTTGTGTATCCCTTCTGGAAGACGCGTCCCTGGTACATGTTGTCGCTGGAAGAGCGCAAGCGGCTGATGGATGAACACATTCGCGTGGGCCTTGCTTACCCGCGTGTGAAGCTGAACACCACATACTCGTTCGGCATTGACGATCAGGAATTTGTTGTGGCGTTTGAGACGAACTTCCCTGAGGATTTTGTTGACCTGGTGCAGCAACTCCGCGAGACCGAAGCCAGCATGTATACGCTGAAGGATTTCCCCATCTTCTCGTGCGTGCGCATGAAGCCGGTGGAGATGCTGAACGCTATCGGGTAAGTTGAAGTTTCATCAATAACGTGAACCCCGTTCGTAAGCGATGCTCCGAGCGGGGTGTCTTTTGCTTTGAAGGTATCAGGTGGCACTCCTTCAGCGGCTAAAGCCGCTTGCCATCGTAAGAATTCCACGTGTGCTCTGAGTCGTTATGCGGAACCGTTACAATCGCCAACATGAGCAAGGCAGTCGGCAAGACCACGGTAAAAAAGACGGCGAAGAAAACTATAACGAAATCTGTTGTGACAACGAAGGCTCCAACAGCAAAAGCCGCAAAAGCACGGGCGATTGCTGCGTCTGAGTCGGTATCGCCGAAGGCAAAGCCCGGCAGCACCAAGAATCCGCTTGCACCGGAACGCATTCACTCCATTCTGGATGCGCTGCATCGCACGTATCCCAACGCTACGTGTGCGCTGCATCATCACAATGCATGGGAGCTTACGGTGGCCACCATCCTGTCGGCGCAGTGCACTGATGTACGCGTAAACATGGTGACACCGGCTCTATTCGCGGCTTATCCAACGCCTGCGGACATGGCGCAGGCAACTCCCGAAGCGATTCAGCCTTACATCGCTTCGCTTTCGTTCTTTCGCATGAAAGCGAAGTCGCTGGTGGGCGCGGCGAAGATTGTTACCGATGAATTTCACGGCGAAATCCCAAAGACGATGGACGAGATGTTGCGCATTCCCGGTGCTGCTCGCAAAACATCGAACGTTGTACTCGGTACGTGGTATGGCATTGCTACGGGTGTGGTGGTGGATACGCATGTGCTGCGGCTGTCGCGGCGGCTGGAACTCACGACTCACAACGATGCCGTGAAGGTGGAACGCGACCTGATGCAGATTCTGCCGCAGGACCAATGGGTAAACTTCTCGCACGAGATGATCCATCACGGCCGCCAGATCTGCGATGCACGCAAGCCCAGGTGTGTGGATTGTTCGCTGGAAACACTGTGCAACTCAAGCGATAAGACGTGGAGTTCACACTAGGTTGTCTCTTCGAATTTTAATTGCGGTGCCGCAATGCTGTGGCCACGGCGCTGGCCAGTGCAGCTACCGTTGATTCCTTTGCTTCTACTGTGGGTGGGTGGCCGAAGTCTTTCAGTGTTGCTGTTGTGATGGGGCCAATTGAGGCCAGAGCGATGTTCTTCGGCAGGGTTAATCCGGCGGCTTCGAGGAGCGCGAATAGATTTTGCACGGAAGACGAACTGGTGAAGGTGATGGCGTCGACCGTGGGCAGTTCGCGCTTTAACCTGTCGGTTGATTCGGTTGGGATGACGGTCCTATAGGCAGGCGCGAGTGTTACATCGGCACCGGCGGCTTCGAGCATCTCGATGAGGACATCCCTTCCCTGCTCTGCACGCACCAGCAGCATGGTTGCGTTTTTTGCGTGTGGTACGAGCGATCTGGCGAGTGATTCGGCTACTGCTGTTTGTGCTTGCAGCTTTACGGGAAAGCCCGCGTCACGCAGAGCACGTGTGGTTGCCGCGCCGATGCTGGCGATACCGCATGTTAGCGGGACACCCTGATCTTCGAGGCGTTCGGCAAATACGGCTACGGCATTAGCCGAAGTGAAGAGGAGCCAGTCGAATTCGTCGAGACGCATGATGGAGCGATCGAGTGTGACGTATTCATCGCTGGGCGGAACAAGTGCGATGGTGGGCACGGAGGCGATGCGCAAACCGTGGGCTGCCAAGGCATCGCCCAGGGCTGAAGCCTGATGCGGTGCTCGGGTGACGAGAACGCGTGGAGCCACGTTATTGTGCCTCTTCCGTAACGACACCTTCGCGCAACAGATCGTGCGCGCCTTGATCTACAAGCAGTTGCGATGCGCGAGAGCCAAAGCTCTGTGCCGATTCTCCGGGTTCCGCAAAGACAGTGATGGAGATCATGTTTTCACCGTCGGCGGAGACCACAACCGAATGAAGCTTGGCACGTTGCTGCTCGAATGTGCACAGAGCACCCACGGGCAACGCACAGCCACCACCGAGTGCATGCAGCAGCCAACGTTCGCTTTCGACGGCGAAGCGCGTTTCGGCATGATCGAGTGCACTTAGTGCTTCGATCACAGCATGATCGTTTGCGCGTGTTTCAATACCTAATGCGCCCTGTCCTGGCGCGGGACAAAGCATCTCCGGATCGAAGCGCTGACGAATCCAGTCGGCATCTCCGGGATGTTCTTCGCTCTGCGTGTGCGGGTGATCCGCTAGATGATTCTCTCCCGGGTGGTCGGCGCATTCCATATGAGGATCGCGGCCGAACTCAGGATGCTGTGGATCAAGATCGATCGACTTCAGCAGATTCGTTCCCAGGCGGTCGATGCCTGCGGCTGCGAGGACGAGTGCATCGCATTCACCGCGTCCCAGCTTGCGGATGCGTGTGTCGATGTTGCCGCGAATGGCGACGAAGCGAAACTCCGGATTCAATGCGCGCAACTGGGCCATGCGGCGAGGCGAGGTGGTTCCGATGCGTGCGTTGACAGGCAACGTGTGAATTTGCAGCCATTCGGGCACAAGAAGAACATCGCGCGGGTCAGCACGCTGTGGGATGGCAGCGATGGTAAACCGGCTATCGAGTTGCGTTGGAAGGTCCTTTAACGAATGCACCGCAAGGTCGATGGTGCCTGCGAGCAGGGCCTCTTCGATCTCTTTAATGAAGATGCCCTTGCCATCGAGGGTGGAGGGCAGCTTGCCGTCGGGCCCCATGACAGTGGCGGCAAAGGCAGGATCCTGCATCCTGTCGCCGGTGGTGCGAATGATGGTGATTTCTGTTGTGTGACCGAGCGCCTGAAGATGCGATGCGATGTGATTGCTTTGCCAGAGTGCGAGCCGCGAACCGCGGGAACCAATGCGGAGATGCATGCGCTCATCATACTGCGGAGTTGCATCGGAACCTTCTCCGCAAGTCGAAAAAGACGGGACAGGCAAAGGTGCGCTGCGAACCCACAACCTGCTTTCAGCATCAGACTCTTAGATTTCCTTGTTGCCTGCGCAAGAGGAACTCATAGAGAAGTGGAGACTTGCCATGGCAGATCAACCAGTATTCGAGCCAGGAAAGCATCGCGTCTGGCGTTGGATTGGTGTGTCTGTTGTGATTGCAGTTGTGGTACTGGCTATCGTGGCTGGTGTTATGGTGCGGCATGCTGTGCCAATTCTCAAAGGCCGCGTTACAGAGACGCTGAGCGCAAAGTTCAATAGCAGGGTCGAACTGGACACCATGGACGTTTCACTGGTGAAAGGACTGCTGGTCTCGGGTTCGGGCTTGCGCATCTATCCACCTGCGGACGTGATGGCGGCGGGCGCGACACAGCCTCTTATCGCAATACACAGCTTTCGTTTCCAGACGCCGCTGATTGGATTGTTTGAGAGGCCCATGCATGTGGGCACGGTGTACGTGAGCGGTTTGCAGATTCATATTCCACCAGGACGGGCACGCGCGGCCGCGAAAACGAATACGCGTCCCAAGGGTAAGATCAAAATTCTTGTCGATCAGATTGAAGTGGAAAACTCTGACCTGATCATCGGCACCGATAAGCCGGACAAGGAGCCCAAGCACTTCGTCCTGCAACGCATCACGATGAAGGATGTAGGGCCGGAGAGTCCGTGGAATTACGATGCTATCCTGGTGAACGCGATTCCGCGCGGCGATATTCATGCACACGGTACATTTGGCCCGTGGAATAACGAAGACCCCGGAAGCACCACGGTGAACGGCGATTACACATTCGATCATGCCGACCTGAACACAATTAAAGGCATTGGCGGCATCTTGTCTTCCACAGGAAAATTTGCGGGACAGTTGAATCGCATTATTGCCGATGGAACAACTAAGACTCCGGATTTTTCACTGGATACAGCGCACCATCCTATGTCGCTTGAGACTACATACCATGCCATTATCGACGGCACGAATGGCGACACCTATCTGCAACCGGTGCATGCAAAGCTGGGCGGCACAGAGTTTCAATGTTCTGGCGCAGTGATGAATGTGAAAGGTAAAGGGCACATTACCGATCTGGATATTGACGTTGCCAACGGGCATCTGAGGGATTTTCTTCTGTTAGCAGTGAAGACGAAGCCGCCGGTGATGCAGAGCAACATCCGCATGAAGATGCATCTGCGCATTCCGTATGGCAAGGAAAGCATCACGAAGAAGCTGCAGATGGAAGGCGGCTTTACGCTGCGCTCAATTCGCTTTACTAATCCCAAGGTGCAGGACAAGGTGGATATGATGAGCCAGCGTGCGCAGGGCAATCCGCAGGCAGCTAAACCGGGCGCGCCAAATGTGCTGTCGGAGATGCGGGGCAGACTTGTGAGCCGCAATGGGAACCTGAATTTCCCCATGCTGCACTATGCGTTGCCGGGCGCGGATGTAAAGCTACAAGGCGTGTACAGCATGGACGGCAGGCAGTTCGACTTCCACGGCAATGTGCGCACAGAGGCAAAGGTTTCGCAGATGATCGCGTCAAAATGGAAAAGCTTTCTGTTGAAGGCAGTGGATCCGTTCTTCCATAAGAACGGTGCTGGTGCTGATATTCCTATCAAAATTTCAGGGACAGAGGGCGAGCCGCACTTTGGTCTTGACCTGGGCCGCAAGAAAAAATAACAGCCGTTTCCCTGATGCTATATGGAGGCATTTCCCTCCGGGGCTGAATCCCTCTCTTCGCAGGGCTTTGCGGCAAGGTTAAAACCCTGCCTTCCGAAAGAATCCCTCAGCCATCGATGTATATCTTCTAGAAAGTTCCTTTAGCGATGAAAATGCATTAGCGGTCGCGGGAAAACAGCTGGCGGATGATATCGAGTGCGGCCAGGTCACCCTCGTGCGCGCTTTTGCGCATGCCGGACATGGGCGCGTGGAGGAACTTGTTCATCATGGAACGCGTCATGGCCTCGACTGCATCCAACTGTTCCTGCGTCAGAGCGGCGAGCCAGGGGCGTGCGCGATCCAGCTCGGCCAGGCGAAGCTGCTCGGCATGCTGTTGCAGCGCGAGGATTGCCGGGACGGCGTCAAGCGTTTGCAGCCGCTTCTGGAAACGTGCTACCTCGTCGGAGACGATGCGCTCTGCGGCGGCTGCCTCTGAGGAACGCGCGGTCAGATTTTCGGCGGCAACCTGTTGCAGGTCATCCACCGAATAGACAAACGCTCCCTCAACTCCGTTCACTTCGGGATCGACATCACGAGGTACAGCGATGTCGATAAAAAAAACAGGCCGTCCGCGACGTTTTTGCAGGATGGCCTGCGCTTCAACCACACTGAAAATATGTTTGCGCGAGCCGGTACCGGTGACAATAATGTCGGCCTTGGGAGCGTGCTGTTGCAGGTCGGCAAAGGGTACGGCAAGGCCATGGAACTGCTCGGCGAGGCGCTGTGCGCGCTCTGCGGTTCGATTGGCGACGAGGATGCCGGTGGCTCCCTGCGCCATGAGATGACGCGCGGCGAGTTCACTCATCTTGCCTGCGCCTACGAGGAGAATCTGCTTGCCCTTGAGCGAACCAAAGATCTGCTTGGCAAGATCTGCTGCTACAGATGCAACGGAGACAGAGGACGAACCGATCTCAGTCTCGGTACGGACTTTCTTGGCGACAGTAAACGCTGATTGCAGAAGACGGTCGAGCGTGGAAGAGACTGCCCCCACTTCGCGGGCAACGGTGTAACTCTCTTTTACCTGACCGAGAATCTGCGGTTCGCCGACAACGAGGCTGTCGAGCGATGAGGCTACACGGAAGAGATGGCGCACGACTTCGTCGTCGCGGAACTCATACAGGTGCGGCGCGAGCGTGGTGATGGGCACCTTGAAGTAATCGGCGAGGAAGAGGCGCACATCGCTGACCGATTCCTGCTCGGTGAGTAGTTCTACACGATTGCAGGTAGAGAGGATGATGCCTTCATTGACTCCCGGCGTTTGCAGAAGCGAACGAATGGCATCGGCAAGCTGGCCGGGACCAATTGCGAGGCGTTCGCGCACGTCGATGGGCGCACTCTTGTGATTAACTCCCAGCAGGCTAAGGCTCACGGGCGCCCCGCAAACTGGTGGACGCTGCTCACCTGGTCTGCTGACCACACGGCCAGCATGATGAAGAACACAAACGACGAGAGCCACACGGCGCGGCGTCCGCGCAGGCCGCTGGAACGGCGAATCGCAATCATGGCCACATAGGCGATCCACATGGCAAAGCTGAGCAGCACCTTGGGGTCGCGGAAGTAGGTTGCGCCGTAAGTCATCTGCGCCAGGGCTGTGCCGATGAGCAGGCCAGCGGTCATGCAGGGCAAGCCCACGAGCAGCGACTTCAACGCGATCTGGTCGGTGACTTCGAGCGGCGGCAACTTGCTGAGAATGCCGCGAGGTGTACGCGCCTTGAGCCGTCGTTCCTGGATGAGATACAGCACGTTGGCAAGCACACTGACGCACAGCGCAGCATACGCCGCCAGCAACAGCCCGATATGCAACCAGAGCCACGCGGAGTTCATGTAGGGCACGGAGATGTCGCGCTGTCCGGGTGCGAAGGCCGGAAACAGGCCCAGCAAAAAAACCGCAGGCAACAGGATTACGCCCACTGTAAGCGTGCGATAGAACGCGTAGACCACAAGGAATGCCGCTGCCAGCAACAATCCCAGAACAGCCTGAATCTCGCTGGCGTTTACAGGAACAAGGTGATGGGCCGACTGCAACATCTCGCACACGGAGACGAAGTGGAACAGGAGCGCCGCAATGGTGGCGGGGATGGCCACAACCTTCCATCGCGGACGGTCATAGAGCACCGCGGGCAACACGGCCAGCGATGCGACCCCATAGAGGACGACTGCGATTTTGAGCCAAAAGATCGACACAGTTTGGGCGGCACGGTGGCCAATATCAAGTATACCGGGCATGGAGTTTTGGGCCTGTCCTCCATAGCAGAACCGGCTCTGAAACGGTATTCTGACGGGAGATGCCTGCGGAAAAGAACCCGGTAGAGAGCGAAAAACTCTCCCCCATGATGCGCCAGTTTGCTGCGGCCAAGGCGGCGCACCCGGATGCGCTGCTGTTCTTCCGCATGGGCGATTTCTACGAACTGTTTTACGACGATGCGATTGTTGCCTCGCGCGAGTTGGAACTGACGCTGACGGCACGCGACCGTGAACGCTCACAGCCGATGTGCGGTGTTCCCTATCATGCGGCCGAAACTTATCTGCACAGACTGTTGCGCAAGGGCTATCGCGTGGCCATCTGCGAACAGATGGAAGACCCGAAGCTGACCAAGGGCATTGTGAAACGCGAAGTGGTGCGCGTGATGACGCCGGGCACTTCGATTGATCCGGCGACATCGGCTGCGGAGAATGCATACCTTGCATCGCTTGCTGTAAGTACCGATCGCAAGACGGCGGGCGTGGCCATGCTGGATCTGTCGACCGGCGAATTTCGCACCACGGAGTTTCGCGGCACGAACGCTGTGCAGCTTGCCCTGGAAGAGGTGGCACGCAATCGTCCACGCGAAATTGTTCTGGCATCGGGTTTGCATCTTGGGCCTTCACAAGGTGAGTTCATCGTAGAGAAAGAAGACGAACAAAACCTGCTCTCTGCTGTTCGCACACGCACGCCGGTGGACGACTGGGTGTTCACGCCGGAGTATGCGATTCCGCTGTTGTTGAATCACTATCGCACGCAGTCGGTGGAAGGCTTTGGGCTGGCGAATCGACCGATGGCTGCCACCGCTGCCGGAGCGTTACTGCACTATCTGCGCGCCACGCATCACGAAGAGTTGGAGCATCTGGATGTGCCGCGTTTTTATGAGCGCTCCACATGCCTTGAGCTGGATGCTGTGAGCGTGCGCAATCTGGAACTGGTGGAGCCGTTGTTCAGCGGGGAGAATCAGCAAACCACGCTTTGCTATGCGCTGGATGCATGCCGCACGCCGATGGGAAGACGGCTATTGCGATCAGTCGTTCTGCGGCCTTCCATCAACCTGGATGAAATTGCAGCGCGGCACGATGCAGTCGCACAGGCGAAGAATGATCTTGCGACACGCGAGCGTCTTCGCCAGTCGCTGGAAGGTGTTCTCGATCTGGAGAGGTTGCTGGCTCGGCTGGCGCTGGACTCCGCCGGGCCGCGCGAAGTGGTGGCGCTGGGACGCACACTGGCAACGCTGCCAGCGATTCATACGGCGTTGCAGCCATTGAGTGAAGGTCGATGGTCTGCGCTGAAAGATAACTTCGACACACTGACCGATGTGTGCCATCGCATACAGGCAGTACTTGTAGACGAGCCGCCACTCAAGCTGGGCGAAGGCGATGCGATTCAGGCAGGCGTGGATGCGGAACTGGACGAACTGCGGGGCCTTTCGCGCAGTGGCCGCGAGGCGATTGCAGCCATTGAAGAACGCGAACGCGCTCGCACCGGCATTGGCAGTTTGAAGGTTCGCTTCAACAATGTCTTCGGTTATTACCTTGAGATTACGAAGGCGAATCTTGCGAACGTGCCTGCGGATTACGAACGCAAGCAAACATTGGTAAACGCTGAACGATTCACAACTCCTGAGCTGAAGGACTACGAACGCAAGATTCTTACAGCGCAGGAACGAATTGGCGAGATTGAACGCCGTATCTTTTCTGCGCTGCGACGTGAGGTGCTTGATACGGCTCCGCGCATGCGCGATACGGCACGACGCATTGCTGAAATCGATCTGCTGGCAAACTTCGCACACATCGCCGCACTGCGTGGATGGACACGACCAGAGATGCTTGAAGATAGCACGGTGATGGAGTTCTCCGAGGCTCGCCATCCGGTTGTGGAACTTCGCCTGGAAGAAAGTGGCAGCGGACGTTTTATTCCGAACTCCGGCTATCTCGACAGCACTGCGGGGCCTTCGCTGGCATTGATCACCGGGCCGAATATGGGCGGTAAATCCACCTATCTGCGTATGGCCGCGCTGCTTGTGATTCTCGCCCAGAGTGGGTCGTTTGTGCCCGCGGCGGGCATGAAGCTTGGCCTTGTCGATCGTATTTTTACGCGTATTGGAGCAAGCGACAACGTGGCTCGCGGCCGCTCGACCTTCATGGTGGAGATGACCGAGACGGCTGCAATTCTGAACTCGGCCACACAGAAAAGTTTCGTTCTGCTGGATGAGATGGGACGCGGCACAGCGACATACGATGGCTTGTCGCTGGCATGGGCCACGGTGGAACATCTGCACAATAACATTGGCGCGCGCACGCTGTTTGCCACGCATTATCACGAACTGACACTGCTGGATGAAAAGCTGAAGCGATTGAAGAATCTGCGCGTGGCGTGTCGTGAGACGCCGCAGGGTATTGTGTTTTTGCATCAGGTGGAGAGCGGTGCGGCAGACCGTAGCTATGGCATTGAAGTGGCAAAGCTCGCAGGGCTTCCGCGCGAAGTGATCTCGCGTGCGCGTGCGGTGTTGAAGATGCACGAAAAGGCAGAGAACGCCTCGCTTGTGGCCGCGGAACATGCGATACAACCAGCAACACCGTCGTTACAGATGACCATGTTCACGCCGCTTTCGCAGCGCGTGGTAGACCGTGTACGCGCATTGGATGTGAACCAGATGACGCCGATGGAAGCGCTGCAACTGCTGGCGGAATTGAAGAAGGAGATCGCAGAATGAACAGGCAAAGCGCGATGATCGTTGCCGGTGTGATGAGCGGTACATCCGCCGATGGTGTGGACGTTGCTCATGTGCGAATCTCTCCGACGCAGGATAAGACAACGCCGAAGCTGAAGTTGCTGGCGCATGCGGCATTTCCTTATCCGAAGAAGCTGCGTGAAGCTGTGCTGGCTGCAATGGATGCGCCTGCAATCAGTACAGCCGATCTGGCACGGCTGCACTGGCGACTGGGTGAGTTCTACGGCGATTGCGTTGCGGAAGCACAGCAGCAGTCGGGTATCCACGCACAACTTGTTGGCATACACGGGCAGACCATCTATCACCAGGGCAATGCGTTGCAGTATCTTGGCAAACCTCTGCGCTGTACATGGCAGATTGGCGAAGCGAGCGAAGTGGCCACGCGCACGGGCCTGCCGGTTGTCAGCGATTTTCGGCCCGCGGACATGGTTGCAGGAGGACAGGCAGCACCGCTTGTACCCATGTTTGACCGTGTGTATTTTGCCAGTGCGAAACGCAATCGCGTGTTGCAGAATCTTGGTGGCATTGCCAACATGACGGCGATACCTGCGGGCACAGGGCAACTGCTGGCATTCGATTGCGGCCCTGCATCGGTGGTGATCGATGCGTGTATGCAGACCCTCTTCGGCAAGCCTTATGACCGCAACGGAGCTACTGCGAAACGTGGTTCGGTTGCGCGTAAGGTGCTGGAACAGGCATTAAAGCTGGCGTATTTTCATGCGTCCCCTCCCAAGAGTTGTGGCCGCGAAGAGTTTGGCAAAGCCTATGCCGCAAAGTTTATTGCTGACTGCAAACGCAGCGGTGCAAGCGACGCTGATGTGATTGCAACAGCAACGGCACTTACGGCTGAAAGTATTCTCGATGCCTATCGCAACATTGTGTGGCCATTTCTCGGACAGCACGCTCCGCTGGCAAAGCCCACCGACTACATTGCAGCCGGTGGGGGCACGAAGAATGCCACACTGATGCGGGCAATTCGCGAAGGGCTGGAACCGATCGGCATAAACGTAACCACAATCGATGCAATGGGAGTTCCGGCGCAGGCGAAAGAGGCAATGGCTTTTGCGTTGCTTGCATGGCTGCGCTGGCATGATCAGCCCGGCAATGTTCCATCTGCAACGGGCGCAAGAAAACCCGCTATTTTAGGCAGGATTTCGCTTCCATGATGTCTCGCCTGCACCGCAGATGCTCCCGCGCCATTTGCATGATTGCGCTTGCTTCTGTATGCCTGCTGACTGCGTGCCATCAACGTCCTGCGGCAGACACTGTGGTCATCGATATTGAAAGCTCACCGACAAATCTAGACATAAGAATTGGTTCGGATGCGCAGGCTGAGCACATTGGCGCGCTGATCTTCGATTCGATTGTGCGCAAGGACGAGCACTACAACCTGCAACCCAATATCGCCACGGCATGGGAGTGGAAGAACCCGCTTACGCTTGTGCTGCATATTCGCGAAGGTGTGCGCTTCCACGATGGCAAACTGCTGAACGCGGAAGATGTTGCCTATTCGATTGACGCCATGCACAACGGCGCAATCGTTACAGGCAAGAGTGGGAATTTTGCCAGCGTGGATCATGTGGAAGTGGCCGGTCCACGCACATGCATCGTGCATTTGAAACATCCTGATGCAAGCCTGCTGTTCAACATGAGCGATGAACTAAGCGCAGTGGTGGAGAAGGGCGCGGGGCAACACATGGGCGATCATCCCATTGGAACCGGACCCTTCCGATTTGTGAGTGAAGAACAGGATAAGGAAGTGCTTCTGGAACGTAACCCCGACTATTGGGGAGGCGTACCTAAAATTCCTCGCGTGCGTTTCAACGTAGTTCCTGACGCGATTACGCGAGCACTTGAGTTGCAGAAGGGTTCGGCGGATGCAGCCTCGAATGCGCTAACCGGCGACATGGTTGCCGTAATGCAAAAAGACCCGCGCCTTGTGGTCGAAGACAAACCCGGTTCGATTGTTCTGTACATCACCTTTAACGTCACGGATCCACAGTTGCGCGATGCGCGTGTGCGCCAGGCATTTGCATATGCCGTGGATAAACCTGCGATCATTCAAGCTCTATATCACGGCCAGGCACAGTTGCAGGATACGCTTTTACCTAGCGGACACTGGGCTGCTCCTACAGCAAACGATGCATTGACGCGTTACTCGCACAACGTGGAAAAGGCGAAACAGTTGCTGGAAGCCGCCGGATACCATGCAGACGCAAACGGTATTCGACTACGGATGTCATTGAAGAGTTCCACCGACGACACCATGCGGCTACTGGCTGCAATTGTGCAACAACAGGTGCGCGAAGCAGGTATCGACCTGCAACTGCGGCAGAACGAATTCGGCACATTTTATTCCGATGTAACGAAGGGTGCATTTCAAAGCTATGTGCTGCGCTGGGTTGGGTCGAACGAAGATCCGGACATATTTCGCTATGCCTACAGCACGGCAATGATGCCGCCGAAGGGATCGAACCGCGGGCACTACAGCAATCCACAAGTAGACGCTCTGATCGCACAGGGTTCGGCGGAAACGGATAACACAAAACGCCGATCCAAATACATGGAGTTACAGAGGATTCTTGCCAACGATGAGCCTACTCTGGTGCTGTGGTCGCCGGATAACGTTGTAGTGCATTCGAAGCGGCTGCATGGTGTGGTGCCGTCGGCTGCAGGAAGTTTCACATGGCTACGCACGGCTACATTGAATTAACGACAGGGTTTGACTCCAAGGCCAACTCTTCGTACACTTGGAAAAGCGGTTGAGACGCGACAAGCGACTCTCGCTCAACATCACGGAAGTACATTCCGTACCTGTTGCCCTCTCGTTCAATGGTAGGACCGACGACTCTGACTCGTCTAATCGGGGTTCGAATCCCTGGGGGGCAACCAAGTCAATATTCTTGTTCAATTTATTTGGTAAACCCTATGTTGCAGGAAGAAAATTTCTGAGGCTAATTGGTATTCAGCTTTCTGCTCTTCACACTTGTACTTTGCCAAATATCCTAACCTTTCAAGCGTGTGCAGGCTATCCATGAGCCTCTACTTCTGATTCAGTGACGCTCTATGTAGCTCATTTAACCGAGCGATTTTTGAATTAAGTAATTCAGCATGGATAGTCGCCACTTTTCCTGGCACACCACATGATGCACTCCAACTTCATCAATCGTTCTACCTGCTTCATACATAGGACGAACATCCTTTTGCTTCTTCAATAAACATGAGTAAGGAGCAATCACTGGCCGCGAATGTTCATATTCACTGGATTCATTTTCATTAATAGTCTCCTTCAGCTTTCCGGTTACTGCTGGTTCAGCCTCTACGGATGGACACGAGTGGTGCAGTGGTGAAAACAACAGAACATATCCAATTTTTAAGCAGACTCATGCAGGCAGTCCTCATGTTTTATTGAAATACGTATCCGTTAAACCATAGGACCTAATACCATTGAGAACCATCCACCTCAATGTGTATTCTTCTCCCGTCACATCATGCGTCATTGTTTGTCTGCGCTCAGGAGATCTTCGACTCCCCCTTTCTCTCACAGGAAAGCAAGTTGACGAGCCTGCGCAGTAGATCATTTTTGAATTTTCAGTTACGGATTCGATAAGAGGAGTCCCCGTGCCTGCGCTGAGAGCTTCAAGTCTTTTTCATGCTTTTCCCTTATGCCTTGGGATTATTTTTAACAGTGTTTCCGCGCACGCCACTGAAGCATCGCTGATGGCAGATGCCCATGTCAGTACGGCTCGATCCGATGCCAGACTGGGCTATATGTCGAATTTATATGTTGGGAATGGCAATACTGCGTATCTTCAATTCAGTCTCGACGGTCTGCCAGCGGGTATTGCTTCGAACCAGATATCCCGGGCGACACTTACTCTATTCGTCAATCGTGTGGTTACGCCCGGCTCTCTGAGCCTTGCACCTGTGACTGGTGCATGGTCCGAGGACACGATTACAGCGGCAACGGCTCCAGGTATGGGGGCGTCAACTGTCACCGCCGCTGTTGCGAACGCGGGACAATATATGGTTTTGGACGTGACCTCGCTTGTGCAGGGCTGGATTGCCGATCCTTCCAGTAACCATGGCGTGGCACTGACTTCATCCGGTGCCAATGTACTTCTGGACAGCAAAGAAAACGACCAGACGGGGCATGCTGCTCATCTTGATGTAACGGTTGTATCGGTTGGTCCCACTGGCCCTGCAGGTCCGGCCGGGCCGCAGGGTGCAGCCGGAGCAGCAGGCGCGATTGGAGTCGCGGGGGCGCAAGGTCCTGTTGGCCCGGCAGGACCCATGGGTGCGACAGGTGCGGCGGGACCGTTTGTTGGCGGTACATGGTCTGCAAGCGTGACATATCCGGCAGGTTCCGTTGTGTACTATTCGACCGATGGAAACACCTATGTCGCTCTCCAGGAAAGCACCTCGATCGTTCCGGGGACAGCCCCGATGACCTGGCGCGCGACTTCCGGTGTTGCTGGCCCCGCCGGACCTATCGGTCCGCAAGGTATACAGGGGCCGCAAGGCCCGATAGGACTGCAGGGCCCGATAGGACTGCAAGGTACGACAGGTGCGACCGGCGCTCAAGGCCCACAAGGTATACAGGGTTTACCGGGAACTACAGGGCCAGAAGGGCCACCAATCAACTTCCGCGGTACATGGCAGCGCTCGACGATATATAACGTTGGAGACGCCATTTCAGAAAGTGGCACAAGTTACATCGCGCTCTTCGCCAATCTGGGGATTGATCCTGCGAACGATATAGCAGGTTCTGGTGGTATCTGGGCTGTTCTTGCGCAGAAGGGTGCGGATGGAGCCACAGGCGCTACAGGACCAACAGGGGCCACCGGAGCAACGGGACCGTCGGGCCCCACAGGACCACAGGGGCCTGTGGGGCCAGCAGGGACATCAGGAGGAAGTTCAGCCGCAGGAGGAGCAGGACACAATTTGCCTACCGCTGCGGGAACAAATTACTACAATCCGAACTTAAACGGAGTTGCGACAGCCATACCGAACGGCCAAAACAGCATAAGAATTTCCGTAGCCTGTAGCGCATCCTTGAATGTGACTGCGTATGCAACAACAGGGGTTACCTATAGCTTAGTGAAGCTTCTCCCCAATCCCGGTGCACAATCTCTTACATCAGCCACAACGCTCGATAGCTGTTCCCCTTCCGGTGCTTCTGCTCCACAGACCTGCACTTTAAATACGGGGCTTTCTCCAGGCGATATTGTCACACTGCAAGTCCAAACGCTTGCGGCGACCTCCAACCCACCGTTCTATACCTCATTCGCCTGTCAATAGAGTTTGACAGCGCGGGTTTGTGGCACTGCCTTCATGCAATGCCATGAACCTTTCACAGGGAAATTGACTGACAAAGGAGAGTTACAAATGTCTGATCAATACTTAGGTGAAATTCGTCCGACAGCGTTTAATTTTGCACCCGATGGCTGGGCTCTCTGCCAGGGGCAAATGCTTGCAGTCTCACAGAACGCAACACTCTTTTCTTTATTGGGAACAAGTTTCGGCGGGAATGGTACTACTACGTTTTGCCTTCCAGATCTTCGTGGAAGAGTGAGTGTCGGCTCTGGAACCGGTAATGGTTTAAGCCTTCGTATAGTCGGCGAAAGCGCCGGCGTGGAGCACGTATCCCTCACGACGAACCAGATACCTGTTCATAGTCATCCTGCGTCAGCCAACGCCGACCCAGGAGGTAATACATCGCCTCAAAACTCCGTATGGACACAGATCAATGACGGTTCCGGCACAGGCTACAACAGCTATGCTCCTGCACCACCCAATGTAATGCTTCCGCCAACCACTCTAAGCCCCTCTGGAGGAAGCCAACCGATGAATATTTTACAGCCATACCTGACCCTTAACTACATCATCGCTCTTGTGGGCATTTATCCAACGCGTCCGTAATAAAACCTCTGCATGAACCCTGAGGCTTAAGGAGAGATGAAATGGCTACACCTTTTATAGGCGAGATTCGGGAAGCAGGATTCAGCTACGCACCCGCAGGCTGGCTGCCCTGTGATGGGCGCCTGTTACAGATAGCTCAATACAATGTGCTATACACCGTGCTGGGAACGACATATGGCGGAGACGGTATCACTACCTTTGCCATTCCTGATCTGCGCGGGCGGGTTGCAGTGCATCAGGGCCAATTAAATGGGGGTTCCAACTATGCCATCGGTCAGAAAAACGGAACTGAAAATGTAACGATCCTGCCCTCACAGATGGCAGCACACACGCACGCCGTGAATGTTAGTACCGAGGTTGCAACGCTCGGTGCTCCTACTTCAAATGCAACCTGGGCACAGGCAACACAGGACGGTTCGACTATCCTGGACGGTTACTCTGCTGCCCCGGGAAATGTCTCACTTACTCCTGCCACAGTATCCGCTACTGGTGGAAGCCAGCCATTTTCAGTAATGCAACCTTATCTAACGGTGAATTACATCATCGCAGTCGAAGGAGTCTTTCCAAGTCAGAGCTAAATACTTTGCTGTCCCCTGGAATACAGCAACAAAAACCGAAAAGGAGTTTGAGATGGCGGACTGGTATCTGGGAGAAATCAGGGCTGTGGGCTTCAATTACGCTCCACGCGGATGGGCACTTTGCAATGGGCAGGCATTACCGATTGCCCAAAATCAGGCTTTGTTTGCGCTGCTCGGTACACAATTCGGCGGCAATGGTGTCACAACCTTTAACCTTCCCGATCTGAGAGGACGCACCCCTGTAGGTTGGGGGCAATCTACCGTGGGAACAAACTATCCTGAAGGTTCGCCGGGGGGAAGTGAAAACACAACGATGACGGCGCAGCAGCTGCCCATGCATACGCACAACATATCGGCGAGCAGTGTTGACGCCACGCTTACCGATCCGGCCAATAATGTATGGGCGGCAGGCATGGATAACAGCGGAACACCGGTGCTTGCTTTTACTGGGAGCAAACCGAACGCGGTGATGGCTCCTTCTGCTATTGCTCAGGCTGGCAGCAATGTTCCCATTCCCGTGATGCAGCCTTATCTGGTTGTGAATTACATCATCGCCACGAACGGAATCTTTCCCTCAAGGCAATAAGAAACAGGGTCTCCAAGCTTACGAATCAGTATGTCAACAATGATTCATCCCGTAGATACAGGGAGTGTTTCTCATACTCTCCGTATCGCTCGCAACGAAGATACTCCTTTTCTCTCAGCTCTCTTCTTCGAGCGGAATGCACCGCGATTTGCATCACTGGGCTGGGATGATCTTCAACTGCGCTCGATTCTGCAGATGCAGTATCGAGCACGCGCCAAGGGATATGCCGAGCAGTTTGCAGACCTGAAAGATTTTGTCATCCTCGATTCGAAGCAGCAGCCGATTGGTGAGTTGCTTCTGCATGAAGCCGCCGGGGAAATACGGATTGTCGATGTATGTATTTCGAGTTCAAAGCAGGGCCGGGGAGTTGCAACCCGGCTACTGCGAGAACTACAGCAGGAGGCCATAGTGAAAGAAGCCACAATCACACTCCGGGTGGATCATGAAAATCCTGCACGAAGACTATACCAGCGACTTGGGTTTCAGAAAATAACAGGCGACGCGCTGCAAATAGAGATGCAATGGATAGCGGCCGACAACAAGTTGGCGAATAAAGGTTGATGGATGCGTAAGTTGACGAAAAAGTTTTTGCAAAAGGCGGCCCAGTACACCGCATGCGCATTCTTTTATGGAACGACGACCTTGCTGGCACAAGGAGTCCTGTCTGTAACCCCGGGCAGATCTGTTGTGACGAACGCAGGTACCGGAATCGTTGACTATAACGGCGATGGAGGGACAGCCACATCGGCTTCCCTGGCATCTCCTTCCGCTGCGGCATACGACACAGACGGCAATCTTTATATTGCAGATGCGCAGAACCATGTTGTTCGCAAGGTATCCGGCAACGGCACGATCACAACAGTTGCTGGCAATGGCATCGCGGGATTCGGCGGTGATGGCGCAAACGCAACGCAGGCATATCTTGATACTCCGACCGGTGTGGCAATCGATGGCAATGGAAACCTCTACATCGCGGATTCGCACAACAATCGCATCCGCAAGGTTGCGAATGGCGTAATCTCTACAATCGCCGGAACAGCGACTGCCGGATTTTCAGGAGATGGTGGAGCGGCGACTTCCGCGCAGTTATCGCTTCCCTCGTCCATCGGTGTGGATGCAGCAGGCAATCTATACATTGCAGATACAAATAACCAGCGCATTCGCAAAGTAACTAACAACACAATCAGTACGGTTGCGGGCAATGGAGAAGAAATTTTCGCAGGCGATGGTGGCCCCGCAACAGCAGCCTCACTCGATTCTCCCACTGGCATTGCAGTTGATGCTTCCGGAAAAATATATATAGCGGATCGGCACAACCATCGCATCCGGGTTATCGATGGGACAGGTACGATCTCCACGTTCGCGGGCAGCAGCACTGTAACCTTCGCGGGTAGTTACTCCGGGGATGGAACCAATGCAACGGCAGCTTTACTGGCAAAACCCAGCGGAGTGTCTGTCGATGCTGCGGGAAATGTGTACATCGCAGATACGAATAATCAGCGTATCCGACAGGTCGGCAATAGAACCATAGCGACCATTGCCGGCACCGGGCAACAGGGCTTCGCAGGAGATAACGGAGCAGCAACCAGCGCACTTTTAAACTCGCCCCGAAACGTTACTTCGGATGCATCTGGAAATCTAGCAATCACCGATACCTTAAATGCACGGATCCGTGGCAGCAAGTTACCCAAATTGGTCTATGCGAATCAGGCAGTGGGTACCGCTTCAACTCCCCAAAGCGTAACGCTTACAAACAGTGGCAACGCCCCGATTACAGTTTCACAGATAGCATTTACCGGGGCCTTTACGACTGCGACTGGAGGGACGTGTTCGACCGCTCCGATTCTTCTCGCACCCGGATCACACTGCACGCAGAATATCGCCTACCTTCCCGTTGCATCAGGCCCGGCTGACGGTTCCGTGGACTTTACAGGCCCCGGCATTACACCACAACGCATCCTGCTGAACGGTACGGCAGCACAATCCACAACAACAATAGCGATTACAACAAATGCATCGCCAAGCTTATCTGGACAGCCGGTTGTGCTCACGGCGACCGTGGCTGCGGCAGGATCAGCAACAGGCGCTGTCACCTTCCACGAAAACTCCATTGTGCTGGGAACTCAGCCACTGATCTCTGGCCTGGCATCTTTGACGACCAGCGCCTTATCCGCAGGATCGCACAACATTACCGCGGATTACAGTGGCGACTCCAATTTCACAGGCAGCAGTTCCCTACTCCTCTCGCAGGTTGTACAGGATTTCAGTATCAGCCCTGTTCCCGCTACAGGCGAAACAAACAAGATAGTTCTACCTGGACAAAAGGCGATCTATCAATTCTCACTTAGGCCTGTATCCGGAGCATTCACTTTTCCGATTACCTTATCGTCTACCGGCTTGCCTACGGGGGCCACAGCAGAATTTTCTCAGCAGACCATTACACCAGGTACAACAGAATCCACTTTCTTAATGGTGATTACTGCTCCCAAAGTCACTTCATTGCTACACGGGACTTTAAGCGGGAGCGGTATTCTGGCTGCAATCATCCTCGTTCCGCTCTTCGGATCGGCATGCAGAAAAAATCAAAAGATGAAGCCTCTTTTGCCAGGCACTATTGTCTTCATCGGCTTGGCAGCAATTACGGGACTGACCGGTTGTGGCTCGAATAACGGCTTATTACTTGAAAACCCGAAAGATTACACCATCACGGTAACCGGAACAGCAACAGGTCCGCAGAACACCAGCTTGCAGCACTCCACTTCTGTCAGGCTAACCGTGCGGTCATCGGAACAGACCAGGTCATCACATACATAATGAAGTGGTTCGACTCTTTGAAGCCGAATCACTTCACCACGCTGTTATGCGTCTGCGTGGCAGCCTGGGCCAGCCTGTTCAGGTGTAGTTACCTGATTCCCAGATGGCACAGAACGCGTGCGATGACCACACTGTTGTATTTGTGGGTGGCTCCCATGGTGCTGGTTGTGCAAGTCATATTGGCGATTGCTTTTTTCAGCAGTGGTTCAGTCTCTGCATACTTCCCTGAAGAATGTATGCACGGGCCAGTTTGTCGGAATCTCCTCCAACCTGCGCATCCATATAACCTATAGAAGCGCATGGGAAATTGTCGTAAGGTGGAGATTGGTGCTCTATGTTAGCCTCCAAACAGGGCGTGCGGTTTCCCACACGGTCCAGAACACGCTATGGATGCAACATCGAAAAGACCTACTCTTCCACTGCTGTTTGCGGCCCTGATGCTGCTGCCCCTCAAGCCGGCTTTCTCTCAAAGCTTCAGCTCCTCAACGGATTTACCCGACGCTCCACAGCCGCAGCAGGCCGTGCCGCAAGCTCCCCCTGCCGAAGAGTCATCTGAGAGCATCCATACCTACCAGCCGGAAAACATCACGATCGGCAGCATGCCCCGGCGGCTGCTCCGCGACCAGAAGATTATCTGGACCAGCCCGACGCGTATCCGTACCAAGGACGCCATCTGGCTTGTTCCCTTTGCCAGTGCTACCGGTCTGTTGATAGGCAGCGATCAGCACACGATGACGCATCTCGTAAACATGAACGACAAAAGCCGCAGCCGGGCCAATACGCTCTCCAATGGAGCGCTCGTCGGCGTCATCGCCATTCCTGCGCTGAGTTATACATGGAGCCTTTTCAATTACGCTCCGCAGGCACACGAGACCGGCCTGCTGACCGCCGAAGCACTCATCAACGCCTACGCAGTCAATACCGGACTAAAGGCTGTCTTCCAACGCGAACGGCCCCTGATCAACAACGCCAACGGCAAGTTTTTCACGGCCGGCTGGAATAGCGGCTCCTTTCCTTCGAACCACTCTGTCCTTGCCTGGTCTACCGCTGCCGTCTTCGCCAACGAGTATCCGGGGTGGCTCACACGCACAGCAGTATATGGGCTTGCAAGCGCCGTAAGCGTCAGCCGCGTCCTTGCGGAAGAACACTTCCCATCGGACGTCCTCGTGGGCAGCGTCACCGGCTGGCTGATTGGTAACTACGTCTACCGCGCGCACCATAACTACCGGTTGAATCCCTACGATTCTTCATCGCTGCCAGATAATTATTTTGAACGCAATGCAAGTGCAAAGCCTGCTCCACAGCCTATGTTGCCGACAGCAGCACCGGCGACCCAATACGTTTTCAGCACGAATACGACATCTCCTTCTGCATCCACACAGGCGGCACAACAGTACGGATTGCCACCTGATCCGATCGTGCATCGAGTGCCGCACCTCTACGACGGCGATCCCGACACCATCGGTTCGACCAACGTGCCCATGGATAGCTGGGTCTACCCTGCGCTGGAACGACTCGCAGCCCTTGGCCTGATTCCGACACAGAACGCGGCAATTCGTCCGTGGACACGGCAGGAGTGCAAACGCCAAGTCGAGCAGGCAGAGGAACTCGCTGACCGCCTCGCCTCAACCTACCCAGGGCTTATCCACGAGGCGAACCGCCTGATCGCTGACCTCAGGCAAGAACTGAAAGACGAATCCACGACCAAAGAGGAGCTGGCAGTTGAGAGCGTCTACACTCGCTTCGGTACCATCGCTGGACCAGCGCTCAACGACAGCTTCCACTTCGGCCAGACATGGTGGAACGACTTCGGTCGCCCGCAAGGTCGCGGCTCCAGTACCATCGCAGGCTTCTCCACACGCGCCCACTACGGCCGCCTCTTCTTCTACGCTCGCGAAGAGATGCAACAAACTCCTGGCCGCCCGGAGGAAACCGCCGCGCAGAACGCTTTTTTTAACCGGCTTGGCATCGACAGACTTCAGCCGACAGACCCATATATAGCTCCGGTTCCGGGTTATTCGGCCTATGTGCGCCAGAGACCACTTGAGCTTTATGCTGGGGTCGCCTTTGCGGGTAACGCATTGACCTTGGGCAAGCAACAACTGTACTGGGGACCGACAACGATGGGGCCACTCTCGTTCTCCAGCAACGCCGAGCCTACATATAACGCCCGCTTCGTCTCGACACGGCCTCACCCTCTGCCACTGGTATCCTCATGGGGCACGTATCGCTTTGACATCGTACTAGGCAAACTATCCGGCCACTCCTATCCGGCACGCCCCTGGTACAACGGTCAAAAGATCAGCTTCAACTTTGGCGATTCGCTGGAGATGAGCTTCACCCGCTGGTCGGTCTTCTGGGGAGTCGGCCATCCGATCACGCTGCACTCCTTGAAAGCAAACGTCTTCAGCTTCAACTCCACTGGAAGCTATGTTGGGAATGGAGTTGCACCTTTCGGTGATCGCAACGACCCGGGAGATCGTAAGAGCAACTTTGATTTCCGCTATCGTCTTCCCTTTATGGGCCGTTTCGTCACGCTCTACGCAGATGCCTACTCGGACGATGACCCGAATCCAATCGATGCGCCACGTCGCGCGGTGTGGAACCCAGGTATCTACTTTGCTCGACTTCCCTGGCTGCCACACATGGATTTACGAGTTGAAGCGACCAGTTCTCAGGGATTGGTCAACGACTTTAGCGGTCAGCACTTCTTCATGAACAACCAGTATCTCGACAGCAATACCAACAAAGGTTTCTTGTTGGGCAGCGCCATAGGCCGTGATGGTCGCGCCATTGAGGCACGTTCCGGGTACTGGCTCTCGTCGAAGACTCGCATAGAGGGAGGATACCGTCAGAACAAGATCGGCCCAGCCTTCCTTCCTGGAGGGGGTACCATTACGGATGGGTTTCTTCATGGCACCCTGACTCTAAGCCCCACATGGTCAGCGCAGGTATTCATCCAGCATGAGCGTTTCCTGATTCCCTCATATATGAACGGCTCTCAGAGCAATAACAGCGGCTGGCTCCAGATAACGTGGAACCCGAAGATAAAACTCCAACGATAAATTTGGGCAAGAAATCGGATGCGATTCGTTGAGGATAGGTAGCAACCAGCACAGGGTTCCCGGGCGATCCGTATAATGGTAAAGCGAAGGCAAAGAAGCGTGTTGTGAGCGCGAGACTACTATCTTCACCGAGGACCGGCTTTGTCAGACAAACTGCAACCTGATCGCAATTCCAGCCAGCCGATAGTCGAAATATCTTTGGGCAAGGTTGTTAGGACAGTTTTTGCTCAACGTCAAAAAGTTTTTAAGATCACAGCCGCAACAACAATAGTTGCTATTGCCTTAGCCTTTGCGCTCCCCAAGAAGTACGAAGCAACCACGACTATTCTGCCACCTCAGCAGAATATGTCATTAGCCAATCTGCTTATGGGAGGACTTGGTGGCTCATTGAGCGGTCTGGCTGGAGGTGGTCTATCCTTAAAGAACCCGAATGACATGTATGCCGGTCTTTTTCGTACGGAAGCAGTAGTTGATGGAGTCATCAAAGCTGTCGATCTGCAAGCTATTTACCACGAAAAACGTCTGTCAGACACACGCTTGCGCCTAGCTAAGAACACAGCGATCGATTCATCCGGCAAAGACAACCTAATTCACATTACAGTTACTGACCGCTCACCCGAACGCGCCGCAGAAATAGCAAACCAATATATTAAGCAGTATCGCCTGCTCTCATCCCATCTGGCCCTGACCGAGGGAGGGCAAAGGCGCAAGTTTTTCGAAGCTCAGCTTGCAGAGAATAAAGAAAATCTCATGCAGGCAGAAGAAGCTCTACGCCAACAGCAGCAAACGTCCGGAATTTTAGAACCAACTGCCCAAGGGCAGGTATTGATTCAAAGCGCGGCCCAGATACGCGCCCAGATTGTAGCCAAAGAAGTTGCCCTGCGAGGCATGGAAACATACGCTACGGATCAGAATGCTGCAGTGCAACAACTCCGCGAAGAGATCGCTGGGCTGAATGCACAGTTGGCACGCCTACTTAAGGGCAGCAAAGCCGACGATGATCTGCTCACTCAGGCCAAGGCTCCCAAAGCCGCGCTTGAATACGCACGAAAACTCCGCGACGTGAAGTATTACCAGTCAGTCTTCGAATTTCTTTCTAAAGAAGCTGAAGTAGCACGTCTGGATGAAGCTCGCGAAAATACAATTATTCAGGTAGTCGATGTTGCAATGCCTCCTGATAAGAAGTCATCTCCCCGCAGCCTTTTGCTCACTATCTTAGGCTTCCTACTTGGGCTCGTCGGCTCTATCACCTATCTCGCATTTGGAGCGGTACGGGAGCAGTATTTGAAGGCCATCGAACCTTCATATGATTCTGCTTTTCCGCAACAACAAGCGTAATGGAAAACCAAGAACACCAGATCGAAGCAGCGCCATCCAGCTTTCGTAGGCTTCTTCATCTTATAGGTCTCGATGCGGCTATTGCTATGACCATCATGGCAAGAGGATTCACTGTCGCCGGTAGCGTCATCACCGTACTCTTGATCGTTCGATTTCTATCTCCACTACAACAGGGTTTTTACTACACGCTCTGGAGTATGGTAGCCCTCCAAGTGGTCTTCGAACTTGGCTTTACTTTTGTCATCCTCCAGATGGCCGCGCATGAGCGAGCTCATCTGGGAGTCAACGAACAAGGCCAGTTTGTCGGAACTCACGATCGCCTACAGCGTCTGGCGTCCATATTACAGAAGTCTCTCCGGTGGTATATGATGGCCGCCGTTCTGATGTTACTAACGCTTATCCCGGCTGGTTTTTACTTCTTCCGTACACACCAGCCTACCGGAACTCCAGAACTTTGGCGTTGGCCCTGGATTACTACTGTCGTTGCCAGCACTCTAACCTTTCAGATGGACCCTCTCTATGCCTTTCTTGAGGGATGCGGACAAGTTAAAGATGTTGCCAAAATGCGGTTCGGCCAATCCATAGCCGGAACCTTAATGGCATGGCTTGCGATCGTTCTGGGCTTCGGACTTTTTTCCCCACCAATGGTGATGGTCGGCCAGGTATTAGTGGGGGCAGTATTCCTGTCTCGACGCCGAGTGATCTTTAGCCCACTAATACGTATGGATACCAGTGACCATGCGATTGACTGGAAGACAGAGATATGGCCCTTCCAGTGGCGTATCGCCGTGAGCTGGCTATGTACTTACCTCACAAGCAGCGCATTTACCCCCATTGTGTTCGCTACACGTGGTCCCATTGAAGCAGGGAAAATGGGCATGTCGATCAATATCTGTAGTTCGTTGGGTACATTAGCCATCGCCTGGATGAACACGAAGGCTGCTCCTTTTGGGACGATGATTGCGCGTGGCGAGAGGAAGAAGCTGGACACTCTTTTCTTTCGGACACTGTGGCAGTCAACCGCTATGCTGTGCGGTGGCATCATCGCCGTCCTCAGCGGTCTGATCGTCCTGAAATACGTTGCTCCAAAGCTGGCATCACGCATGTTACCTCCCGATGTCTTCGCTTTATTGCTCGGAGGCTTCCTGGCGACGCACATCATTCAGAGTCTTGCCATTTACCTCCGTTCTCACAAGATTGAGCCTTTCCTCGTACAATCAATCGTCGTCGCTATCTTCGTCTCCACAACGGCATACATTTCGGGCCGTTTCTGGGGTATAACCGGTATCGGATTGGGCTACCTATTATGCATGTGCGGTATCGGTCTTCTGTGGGCTTCTTCCATATTTAGAACACAGCGAAGGCGCTTTAATTCAAGCATGGAGTTGGAGTCGTGATCACCTGGACTCTTGTACTCATTGGAGGCATGATCATCGCCAATGCCTTTATCGGCAAAGGAACGATTCTCTATCCGCCATTTGCTTTTACTTGTATCTGGTTCCTGGTAATTAGCTTTTATGCGTCGGGCATCGTTGAAATGTATTCACTCCATGCCATCACCTATATATGTATAACGCTTGCATGCCTAGCTTTTACTTGTGGCGGCACAGCAGCATTCCTGTTGCCTGACTGGACAGTACGATCACGATTTCCCTTGTGGTCACGAGAGCAATCCACAGGCACGGGAAGAAAGACTCT
>Ga0153956_1000194_pt1 | contig 79144 bp, 62 predicted proteins | sample TSFL040MetaG_FD_104704 | JGI IMG/M metagenome (GOLD analysis project Ga0153956, IMG submission 104704) | Attine ant fungus gardens microbial communities from Florida, USA - TSFL040 MetaG | ecosystem: Host-associated > Fungi > Mycelium > Unclassified | place: USA: Florida, Wekiwa Springs... | reverse complement strand
GTTTCGCCGCGCGCACCTTGGTCAGCATGCCGCCGCGCCCGAGAGCGCCACCGCGGCCACCGGCCATCGCATCGAAGCGGGCATCGCCGGCCAGGCCGCGAGACACCAAGGGCGCAGCCGGATCCTGGCGCGGATCGCGTTCGAACAAGCCCTCCTGGTCGGTCAGGATGACCAGCAGATCGGCATCGATCAGCGAAGCGACCAACGCGCCCAAGGTGTCGTTATCGCCAAAGCGGATTTCGTCGGTGACCACCGTATCGTTTTCATTGATGACGGGAATGACGCCGAGCCCGACCAGCGTTTTCAACGCGCCCCGGGCATTGAGGTAACGATCGCGCGCGGAAATGTCGTCGTGGCCGAGCAGCACCTGGGCCGTGTGCAAGCCGTAGCGCTGAAACTGCGACTCATAGGCCTGCACCAATCCCATCTGCCCCACCGCCGCGGCGGCCTGCAGCTCGTGAATGGCATGCGGACGCGTTTTCCAGCCGAGCCGGGTCATGCCCTCCGCCACCGCGCCGGACGATACCAGCACCAGCTCGATACCGCGCCGGCGCAACTCCACCATTTGCGTGACCCAACGCTCGATCCCGCCCGTGTTCAGGCCGCGGCCGTCATTGGTGAGCAATGCGCTGCCGATTTTTATGACCCAACGACGGGCGCCGCGCAACTCCTGCCTCAGTGTCATCTCACACCCTATTCAGTAAGCACTCTTTTTTCAGTATTCGGTAAACACTCTATTCAGCAGACACTTCTCACCACGACCGGCAAGCCGCCCCTTCAGTAAGGGGCGTATTCGACCTCGACGTCGAAATCATCATCGTCGTCATCGCCCGCCGCGTCGCGCTGCGCCAGACGCGCCGCGCGCCGGGCCGCGGCCAGCGCCTGGATGCGCTCGCGCGACTCGGTCTGCATCGCCGCCTGCAGCCGGCGCTCGCGAGCCGCTTGCTCGGGGTCGGCATTTTCAGCCTCCCAGCAGGCCTCCAGGTGCGTCATGATATCGCCGCTCAACGCCGCGGTCCCGTCGGCGCTGATCGCCGAAATGCGATAGACCGGCCCAGTCCACTGCAGCCGCTCGACGATGTCCCGGCAGCGCGCCTCGCGCTCATCCGGCGGCAACAGATCCACCTTGTTCAGGACCAGCCAGCGCTGGCGCCCCGCCAAGGTCGGGCTGAACTTGTCCAGCTCAGCGGCAATCCCCTGCACAGCCTCGACCGGATCGCCCTCGTCCGGCGGCAAAACGTCCACGAGATGCAACAGAAGCCGAGTACGCGTCAAATGCTTGAGAAAGCGGATACCCAGCCCCGCGCCTTCGGACGCACCGGGAATCAAGCCCGGAATATCGGCCATGACGAAGCTGCGATGCGCCTGGACACGAACCACGCCCAGGTTCGGCACCAGCGTGGTGAACGGATAGTCCGCCACCTTGGGCTTAGCCGCGGACACGGAGCGAATCAGAGTCGACTTGCCCGCATTGGGCAAGCCCAACAACCCAACGTCAGCCAACACCTTCAGCTCAAGGCGCAGGTTGCGCTGCTCGCCCTCGGTGCCCTTGCTGGTCTGGCGCGGCGCGCGGTTGGTCGACGACTTGAAGCGGGTATTGCCGAGGCCGTGCCAGCCGCCCTGCGCCACGCGCAGCCGCTGCCCATCGGCGGCCAGGTCACCCAATATCTCGCCGGTGTCCTCGTCGATGATCGTGGTGCCTATCGGCACCTGCAGCACCAGGTCATCGCCGCTGCGGCCGGTGCAGTTGGCACCCTTGCCGCCCTCGCCGCTCTGAGCCTGGTAGGAGCGCACATAGCGATAATCGACCATGGTGTTGACAGCCTGGCTGGCCTCCAGGAACACACTGCCGCCATCGCCGCCGTCACCGCCGTCCGGCCCGCCAAAGGGGGCCGCCCGCTCACGCCGAAAGCTGAGGCAACCATTGCCCCCGCGACCGGCCTGAACCCGAATAGCCGCCTCATCTACAAATTTCATTACCGTATTACCTGTCTGATTGAATCAGTGGCGCCGAATCCGCGCATCTCACAACTTCAGCAGACGGACAGGCCACAAACAAAAAAGCCCCATCACAGACGGGGCTTTTCGCTGAATTTCGCAGAGGCTCAGGCCGCTACGACACTCACCACTTTACGCTTGTTGGGGCCTTTGGTCTCGAACAGCACCACGCCATCGATCGTGGCGAACAGCGTGTGGTCCTTGCCCAAGCCGACGTTCACACCCGGATGCACTTTGGTGCCGCGCTGGCGAATGATGATGTTGCCAGCGATCACGCGCTGACCACCGAAACATTTGACACCGAGGCGCTTGCTCTGGGAATCGCGCCCGTTGCGCGTACTACCGCCTGCTTTTTTGTGTGCCATGGCTGCTATCTCCTCGTTGAATCAATCAGGCACTGATGCCGGTGATTTTGATTTCAGTGAACCACTGACGATGGCCCATTTGCTTCATGTGGTGCTTACGGCGGCGGAACTTGATGATTTTGATTTTCTTGTGACGGCCCTGGCCCACGATCTCGGCGGTCACTTTGCCACCGGCAACGTAGGGCGCGCCGATTTTCACGTTCTCGCCGTCGCTGACCAGCAGGACTTTATCGAAATCGATGGAAGCACCCGTGGCGGCTTCAATCTTTTCCACCTTGAGCACTTCGCCGGGCTGAACGCGGTGCTGCTTGCCGCCCGCTTCGATAATTGCATAACTCATCTGTATTGCTCCGTAAGGGCCTGCTTGCAGATTGTTCTGGCATTCCGGCCGGGCCGGTACAAGCACAGGCAGCGATCGGCGCCAGCGGCGCGCAATCACTTTGGTTGGTAAAGGGCGGCGATTCTACGCAAAACAGTCCCGGGATACAAGCTGGGGCGGCATTGCTGTGAACGCCTCGGCATTCTTGACAGCGCGGAACCCGCCCCCTACGATGCGCCGGTCCCCACAGGTAGCCGTAGCCCCCTTCCATGCAGCAAATCAAGGCGATGGTGAGCGGCGATTTCGCCCGTGTCAACCAGCTGATCATTGAACAACTTCACTCCAATGTCCCGCTGGTCGAGAACATCGGACACTATATCGTCGACGCCGGCGGCAAACGCCTGCGCCCCCTGCTGGTGCTACTGACCGCGGGCAGCCTTGGCGAAATCAGCCGGGAGCACATCTCGCTCGCCGCCGTCATCGAATTCATTCACACAGCCACGCTGCTGCACGACGATGTCGTGGACATTTCCAACCTGCGCCGCGGCCGTCCCACCGCCAACGCGAAATGGGGCAATGCGCCGAGCGTTCTGGTCGGAGATTTTCTTTACTCGCGCGCGTTCCAGCTGCTGGTCAGCCTCGGCAACATGGAACTCATGCAGCTGCTGGCCGACACCACCAACACCATCGCCGAGGGCGAAGTGCTGCAGCTGACCAAGGCCGGCGACGTCACCACCACCGAAGCGGCCTACTTCACCGTCATCGAAAACAAAACCGCCGTGCTGTTTGCCGCCGCCACCCGCGGCGCCGCGCTGCTCAGCCCGACCGGCGCGGAGCGCGCGGAACAGCTCTACCGATACGGCCTGCACCTCGGCATCGCCTTCCAGCTTGCCGACGACATCCTGGATTATCTGGGCGATCCGCAAAAAATGGGCAAGAACATCGGCGACGATCTCAGCGAAGGCAAACCGACGCTGCCGCTCATTTATACCCTGCAGGAAGGCACGCCCGCCGAGCAGGCTCTGGTCACCGCCGCCATCTCCGAACGCAATCCGGCACAGATAGACGAAATCGTCAGCGCGGTGAAACGATGCGGGGCCCTGGACTACACGCTCGAACAGGCGAAAAAACACTCGGATATGGCGGCTAGCGCACTAGAAAGCCTGTCCCGGTCGCCGTACTATGAGGCCCTGGCCAGATTGTGTCAGCTGGCTGTAAAACGTGACCGCTAGCTCAAGGTTCACACAAAACGGCTAAAAAACAGCTTGATTCACGTTATTGAGAACACGTCAGCACCTTTGCCTTTTGTGTCTTGTACCGGCCCAACAGATCTCTAACAATCGCCGGCTCAAATTTAAGGCTAACGGGCGACCCCCGGGAGGTGAGCCGATGAAAGAGTTGAAATTACATAGCGCACCAATGCGTGCAACCCGCAAACTTGTAGCGCTACTTTGTGTCGCTGCCTTTTTGACCGCCTGCGGTGGCGGCGGCGGTGGCGGTGGCTCCAGCGGGACCCCGAGCACCAGTGGCAACGCCTCCGGCCCCAGCTCCACGCCCAACTCAAACGCCACCAGCCCCAGCACCCCCGAAGCCCGACTGCAAACCGTCAACCTGAGCTGGACCGCGCCAAGCGCCCGCGCCGACGGCACCGCGCTGCCGCTGAGCGAGCTGTCTGGCTACAAGGTTTATATCGTCAAGGAGTCCGACTCCAGCCAGGACAAAACCCAGATGATTTCCGGCGGCAGCAGCACCACCACGCAATTGTCGCTGCCCGCTCCCGGGACTTATACGCTGGCCCTGACCGCCATCGATCAGAACGGCCAGGAAAGCGCTTTGTCGAACGCCGTGACAGTGACCTTGAAGTGATTGCGAAACCAGTCACAGTGTAAAAAATCCTGACATTTCAATACCCTATCTTTTATCCAGGCTTTCCTCTATGATTTCCCAACTGCCCCGTCCCGGGGCAGTAAATTAAAAGCCGATGGAACTACCGCTTTTATATTGCGATACCCGGCAACACCGGATCACGCGAGGATTAGCGTCTGATATCGCGCACAGACCGGCGTCACGACAGGCCGGCGGGGGAGTCAGGGGCAATGTCGAAAGAAAAAGATTACCTGAAAATGGTTGAAGGCTCGGCCAGCTCCTGGTCGGGCTTGCCGCTTTTGGTCCGGCAACTGAAAGACGATGCGCTATCCGCGCTGCTGAATAACATCGAAGACCTTTTCAGTAATTGCGACGACCTCTTTTTCGACCTTTCCAGCCGCGCCGTCAGCAACGCCGAACAAAACCTCTATTTCGAATCGATGCGCGAATTGCGCTTCAAGAAAGGCGGTGTCATCAACGCCTTCAAGCAGAATTTCGAGCAAAACTTTCTCGACCTGGGACAGCAAAACCCCACGCCGCGCGGCTCCCAGGAAACACCCGCGGCCGACACCCTGACCCTTGTGCAAAACGACACGCTGGAACAGGAAGTCGCCATCAGCGGCATGATCAACAAGACGCGAATGAACTGTCAGGAAGCGCTCTATCACCTGACCACGCGCCTCGATTACCTGATTCCCCGCATCACCATCGACCAGGACAGCAATCCGCTCGATCCCGAACAGATCTGCCGCAGCTTCGCCCGCGCCTGCGAACTGTTCGATGTCAACATCAAAGCCAAGATCATCATCCTGAAGCAGTTCGACCGGCTGGTTGCCGGCAGGCTCATCAAGATTTATTCCGCCGCCAACGAATTGCTGATCAATGCGGGCGTTCTGCCCAAAATCAGCCGCAGCGTGCTGAAACAGGTTCCCACCGCTACTTCCGGCAGCGCGCCGGACGCCGAAGACATCGCGCAGGTGGCAACCGCAGCTGCTCAGGCCTCGCAGTTCCAATTCGACTTCTCCGAGCTGAGCAACCTGCTTGCCGGCATGCGCCGCCTGGGCATGACGCGACTGCCGAATTACGGCGTGTTCAGCAATAATCCCGGTCCGGTCATGGGTAACGCCGAGCTGCTGAACCTGCTGTCGATGCAGCAGCAGGCATCGGAATCACAGCCGATCAGCGAGGCTCAATCGAATCCCGACCTGCGCCATCTGGTGCAGGCATTGCTCGCGCATGGCAACCCCAATACCCCGCGCGCCCTGCAACAACCGGATGAAGACGTCATCAATCTGGTGGCGATGTTTTTCGATTTCATCCTCGACGATCGCAATCTGCCGGTTCCTATCCAGGCGTTGATCAGCCGTCTTCAGATTCCCATTCTGAAAGTCGCCCTGAAAGACAAATCGTTTTTCAACCAAGCGGGCCATCCCACGCGCAAACTGATCAACTGCATCGCCGACGCCAGCATCGGCTGGGACGAAACCGAGCAGCTCAAGAAGGACAAGTTTTACAACAAGGTTTTCGAAATCATCCAGGCGGTCAACGAGCAGTACGGCGAAAACGAACAGGTCTTTACTGAAAAGCTCAACGAACTGCAGCAGTTCGTGCAACAGGAACAACACCGCACCGCGTTAGTGGAGCGCCGCACCAGCCAGGCGGTCGAGGGCCAGGCGAAAACCCAGCAGGCCAAGAGCGTGGTTCAGCAGCTGATGTTCAGCAAACTGGAAAAACTCCAGCTGCCCGCGCCGATCAGCGCGTTCTTCATCGACCAATGGCAGCAACTGCTGGTGTTGATCCACCTGAAGCACGGCGAAGACAGCCCGGAATGGCTGGAGGCCGTGCAACTGGTGGACGATCTGGTCTGGGCCTCGCACGGCCACACCGACTCACGCTCCCTGCAGCGACTGGGCAAAATCAAACCCGATCTCCTGCAACGTGTCGCCCTGGGCCTGACGAGAATTTCCACCACGCCCGAAGCCTCGCAAAGCGCCATCCGCGCCATCGGCGAGGTTCTGGACCAATTGCAGGCCCAGGTTCCGCTGGAGTTCCATGCGATCAGCGCCGAGCAGGCCATCAACCTGGGCCACACTCCCGGCAGTGGCAGCAAGAGCTGGCAGGAAATGACCGCGCTTGAGCGCCAGCAGGCACGCTACAAAGCGCTGACCTACGAATACATCAAAAAAGCCGACGCCCTGCCGGTCGGTACCTGGCTGTCCTACGAAGACAGTCGTCGCGGAAAAATCCTGCGCTGCAAGCTCGCCTCGAAGATCGAGGTGTCGGATACATTCGTGTTCGTCAATCGTTTCGGCTTCAAGGTCATGGAGAAATTGCGCAAGGATTTCGCCTACGACATGCAGCAGCGGCGCGCACTGCCTCTCGACACGGGAATGCTGTTCGACCGCGCCATGGAAAATATTGTTGGCAACCTGCGCCAGGTCGGTAAATCGAGCGCCTGACTCCGGCCGCACGGCGCACTTTCCTTAAGTCGTGGCTATACTGGCTGTGCTCCGACGACAGCCGATAACTATTTCCAACGACTAACTGACCGCCGACCGCGCCATGCAGGATCAAATCACTTTTTTCAGCAACCTTGCCGGCGGCTGCATCTTTTTTGCGCTGACGCTGGTATTCATTCGTTTGTGGCGAATCCGCGCGGCGCATAACGCGCTGATCTTCGCCGCGCTGTCCTCCATGATCTGGCAATTGTCGCTGGCCGCGCATTACCGCTGGCTGACACTGGAACAACCCACGCTGCTGGTTCTGGAGGTCATCCGCGACGGCACCTGGATCAACGCCCTGCTCAAATGCCTGACCTTCGTCACCGGGCAGGCTCTGCCTTCGCGTTTTCGCCACGCCATGCAAGGCATGTGGCTGCTGGCTCTCGGTGGCGCGGGCGTGCTCGCCGTCACTGACGAACCCTTGCTCGCCAACACCACAACGATGGTATGGGCAAGCCTTCTGCTGGCCATTGTCGGCCTGGTATCCGTTGAACAACTCTTCAGAAACACGCACCAATACCGACTGATCAAGCTGCTCAGCATCGCCATCGGCTCGATTTTCATCTACGACATTTATCTGTTCTCCCACAGCCTGATCTTCAACCGCATCGATCCCGAATTGTGGCAGGCACGCGGCGGCATCAACGCCATAGCGGCCTTGTTCATGGCGCTCGGCGCGCTGGCCATCGCCAACCAGGCCACCCAGCAGGCACGCCTGTCGATTTCCCGCCCCGTCGTCTTTTACACCACCAGCCTGACCGCCGCCGGCTGCTTCCTGGCGCTGATGGCGCTCGGCGGATACTACGTGCAGCTGTACGGCGGCAGCTGGGGCACGGTTGTTCAGATCCTGGTGCTGTTCCTGTCACTGCTGGCCATCGCCGTCGTCTTCGTGTCGCGCACCGCGCGCTCGCGCCTGAACGTCTGGATCAACAAACATTTCTTTCACCATAAATACGACTACCGCGTCGAATGGCTGAAACTGATCAACTACCTGTCGCAACCCTCGCACCAGGAAAACTTTCACGAGCGCGCCATCAAGGCGGTGGCCACTATTTTCAAAAGCCCGGGCGGCGCGCTCTGGTTGCGCGCCGGGCACAGCTACACACCGGTCTGCGCGCACAATTTGTCGCTGCCGTCGTCCAGCGTGGACGAGGCGATCAACACCGATTTCTGCACGGCGCTGAAAGAACACGAATGGGTATTCTCCCCGCACTCCCCGGAGAAGGACCGGCTCAGCGCATTTAACGAACTGCTCCCGGCCTGGATCTACAACATCGAACAGCTGTGGCTGGTCCTGCCCCTGCTGACGGAAACCGACCTGCTCGGTTTCATGGTCCTGACCGAACCCCAGCTGGATACCTCCCTGACCTGGGAGGACCTCGACCTGATCAAAACCGTCGGCCGGCAGATCGCCTCTTATCTCGACCGGCACGCCGCCGCCGAGCAGCTGGCGGAATCGCGCCAGTTCGAGGCGTTCAACAAGCTCACGGCGTTCATCATGCACGACCTGAAAAACCTGATCGCGCAGCAGGCGCTGGTGGTGGAGAACGCCGCCCGCCACCGCGACAACCCGGCATTTTTCGAGGACGCCATCCGCACCATCGACAACTCGGTAGGCCGGATGAGCAACCTGCTGCGGAAACTGCAACAAAACGAGCCCAGCGAACTGCGCAGCCTGGAACTGCATCGCGTACTGATGGAAGCGATCAAGAAATGCAAGCAACAGCGGCCGGTGCCGTCGTTGCGCCTTGAAAATACCGACCTGCGCGTCAATGCGGATCAGGACCGCCTGATCATGACGCTCACGCACATTATCAAGAACGCCCAGGAAGCCACCGACAAAAACGGATTCGTTGACGTGACTTTACGCAAGGACGGCAATGATGCCATCATTGCCGTCGAGGACAATGGAGTCGGCATGGATCAGGACTTTATTAAGAATCAATTATTCCGGCCTTTCGTTACCACAAAATCCGGCAAGGGCATGGGAATCGGCGTCTATCAGACCCGCGAATTCATCTCCTCCCTCGGTGGCGACGTGTCAGTGCAAAGCGTCGTGGGTGAAGGCACCACCTTCACGATTTCTCTTCCCCCGTCGAACTGACAGCTACCCATCATGAGCAAACAGAAGCCCGAGCAAACCCTGCTGATTGTCGAGGACGACGCCGGGCTGAGCAGCCAATTGCGCTGGCACTTCGATCAATACAACGTGGTCATCGCCGGGGATCGCCCCAGCGCCATCGCGGCGGTGCGCCAGTTCGAGCCCGCCGTCGTCCTGCAGGACCTGGGACTGCCGCCCGACGACGAAGGCGTCGAGGAAGGCTTCAAGTCCGTCCAGGAAATCATGCGGCTGGCACCCTCGACCAAAATCATCGTCATCACCGGCAACCACGATTACGAAAACGCGGTGAGAGCCGTGGCGCTCGGCGCCTACGACTTCTACCAGAAACCCATCAATGCCGACACGCTCAATCTCATCGTCGAGCGCGCCTACAACATTTACAACCTGGAACAGCAGAACCGGCGGTTGCAGGAGCAGCGCGCCTCGCCCTTGTCCGGCGTGATCGCATCCGACCCGCTGATGCTGCGGGTCTGCCGCACCGTGGAAAAAGTGGCACCCACCAATGTCACCTGCACGCTGCTCGGCGAGAGCGGCACCGGCAAGGAAGTGCTGGCCCGCGCCGTGCACAACCTGAGCCCGCGCAACGACAAGCGCTTCGTGGCGATCAACTGCGCGGCCGTGCCCGAAAACCTGATGGAAAGCGAACTGTTCGGCTACGAAAAGGGCGCTTTTACCGGAGCCAACAAACGTACCCTCGGCAAGGTGGAAACCGCGCACGAGGGCACGCTGTTCCTCGACGAAATCGGCGACATGCCGCTGCCGCTGCAGGCGAAACTGCTGCGTTTTCTGCAGGAGCGCGTGATCGAGCGCGTCGGCGGGCGCGAAGAAATCCCGGTCGATGTCCGCGTCGTCTGCGCCACCAACAAAAACCTGGAGGCCATGGTCGCGGAAGGCACGTTCCGCGAAGACCTGTACTACCGGATCTGCGAGATGGTCATCAACATCCCGCCATTGCGCGAACGCCAGGGCGACAAGATCCTGCTGGCGCGACACTTCCTGGAAAAATTCACCTCCGAGCAAAACCGTAAAATCTCCGGCTTCGCGCCGGAAGCCGCCGAGGCTATCGAAAGCTATCACTGGCCCGGCAACATCCGCGAAATGGAAAACAAGATCAAACGCGCGGTCATCATGTGCGAAGACAAGTACATCACTTCGCTTGACCTCGCGCTGAGCAATCCCGGCATGCTCTCGATCAATTTGCGCTCAGTGCGGCAAGAGGCCGAGCGCACCGCGATCAAGCAGGCGCTGTCCATGACCGAGGGTAATTATTCGGCCGCGGCCAAGCTGCTCGGCATTACACGCCCCACGCTTTACGACCTGGTCAAAAAGTACGACATCAATATACCTGGCGAATAGCGCCCGGCAGGCCTTCCTCAGGTACCCATAAGCAGAAGCGGTCCAAACTTTTACAGCGGAGATCAACAATTGATTCGTGACGCGGTCCCTTCACGCCTTGCACTCGCCCTGCTGATCGCCACGGCGGCTCTGACCAGTGGCTGTAATCAATCGTCCACAACCTCCGCGGCCCGGACCGAGGCCAGGGAGCACAGCGAGCGCTCCGACAATTACCGGCAACAGGGGCAGTTCCGCGCCGCCATCATCGAAGCCAACAACGCGATACGCCTCAACCCCGCCGACAGCGGCAACACGGTGAAACTGGCGAATCTGTTCAACGATCTGGGCCAGGGCAAGCAGGCCGCGCAATTGCTGGAACCGATGGCCGCGACGGGCGACAAAGCCGTCGCCCTGGCGCTCGCCGAAGCCTATCTGCAGCAGACCAAATTCAAATCGGCCCAGGATTATCTGGCCACCGCCGCCGCGCGCCTGCATCTCAATGACGACAACGAAGTCCGCATGAAGCTGGCGCGCGCGCAGGTGGGACTGGGCGATTACGCCGGCGCGCAGCAGACGCTCCAGGCATTGGCTGATTCGCCGCAATTCGGCGCCCAGGCGCGCATCGAACTGGCCAAATCGGCTTTTCGGCAAAACGATCCGGAAACCGGCAACGCGCAACTGCAGCAGGTTTTGCAAAACAATCCCAATAACGTCGGCGCCCTGCTTCTGAGCGCCATGGAGGCGGAGCGGGAAGACAACCTCGAGCACGCCGAGGACCAGTTGAGCCACGCGCTGATGAACCTGCCGCGGACCGATATCCTGGAGCCGGAAAAAGTCACGGTACTGCAGAAGCTGGTGACGATCCTGACCAAGCGCGGACGCAGCGCCGAAGCGCTCATCTACTCCAAGGCGCTCTCCGACGCGAATCCCACCGGCGCCCTGCTCCAGGACAAATTCAAACAGGGCGTGGAATTGTTCCAGGCCGGCAAACTCGATGAAGCCGAACCGCTGTTGACCGAAGTGTACGAGCAATCGCGCAACGAGCAGGTGGGAACGCTGCTCGGCATGATCAAGTATGCGAAGAACGACATGGCGGGCGCCAACACGCTGCTGGGCGCCAACGTCGATCCGGAAGTGGCCTCGGATAGCGCGCTCATCGCCCTCGCCTCCGCGCAGCTGCGCGGCAATCAACCGGGAAAACTGCTGGAGCTGATCGGGCCGCAGGATCGCGCCCAATTGAAGAACCCACAGTTGAAGGCGCTGGTCGGCATCGCGCTGATCCAGCAGGGCGACAATACCGCCGGTGAGGCCCTGATTGCCGAGGCTCAAGTCGAAGCGCCCGACAACAAGGCCATCAAGGCCGCGCTGGCGCGGCACTACCTGGTCAGCCGGCAACCGCAGAAAGTCATCGCCCTGCTGCAAGGCAGCCCGGCCGACGATGCCAGCCTGCAGCAATTGCTGATCAACGCTTATTTCAATGCTCAAAAACCCGAGCAGGCGCTGGCCTGCGCGCAAAAACTGGCAGCAACGCAACCCGCGCAATCGCTCAACTATTCGATTTACGGCCACACCGCCCTGCAGGCGGGCAGCTACGACGCGGCCTTGTCCGCGCTGCGCAAGGCGATCGAGCTGCAACCCAAAAACACGCCCGCGCGAATGGACATGGCCCAGGTTTACATCGCGCAAAAACAGCCCCAGCAGGCACAAGCCATCTACCGGCAGCTGGTGGCGGCCAATGCCGGCAATATCTCGGCGCTGAAAGGCTATATCACCTGCGAGGAAATGGCCGGCGACCACGACGCGGGCGCGATCGAGGCGAAGCTGCTGAAACTGAGCGACACCGATACCTCGCGCGTCGTGCTGGCGGAGTTCTACCTGCGCAACAACCGGCTGGCCGACACCGAACGCCTGCTGTCCAGCCTGACGGCCAACAACGATCCCTATCCGAATTACGTCAGGCAGTTGCTTGCCAGCGCCGCCGCCACCAGTGCGCTGCAGGCTAACGATTTCGAAAAGGCGCGCCTGGCCGCCATCGACGGCCTGCGTTCGGACCCACGCAATCCGCGCCTGCAAGCGGTGCTCGCCAATGTCGAAATCCGCACCGGCAACACCAAGGAAGCCGAGAAAATCATCGCCCAGCTGGAGCAGAACAAGGCCAATGAGGCGATGGTCATCGAATTGAAGGGCGACATGGCGGCCGCCGCCAGGCAGTGGGACACGGCCAGCAGCCGCTATCGCGAGATCTGGCGCATCAATCCCAACGACGCCACGGCGCACAAACTCTACCGCAGCCTGTCCAGCGGCAACGCCGAGGCCGGCAACCGTTTTCTGGACGAGTGGCGCCAGGACCTGCCCAACAGCGGCTGGCCTTATTTTTTCCAGGGCGTGGCCCTGCAGGGCAAAGGCGATACCGCCGGCGCGATCAAGGCCTATGAGGCCGCTGTCGCGCGCAATGATAAAAACGCCATGGCGCAGAACAACCTGGCCTGGACCTACCACGAGACCCATGACCGCAGGGCGCTCGCGACCGCGCAGAAAGCCTTTGCGCTGGAACCGAAAAACCCGGTCATTCTGGATACGCTGGGATGGTTGCTCGTCGAGAACAAACAGGCCGCGGAGGGCGTTGCTCATCTGGAAGAAGCCGCGAAGCTGGCGCCCAGCTCCAAGGAAATCGCTGACCATCTGACTCAGGCGCGGGCCGCCCGCCTGTGATTCCGACGGGGCGCCCACGGGTGCCCCGCGTTCCTCAATCCAACACCTTGAGCAGTTGCCGCAGGCGCTCCAGATGGGCGACCGAAACACCGTCATGGACCGGCAAAGTCAGCAGGCGATCGGCAAAGAATTTCGCGCCGGTCAATGGCGCGGGAACGGCTACGCGCTCGGCAACGCCGGCAATTTCCGGCAGCGTCTGCTGGTACATGGCCGTTGCGCCCAGGCCCGCGTCGCGCAGGCGCGCCCACAGCGCATCGCGGCTGAGACGATCCGCGCAGAGCAAGGGATAACGCAGCAGGCGTCCGCAACGCTCGCCGGAGGTCACCGCCAGATCCCGCTCGATCCAGGGACTGCCCACGCACAACCCGCGCAGCGTATCCTCCACAACGCGCGAGCGGCGCAAATAATATCCGGCATTTTCCGCCAGCAAATCCTGGCGCACACGATCCATTTGCCGGATCGCGGGCAAGGGTTTGAAACGGGTTTGCCCCAGCTTCAACCAGGGATTGCGGCTCAGCAGGTAATACAGCTGCGGGCACAGCAGGGCGTTGTAAGCCTTGACCTTCCAGGTAAACAAAGAGCCGGGGCCCACGGCCTCGGCGATCGGCAGGGTTTTCATCAGCTCCGCCAGCGGTTCGGCCACCAGCAGCGCGCCGCCGCCGAGCAGGCTGACCGGCTTGCCGCGTCCGAAACTCAGGCAGACCAGATCTCCGCGCGGCTCATCGATCGCGGAGTTTTCGGGAAACCACTGGGCGTTGTCTTCGATCAGGTGAACCGGCGTGCGCATTTTCGCCCGGATCAGCGCGCGAATTTCACCCAGCCTTTCGCCGATCCCCAAAAAGTTGACCGCGACCACCGCGATGCTCGATGGCCCCAGCGCATGCGCCAGCGCGTTCAAGTCGTACCCGGGCGCATCCCGGCAGACATCGACCAAGACCGGCCGCACGCCGGCGAATACCGCGGCCGTCACCAGGTCCGGGCAACCGTACCCCGGCAAAATCACCGCGGGATCGGAAACTTCGGGCCGCGTGCGGCGCACCAGCATCAGCGCCAGCGCCAGCGCGGCCGTGCCGGAATTCAGCCAGATCGAATGAAATCCGGAAAACTGCGGCAGCCCCTGGGAGCGCCGCAATACCACGGGATTGCCCGCCGGCGGCAAATCGCCGGCAATCAGCGCGTCGAAGGCTGCCATGTCGTCATCCGCTTACCGCTCAGATAGCGGCAGGTGGCATCGGCGATAGCCAGATTCGCCTGCACGAAGAAATAAACGATACGCGCAACACCGTTGCTTTGGAGGCGAGTATTGCGATGCGCGGCCAGGGCCACGCCATAAAAAACCAGCTGGGCAAGAAAGCACAGCGTATAAAACCAGCCCTCGCCGACCAGGCCGAGATTGACCGCCAACAGCAACAACAGAAACCAGGGCACCAGCCAGCGCATCACTTTGTGGCTCCAGACCTGAACAGCGAACAACCCGAAACGGCGCGTGTCGAGCACATCGGGATGGCGCGCAATGGCCGTGATGCCACGCAATACGGTGCGCACCTTCCGCAGATACTCCTTGCGGGGATCCTTCAGATCCCGGTAAAAGCCCAGCACATCGGGGGCATTGACCGCGCGAAACCCGGCTCGGGCGCAATTCAGCGCGGTGTTGAAATCGCTGGGGCAATGAATATCCCAGGTCTGGCAGATATCGCGGCGGGCGGCGAAGAACGATCCGCTCAAGCCGACCAGCCCGGCCAGACCGGACTCCATGCGACGCAGCCACATTTCGTAGCGCACATAAGCGCCCTCTCCCACCACCGCGCCATCCTGGCTGAGGAAGCGATCCTCGCTGGACACCGCGCCGACTTTGGGATCGGCGAAATATGACGCCAGCTTGCGCAGTGCGTCGGCGGGAATCTGTGTGGCAACATCCGAAAAAACCAATATCTCGCCGGTCGCGGCCTCGATGGCGCAGCGCTGGGCGTTCTCCTTGCCCAGGCGCTCGTCGGAACGCACCAGCCGCACGCCGCGCTCCGCGTACTCCTGCACGATGGCCTCGGTTCCATCCTCGGAAAAATCCGAAGCCACGATGATTTCCAGCCCCGGATAATCGATGGCGAGGCTGTTTTCGATTTTTTCGCGGATACGCGACTCTTCGTTGTGCGCCGTAACGATCAGGCTCAGGCGGAAGGCTCCCACGCCAGCCGCGGTTTCCTCGGAGCGGGAACGCAGGCTCAGCAGCACGGCCAGGACAACCGGATAGACAAAGTAGCTGTAGACCGCCAGCAGAAATAACAACCAGAATAAAAATGCGAGCATGATTTATCCCTAAACAAGTCCGATGTGGCAGACCACGCTGGAGGGGCGCGCAACATTGCAGCGAAAGCGCGGCGGCAACTACAAGAATCGGTGGAAGCAGGCTAACATTGTCGGCGACCATTCTAGTGGCTGAGATACGTTTTGTCGCCCCACGCGCCCGCCCTGAAAGCACTTCACGTGATCTCCGGAGACCTTTGGGCCGGCGCCGAGGTGCAGGCTTTCAATCTATTGACCGCGCTGCACGAAATCGACGGTGTCGAAGTCGCCGCGGCGCTGTTGAACGAGGGCGAGCTGGCGAACCGCCTGCGGGCGCGAGGCATCCGCGTGGCGGTTTTCGACGAGGCGCGGCTCAACGCGGCAAGCATCCTGGTGGCGCTGGGCAAACTCATGCGCGAGTGGCACCCCAACGTGGTGCACACTCACCGTACCAAGGAGAATGTGCTCGGCGCGCTGGCCAATCGTCTCACGGAAAACGTGCAGTCCCTGCGCACCGCGCACGGCGCGCCGGAACACAGCCCGCGGGGATTGCGCCAGTTGCACAAGAAAATATTCCAGTGGCTGGATCAATGGAGCGGCCGTCGCCTGCAGGCCGCCACCGTCGCGGTATCCGCCGAGCTGGAGCGGAAACTGCACGCGTATCTGCCGGCGACCCGAACCGTTGTCATCGAAAACGGGGTCGATGTCGAGGGCCTGGCGCGGCAGATTCATCCGGTCGAATTTCGGGAACGGCGGCCCGGCGCCACGCATCTAGGCATCGTCGGACGCCTGGTACCAGTCAAACGCATCGACCTTTTTTTGGAAATGGCAAGCCTGCTGCGGCAACGTGACACGACGCGCGACTGGCGCTTCCACATTTTCGGCGACGGTCCGCGCCGCGCTCATCTCGCGCAGCTGGCGGAGCAACACCGGCTTGCGGATGTGACGACCTTCCACGGCCACCGGGACGACATCGCGTCGTGCATCGCCGCGCTGGATGCGCTGGTCATGTGCTCCGACCACGAAGGCATGCCCATGACGCTGCTGGAGGCGATGACACTCGGCACGCCGGTTATCGGCCATGCCACCGGCGGTATCGCCCAGTTACTGGACGGCGAACGCTGCGGCTGGCCGGCCGCAGAGCACAACGCCGCCGCTTACGCCGATGCCGTGGGCGCCGCTTTGACGAACACGGAAAGCCGGACAGCGCGCGCGCGTGCGGCCCGGGAAAATATTCACCGGCACTACTCCGCCGCTCACTGCGCGCGGCAACATGTGAAACTGTATCGACGACTCGTGCAAGGTGAACCCATGGATAATGCCACGCCATGTCGATAAGGCACGCCATGTCGATAAGGATTGAACACCAGAATAAAACCCGCAGGCCTTGCGCATGCATGCCGCCGGCCGCAACGCATGTCGAACGATTACATGCCAAGGCTCAACCGTTCTTAAACTGTTACGTTTCCGGCTGATGTTCGTGCGCGGCAACATTACGCTCCACCTGCGGCGACTCCATGGCGGAGCCCTGGTCGAGTCCATGGATATCCCCGCGGCAATGGCGCAAACAACGCAGCCATACCGGCCAGCAATATCCGCTTTTAAAAAAGGATCGAGGTGATTCGTGCTAGTTCTCGCAAAAAAAACCCACACGATGCTGACCAGGCCGCAATGGCGATCGTATCTGGTGCTGCAAGTGCTGTTCGCGCTGACCGCGCTGATTCAGGTTGCGGGCATCGCCTCGCTCGCTCCGTTCGTCGCGCTGGTCGCGAACCATGAAATGATCCACAACAATCCCATCACCGCTTACATCTACGAGTTGTTCGCCTTCAACAGCGACAACGCCTTCCTGATTTTTTTCGCGCTGGGCGTCATGGCATTCATCGTCGTCTCCAACGCCATCGCCGCGGCCACCACCTGGTATACGTTTCATTTCACGCAAAACCTCGGCCTGGAACTGCAATCGACGATTTACAAAAATTACATCTACAAGGATTACACCTTCTTCAGCAAGACCAACTCATCGCGCCTGATCGCCATCATCACCCAGGAGGCGCCGCGCTTTACCTACATGGTCATGCAGCCCATCCTGAACCTGATCAGCCAGCTGTTTACCGTGGTCATCATCGCCGCCGGCCTGATGTACATGGACCCGGTCCTGTCGCTGGTCGCGATCCTGATCATCGGCGGCGGTTATCTCGGCGTGTTCCGCTTCGTCAAACAGAGCCTCACCTATCACGGCGACAAAATATTCTGGACCGCGACCGCGAAATTCAAAATGCTGAACGAAAGCCTTGGAGGCATCAAGGAAATCAAGCTGTTGGCCACGGAGCGGCGCTATGAAAGCCGGGTCGACGAAATCAACAAAATCATCGCCAAATCCAACGCCATGATCGGCGTTCTGGGCGACCTGCCCCGTTTCATCATCGAGACGCTCGCATTCTGCGCGCTGTTAAGCCTGGCGATTTATCTCCTGATTCGCCAGGGCGATTCCACCACCATCATCTCGACACTGAGTCTCTACGCCATGGCGGGTTACCGACTGTTGCCCGCGGCCCAGACCATTTTCAAATCCGCGTCGCAGATCAAGGCGAACAGCTCGGTGCTGAATGAACTCTACCCGGCGGTCATGGAAGGACGTTCGGCAACCCGGCCCGACGACAACATCGATACCAGCGCCACCATCGCTCCCGGCGACATAGAACTGAACAACGTCAGCTATCGCTATCCCGACGCGTCGGGACTTGCGCTGGTGAACGTCAATCTCAGGATCAGGAAAAACTCCATCGTCGCCTTCGTCGGTTCGTCCGGCGCGGGCAAGAGCACGCTGGCCGATTTGCTGCTGGGATTCCTGTCGCCCACCAAGGGTGAAATGCGGGTCGGCGGCGAGCTGATCACGCCGGCGAACGTGCGATTGTGGCAACGCCACCTCGGCTACGTGCCGCAAAATATATTTCTCATTGACGACACCATTGCCGCCAACGTCGCCTTCGGCAACGTCGAGACCACGCCCGACCAGCGCAAGGTGCAGGCGGCGATCAAGGCGGCAAACCTCGAAAACTTCGTCGATGGCCTGCCCGAGAAAACCGATTTCATCGTGGGCGAGCACGGCTCGCTCCTGAGCGGCGGCCAGAAACAACGGGTCGGTATCGCGCGCGCGCTGTACCACGACGCGGAATACCTGATCATGGACGAGGCCACCAGCGCCCTGGATAATCTCACCGAAAAAGAGATCATCAAGACCATCACCCAACTCAAAGCCAGCAAAACCATCGTCATGATCGCGCACCGCCTGTCGACGATCCGCAATGCGGACCAGATCGTATTTTTCGACAATGGATCGATCAACGATGTGGGAACCTTCGACGAACTCAACGCCCGCAATGCTGAGTTCCGGATCATGGCGCAAACCATTCCCGAATCCGTGGTCCACTCATGACGCCGACACCCGCGAACACGGCGCAACCCGATGAAGACAAGGCCATGCACCCAACAATATCCCTGGTGATCTGCACGCGAAACAGAGCGCAATATCTCGACCTCACCCTGGATGCGCTGGCCGCCCTCAAGCTGGAACAGCCCTGGGAGCTCATCGTTGTCGACAACGGCTCGACGGACCGGACGCGGGAACGGCTTGAGCAATTTCAAAGCCCGCCGCACTGCCACTTCAAAATCGTCGACGAACCCGTTCCCGGACTGGGAAAGGCGCGCAATCGCGGCTGGACCTCCGCCACCGGCGAGATCGTGGCCTTCACCGACGACGATTGTTATCCGGCGCCCGAATTCCTGGCCGATACCATCGCCTGCTTCGCCGCCGACCCGACGCTGGGTTATGTGGGCGGGCGCGTGCTGCTGTACGACAAGAACGATTATCCCGTCACCATCCAGCCGCGCGAGGAAATTGTCGAAATCGGCGCCAGAGCGTACATTCCGGCCGGACTCATACACGGAGCCAATTTTTCGTTCCGAAGAACGACGCTCGAAGCCGTGGGTGGTTTCGACGAGCGCTTCGGCGCGGGCCGGCCCTTCCCCTGCGAGGACGTGGACATTCTGGCCAGGATTTCCGCCGAGGGATGGAACGGTCTTTACAGCCCCACGCCTCTGGTTTATCACCATCACCGGCGCACCGCCGCCGATGCCGTTCATCTGCACAAAGGCTATGACCGCGGGCGCGGCGCGTATTATGCGAAATGCATGCTGGACCGGCGCCTGCGCGCTCTTTATTTCAGGCGCTGGGCTTATCGTTTACTGCACCAGCCGTTGGGCGCCACACTGCGCGAGCTCAGCGCGGCGGCACGCTTCCTGACATTGAATATTTTCACTTCGCCGCGCTGAAAACACTGCGTCTTCACTTCGCTCGCGCCATTCATTGCGCCTGAACGATCATTGCGCCTGAACGATACGGACGAGTTTCCTGGCGATGCTGGCGGGATCGATTTCATCCCGCCGGGCATATTCGAGCGCGGCCTTGGCGTAGGCTCGATGGGCCGTCGGGTTATCCCAGAGTTGCCGGACCGCCTCCACCCATTCGTCAATATCCGCATCGGCGTCCACCAATAAACCGCCCGGGCCGACCGTGTCGGGGAGAGCCCCCAGGCGGCTGGCAACGACGGGAATTCCCCAGTGATGAGCCTCGGTCACGATCATTCCCCAGGTTTCCGGACACTGGCTCGGCACCAACAACAGCCGGGAGGCGCCGTAGATGGCGCTCATATCTTTCTGCACCGGCAGCCAGGTCACGTTGGCCAGGCTCAGCGCATACTGGCGAATGCTTCGAATATCCGCGTCCCTGCCGCTCCACGCCTCGACGAATAAAAAGGGAATATCGCCGCAGCGGCGCGCCACCTCGACGGCAATTTCACCGCCTTTCAACGGCCGCGGATTGATCATGACGACGCTTTTGGCACTCGCCGCCGCCTCGCCGAGCTTGGGCACAATCGCCGGCGGCAACACTTCGCAGTCGCGGCGAAAGCCGCGCCGGACCAGCGCCTCCGTAAAGCGGGAATTGGCGATGAAACGCAGCCCCAACGGCGGAGCCTGGTTTTTCAGAACGGAGATCGCGTTGGCGTCGTGCACATAAAAAAAAGTCGGAACGTTCTGCCTGAGGCTTTCCGCGCAGACCTTGAAAGCATCGAACCTCACGCTCTGGACGATCACCGCGTCCGGCCGCACCTTGCGCATGACTTCAGGCATTCCCGCGACAGGATTTCCGCCCCGATAAACCGGCACGCCATGACAGTCGTCGACAGGAAATAATTCGCGCCTGACATTGCCTCTGACTTTATTCCAGAACCACAACAGGTCGCCCTGCCGGACACGCGCCATGATCGACGACGAGTGCCCGAGATCGCTCAACATCGAGCACATGCTCAATGTCGACACCTCTACGCCACCCACCAGCTGAGGTAAAAAAGCCTGGCCGTTCACGAATAAAATCCGCACAAAATCACCCCCTACAGCGTCACCAAGGAGACATTTGGCGAGGGGGAGACTAACAGAAATACTGCGTTGCAACGGGGCGGATTCCGTCATATTCGCGCCAACACGCGTTTTACGACATGACGCGAAGACGGAATCCGGTGGATGACTTTTGTCGGTTCCCTAACGAACGAATCAAGCCGACTGCTTGCTCAACCATAACATCAGCAAACGGAAATGCCTTTTCACCTCCAGCGACAAATACAGGCGATTGCGCTGGTCCGGCTGGATCAACACCTTCAGCAACTCCAACGGCAGCCGCGCGCTGAACACGCCGATCTTGTACAGGATATTCGCGGGACGCCCCAAAATCCGGCGGCGCGCCGAGGTACACGCCATGTAATACATGGACTCCGTCGCATCGGCGTAATAGCGCACGATGTGGGCCACCGTATATTCGTGCTCCTTCAATATGTGGAAGAGGTAAATATTCGGGCGATAGTGGATGGCGCAGCCTTTATTGAACAGCTTGCGATAGAGCTGGCTCTCCTCGCCCACGAATAATTTGCTGCCCTTCCGGCCCAGGTTTTCATTGAATCCGCCAAATTCGAGGATGAGGGATTTTTTCATCGAGAAGTTCTTTCCGTAGAACTCGTGCTTGTGATCCTTGATCGCCAGTGGCTGATCGCCGTAATCGAGCCCGACGAACATGCTCTGGTAGCGGTCGAGATACCAGTGCGGCTTGCCCCGCGCCCAATCGATCAGGATTTTCCCGTAGACACAATCGGCGTCGCTGGCGTCATAGGCCTCGACATAGGATTGCAGCCAGTCGTCGGGAATGCGCGCGTCGTCGTCGGTGAAAATGACGATATCGCCGGCGGCTTCCGCGACGCCGCGATTGCGCGCCACGGACAATCCCTGGCGTGGCTCGAACACGTAACGAAAGGAAAACGGCATGACTGCTTCGCGCTGGGCACAAACCTGCGCGGTGTCATCGCGGGAATTGTTGTCGACAACGATCAGCTCGACCCGATCCGGATCAGCAAGGCGCTGCTGCGACAGGCAATCGAGGACCGTGGCCAGTGACTCAGCCTGGTTGTAGGTACAAATAAGAACCGTGAAGCGATGTGTCGAAGGCATCCCTATGATCCATGAGGCGGTACGGCTACAAAAACCGCGACCGGCGGCGATTGAGGCAAACCGGATGTTTCAACGATCCGGCTGGCTCGTGTTCAAGCGTTTTATTGCTAAGCGTTTTTGCTGTCAAGCGCAAACCGGTCACAGCGCGCAGCAAAACCTGCCCGACGCAGGGGTACACAACCCTCGCGCGGCGGGCGGAAAGGAAATGTAGACAATTCCACGGGAAGACGCCGTGTTTTCGAAGAATAATCGGGCGACCGAACGACGCGGTTTGCCCATGCGACCGCCGGCGGGCGGCAGCCGATTTCGATGGCGGGCCTTCTGGTCATTGGGCAGCGCGGAGGATTGGCCCGCTAGCAGTATCGGACGTCGACCAGAGCCTGAGCGAGCCTCGAAAAGCCGGGGCCCCGGCCTTTCGCATCCCAGCACGGTTTCGAGCGGAAAAATGTAAAACACATCAACCGCATGGCCGAAAGCCATGCAAAAATGAGCGACCCCGGCGCAACACGCCTTCACCACAAGCGCAACCGGGAAAAGAAAAAGCCACGTCCCTGCGAAGGCATCGCCGCTGAGCGTACTGGACGCTCGAACTTCCACCGTCTTTACGGTATGAGTGCGGGCATCGAGCAAGGAATTTGGCTTTTGACATACCGCTTCGGTGCGACGCTGCTACTATATCGAGGCCTCCTGTATCGAGGCCTCGCTCGCAGCGGGTGACGAGAACCCGTACAACTCGTGAACGGCAAGAGAAAATCATCTTGCATCGACCCGATCCGACCTTAACCGCACAGACCAGGACCGCACGACGGAAAAACAAGGCAGAACATGAATCAATGAAAGCCATTTTGATAGTTTTGCATTGTGAATCGAATACCGGTTACGCCATCGGCGCGCTTGAACGAACGTTTTACCGGATGGCGCTCGCGCTCACCAACAATGATCCAGCGCGCATCCATTTTGGCTATCTCTCCATGGCCAAGGGCAAGCCGACAACACTCCCGGCAGGCTTCGATCAGTACCTGCTGGTCGACACCAGCCGCGACGACGCCAGCCATCGTCGGGACGTCCTGGGTTATTTGCAAAAACACGGCATCGACACGATCTTCGGTTTCGATCAACCGGTCAGCCGGCCGTTGTACCGCCACCTGCGCGGCGCGGGCATCCAGCACTTCATCTCCTATTGGGGCGCTCCCATGAGCTCCATCCAAAGCCCGCTCAAGCGCTGGCTGAAACGGATTGAAGTCGGCCTGCGCAGCCATGGACCTGACCACTATATTTTCGAATCCGAAGGCATGCGGGACACCGCGACCCTGGGCCGCGGCATAGCCGCGCGCAGGACCAGCGTCGTCTATCTCGGCGTGGACACGGAAATATTTCGCCCCTCGCCCAGCGCCGATCACCACATCCATCAGGCCTTGGGCATTCCCACGCATCGGCGCATATTTTTCTTTTCAGGGCACATGGAGCCGCGCAAGGGCGTGCACGTCATTCTCGCGGCCGCGGAGCGGCTGGCGCAGCAACGCGCCGAGGACGACTGGCATATCGCGCTGCTGGGCAATCAACCCGGACAGGCGGAGCCGTTGCTTGCGCGCGTGAGCTCGGAAACCGCGAAGGAGCGAATCACATTCGGCGGCTACCGGGAGGACATACACCTGCTGCATCGCGGCTGTTACGCGGGCATCATCGCCTCCACCGGCTGGGATTCGCTGACCAAATCCTCCATCGAAATGCAGGCAAGCGGCCTCCCCCTGTTATTGTCCGACCTGCGCGGACTGCGCGAGGCCATAGACAATCAGGCCACCGGGCTGCTGTTTCCGGTCGGCAATGCGGACGCGCTGGCCAGGGCGATGAACGACCTGCTGGACAATCCTCAACAACGCGACGCCATGGCCGCCAAGGCCCGTGCCCGCATTGAGCGCCGCTTTACCGACGACATGCAGGTTCGCGGCCTGGTCGATGTGGTCCGGGAAGTCTGCGGAGTGGAGGGAATCGCCGATTATCCGGCGCTGAATTACACCTCTCATGAATGAGAACCACCCCTGCGAAAAAGCACTGCGCCAGCGCGAATTCTGAAACCGCAGTCGCATGAAACCGCGATCGACTGGAACAACCGTCGAATGAAAGCAAAGCCGCATGAAACCATCGCCGGATCGCACGCAGCAGTCCGGCCCGACGAGAGAAACGCCATGACAGCCCTATGGATCACCTGGGAAAAGCAGCGCCGCAATCACAGCATGTCCCTGCAAACCCAAGCGCGGCTCTATGAGCTTTCGTATCCGTCCAAGCACCGTCTGCTGCGATATATCAACCTCGGGCTGGCAACGCTGAAAATCATCGCCCGCGAGAAACCCTCGGTTGTGTTCTATCAAAATCCATCCATCGCGCTGGCCGCTCTGGTCACCGCCTACAAAAAAATCACCGCGCAACAGTTCAGCCTGGTGGGGGATTTTCACAACGCCGGCGTTTTTCCTCCCGTTGGCCAACGCCTCGCCCGCTGGATCGCGAAAAACTCCGATCTGGTCATTGTCACGAACAGCAGCCTGCAAAGCGTCGTTGAAGGCTGGGGCGCAAAAAGCATCTCGATTCCCGATCCCATTCCTGACCTGCCCCTGCATCACCAGCAGGCCGGAGAAAGCGAATGCAAAACTTACAGCGTGCTCTTCATCTGTAGCTGGGCCGAAGACGAACCTATCGCCGAGGTGATTTCCGCCGCGCGAAAAATACTGGAAGCGAACCCGGACACCCCCATCGGCGTCCGGATCACCGGGCGGCCCCAATTGCAGCGCTTCGTTCCCGACGGCAAGATCCCTTCCAATGTCGAGCTGACGGGTTACCTGTCGGATGAAGACTTCGAGCACGAGCTCAACCGCGCCGATGCCATCCTGGACTTGACCACCCGGGACAACTGCATGGTTTGCGGCGCCTACGAAGGCGTCGCCGTCGAAAAGCCCATGATTCTTTCAGGCAACGAGGCAACAAAAAACTATTTCAATAAAGGCGTGTTGTTTACCGACAACACCGATGACGACCTCGCGCTCAAGTTGACCGCGCTGCTGAAAAACCACGCACAACTATCGCAGGACATCAAAACACTCAAAAGTGAACTGCTGCAACGGCAAAGCCATTCGTTCGCCGATCTGCAAGCGCATTTTGCGAAACAGGCGCACTAACGGAAAAGCTCAGGCAATAAAAAAGGGCTGCATTGCAGCCCTTTTTGTTTCCCGGTGTAACCTCAGTTGACTTTCAACACCGGCGGTTTCGGCGCGGACGGAGCGGCGGCCGGGGAACCTACGCCAATGTAGGGGTTGCCGGCGGCGTCGCGGGCCGACGGAGTATCCGTTTGCACGACGATATCGTCGAGATACATGGACTGGGTCTGCGGAGCGCCGCCGTTCCAGTAGGTGAAGATATACGCTGCGTCGGAAGTGGCGCTGGCGTTTTTCAAGGTGATCCGATCCTTGCTCTCACCGATCAGGATACCGTCTTTCCAGAAGCGAACCACGGCCTGGCCGCCTTTCGATGCCGGCGTCGTATCGAATTTCACGTACATTTCGTACGTTTCCCATTTGTTGAACTGCGGGCTGTCGGCTTTGGCGCCGAACTGATACCAAACCTGCTCGCCTTCATAGATGAACTGGTAAGGATGTACCGCATCGCTCAGGTTGATGTACCAGTCGTCATAACCGTAATTGGTGGAGCCGCCTGCATCGGTGGTATGCATGCGCAGGAACTTGAGCCAGGGGTTGGCGGAAAAGCTGAAACCGGACGGATAATAGGTTCTCACGCGCAGCCAAACCTCGCCGCCCCGAGTCACCTTGGTGGGGAAATTGATAATGCCGCCCCAGTTACCGAAACCTTCGGCGCCTTTATCGATAGAATTCTTTACGGAGAAAGCACCTTCGTAAACCTGATCCTTGCTGTAAACCGCGGAGGATGCATCGTTGAAGGAGCTGTCGCTTCCAAGCGCCTTAGCTCCCAAGGGGCCCGCATTAAAGTCGACTTTTTTCTGCCATGCCGAAGCGCCCGAAGATATTGCCAGCGCTAACGCCACAAACACGAATTGTTTAAACTTCATATGATTCACCAAGTCTCGTGAGCTTTAAAATCCAGTATAGAAAGATGGACCCAACACCATTTGCATCCGAGGGAATCCGTTCTGACGAAGATCCCTTCCATCGATGAAATCCACATCAAGCCGCGTGGGAAGTAGTATGAGTCCAACAGCCGCAAATGCAACGTCCCGTCTGGAGAAAAACTGACCTAAAACCGATATTTATGACTCCCCTCACAATCCTTGCCGGCAATGTGGCAAGGCCTGATGTTGTACAACTTACAAAGCCGAACCGCATCACAAGAGGGTCTCAACGCCTGCACAAACCTTTCCCGCACGGACCAAACAAAGGAGCATATGACAGATCAACCGACCACTCCCCGGGTGGAAACCTGCCTTTTTTCGTACCAATCCGGGCCATGGGCATACGGTTGAGCCACTCCGTATCGCCGCAGCACATCAAGACATCGCCACAGCACATCGATACGTGGGCAACACGTCAATACGTGGAACAGAACATCAAACGGGAACACGCTCTATCGGATTATTGGCAGCCACGGGAAAATTCTCTTCAGGCCTTTCATTCTGCGCGCGGATCTCACGTTTCACGACATTCACCAACGCCACGGAGAAAGCCAGGTTGATCCACATGAAAGGATAATACGTCACCGTGACAAACTGTCCCGCGATCAGAAACCCGGTAAAAGCCGTATCCAATCCGCGCGACAACGCGATATAAAATTCGCCGCCCTCCAGCTTTTGCGCCAGGCGCCTGCCATCCGCCGTCGATTTAAAATTTCGATAAATCAGCATCAAAAAAACCGCGAGGCCAATATAGCCCGCGTCCGTGCCCACCTGAATGAAAATATTGTGGGGCAATTCCGCGTGGGTATAGAGCATGTCTCCCGAATAATATCGTTGATAGTAAGGCGCAAAATTAAAATAGCCGACACCCAGCGTCGGGTTCTCCTTGATCATATCCATACCGTGACGCCAGTAAAGCAGTCGCTGCTGTGATGTACGGTCATCGCCGATATGCGTGAAACGAACTCTTTGCTCATCGGGCAAAACCAGATAGCCAAGAACACCCACGATACCGACCAGCAAAATCGTCTTGAACGAAAGCCGGCCTTTCAACAAGGCTTGATAAATCTGCACGGCCAGGCCGATTTGCCCACCGCGGCTGCTGGCCCCCATGACGGTCATGGCCCCGGTAATGGGCATGGCCATCATCAGCCAATACATTCTTTTGGATAGCCAGGGCTTCATGAACACCGCCATCCGATAGGCTATGGGCGAAAACATCAACATCTGTATCGCCAACTCGCCGGAGTTTTGAAAGAAGCCGGACGGCCCCGCCAGTCCCCAGTCCGTAAACGCGAAACCACGCATTGCCCAGGTTCTCGCGCCATGAGAGGAAAGCTTGAAACTGGAGACCAGAAAAATGAACAGGAAAATGAACAGCCGCTTGCGCGTATCGATAATATTGATGATCAGAAAATAAATGATGAGCCAACCATAGAAATCCTTCAGGTGGTCCCATGAGGTTTGCGGAAAATACGCATTGAAGCCCGAGGCGATAATGACCAGGAAAAAAAGCAACATCCATTTATTGGTGGGATCGCTCACCCACTTGGCGCGACCGTTCGCCATCCAGCCGGCCAGGGACAACAGCAAAAAAACCTGGGCCCAGGGCAAAAAGTCGAGCCCGCGAATGATGGACTGCGGCCGCACGTATTCGATGAACAGGTAACCGCAAATCATCCAGAAAGAAAAATGCTCGCTCTTGAAGTGCCTCCAAATGGCCTTGACATTTAACGCGTAAAACTCGTCCATCAACTTTTCCACTGCATCAGTTTATTGGCCAACGCCTTCGCGGAAGAGATAACCATGTCTTCGCAGCGCGTAAAAAAACTGTCGTTGGCGTTAAAAGGGTCGTGTATGTAAGGGCTTGGCCTGGACAACCACAAGCCCGCCAGCGTCACCTGCGCCAGGCGTGAAATCTCGTCGGGCATGGAAAGCAGGTGGATCGGCTCCATCACGATCAGCAAATCCGACGACTGCACCTTGAACAATTTTATGTTTTGGGTTCTGTGCCCGCTCAAATCGAGGTTTATCTTCGATGCGTATTTTACCGCGCGCGGATCCGCGGGGGCATCGTTCCGGCAATTCAATCCGAAAGACAATGCGCTTACGCCCAGCTGGTGCGCATAGACTTCAGCCAGAGGACTGCGGCAGATATTGCCGTGGCAGATAAAAACGAGACGATCGACCCGGCGCCAATCGACAGCCTGGAACAAGCGGTACTCGCCCAGCCACAACAAAAACTGCTCTTTCGAGGAATTGATCAGTCCCCGCCTGGAGCCATAATTGTCGTTGATGTAATTATTCGCAAGCTTTAGCATGGTCGTTAATTTCAATTCCGCTGCAGATTAAGATCAACCATCATCCAAAACTTTTTCGCAAGTATGCACACGCGCATGTCTGAAATCCCTTCAAACATACTGGTACTTGATGCCAATCAGAGAAGCGCTCTTGCGGTGACCCGCTCTCTGGGCAAACATCCTCAGTTGCGCGTGTTGACCGCGGACGAAACAACGACGGCTCTCGCCGGCCGATCGAAATACAGCAAAGCCTACCATCGCTATCCCTCGCCCCGGCATGCGCCCGCGGAGTTTTCGCAATGGCTGGCCCGCTTCGTCGCGGCGCAATCCATTCAATGGGTTTTTCCCGTCACGGAAATCAGCAGCCAGTCGGTTTTGCTCTTGCAGCAAGAGCTCGATGGCTGCCGGATTCCTTTTGCGGATTACCGCACGGTGCTCGCCCTGGCCGACAAGGGAAACCTCATAGAACTGGCCAGACAATATCGCATCAATCATCCTGATTCCCATCGTTTCCCACACGCCGCCGCGCTTGACCCGGCGACCGTTACCAAATTCCCTGTGGTGTTGAAGCCCTGCCTTTCGCGTCTGCGATTGGCCGACGGCTGGCTCGATACAACGGTTCACGTTGCGCATGACCCGCGGGAGTTGGGGCATCTGCTCAGCAGCAAACCCTACCTGCGCGATCATCCCTTTTTGCTCCAGGAGTTCATACCCGGCACCGGCGCCGGCATTTTCGCACTTTACGACCGCGGCAATCCGGTGGCCCATTTTGCTCACCGCCGTCTGCGCGAAAAACCACCGCGTGGCGGCGTCAGCGTGTTGTCGGAAAGCGCCGCGCCCGAACCGCAAATGCTCGATATGGCGCATCGCCTGCTCAACGCCGTTCAATGGCACGGCGTCGCCATGGTCGAGTTCCGTGTCACGCCCGAGGGCACCCCCTATCTGATGGAGGTCAACACCCGCTTCTGGGGCTCCCTGCAACTGGCCATCGACTCCGGCGTCGACTTCCCCTACTGGCTGTACCAAATCTGCAACGGCGAAACACCGGCCACGTCCGATTACCGCATAGGCCGGCGCTTGCGCTGGCTGCTCGGCGACCTGGACAGCCTCTATCTGACGCTTCGCGACCGGCGTATCTCCGGGCGTCAGAAACTCACCGCCCTTCGCCAGTTTTTTACACCCCATCCCTTCAGCACCCGCCACGAGATCAACCGCTGGCACGATCTCGGACCCGCCTGGCACGAGTTGCGGTCCTACATGAAAGCACTCGCCGGTCGTTGAGTCAGCGCGGCTCCGTATACAGGGCAATGTATTTGGACAACATTGCCTCCATGCCAAACCGCTCTCCGACGCTCGCGCGTCCGGCATCGGCCAGACGCTGGGCGCGTGGCCGATCCCCCAACAGGGTTTTGAGGCCCTCGGCCAACGCCGCCGGATCGCCGGGTGGAACCATAAGCCCATCGATATCCTCGGTCACAATTTCCTCGGGACCGCCACACCGCGTCACCACCGCGGGTAACCCTGTGGCCAGCGCCTCGATCGTGGAAATGGAAAAGCCTTCGGAAATGGACGACAGTAAAAACAAATCTACCTGAGCGAGAAACTCGGCACTGTTGTCGGAATAACCGAGGAAATGAATGTGCTCGGCGACACCCTCCGACGCCATCAAGCGCTCCAGCTCGCTCATCAGCGAAGCCTTGATATCTCCCGCGATGACGAAATGGACATTGGGATAACTTTCGACGACCGGACGTACCGCCTTGACCAGCACATCGTATCCCTTGGCGGGGCGCACATTGCCGAGGCTGCCGATCAAAACGGCGTCATCGCGCAGCCCCAGGGACTGGCGCAGCGCGGACTGCGCCGGCCGGTGACCGTAGCGGGCCAGATCGATGCCGTTGTAAATGACTTCGGTTTTCGCCGGATTCAACAAGCCCTCGGCGCGAATGGCGGCGCTGAGATTATTCGACACCGCGACAAAACGGCGCACGCCCCAGTTCATCAACTGGAACTTCAATTGCCTCAGGCGCTCGTTGGGATTGACATCCACCATGCCGTGAAAAGTGGCGATCACGGGACGACGGGTCAAGAGTCCCGCCAGCGCGCAATAAACATTGGACCCCAACAGATGGGACTGGATGACATCGATGCGCTCGCGGCGGACGATACGCACCAGCTCCCGCAGAAAGCGCCAGTTGAATTTGCCCTTGGCCTCGACCACGAGCGGCGTCAGGCCGCGCCGCAGCAACTCGTTGTAAACCCAGCCCGGACCGCGAATCAGCACAATCGAACGATAACCGCGCGCGCGCAGGCGATCCGCCAACTCGATAAAAATCGTTTCGGCTCCGCCTGGACCGGTCGTATCAATGACATGCAAAACGGCTTTCATGGCCAGTTGGCTTCACCCGGACAGTTTCAATACAATCGGCTTCAAACTAAATCGATTGCAACGCAATCGGTTTCAACACGATCGGTTTTCAATACAATCGGCTGCGGCAAAAGGCGCGAATATCCAGTTCCCCGCGCCGGCTTTCAATTCGACAACACGAAAATTTTTAGTTGAATATTGGGCAAACGGGACTGTTCTGTCATACCGGGGCGAATATGGCGCACATCGTTCGGCAACTCAAACATTCGGCGAAAACGTCCGCGCAATTCATCGCATCCCGGTTCGGGCCACACCGGTTCGGTGGCGGCCCGCGTTTGTGGGTATTGATGTATCACCGCATCCTGCCCGAGCATGATGCCCGCCATCACGAGGAAGAGCCAGGGATGATAGTCACTCCCGAGAGCTTCCGCCAGCAGCTGCGCATCTTGAAACAGTTTTTTATTTTGCTGCCGCTGTCGGAGTGGATTGCCCGGCGCGCGCAGGGCAAACCGCTCCCCGAACGCGCTTGCGCGGTCACCTTCGACGACGGCTGGCGCGACAATTTCGAGTACGCGTTTCCCATTCTTCAGGAGGAGCAGGTGCCCGCCACGGTGTTCGCGGTGTCCCACATGATAGGAACCACCCGGCATTTCTGGCCGAACCGGCTCGCCAGATTGCTGGCGGAAGTTTCACCCGATGCCTTGCGGGAATACGAGTGGCTCGCGCCGCTGGTTCACGATAAAGCGCCGGATAAGGAAGCCACCGCCAACGTCATCGCCGCCTGCAAACAGTACTCGGACGATTTCCTGCAAACCCAGCTGACGCTGCTCGAAGAAAAACTGGCCCCCTGCGCGCCCCTCGACGCCCCGCTCATGGATTGGAGCCAGTTATCCGCCATGCAGGCCAGCGGGCTGGTCGATATTGGCTCGCACACCTGCCACCACTGCCGGCTCGTACCGGGTCTGCCCGAATCCGTGCTGGAGCGCGAAATCGTCGAGAGCCGCAAGCATCTGGAGCGGCACCTCGATCGCCCTGTTACGTTGTTTTGCTATCCGAACGGAGATGCCAGCGCCGCGGCCGCCGAGCTGGTCAGCAAACACTACGACGCGGCCGTCACCACACGCCGAGGCATCAACGTGACCGGCACGCCCCTGCAATCCCTGCTGCGCATCGGCGTGCACGAGGACATCAGCAATACCGCTACCCGTTTTGGCGCCCGCCTGTCGGGCTGGCTTTGAGAGCGCCTTCGGCCGACCACTGGTCCAGGATTTCCTGCAACAGTGCCTGCACCGAAGCACCTTCCGTTTCCTGGGCGCAGGACACCTGATAGCAGGGCGTGGAAATCGCGACCAGCGATGCCCGCGGATCGCCGCGCAGGAACGAAGTGAACATCAGCCATCGCGCCAGGTAATTGTCCGCCGTGACACGACCGCCGATTACGTAAAACCACCAGACCGCCCGGCTGCCACCTTCGGCATCGACAACCAGCTGGCGAACCTGTTCGACCCCGACCGCGCTCCAGCGCTCCGGTTGCCGGATCAGGTTTTCCTCGGCGATCTTGTTGCGAAAGTAAATCAGCTTTTTATTCTTGTGCTGCTCCAGGTACGTCAAGGCAACCATGTCATAGGGCGTATTTTCCCAATTCAGATGCCATGACTGGCGCACATCGAATCCTTCGTATTTCGGCCACCAGGTCGCCACGACCGACTCCGCGTGCGCGGGCGCCGGCAACCCCGCCGCAGCGGTGGCGCGCGGTTGCTGCCAGTTCATCCACAAGGGAAACAGGCCGAGGATAACCGTGGCCATCGCGGCGAACGCCAGCACCCGGCCCCAGGGCACAGGCCCGCTCGAATCGGCCGGCATCGGGACCGGGGGCAGCGGATCGCCAATCATCAGCAGTCGGCTCAGGCCGAAATAAAACAGCAGCGCGACGGCGAATACACCCCATCCGAAATTGATGTGATCGTAAATCAGCGGATTGCGCATTTCCGATTGATGGGCGATCAGCACCAACAGAATGACGCGTACCCAGTTGCTGACCATCCCGATGATCAGCGCCAGCACAAAAGCCGCCAGGCGACGCGGCCAACGGTGAAACGACCAGTAGGCATGCACGATGCCGATGACGGCGGCGGCCATGAAAAAATTGTGTCCGCTGCAGCCGTCCTCCACCTCGATGGTGCCCGAGGGCAGATGAATGCGGTTCTCGATGACCAGGGCCGGCAGGCTTATCGCATTGATGACATGCTGCGTGACGTGGACGGTCAGCGAACGCAGCGGCCGCACCAGGAAATCCCACATGGGTATGGTCGAGTACAGCAGCGCCAGCGGAAACGATACCAGCCATGCGATGCGCCAGCCGAAAGCCGCCGCGATCCAGAGCCAGAGCGAGAGTGGCAAAATGAACTGTTGCAGCAATTGAATTTGGGCAACATGTCCGAAAAAGCCGGCCAGCCCCACGGGAAGCAGCAGGATCAACGCGCTGAGCGCGGGATCGACGCGATGGAGACGTAATTCCGGAGCGCGCTGGTAGATGAAAAAAACGGCGAGGAGAACGATGACGTAACCGTGCGAATAACTCTGGCTCAGGGTCCAGCGCTCGCGCAGGCTATCCACGACGGGCCAGTAAACGAAAAGCCACGCGCCAAGCAGCGCGAGCAGGATTGCCGGCGCAATACGCTTCACCATACAACACTCATCCGAAAGAAGGCTATGCTAGTATGCTTGAAATTCCCGATAGCGCAATTACACCCGCCGAGCCCACTCCATGACGCAAGCGCTCAGCTCCACGGCCATTCCTCTCGCAATGACCGTAGACGTCGAAGATTATTTTCACGTCTCGGCATTCGCGCGCACGATTGCTCCGGAACAATGGCCGCAGTGGCCAAGCACCGTGGAGCGCAACACGCGCCGCCTGCTCGACCTGTTCGACGAATCGAACATCAAGGCAACGTTTTTCGTGCTCGGCTGGGTGGCGGAGCGGCACGGCCCGCTGATTGCCGAAATCCACCGCCGCGGCCACGAGATCGCGTCGCACGGCTACAGCCACCGCCTGGTCTATCTGCAAAGCCCGGATATTTTCCGCCAGGAAACCCAGCAGTCCAAGCAACTGCTCGAAGACATTATTCAAAGCCCGGTGACCGGCTACCGGGCCGCGAGCTATTCCATTACCCGGCAATCGCTCTGGGCCCTGGATATCCTGGCGGAACTGGGCTTTCAATGGGATTCCAGTATTTTTCCGGTCTATCACGACCGCTATGGAATGCCCGACACACCGACCCGCCCGTATCGCATCACAACCGCGTCCGGCGCGGAAATACTCGAATTTCCCCTGACCACGGCGCAATTGTTCGGCTATCGAATGCCCGCCGCGGGCGGCGGTTATTTCCGCCTTTATCCCTACTGGCTGTCGCGCTGGCTGCTCGAGCGCGCGCGCCATGAACACGGCGCCGCCATTTTCTACCTGCACCCCTGGGAGATCGATCCGGAACAACCGCGGGTGCCTGGCGCCAGCCTCCTGTCGCGCTTTCGCCACTACAACAACCTCGAGCGCTGCCTGCCGCGCCTGCGCCAATTGCTGCAGGATTTTCAATTCGGCACCGTACAGGACACATTGCGCGGAATGGCGTCCCAGCCCTTCCAACAAATTCAATTCGCATCAGCCTGATGAATCCGAACCGCGGCATGGACAAAAAGCGGCTGCTCGCCGATCCGCGCGGCGCCATCATCGAGCGCTGGGGCGCGCTGGATAAGTGTCCCAACGTCGCGGCCACGATGGTTCTCATCGATGAACTCGAATCGCTGCGCGGCGCGATCAAGACCTCCACCCAGGAAAAGCAGATCTGCTCGCGCCAGTTCGGAGAAGCCAAGTCCACGGGCTCCGACCTGGAGCCATTACGCCAGCGCATGCAGGCCATTTCTCAGGCGATTTCCGAACAGGCGCAACAGCGCAAGGATCTGGAAAATCGACTGTGGGCGCTGATGCAGGATAACGAATCCTCTTGTGAGGAATTGCCTGGACGCTTTATTTCCCCGCCGCCATCGCTGCCACCCGAGGGCGACATGGCGAAGGTTGAGGAAATAGCCGATGCCCAGGCCGGCGAATGGGATGCCTACGTCGACAGCCACCCCAACGCCTCCCTGTATCATCGCTACCGCTGGCGCGCCGTTATCGACCAGGCGTTCGGCCATGAAACCCTGTATCTGGTGGCTCGAAGCGCATCCGGAAAGTTGTGCGGCCTGTTGCCGGTCGTGCGCCTGAAAAGCCGCCTGTTCGGCGATTTCGGCGTGTCCCTGCCGTTCTTCAATTATGGCGGCGTGATCGCCGATCACCCGGCCATTGCCAGCCGCCTGCTGGAGCAGGCCGCCCGCGAGGCGGAACAGCGCGGTTTAACGCATCTGGAAATACGTTCGACGCGGAAAATCAACGACTGGCCAACGCGGACCGACAAGGTCTCGATGGTGCGGCGTCTGCCGGATTCCACCGAACAACTCGATATGGAACTGGGCGCCAAGGTTCGCGCCCAGATCAAACGCGCGAAACAGGAGCAGGCCGAAGCCGCCATCGGTGGCCGCGAGCTGCTCGACGATTTTTACCGAGTCTTCTCCATCAATATGCGGGACCTCGGCACCCCGGTCTACGGCAAGCATTTTTTTCGAACCATCCTGGAAACCTGGCCCGATAAGGCGCACATCGTCGTCCTTCGCCTGAATGGCCGTCCCGTGGCAACGGCGTTCCTTCTGGGTGATCGCGACCTGATGGAAATTCCCTGGGCATCGACGCTACGCTCAGTCAATCCCATGAACATGAATATGCTGCTGTACTGGCATGTGCTGCAATTCAGCATAGAACGGGGCTACCGCTACTTTGACTTCGGGCGCTCAACCCGCGACGCGGGCACTTACCGCTTCAAAAAGCAGTGGGGAGCGCAGCCGGTCCAGCATGTCTGGCATTATTGGCTGCCACAGGGGGCGGCCCTGCCCGAGCTGAAGCCGGATAGTCCGAAGTTCAGGTTCCTGGTCAAATGCTGGCAGAAACTTCCGGTTGCCTTGACGCGTTTGCTGGGACCGGCCATCGTCCGCAGCCTGCCCTGATGGTTGTGCTATAAGCATCAGCAGTGTTTGGGGCAAAATCAGACGGAAGAAGTCGAACACCAATATAAAAATTATGATGTACCATTGGGCCCGGGGCTATTTCAGTCCCGGACAATGCCGAGGGGTGAGCCGAGTAGAGGGTACTCATGCCATATGCGTATAAAAAATTATTTGCCCGCGCCGCAACTGTCAAAGTCATCGACCGCACAGTAAAGCAGCTGCTTCCCGATTGGGTCACGGTATTCATGCTGCATCGCATCGAGGTGCCCGAGCGGCAAATCCACGGGCTTAACCAGCAGTATCTGCGCGACTGTCTTCAGTATTTGCGAAACAGCGGGTTTGAATTCATTTCATTACAGGATGCCATCACCAAGTCCCTGAACAACGAGCTGGAAAAGAAAAAATGGGTCGCCTTTTCCATGGACGATGGCTATTACGAACAAATCGCGGTGGGCGGTGAGATTTTCCATGAGTTCGACTGCCCCGCCACCTGTTTCCTGATCACCGACTTTGTCGATGGCAAGCTGTGGCCCTGGGATCACAAGCTCGTCTACATCATCAGGGAAACGCGCAAGCAGCGGCTACAGGTTGAAATAGACGGGCGCAACTACGATCTGGATCTCAGCCGCCCCAACGCGCATCGCGCGGCCATCGACCTGATTCGTAAAAAAGCGGCGCAAAACGCCTATGACACGGTCACCGAAATTGCCGAATTGGCCGAGGTCGAAATTCCCGTGATGCCGCCCGAGGCATTCCAAGCCACGAGCTGGGACAAGGTGCGGGAAATGGAGCGTAGAGGGCTGCAATTCGCCGCGCACTCCACCAGCCACCGCATCATGGCCCAATTGAGCGACGCCGAGCTGCGCGATGAAATTGAAAGCTCGATGAGCAGAGTCCGGCAGGAGTGCGAAAACCCGCTCAACATCTTTTGCTACCCCAGCGGCAAAAGCGATGAATTCGACAACCGGGCGGTCAAGCATCTCAAGAGGATGAACGTGCTGGGGGCTTTCTCGGCGGAGCCGGGCTATCTTTCCGGCCCCCGGATGAGAAACGACGAGAATTACAGATTCGCGATCCCGCGAATGACCATTCCGGAGAACTTCACCGAGTTCAAGCTCTACGTATCCTGGGCCCAGTATGTACGGGAGAATCTCCCGAAATAAGCGCCCGAGCCCGCAGGAGCAGCGGCTAGCTTTTCAGCGGGCCACACTCAGAAGAAACGGTAGTTGACGTCGACCAGTACCTGATTGTCGGTGTAGCTGTTGAACGGCTGGTTCGAACTGCGATCGTCGCGCAACCAGCTCAGGCGCACACTGAGGCGCTCGGTCCAGCGGTACGAAGCGTAAATCTCCGGCGTGGTTTGATGATAGGTAAAGTCATTGGGCTTGTTGAGGAAGTGCGTCTTTTCAAACCGGACATTCGCGCCCAGTGCCCAATAGGTATTCAGCGGATACTGATATCCCGCCGACACATAATATCCCTGCTCGTCACGGGGCAGCGTATCGTAGTCATACCGGTGATAACCGGCGCGCAACTCCAGCTGTCCTACCCCGAAATTCCGCCCTCCGAACACTTCGAGCTGGGTCTGCTTAAGAATATCCTGCGCGTCGAAGTTGCTGTCCTGGGCATTGAAGTTGGCGAGGACAAACTCGGTCGGCGTGAGGCCGATCGAGGTATCCGTCAGCTCATGAACCAAAGACCCGCCCCAGGTGTAGCCATCGCCAGTGTACGTGGTGCCCAATTGCATCATGTAGCCGTCGACGTTGTCGCCATGATCGCGATCGAAACGGTTGAAGCCGACAGCCGCCTGATAGCTCAAGCGCGATAAAGCGGTTCTGATGCCCAGTTGCACGCCGGCAATATCGTAGTTGTTGTCATCGGAGTCCTTGAAGCGAACTTTGCCGTAAGTGACGCTCAGTTGCGCCTGCGTCACCGAGCTGGACTGATGCTGCCACGCCGCGGTCACCATCGAACGCTGGGAGTCGGAGCCCGAGCTTTTCTGCATGCTGACATCGGTGTAGCGCGGGCTCAAAACCAGCGAGTCCACCGGCGAAAAATGCGCATAGCCGTCGAGGCCGATGGTGGAGACCGTGCGGCGCTCCTGGTTATTGGTCGAATCCACACGGCGGCTGTCGGTCAGCGACTCGCTCGTCTGGTTCTCAAGGACCGCGTCGAGACGGCGCTCCAGCAAATGCACCACCACGTTGGCGCGTCCGTCGATGGCTGTCTGATCGCTTTGCACACCCCGGGCGAAATCGCGCCGCTGGAGCTGATAATCCGCATCGGCGAGAAAACGGCCGTCGTCGGCGTGCTGATAGCCGACATTGGCATGGATGATACGCTCGAGGTCGGACTCCTCGTCCTGGTTCTGGTAGGTTGCGTTGCTGTGGTGCGTCAGTCCCGCGCCCGCTTCGAGGCGAAATCCGTCAGTGAGCGAAGCTCTCTGCGCGGCGGCCGGTGCAGGCGCCGGTGTCTGTGCCGCCGGAGTTTGCGCCGTTGTCGGCTCCTGGGCAAAACCCGCCTGCGATACCAAAGCCAATGCCGACATTGCCATCACTTTCGTGCCGGGGCACAGCAACTTGTTCACTGTTATTATCCATCCAATGACTGTTAATTATTAAAGATGACGCCTGCCAGCTTGCTTCTGCCGATAGCCTCGATATTGGAGCGCAGCTGGGCCTGACTGACCCGGCCGTACGGCACCACGAGAACCACGAAATCGCACAGTTCGGCAAGAATACGGGCATCGGCACTATTGCCGATGGAAGGCCCATCCACAATGACATAACGATCGCGATAACGAGCGCGCAATTCGTGTACAAAACGCCGCATGCGGGAGGACGTGAAAAACTCGGTCCCGGGTTGGCGGCGGCTGCCGGCCGGAATCATACGCAAACGGCGAATACCCGTCGAATAAATTATGTCCTTCAGGTCGAGCGTGACGTTTTCCAGGTAGTCGGCCAAACCGTAATCCGGATCGATCGGCAACACACGATGCAGGCACGGATCGTAAACATTGCAATCGACCACGATCGCGGTCTTGCTCTCATCCAGCGCGATGGCCGCGCCAAGGTTCATGCTGACGAAGCTCGCGCCGCCCTCCGGCGTGATCGAGGTGACCAGCAACACAAAGTTTTCCTTGCCGGCCGCCAGCTGATAGAGATTGGTTCTCAGCTCGCGGAACGCGTTCAACGTGAAAGTGCTGCGCATTCCGGGATGGATGATGCGCAACTCGTCCAGCTCGGAGTAATTCAGCCAGCCGATTTCGGCCATGCGCTGAATTTCTTCGCGCGACTCCTCGTCGTCCATCGGCAGCTTGGTGCCGAGCGGCAGCACGTTTCTGCCGGTTTTCTCCGCAACGGGCCTCAGAAACTGGTGATTCTCTTTGTCATCGGAAGCCATCAGAGTACCCCTGTCAGCCGCGCCACGGCGACCACCGCATAAACCAGCAGGATCACCGCAACGAACACGCCAATGTAATTCCACTGCGAGCGCATCAGGCGACGCTCAAACGGCGTTGCCACATGCGGCACGACGGCCAATACCGGCACCGACGACGGCAGCGCCGCTTGCAGGTTGTCGACGAAACGGATGCGCGGATCGAGCTGAATATAAGCGACCAGCAACCCGATCGGCACCAACAATCCAACCAGAGGCGCAGCCATGAAAAAATGCACGAAACGCAGGCCGACCGGCGCCGTGGGATAGACGGGCGGCTCTTGTATCTTGTAGTTCAAGCCCTGCCCCTGCACATCCAGCGCGACCGACAGACGGGCTTTTTCCTTGCGCTCCAGCATGTCCTCGTAAATCTGCCGGGTGACGTTGTAGTCGCGGGTCAGTTCGGCCAGCTGGGCCTGGTACTCGGCACTCTGGCGCGAATGCCCCAGCTCGGTGTCCAGCAGCCGCTGCGTCGACGTCAGGCGCAACTCCAGCGTCCGCACCTGAACTTCCGCATCGGACAGATCGGTCTTGAGCTTTTGATAAACCGGGTTGGCATTGCTGCCCTGCGTCCCGCCGTTGGCCACCGGCTGGTTTTGAGTTTGCGCGATGGTGCGCTCCAGATCGGCGATCTGTTGCTTCAGCGCAACGATATCGGGATAAGTTTCCTGATAGCTCAAACGCAGCGTGTCGAGCTTGGATTGCGCCTGCGACATGGCATCGCGGTAAACGTCGGCCTTATAGCGCTGCGCAATGTATTCGCTTTCGTGATTCAGCTGCTGGCGCAATTCGTCGCGGCGCGCGCGCGCGATCTGGAGTTCGAGGTTGTAACTCTCCAGCGACGAGCGCAATTCGGCGACGCGCTTGGCAATCGAATCCTCGCCGGATTCCGCATTGGCCGACTTGAAGTTCTTGAGCTTCTCTTCGGCCGCCTGCAGTTGTCCCTTGTAGGTTTTGACCTGGCTGTCGATGAAGGTGTAGGCCTCGCCGCTCTCCTGGCGTTTGATTCTGGCGCTATTGCTGATGAATACGTTGGTCAGCGTGGAGGCGATCAGGTAAGCCTGGCTGGGATCCTTCGCCCGGTACGCGATTTTTGTGTGATTGTGCCCGGCCTCGGTCACGGAAACGCCCGCTTGCAGGGCCCGAAGCAACGGTTGCACCCGATACTTGTCATCGAGGTTGTCGACCAGCTTCGCTTCCAGCAGCACCTGCTCCAGAATCTGATTCGACGTCAGGCGCTCACGCACCAGGGCCAGCTGATCGACATCGGGCCGCGTGGTTTCCGCCTGGCCGGCCAGCAGCGGCTTGATGATGTTCTGATCATCCGCATAAATGATGGCGCTGGCCTCATATTTTTTCGGCCAAAAGAAACCCGCCGTCACGACGGTAGCCATGACGACGGCAAAGCAGATGGCCGCCTTGCCCTTGTGCTGGTTGAGCTCCTTGAGCAGCGCGTAAGCCCAGCTTTGAATCAATGACGTCTGCATCGAACCTCCAACCCAGTTGATTGCGACGATCAGAAACTTCTTTCCGGAACGGTCACGACATCCGAAGGATAGAGATCATAGTTGGTTTTCAGATCTCCGTTTTTCAGAATGGCGTTGAGATCGACCGGATAGACTTTGGTGCGGCCATCGGCCGTGCGATAAAGACGCGCGTTGCTGGTCGATGCGAACTCGGTGGGACCGCCGGCCTGCAGCACCAGATCAAGCACCGTCATGCCCTGGCGGTAAGTCACGGACAGCGGCGCGCGCACGGCGCCGGTAACCCGCACGCGACGCAGGAAATCCGCGCTGACCGGATTGACGACGATGACGGTCACCTCGGGATTACGAACAAAACTGCCAAGCCGTTTCGTGATTTCCTGTGCCAGCTCCTGGGTGGTCAGGCCCGCGGCCACGATATCGCCCACCAGGGGAGAAGAGATTTTTCCATCCGGGCGCACCGGCACCTGGGCGGACAATTCCTCGTTCCGCCAGACCTGAACCTTGAGCTCGTCGCCAACGCCGATGCGGTAATTCTTGACCATGGCGAATTCCTGCACCGGCTGCGGACGATCCGACTCCAATGTTTCGGTGGCGCACGCAACCAATAAAACGCTCAGCAGAATGGTTACAACGGTCTTCATGGCCTTATCCCTGATTTTTTGAGGTATGTGGCGGAGATGCGAGTCCTGAATGGACAGGCAACATTCTCCGCCAATTATTCGACGCGGCAACTCTAGCACCTTTGCCGTGGACCAACTAGTTCCGAGCCCGCGCAGGAGCGGTCGAAACGCACAGAAATCAATCGGTGTCGCGATCGAATCCGGTGAAGTACCACTGCTCGGTGCCGCCCAATGCGGCGGAGCCCTGCACGGAGAAAATGGGGTTGTGCTCCCGCGCCGCAAAACCGGCCCTGTGCAAGCCGCAAATCACCGCCTGCGCGCCAAAGAACTCCAAGGATAGACTAGATACGCGCCGGCGCCGCATCAGGCGCGAAAATCCCAATAATATTTCGCCGGTTTGCCGCAGCGGCCGGACACAATAAAAGTCATTGATAACGACGACGTCGTGACGCTCGCGACAAACGACATATCCCATCGGCTCCCGGGTGCGTTTGTTTCGAGCAATAAACACTTGCCATCCCGCCTCGCCCTGGGGATAACGCCAGGCCAGAATCCGCCGTGAACGCTCGCCCAAGGTCAGGGCCGCTTTTTCGCTGCAACGCCACACCTCGTCCAGCGACGGATCGTCGGCATCGATCGCCTGCCAGTCGCAGGCTTGCCGCAACCCCAGCGCGCGCGACACATCGAGCGCCCACATGCCGGCGTCGACCAGCCACGCCACCGGCGACAGCCAGCGCGGCGCGATGCGAGTGGCCAGGAACGGCCGGCTGCGCAAGGGCTTCGAGTACCGCACCATCATGCCCAGCGGCGTCAAACCCGCGCGCTTGAGCACCGGCTGAGCCTTTTTGTTAGGCATGCCGTAAACGAAGCCGAAATTTTCGCGGCCGCACGCACTGCTGCTCTGCAATAACAGCAAGGCCGGTCCCAGCGAGCGATGGCGCGAATCCACCACGTAATCCGCCATGATGCCCGCCATCATGGCCTGGTCCCGATGGTGAAAAATCCGTTGCACCAGACTCTGCACGCCGACAAAACCCGGAGCCTCGGCGCTCTTCAAAAAAAAGAAGACGCCGGGGCCGGCGGGATTGTCGAGGTAGGAGTGCGCCAGCTTGGCCTGTGCGGCGGCGCCATGCAGATCCACGAACCCATTGCGCCACAACTCCAGCACCGCCTGCGTATCGTCGGTGACCGCACCGACCTTGATCGTGTACTCCTCGGTCACGTCACACCTCAAACTGGGGTTTTGCCAGCGGCCCGGTGACTTCCTCCAGCAACAGGGCCGACCAGTGCAATGGCGCGGTAGTGCGGCGCTTGCTTTCGATATCGCGGTAGATATCGCCCGCCCGCGCCGGCTCGATATCGAGGCAGGCGGCAAGCGCAGCGGCCGGGCGCTGCTGGTTGTAATGCCACAGCGCTATGTCCATTTCCCGGTAAGGCAGGGCGAAATAGAACTCGTCCTGCCCCTGGCTCAGGCTGTAGGTATCCGTGCTCGGCGCGGCGGTCCGGATATCCTCCGGCAGTCCCAGATGCCGGGCCAACATGTAAACCTGGCTCTTATAAAGATGCGCGATCGGCTTGAGATCGGCGGAGCCGTCGCCGTTTTTCACAAAGAATCCCTGGTCGAACTCCAGGCGATTGGGCGTGCCGACCACCGCATAATTGAGGCGGTCGGCATGAAAAAACTCCACGGTCTTGCGTATGCGCTGCTTGAAATTGGTGGCGGCGACGATTTGCAGGTATTCCTTCAGGCCCAGGCGTTCTTCGTACTGCCGTCCCTCGGGATCGGCCACCACCAGGCGGAACGTATTGATGCGCCCTTCGCTGCCACCGCTGATGACGATCTTGTTCTTCCAGTCGGAGCGATAATCGGGAAAAACCTGGGCAATCGCCCGGTCGCGCCAGCGATAACAGCCAATGGCTTCCAGCGTCGGCGCGATGTCCTCGACCAGAAACTCTATGCCCAGCTGTTCGGCCAGCGCCCGCGCCTTGACCACACTGTCAGCCGAGGAATCGCGCTCCGGAAGCAACAGGCCAAATACCTTGTCGGCGCCGATCGAGCGTACCGCAAGCGCGGCGCACACCGAACTGTCCACGCCGCCGGACATCGCCACCACCAGGCCACGGCGTCGCAGATGTTCGCGCAGCAGTTGCCGGATGCGTACCGAAATCCGTTCCACCTCGGCATCGAGATCGAAGGAAAACAGCTTTTCCACCAAATCGTCCATCGGGTTCGCCATCGTCTATCCCTTTTCAAAGCTGGTTTCAATGACGCTTGAACTGCGCGTGATTCTCGATGAACAGGTGATGCCACACCTGCGTGGACAAAATACCCACCAGCGCCTGGTTGTCGCGATAACCGATCGCGCCGCCACGCACCGCCTTCTTCATCAGCAAAGCCACGCGCTTGTCGTCAAAGTAACCATAGTTTTTTATTTTTTCTGTGGACAAAAGCGCTTCCACAAATTCCAGCGGCCTCTGTTTCACCGGATCGATGAATGCCGGAATGTCCGGCGCCCGGTAGGGCTGCTTGTGGCGAGCCACGATGGCCGGAGGCAGGTAATCCCGCAACGCCCGCTTGAGCAGATATTTTTCGTTGAGCACTTTCATTTTCAGGCGCGGAGGCAGGCGATTGGCGAATTCGATGACCCGATGATCCAGGAATGGAAAACGCCCTTCCACGGAGTTCGCCATCAACATGCGGTCGCCTTGCGAACACAGCAGATAACCGCCCATCAGGCCTTTGGCCTCCAGATATTGCGCCCGGTTGAACGGATGCCAGGCAGCAAAACCCGCCGGCAATGCCGACTCGATGGCGGCCTCCGCCGATGCGCGCAGGCCGCCCTGCACGCTATCGGAGAAAAACAGCTTCGCCCTGGCGCTGGTATCCCAGCGCGGCCAATGCGAAAAACACGGCGCCTGCGGCCGGTCCAGGCCGATCCCGTAAAAATTCCGCAGATACACTGGCGCCTGCGCCGAACTGATATCGAGATAAGGATAAAGGCGCTTCAACAGCAGCGGCCGCCACTGCGATTTCGGCTGGCGCGCCCAGAACTGCCGCACCTTGGCTTCCTTGAAAATATCGTAGCCGCCCAGCACCTCGTCGGCGCCCTCGCCGGTCAGGACCACTTTGTAGCCCTGGGCCCGTACCAGCCCCGACAGCAACTTCATCGGCACCGGCGAATTGCGCAACACCACGGTTTCGGCGTGCCGCACGGTATCGAGAAAATGCTCGCCGACATCGCGGTTGGTGCAGCGAATATGGCTGTGGCTGGCCTGCAAATACTCGATCATCATGCGCTGGTACGACGATTCGTCCAGCGCCTGCTCGTCAAAGCCGATCGAGAATGTCCGCAAGGGCGCGCCGCCGTGCCGGTGAATCAACGAGGTCAGCGCCGAGGAGTCGAGGCCGCCCGATAAATAAGCGCCCACCGGCACGTCGGCGCGCAGGCGAATGCGCGTGGCGTCGATCAGCAGCTCGCGCAATTCCGACGCAAGCTGTTCATCGCCGCCCAGACGATATTCCTCGGGAGCGCTGGGAAACGACCAATCCCAATAACGTTGCAAGCGCCGGCTGCCACGCTCGGCGATCAGCATCGTACCGGGAGAAAGTTCGAGGACATCTTCGAACAGCGTGTTCGGACTGACCGGCGCCCAGCTGGTCATGATCTGGTCGAGCGCCGGCAAATGTAAGCGGGGAGCGGATTCGAACAGCGGCAGCAAGGCTTTGACTTCCGAGGCGAACAACAGACGCGCATCGCCCTCGGTGTAGAACAGCGGGCAAATCCCGACCCGATCACGCACCAGCAGCAGTCGCTCCCGCGTTACATCCCACAGGGCGATGGCGAACTGGCCGTTGAGGTAGCGCGGAAATTCATCGCCATGCTCTTCATAAAGATGGACGATGACTTCGGTATCGCTCTGCGTATAAAAGCGGTGGCCGGCGCGCTCCAGATCGGCGCGCAGCTCGATGTAGTTGAAAATTTCGCCGTTGAAAATGACCTGGACGCTGCCGTCCTCGTTGCGAATCGGCTGATCGCCACCGGCCAGGTCGATGATGCTGAGACGCGCGTGCGCCAGTCCTATCGGCCCCTGCGTCAGAAAACCGAAACCGTCGGGGCCCCGGTGCCGCAGCTGGCGAATCATGACCTCCAGCTGCCGGCGCCGGAGTGCGGTATCGGTGCGCCAATCCAGAATTCCGGCGATTCCACACATGGCTGCGTCACTTTTCTGATCGGTGCAAAAAACACCGTTACCGGTTCGAAGAACCGCGTCCTTGTCTCAGCGCACTCCGTTACCCAGCAAAATAACCTCAACGGTACGCACGAGTATAAAAAGCTCGAACAGCAAGCTGTGGTTCTTGATGTAATACAAATCGTATTTCAGCTTTTCCTCGGCGTCCTCGACGGAGGCGCCGTACGGATAACAGAGCTGGGCCCATCCCGTGATGCCCGGTTTTACCCGGTGGCGCTCCCGATAAAAGGGAATCTGTTGCGCCAGTTCCTCGACGAACTGCGGCCGCTCCGGGCGCGGCCCCACGAAGCTCATCTGTCCCTTCAGCACATTGAAGATCTGCGGCAGTTCATCGATGCGGGTATTGCGCATGAAATTGCCGACCCGCGTAATGCGGTTGTCGTTTTTCTGCGCCCAGACCGCCTTGCCATCCTTTTCCGCATCGATGCGCATGCTGCGAAACTTGTGTACCGGGAACACCTTGCCGCCGAATCCCACCCGCTCCTGGCTGTAGATGACCGGCGCGCGAATGCCTTCCTCCAGCTTGATGGCCAGCACCGCCAGCAACATGAAAGGCCAGGCGACCACCAGCAGCATCAGGCTGGCCAACACATCGAAGCCGCGCTCCATCACATCGCGGGTCGGCGAGAAGGAAAAACCCTCCGAAAACACCAGCCAGCCCGGAGACAGCGAACGGATATCGAGCCGGCCCAGCTCACGCTCGAGAAACATCAGGTCGTCGACCACCGCAATACCGTTCAGCTTGCAGTCCAGCAACTCTTCCAGAGGGAAATCGTTCTGGTCTGTGCGACGACGCTCGTCCACCGCGACCACGATTTCCTGAATATTCTGCTGCAGGCAAAGCTGGTACATCGACATGGTTTTATCGATGATTTTTTCGGCGGGCACGCGATGCCCGTCGGGCTTCACCGGCCAGAAGCCGACGATCTCCACCTCGCCCCCGCCCTGCTCCGCGAGCAGGCTCGACACGCGCAGCGCCTTGTCGCGCGCTCCGCAGACCAGAATGCGCCAGCGCATCACCGAAGCGTTGGTCATTTTGCGAAACAGCCAGCGCAGAAACGTGATCGCCACGAGCGAGATCACGCTGGCCATCGCCAGCACGCCGCGACCGAAAAAGAGGCCGATGGAGGGAAATAGATAAAAGCTCGCGGACATGATGGCGGTGCCGATCAAAAAGATCGCGACCATCGTGCGCAGCATGGAACCGGTAAGCCCTTCTTTGGTGCGCGGACGATACGCGCCCATCGCGATCATGCAGACCAGGTTGACCGCGGCATAAACCTGGGCCCTGGACTGGACGCCCGAGAAATCGGGCCACGCCGCGTCGCTCCATGAAAAACGCAGAGCGTGGGCCACATAAACCGCGGCAACCATGGCGATGTATTCAAGTACGATGAGCAACACCAGGTGGGACGGTATGTGCTGCCGGAATATCCTGATATGATTCACAATCGACCCTTGATTGGTGCGTTTTTTACCGTTTTTTAACGAGAACGGCGAGCCACCAATTATTGCGCAACGGCTCACCACTGTCTAATCGATGAACTGAAACATAAAGTGCCAATGGCGTCCGGACCTTTTTCTGAAATGCGAACGGCCATGTTGAATCCCTGCCCGCGCCGCCCACACACTGTCGCGGCACCTCGTCATCCGGTTGAGGCCATCCATGGTTAAAACTTCAAGCACCGGCGCGCTGCGTCGGCATCAGCTCGAACTGGCGCAGACCTCGCTTCGGGAACTGTTTACTCAAGACGACGGGCGCGCTCGGAAATTTACACTGACCGCCGCCGGACTGCTGCTCGATTTTTCCAAAAACTTTTGCACCGGCGAAACCCTTTCGCTGTTCAGCCGACTGGCCGAGGCAATCGGCCTGGACCGGGAAATCGAAGCCCTGTTCAGCGGCGCCGAGGTCAACGGCACCGAACATCGGCCGGCATTGCACACCGCGTTGCGCGGGTCCGGCGCCGGCACACCGCGTTACCAGGATATCGAGCCGGTGTTGCAGCGCATGCGGGCGCTGGTGGACGCCATCGCTTCGGGACGCAGAACAGGCTTCTCGGGAAAGCCCATCACCGACATCGTCAACATCGGCATCGGCGGCTCGGACCTGGGACCGCGCTGCGTGGTCACCGCGTTGCAACATCTGCGCAACCGCGCGCTGCGAGTACATTTTGTCGCCAATGTCGATCCGGTGGAGCTCAGCGATACGCTGGCCGCCCTGAGCCCGGAAACCACATTGATCATCACCGCCTCCAAGTCCTTCACCACGCTGGAGACCTTGACCAACAGCCGCGCCGCGCGCGCATGGCTCGACGAAGCGGCCGCGGGCCGCGCCATCGGCGAACAGTTGATCGCCATCACCGCCAGCCCTGAGCGCGCCGTCGCCAGCGGTGTGCTGGCGCACAATATTTTTCCGATGTGGGATTGGGTCGGCGGGCGCTACTCGCTGTGGTCGGCGATCGGATTGCCGATTGCCTGCGCCGTCGGCTGGGAACATTTCTCCAGCCTGTTGCGCGGCGCCAATGCCATGGATACGCACTATCGCAGCGCGCCGTTCAACGCCAACATGCCGGTGCTGCTCGCCATGCTGGAGTGCTGGTACAGCGCCGACTGGCACGCCCACAGCACCGCGGTGCTGCCCTACGCGCATCGCCTGCGCCTGTTTCCCGCGTTCCTGCAACAGCTGTCGATGGAAAGCCTCGGCAAATCGGTGGACCGTGCCGGCCATGCGCTGGAACAACACAGCGGCCTGGTGGTCTGGGGCGAACCCGGCAGCAACAGCCAGCACTCGTTCATGCAGCTGCTGCATCAGGGCACGCGTTTCATTCCGGTCGACTTTATCGCCGTGGCGCAAGGCGAAAACGCGGCGACAGCGGAGCGGCACACGCATCTGCTGGCCAATTGCCTGAGCCAGGGCCGCGCGCTGCTGACCGGCAAAACGTACGCGGAAGCCATGCGCGAACTGCTTGCCGCGGGGCTGGATGAAGAACACGCGCGGATGCTCGCGCCGCACAAGGTGTTGCCGGGCAATCGTCCCAGCAACCTGCTGTTGCTCGACACATTGAACGCCGAATCCCTCGGCGCGCTGATCGCGCTCTACGAACACAAAGTGCATGCGCAAAGCATCATCTGGAACATCAACGCCTTCGACCAATGGGGCGTTGAGCTGGGAAAACAATCGGCGGGACAGATTTTCAACGCGCTGACCGGCGCGGAACAGCCGAAACTGGATAGTTCGACCGCGCAACTGGTCGAACGCTTGCGGCGGGCGCGCTGACGGCTGGTAAGCCGAATACAGCGCTGCTAGCCTGTACACTCCGCGAAGCCGGCACACACCTGGCCGGTTTTTCACTGATGATGAAGAGGAAGCATCAAGGTATGCATACGCACGAATCACCGCGCATCGCCATCATTGGCCTGGGTTACGTGGGCCTGCCGCTGGCTGTGGAGTTCGGCAAGCAACTGCCCACCGTCGGCTTCGACATCAATCCCGATCGCATCGCCGATCTGCGCCGCGGCATCGACGCCACGCTGGAAACCACCGCCGATGAATTGGCCGCCGCGGTGCATCTGCACATCAGCGACGCGCGCGAAGACCTCATCGACTGCAATGTCTACATCATCACCGTGCCGACGCCCATCGATGACAGCAAGCAACCGGATCTCAGCCCGCTGCGCAGCGCCAGCACGCTGGTCGGCGCCACGCTGCGTCCCAACGACGTGGTCATTTACGAATCGACGGTTTATCCCGGCGCCACCGAAGAAGTGTGCGTTCCAATCCTGGAACAGATGTCCGGACTCACTTTCAACGCCGACTTTTTCGTGGGTTACAGCCCCGAGCGCATCAACCCGGGCGACAAGCAGCGGCGCCTGACCAATATCCTCAAAATCACCTCCGGCTCGACGCCGGCCGCGGCCGATTTCGTGGACGGGCTGTATCGCCGCATCGTATCGGCCGGCACGCACAAGGCCAGCAGCATCCGCGTGGCGGAAGCGGCCAAGGTAATCGAAAACACACAGCGCGACGTCAACATCGCGCTGGTCAACGAGCTCGCGCAGATTTTCAAACGCCTCGGCATCAATACCGAAGAAGTGTTGAAGGCGGCGGGAACCAAGTGGAATTTCCTGCCGTTTCGCCCCGGCCTGGTGGGCGGGCACTGCATCGGCGTCGATCCGTATTATCTCGCGCACAAGGCGCAACAAACCGGTTATTTCCCTGAAATCATTACCGCCAGCCGCCGCATCAACGACAACATGGGAACCTATGTCGCCAGCGAAGTCATGCGCTTGATGACGCAGAAACGCATTCATATTGTCGATGCCAACATCCTGGTGCTCGGGCTGGCCTTCAAGGAAAACTGTCCCGACCTGCGCAATACCCGGGTCGTCGATATCGTGCGCGAACTGGCCACCTGCAACGCCAATGTCGACGTGCACGATCCCTGGGTCGATCCGGAAATGGCGCGGGAGGAATTCGGATTCGCTCCTGTCGCCGAGCCCAAACCCGATAGCTACGACGCAGTGATCATCGCGGTCGCGCACGACTGCTTCCGGGAGATGGGCATCGATGCGATCCGTGCGCTGACCAGGCGCGAATCGGTCGTCTTCGATATCAAATATCTGTTCCCCGCGGATTCGGTGGACGCCCGCCTTTAAATGGATGTCATCGTCACGGGCAGCGCCGGCTTCATCGGATGTGAAGTGGCGCTGCGACTGCTGGCGCGCGGCGATCGGGTGTTCGGCATAGACAGCGTCAACGATTATTACGATCCCCGGCTGAAACAGGCGCGACTGGAGCGCTTGCGCCTGAGCGATCAATATCATCACCACGAATGCTGCATTTCCGACGCCAAAGCCCTCGACGCAGTTTTCCGCCGCGCGCAGCCCCAGCGCGTGATTCATCTCGCCGCCCAGGCCGGCGTGCGCTATTCCCTGCAAAACCCCGGCGCCTATGTCGCCTCCAACCTGGTGGGCTTCGCCAACGTGCTGGAATGTTGCCGCCAATACGGCATCGAACATCTGGTGTATGCGTCCAGCAGCTCGGTGTATGGCGCCAATACTCATTTACCGTTTTCGGAAAACGATAATGCGGATCACCCCCTGAGCCTGTACGCCGCCAGCAAGAAATCCAACGAGTTGATGGCCCACGCCTATAGCCATCTCTTCAATCTGCCCTGCACCGGATTGCGGTTTTTCACCGTGTACGGTCCCTGGGGCCGCCCGGACATGGCGTACTTCAAATTCGTACAAAAAATCCTGGCGGGCGAAACCATCGAGCTCTACAACTTCGGCCACCATCGCCGCGATTTCACGTATATCGATGACGTCGTCACCGGCGTGATGCTGGTCTTCGATCGGATAGCGCGGCCCGACCCGGCCTGGGACAGCGCCAACCCCAAACCAGCCGGCTCCAGCGCCCCTTTTCGCCTGTACAACATCGGCAACCAACACCCGGTCGAACTACTCGATCTTATTGCCTTGATTGAAAAGTCACTGGGCATCCAGGCACGCACGGTTGCGCGGCCCATGCAGGCGGGAGACGTTGCGGAAACGTTCGCGAATATCGATGCGCTGATGCGCGATGTCGGTTACAGGCCCGATACACCGATCGAAACCGGAGTGAACCGCTTCGTGGAGTGGTACAGAAATTATTACGGCGTCTGACCGCCGCATTATTGCATTGAAACGCGGCTTGAAAGGATCGGAATTGGAAGCGTCGGCGCGGGCGAAGCAGACGCTCCACCCGCGCCACAGCCCCATCAGGAGGCGGCGTCAATCGCCGCGACCAGCTCCCGGGTTTTGGCCTGCATCAGCGCGGTGTCGCCCCGGCTTTCCACATTCAGCCGCAACACAGGTTCGGTGTTAGAGCCGCGCACATTGAAGCGCCACTCGCCCATGACCATGCTGAGGCCGTCGGTGCGATCGATATCCTGGGCCGCGCCGGCATAACGGCTTTCTATCGCCGCCAGCACCGCTTTCACATCCTTCACCGTGCGGTTGATTTCGCCGCTGCAGGGGAAGGCCTGCATCCGCTCGCTCACCAGCTGCGACAGCGGCTTGCCGTTGTCGGAAATCAGCTGAGTCACCAGCAGCCAGGGGATCATGCCGCTATCGCAGTAGGCAAAATCGCGAAAATAATGGTGAGCGCTCATCTCGCCGCCATAAATCGCGTTTTCCTTGCGCATGCGCTCCTTGATGAAGGCATGTCCGGTTTTGCTTTGCACCGCAACGCCGTTGTGGCTGCTGGCGACCTCGATCGTGTTCCAGGTCAAACGCGGGTCGTGCACGATGCGCTCGCCGGGATGCTTGCGCAGGAAAGCCTCGGCCAGCAATCCGACCAGGTAATAACCTTCGATGAATTCGCCGTTTTCGTCGAAGAAAAAGCAGCGGTCGAAGTCGCCGTCCCAGGCAATGCCCAGGTCGGCCTTGTGCGCACGCACGGCATCGATCGTGGCGGCGCGATTTTCCTCCAGCAGCGGATTGGGCACGCCATTGGGAAACTCGCCGTTCGGTTCGTGGTGCACCTTGATGAACTGGAATGGCAAGTGCTTTTCCAGGCGATCGATCACCTGGCCGGCGCCGCCGTTGCCCGCGTTCACCACGATCTTCAGCGGCTTCAGCGCTTTCACATCGACATAGGACAGCAGGTGTTCGACATAGGCCTCCGCGGTATCCAGCGGCTGGTAACCGCCGCGCCGCGTCACCGGCGTGAACTGATTCCGCTCGGCCAGGTGCCTGATATCGAACAGGCCGCTGTCGCCGCTGATGGGAATCGATTGCTCGCGCACGAACTTCATGCCGTTGAAGTCCTTGGGATTGTGGCTCGCGGTGATGGCGATGCCGCCACCGAGCCCGGCGTGCGACGTGGCGAAATAGATTTCTTCCGTGCCGCACAGGCCGATATCGAAAACATCGACGCCGGCATCGCGCAGGCCGTTGGCCACGGCCATTTTCAGCGCTTCGCTGGTCAGGCGGATGTCGTGCCCCACCACCACCGAAGCGGGCTTGACCACTTCGGCATAGGCGCGGCCGATACGGTAGGCGATATCCTCGTTGAGCTGGTCCGGCACGCGGCCGCGCACATCGTAGGCTTTAAAACATTCAAGAGCTGTCGTCATGGCTCGAATTCCTGCTTAGAGCGGCTCATACACGTTTTCGTAGACATAGTTGGTCGCCTCGACGAAACCGTCGACCGCGCCACAATCGAAACGGCGTCCCTGGAATTTGTAGGCCATCACACAGCCGTTGCGCGCCTGGGTGAGCAGCGCGTCGGTGATCTGCACTTCACCGTTTTTACCGGGCGGGGTTTCGCGCAGGATGTCGAAAATATCCGGGGTAAGGATGTAGCGGCCGATGATCGCGAGGTTGGACGGAGCCTCTTCCTGCTTGGGCTTCTCCACCATGTTGTCGACGCGATAGAGGCCATCCTTCAGGGATTCGCCGGCGATGACGCCGTATTTCTCGATCTGGTCCATCGGCACTTCCTGCACCGCCACGATGCTGCAACGGAACTGGCGGAACAGTTGCACCATCTGCGCCATGACGCCCGGGCCCTTGTCGTTGATGCACAGGTCGTCGGACAGGATGACGCCGAAGGGTTCGTTGCCGACCAGCACTTCGCCGGTGAGGATCGCGTGTCCCAGGCCTTTCATTTCACGCTGGCGGGTCTGGGTGAACACGCCCTGTTCCAGCACGCTGCGAATACCTTCCAGGTATTTTTCCTTGCTGGTGCCCGCGATCTGGTGTTCAAGCTCGTAGCTGATATCGAAGTGATCGGAAATCGCCCGCTTGCCGCGACCGGTAACGAAGGCGATTTCGCGCAGGCCCGCATCCAGAGCTTCCTCGACGCCGTATTGCACCAGCGGTTTGTTCACGACCGGCAACATTTCCTTGGGCATGGACTTGGTCGCCGGCAGAAAACGCGTGCCGTAGCCGGCGACGGGAAACAGACACTTCTTGACCATTCTTGTTTATTCCTCGAACCCTTGAGTTGAAATAACGGCCGCTACTGCGTGCGGCCGTACACGTCTTGAAAACGCACGATGTCATCTTCGCCAAGATAACCGCCGGTTTGCACCTCGATGATCTCCAGCGGGATCACGCCGGGATTGCTCAGCCGGTGCCGGTGCCCCAGCGGAATATACGTGGACTGGTCCTCTGACAACAAAAATTCCTTGTCGTCACAGGTCACCCGGGCGGTGCCCCTGACCACGACCCAATGCTCCGCCCGGTGGTGGTGCATTTGCAGCGACAGGTGCTGGCCGGGATTGACCACAATACGCTTGACCTGGAAACGCTCGGCATTGACCAGGGATTCGTAAGAGCCCCAGGGCCGGTACACGCGCTTGTGAATGACCGCCTCGTCGCGCGCCTGCTTTTTCAAAGCGTTGACGATGTGCTTGACGTCCTGCACCCGTGACTTCTGCGCCACCAGCACCGCGTCGGAGGTTTCCACCACCACCACATCGGCAATGCCGATGGCGGCGACCAGACGCGATTCGCTGCGAATATAACTGTTCTCAACCTCGTGCAGCAGCACATCGCCGCTGACGGCGTTGCCGCCCTCGTCCTTGTTTTCCACGTCCCACAGCGACGACCAGGAGCCGACGTCGCTCCAGCCGCAGGCTAACGGTACCACCATGCCGCGGCTGGTGTGCTCCATGACGGCATAGTCGATGGAATCGCTGGGGCATTGGGCGAAGGTTGCCGCGTCGAGGCGGGTGAAATCCAGATCCTTGCCCGCGCCGCCCATGGCATTGCGCACCACGCTCAGAATCTGCGGGGCATGGGCTTCGAGTTCGGCGAGATAAGCGTCGGCGCGCAACAGGAACATGCCGCTGTTCCACAGGTAATCGCCGCTTTTGAGGTAGTTTTCCGCCGTGGCGAGATCGGGCTTTTCGACGAACTGCGCGATGCGATGCACATTGTCCGCCCAGGCCGCGCCGGACTGAATATAGCCATAACCGGTCTCAGGCGCGGTCGGCACGATGCCGAAGGTGACGAGATGACCGCCGCGCGCCGCTTCCAGGCCGTTCGCCACAGCCGCGGCGAACGCCTCCCACTGCGCGATGACATGATCCGCCGGCAGCACCAGCAACAGCGCCTCGGGATCGGTGGCCAGGGCCTGAAGCGCCGCCGCGGCAAGCGCCGGCGCCGTGTTCTTGCCTTCGGGCTCCAGCAAAATCGCGGTCGGCTTCACGCCGCAGGAACGCAATTGCTCGGCGACCAGAAAACGATGCTCATCGTTACAGACAACGATGGGGGCACCGACATCGACCAGTTTGCTGGCCCGGTGCAGGGTCTGCACCAGCAGGCTGTCGCCACCGGTCAGCGGCAGAAATTGCTTGGGATAAAGCTCGCGGGACACCGGCCACAGACGACTGCCCACACCTCCCGACAACAAGACAGGAATCAACATCCGGGTTTCCTTCTATCCGAGTTGGCTCAATTGTTTTTAATCGTGCGTGCCTTCACCGGCGAGCCGGGTGCCGCGCCCGATACCAAAGTAGCAGAAACCATGCTCGCTCATGACCAGGGGATCGTACTGGTTGCGGCCATCGAAAATGACCGGGGCTCGCATCAGGTCTTTCATCGCCTCGAAATCAGGCTGACGGAAGCGCTTCCATTCGGTCAGAAGCACCATGGCGTCGGCGTCCTTGAGCGCATCGTACTGGTATTCGAGCAGCGTCAGACGCCCGTCCTCCAGCCACTCGGGCGGAAATTCCCGCGCCGCCGTGCCCAGCGCCACCGGATCGTATGCCCGAACCCTTGCCCCCGCCGCGATCAGGGCCTTGATCAGCACCACCGAGGAAGCTTCGCGCATATCGTCGGTGCCCGGCTTGAATGCCAATCCCCAAACGCCGAACCGCCGGCCTGCGAGGACGTTGCCGAAATAACGGCTGATCTTGTCGAACAATACCTGCTTCTGCTGTTGATTGCGCGCTGCCACCGACTCCAGCAGCCAGGGTGAGAACCCCTGCGCGCGGCTCATGTGAATCAGCGCTTGTACATCCTTGGGAAAACAGGAACCGCCGTAGCCGCAACCCGGGTAAATAAATGAATAACCAATGCGGCGATCCGAGCCGATGCCGCGCCGCACGTTTTCCACGTCGACCCCCATGCGCTCGCACAGGTTGGCGATCTCGTTCATGAAAGAAATACGCGTGGCCAGCATGGCGTTGGCGGCATACTTGGTCAGCTCCGCGTCGCGCACCCCCATGAACAACAGGCGGTCGCTCGACATCACGTAGGGCGCGAACAACACAGCCATTTTATCGCGCGCGCGATCGTTGTCGGCGCCAATGATCACACGGTCGGGCCGCATGAAATCCTCGACCGCCGCCCCCTCCTTGAGGAATTCGGGATTGCTGACCACGTCGAACTCGACGGCCACATCGCGGCGCAGCAACTCCTGCTCGATGACCTGCCGCACCTGCTCCGCGGTTCCCACCGGCACGGTGGACTTGTCGACGATCACCGCGTAGTGCCGCAGGTGCCGGCCGATGGCGCGCGCCGCCTCCAGCACATATTGCAGATCCGCGGAGCCATCCTCGCCGGGCGGCGTACCGACCGCGATGAACACGTATTCGGCGCGCTCCAGCGCGGCTTCGATATCCGCCGTGAAGCGCAACAGGCCATTGCTCACGGCACTGCCGACGATCGTTTCCAGGCCGGGTTCGTAGATCGGCATCTCGCCGCGGCGCAGGCGCGCCAGCTTGGCCTCGTCGACATCGACGCAGGCAACATCGTTCCCCATCTCGGTAAAGCAGGCGCCGGTCACCAGGCCGACATACCCGGTGCCAATCACGGCAATATGCACTTCGCGTTCTCCCGTCAGCCCGTAATGATGGCGGAACTCTCATCGCCGCGTGCAGCGCCAGGGCGCCGCGCGGGGCAGCCCATCGGCCGGCGCCAATGGTACGCCAAGCGCTGGCGCGCTGCCTATGGACATCCTTCGCTCAACCATTACAATTGCACTCCTTTTTGCACCGGGCCAGCCGGAATCCGGTGCCAACGCTGCGCAGCAGCCAGGCATTTACTCATGTCGCTCATCGAACAACATTCATTTGATAAGGAAGAACTGGTCGCCTGTGGTCACGGACGCCTGTTCGGCCCCGGCAACGCCCAGCTGCCCACCGACAACATGCTGATGCTCGACCGCATCACCCATGTGTCCACGACGGGTGGCGCCTACGGCAAGGGCGAACTGCGCGCCGAACTCGACATCCATCCCGACCTCTGGTTTTTCCGCTGCCACTTTCCCGGCGATCCGGTCATGCCCGGCTGCCTGGGGCTCGACGCCATGTGGCAGCTGGTCGGATTTTTCCTGGCGTGGAAAGGCAACCTCGGCCGCGGCCGGGCCCTGGGTGCCGGTGAAATCAAATTCACCGGACAAATCCTGCCCACCGCCAAGGTCGTGACCTATCAGCTCGACCTGAAACGCGTCATCGAGCGCAAGCTGGTCATGGGCATCGCCGACGGCACCGTCGCCGTGGACGGAACAGTGATCTACAACGCGAAAGACCTGCGCGTCGGACTGTTCCAGAACGGCGTCTCCGAATTGGCGTCATAACCTACATTGACCAACATCATAAGCACAGGCGCGGCAGCGCAGCTCTCGCAAGAGGTATCCCTATGAGACGAGTCGTCATCACCGGCATGGGCATCGTGTCCTGCCTGGGCAACAACACCGCAGCCGTACTGGACTCACTCAAGGCGGGCCGGTCGGGCATCCGTTTCCGCGAGGATTACAAGGAACTGGGCTTCCGCAGTCAGGTCGCCGGCACCATCGACATCGACTTCGCGGCCCTGATCGACCGCAAGCAACTGCGCTTCATGGGCGACGCGGCCGCATACGCCTATCTGGCCATGCAGGAAGCCGTGGCCGACGCCGGCCTGACCGAGGCCGACGTCTCCAACGTGCGCACCGGCATCATCGCCGGCTCCGGCGGCGCGTCTTCGGCCAACCTGGTGGAGGCGGCGGACATCCTGCGCGCCAAGGGCATCAAGCGCGTCGGCCCGTATCGCGTCACCCAGACCATGAGCAGCACGGTGTCGGCCTGCCTGGCAACGCCGTTCAAGATCAAGGGCTTCAACTATTCCCTCTCGTCCGCCTGCGCCACCAGCGCGCACTGCATCGGCAACGGCATGGAATTGATACAGATGGGCAAACAGGACATCGTCTTCGCCGGCGGCGGCGAAGAGGAGCACTGGACCCTGAGCAGCCTGTTCGACGCGATGGGAGCACTGTCCTCCAAATACAACGACACGCCGGAGCGCGCATCGCGTCCGTATGACGCCAACCGCGACGGCTTCGTGATCTCCGGCGGCGGCGGCATGGTCGTGCTGGAAGAACTGGAACACGCCAAGGCCCGCGGCGCGAAAATCTACGCGGAAGTGGTCGGCTACGGCGCCACCTCGGACGGCTACGACATGGTGGCTCCGAGCGGCGAAGGCGCGCTGCGCTGCATGCAGCAGGCCATCAACGGCAGCCCGGAGCCCATCGATTACATCAACAGCCACGGCACCTCGACGCCGGCGGGCGACATGCAGGAACTGAAAGCCATCAAGGAAGCGTTCGGCGCCGGCGTGATTCCGCCGATCAGCTCGACCAAATCGCTGGCCGGACATTCGCTGGGCGCCACCGGCGTGCACGAGGCCATCTACTGCCTGCTGATGATGCAAAACAATTTCATCGCGGCCTCGGCCAATATCGAAACCCTCGACCCCGAAGCCGACGGCATGCCGGTGGTGCGCGAGCGCCGCGACAATGTCGTCCTCAACCGCGTGCTGTCCAACAGCTTCGGTTTTGGCGGCACCAACGCCAGCCTGGTACTTCAGCGCTATCAGGGCTGATTATCGGCAAGACCAGAATGCCGGCGGCGCCCTGTCGCCGGCGCTGTCCGACCGGATCATCGAGCGCTAAAAAAACCTCCGCGCCCCGTGCTTTGTCATCGCGCGCCGGATAGACTATAAAACAGGCGCCAACCTGGAGTGCTGGCGCCAATCTTTCATGCCCCCTTATTTGTGATACTCGTAGCGCTGATACATCTGAGGAACCTCTAAAAACGTAGCGAGCGCCGCTGAGGCAAGGCAACAATGGGCGAAAAACCGCAGTTTATACGGTTATAAATTAAGGATTTTGAGCCCATTTTTAACGCCGCATCAGAAAACGCAGTCGTTTTTCAGAGATTCCCTAACGCCTTCAACGGCAAATTGCTCGGGATGCAACCATCATGTACGCAGAACAGATTCGCACCATTCTGGAGAAACACGCGCGCCTTAGCACCGCGGTCAGCGAGCTCAAAGACAGCAGCGATCTCTATCAGGCCGGCCTGACCTCGCTCACCACCGTCAACCTGATGCTGGCGCTGGAAGACCACTTCGATATCGAATTTCCAGACCGCATGCTGGGCAGAAAAACATTTGAAAGCATCGAATCGCTGGCTGAGGCGATAGACGAGCTGGTCAGCGCATAATATCGGCGGCTCGCGCCCCAACGTCTACGGAGAGAGAAAACAAAAATGTCCCACTCCGCTTCGCACAGCCCCGAATCCCTGGCCGTACCGCTCAACCGCGTGCACGATATCGGCCGGGAAATCATCGCCACCGCGGCGCCCGAGGTCGACCGGGACGCCCGCTTTCCGCACGAGGCCATCGCCGCCCTCAAGGAGCAAAAACTGCTGAGTGCTTACGTGCCGGTGGAATACGGCGGCATGGGATTGAGCATCGCCGACCTGTCGCGGATCTGCGAAGCCCTGGGCCAATACTGCGCCTCCACCGCCATGATTTTCGCGATGCACCAGATTCAGGTCGGCTGCATCGTGCATCACGCGCTGTCCTCGGTCTTTTTTCAGAATTACGCGCGCGAGCTGGTGCGCCATCAATACCTGCTGGCATCGGCCACGACAGAACTCGGCATTGGTGGCGACGTTCGCTCCAGCCTGTGCGCGGTGAATGTCGACGGCGATACATTTACCCTGGAAAAACAGGCGCCGGTGATTTCCTACGGCGCCCACGCCGACGGCATTCTGGTGACCTGCCGCCGCTCCGCGGACGCCCCGAAAAACGATCAGGTGCAGGTGCTGGTGCGCAAGGACGATTACCGGCTCAAGGAACTGTCCGGCTGGGATACGCTGGGTTTCCGCGGCACGTGCAGCTCGGGCTTCACGCTGACGTCGCAAGGCCGCGCCGAGCAGATCCTGCCGGTGCCCTACGCCGGCATTCACAGCCAGACGATGCATCCGTTTTCCCACACCGTATGGGCTTCGCTGTGGCTCGGCATCGCCGTCGATGCGGTCAGCCGCGCGCGCGCCACCGTGCGCGCCGAGGCGCGCAAAAATCCCGGCACGCCGCCGCCCTCCGCGCTGCGGCTGGCGGAGGTCGACACGGTGTTGTTCTCCATGCGCGCGGGCGTGCAACAGGCCGTTGCCGATTACCATCGCCTGTTGCAGGACGGCAATTCCGACGCCTTCGGCAATTTCAATTTCGCGATTCGAATCAACAATCTCAAACTGACTTCTTCGCACCTGCTCATCGATATTGTCGGCAAGGCCATGCAGATCTGCGGCATCGCCGGTTACCGCAACGATTCGAAAACCAGTGTGAGCCGTCACCTGCGCGATGCTTACGGCGCCGCGCTCATGGTCAACAACGATCGCATCCTCGGTCAAAGCGCCACCATGCAGATCGTGCAACGGGAGGGATAATCCCCATGTGCGTTTCCAACGATGATTCCGCCTACAAAGCGTTCCTCGACGAGCTGACCGGCGCCGGCCTGCTCATTCCCTCCGGCGTGCGCGGCGTCTACGGCCGCAGCGGCGCCTTCGAAAATATCATCGATCAGTTCGAGCATTACGTGACGCGCATGGGCGCGCACCTGAATCCGGAAGTCGTGCGTTTCCCGCCGATCTTCAGCCGCGCCCATTACGGTTGCGTCGATCACATGCACAATTTCCCCGACCTGATGGGCTCGGTGCACAGCTTCACCGGCGGCGAACGCGAGCACGTCGAGCTGGTGCGGAAATTCGAAGACGGCGAAGACTGGACCCGCGACCTGACGCCGAGCGATGTGATGCTGATTCCCGCCGCCTGTTATCCGCTCTACCCGACCGCCAGCGGCACGCTGCCGAAAGGCGGTCGCATCGTCGACCTGAAAGCCTTCGTATTCCGGCACGAACCCTCGGACGATCCGGCGCGCATGCAAATATTCCGTCAGCGCGAATACGTGCGCCTCGGCACCGCGGACGAAGCCCTGGAACACCGCAACTACTGGCTTCAACGCGGCAAGGAAATGTTGCAGGCCGTCGGCCTCGACGTTACCGCGGTGGTCGCGAACGATCCCTTTTTCGGCCGTGGCGGCCGCGTCATGAAAGCCACCCAGCGCGAACAGGATTTGAAATACGAACTGGTGGTGCCGATCTGCTCCACGGAAAAACCCACCGCGGTCACTTCGTGCAACTATCACCTCGACAGCTTCGGCAACAAGTTCGACATCAAGACGGCGGATGGCGAAACCGCGCACAGCGCCTGCATCGGTTTTGGCCTGGAGCGCATCGCGCTCGCCCTGTTCAAAACCCATGGCTTCGAAACCGCGAGCTGGCCTCGGGAAGTGCGCGAGGTTCTGGCACTGGCATGAGCGCCGGTGCCCTCGCGCCATCACATGATAGGGAGCCCACATGAAACCGATCGTCCCGCTGAACCCGGCCAGTTACCAGCGCCATCCGATTCACGGCGAAAATCGCGTGTGGATGGAAACCAACTGCTACACCGACGTCATCATCGAATTGCTGCACGCGCTGGGACATGAGCCGATCGCGGCGCTGGCCTTTACCCTGGCCATCGATTTCGAAATCGATCAGTGGACTTTTTTTAAATTTCCGGACGCGGACCTGCTCGAACTGTACGGGCTCGATATCCAGGAACTGGCGACATGGCGCCCCCTGGCCCAGCACATCGTCGACCAGGTCGAAGCGGGGCGCCCCGTGCTGGTCGAGCTCGATTCGTATTTTCTTCCGGATACCGCCGGTACCGCCTATAAACTCGCGCACGTGAAATCCACCGTGGCCGTCAATGAAATCGATCTGGAACGCCGCCATCTCGGCTACTTTCACAACCAGGGTTACTACGCGCTCGAAGGCCAGGATTTCAGCGATGTCTTTCAGCTCGACGGCCCCGTGCACGAACGCATGCTGCCGCCCTATATCGAATACGTGAAAACCGCGCCCGGATATGCGCGTCCCGACTCTCGACAATTGGCGCAGCTGTCGCTGACACTGCTGAAAAAGCATCTGCGTCGCCGCCCCGAACACAATCCCTTTCACGCCTTCCGGGAAAAATTCCACAGCGATCTCGATTGGCTGATGCAGGCCGATATCCAGGTATTTCACAATTATTCGTTCGCAACGCTGCGCCAGTACGGCGCCTGTTACGAACTGTCCGCGACCTACCTGCACTGGCTGGCGCAACAAGGCGCCGCGAACACCGCCGTCGCGGGCGATGCTTTTTTGCAAATCGCGCAAAGCGCGAAAGCCCTGCAATTTCAGTTGGCGCGCGCAATGGCGCGTAAAAAACCCCTGGAACTCGCCGCTCTCGACACCATGGCAGAGCACTGGCAGCAAGCGATGTCGGCGTTGCGGCCCTACAGCTGACGCGGTGACCCATGTCCATTTCACTGCCGGGGATCGCGCTCGATTCCCATCGCATCATTGAACTGAATCGGGATTGGCAGCTGGCGGCCACCGCTCCGGGCGCCTGCGCCGATCCGGCGCAGGCCCTGGCGCAGGCGCTCGCCTGGCGCGAGGCCATCGTTCCCGGCACCGTGGCGTCGAGCCTCGGCGCCGACCTGGCGCAGCCGCAGCCTTTCGATGCCAGCGACTGGTGGTACCGCTGCACCTTCGCCGCGCCGCAACCCGGTCCGCTGCGCCTGCGCCTCGACGGCCTCGCGACCCTGGCCGAAGTGTGGCTCAACGGCGCGCTGCTGCTCACCACGGACAACATGTACGTGGCGCACTGCATCGATCTCGGCCCGCACCTGCGCATCGAAAACGAACTGGCGATCTGCTTCCGTTCCCTCGACGCGGCGCTTGCCGCGCGACGGCCACGGCCGCGCTGGAAAACCGCGCTGGTCAACCATCAGCAATTGCGCTGGTTCCGGACCACGCTGCTCGGCCGCATGCCGGGCTGGACGCCGGCGCTGACCGCGGTCGGCCCCTGGAAAAAAATCGCGCTGGAATGCCCCGGCTTTGTCGATGTGCTTGCTTTCGATTTGCAAACCCGCGCGCAGGCCGGCGTCGCCACGCTGGAACTGTCGGCGCGTCTGCACAGCGCGCACGAAATAACGTCGGCGTGCATCGTGCTGGGGGCAAAGCGTTATCCGTTGTCGCCGATTCGCGATGACGCGCAGACCACATTGAATGCGCGTCTCGAATTACCGGAGCAGCCGCTGTGGTGGCCCCACACGCACGGCGCGCCGGCGCTGGTCGATTGCCGCCTCGAAATCACAAGCGGCAGCGATAGCGCGCGCATCGACTGCGGCCGCGTCGGCTTCAAGGACATGCAAATTCTTCGCGCCAGCGATACCGGCGCGGAGCGCGTGCAGTTTCAGGTCAACGGCACGCCGGTATTCTGCCGGGGCGCGTGCTGGACCAACAGCGATCTGAAATCGCTGACCGGAACACCGCAACAATTGCGCGAAACGCTGACCCTGGCGCGCGATGCCGGCGCCAACATGCTGCGCATCGGCGGCACCATGATTTACGAATCCGATGAGTTCTACACGCTGTGCGACGAGCTCGGCATTCTGGTGTGGCAGGATTTCATGTTCGCCAACATGGATTACCCGGTTGCCGATGCGCAATTCGCCGCCAACATCGAGCGCGAAGTGCGCCAGCAGTTGCAACGCCTGCAGCGACACCCGTGCATGGCCGTCTATTGCGGCGGCAGCGAAATCGAACAACAAGCGGCCATGCTCGGCCTGCCGGCCGACGAATGGACACAGCCGTTTTTCACCGACACGCTGCCCGCGCTCTGCGCGCAACTGCACGGCGGCATTCCCTATTTCCGCAACTCGCCCTGCGAGGGCGCGCTGCCCTTCCACGCGGCCAGCGGCATTGCCCATTATTACGGAGTTGGCGCCTACCGGCGTCCGCTTGACGACGCGCGTCGGGCCCGGGTGAAATTCAGCGCCGAATCGCTCGGACTCTCCAACGTGCCGGAACCGGAAACCGTGGCGCTGATGTTGAACGGCGCGCTGCCGGTACCGCACCATCCGGCATGGAAAGCGGGCGTGCCGCGCGACAACGGAGCGGGACTCGATTTCGAGGATGTGCGCGACCATTATCTGGCCCAGCTGTTCGAACTCGATCCGATCAAGCTGCGCAGCACCGATCCCGAACGCTATTACGCGCTGTCGCGCGCAGTCAGCGGCGAAGTGATGAAACGTGTTTACGCTGAATGGCGGCGGCCGCAGAGCGAATGCGGCGGCGCGCTGGTGTGGTTTCTCAAGGACCTGCGCCCCGGCGCCGGCTGGGGCGTCATCGACAGCGAAAACCGGCCCAAGGCGGTTTATCACGCGCTCAAACGCAGCTGGGCACGGCAATCGCTTCACATCACCGACGAAGGCCTCGACGGGCTGTATCTGCACATCGTTAACGAACATGGCGAGCCCCTGGCCGCCAGCGTGGAGCTGGAAGTGTTTCAAGCCGGCCGCATTCTCATCGCCAGCGCGACACAGGCTCTGACCATAGCGCCCCATGCCGCGGCCACGTTGCAGAGCGACGCTCTGCTCGCGCATTTTTCGGACCTCACCTATGCCTATCGCTTCGGGCCGCCGCGACACGATACGGTGATCGCGCGCTTGCGTTGCGCCAGGACCGGCGCCACCTTGAGCGAAGACTTTTACTTTCCACAGGGGTTGAGCCTGCCCTGCCAGGACAACGCGGAACTCTTGACCGAGACGCGCCTCGAAGCGGATGGTAGCGTCATCACCACCTTGGAATCGAACTGCTTACTTCAGACCGTCAATATCACCAGCGGGGGCTACACAGTGGACGATAATTATTTCCACCTCGCACCCCATCAGAGAAAGCGGATTCGTTTTTCTCCGGCGCCCGGGCCGGCCAAGAAATTCAAGGCCTATCTCAGCGCGCTCAATCTGCGCGAATCGATCACCGTGAGAGTCAACGAGTCAGTGTGATATGGATACGCTTCGCAACGGCAATCTCGCCCCCGAACGCCATGCAGGCGCGGCGGGCGCGCTCGGCAGATATCCGGTCACTCTCGATGGCGGCGCCGCGCTGTTTGGCTGGTACCACAGCATCGACGACGCGGCGGCGAAAGATTGCGCGGTGGTGATATGCAGTCCGCTCGGCCATGAATACACCCACAGCCACCGCAGCCTGCGCCATCTGGCCGACCGGCTGGCGCGCGCCGGCCTTCCGGCCTTGCGTTTCGATTTTCGCGGCGTCGGCGACTCGCCCGGCGACGATTTCGACAGCCGGCGACTGCGCGGCTGGCTCGACGATATCCACGCCGCCATCGCCAAGGTCCGTCAGCTCAGCGGTCGTAGCCGCGTCTGCCTGCTCGGCGTCCGCCTCGGCGCGACACTGGCGGCGCTGGCGGCGGGCGAAACCGGCGTCGATCATCTGATCCTGTGGTCGCCCTGTGTCAGCGGCCGGCGTTACCTGCGCGAAATGAAAGCCATCGCGCGCGCGTCGGGCAGCGACAGTTCGAACTCGTCCATGCTGGAAAGCGCGGGCTTCATGCTGTCGGAGGAAACGCAGGCCGAACTGCAACAGGTCGATCTTCTGCAACAGACATTTCAGGTGCGGCGCAAGGTACTCGTGATCGATCGCGACGATCTCGACACCGATATGGCGCTGCCCGAAAAATTCCAGTTCGAAGGCATCGGCGTCGATCACCTGAAACTGCCCGGATACGAGGGCATGTTTGCCGAGCCGCAATTCACCGAAGTGCCGCATATCGCCATCGAGGCGATCACCCAGTGGCTCGGCGCGCAAACACCGGACCCCTTCGCGAACTTCACGCCGCCGCCCGCCTCCACCCCCATCCGGCTTGAACAACCCGACGGCGACGGGCGCAGCACGACAATTACCGAACAGCCCTGCCGCTTCGGCGAACACGAACAACTGTTCGGCATCGTCAGTCATCGCGGCGAAGAACCCGCCGCCGACAAGCCCGTCATCGTCATGCTCAACTCCGGCTCGGTGCATCACGTCGGCCCAAACCGGCTTTACGTGCTATTGAGCAGAGCCCTGAGCGCACGCGGCTTCACCTGCCTGCGCATGGATCTCGAAGGGCTCGGCGACAGCGTTTCGCGCCGAGGAGAGCGGGAGAATCATCCGTATCAAACCACCGCGCTGGCGGATGCCGACAGCGCCATGACTTTTTTACGCGCGCGCTTCCAGTGCCGCCGTTTCATTCTGCTGGGCCTGTGTTCCGGCGCTCACACCGCGTTCCATGCCGGCCTCGAACTGGAGCAGCATCAACTCGACGACCTCATTCTGCTCAATCCGCTGACGTTTCACTGGCAGGAAGGCATGTCGCTCGCCACCACCCAGCACTTCCAGGACGTGGCCTATTACCGGCGCTCGGCGCGCAGCGCCAAAAGCTGGCTCAAGCTGCTGCAAGGCAAGGTGAATCTTCTGTATATCGCCCGGGTTGCGCTATCGCAGCTCGGCATTGCCCTCAAAGCCCGCGGCGCCGCCCTCGCCGAAATCCTGCTGCGCCGGCCATCCACGCCGCTCGCCGCCGACCTCGCCCGCCTGTGGCGGCGCGGGCGTCCGCTGAGCCTGTTCATCGCTGGGCGCGATCCCGGCTACGACATCCTGCTGGCTAACGCAAAACATATGGCGCGCAAAAGCATGCGCGAGCAAAAAATCCATCTGCAATTCATCGAGGACGCGGACCACACTTTCTCGAAGTACGACCGGCGCATGGCCTTGATCGAGAAGCTGGTGCGCCATATCGAGAAGCCGCCGTCCCGGGCCTGGGCCGAACACACTCTCAGAAAAAACGCTTCAGGCGCAGCAACGGCGCCTCCAGGAAACGCCACGATACCAGCGCGAGCGCCGCGGAAAGCGTAAACACGGCGGCGATGTCCGCCAGCACCATCAACAAGGAAGGAGCCGAACTCCAACCGGGCAGCGCGGCGCGCAGGCTCCCCCACACATGTATCATCGGCACATGAAACACATAGATCGCATAGCTGTACTTGCCGGCCTTGCGCAATGGCGCCAAGCGCAGGCAACGCGGCACGACGCGATCCGGATCCTGCGCGAGCGCGAAAAAAATCAGCAAGGCGAACAATAACGCCACCACCGTCTGATTCATGGCGGCGATGCCAGGCTCGACCGCGGCGTAGTTATGAAATAACGCGATCGCCAGCACCATATAACCCAGCACCGCGCAAACGGCGAGCACCGACCAACGCGCCAGCCGGTCGAACAGCGCGCGCTGTCGTAGCGCGAGCGCGAGCAGCCCTCCTGTCGCCAGCGCGTCCCAGCGCGCGGCGGTGAACTGATACGCCGCCTCCTGCGCAAACTCAGCGTCGCGAACGATCAGCCATTCGCGCAAGATCACAGCCGTCGCAATCAATCCCAGGCACGACCAGAACAAAGCGCTGCGCCGCATGAAAACCACCAGCAGCGGCCACAACAGATAAAACTGCTCCTCCACCGCGAGCGACCAGAAATGGGCCAGCGTGTCGCCGCCACCGATGACGGGCGCCGCCCAGTTGATCAGAAAAGTCCAATACCACACCTGTCGCGCGCGATCCTGGTCGAGCCACGCCGGCGCCGCGCCCAGCAACGGCAACACCACGAATGCCAGCAGCAGAACACTGTAATACAGCGGCAAAATCCGCAGCGCTCGACGCATATAGAATTTGAACAACTGCCGTGAGCGACCTTTTTCGTCGAGCAGAATGCCGGTGATGAGAAAACCGGAAAGCACGAAGAATAATTGCACGCCCACCCAACCCATATTGGCGCTGATGCTGAACAACTCGGCCAGAAAACCGGGCCGGTGGTGATACCAGGTGAGACCGGCGTTGTGCCAGACCACGAAAAGAATGGCGAGGCCGCGCAAGCCGTCGAGCTCTGGCATGCGGCCCGCAACCGCGAGGCGCGCGCGTTCGAATGGATCCGAAGAAGTCCCGGCGGATAGCGTTTCCAGCCGGGCGAGATCATGGTTCATCGCAGCACTCTCGTTATTGTGTGATCGCGGCGCCGCCGGCGGCGACAAATCCGCGCTATGCAAATCCCTTTATCGCAACAACACAATGATCTCAACACCACGATCCCCCCGCATGCGATACGGCGAGGGGCCACCCTTGCGGCGGGCGCAAAACACAATGTGCGAGAATTCAGACCAAACCGGCCAGCGGCATGACCTGCACGAAATCGCCCTGCGCAACGGTTTGCCCGGGAGGAATCACCACCAGCGCGTTCGCCCAGGCGACGGAAGCCAGCACGCCGGAACTTTGATTGGGGTAAATCTCGACTTTTTGTCCCTGCGTCGTCGCGACAATGCGCGCGCGCAGGTATTCCTGGCGCCGGCCCGGGCGCGGCCATGCGAAGGCCGCCGGCAGCTGCCAGTATTCCGGCTCAATATGACGGCAACCCTGCAGCTTCAATAAAAATGGCCGGGCCAGCAGCACGAACGTAACGAAGGCCGAAGCCGGATTGCCGGGCAGGCCAAAAAAAGGCGTGCCGCCCAAACCGGTGCCGGAAGCTTCGCGAATGCGGCCATACGCCAGCGGTTTTCCGGGTTTGATGGCCAGTTGCCACAACTGCAGCTGGCCGCCGCGTTGCAACTGGGTGCGCACGTGATCCTCCTCGCCCGCGGACACGCCGCCGGTGCAGATCACGCAATCGCTGCCGTTCGCGGCATCGCGCAAAGCCCGCGCGGTCGCGGCGGCGGTATCCGGCACGATGCCCAGATCCATGACCTCGCATCCCAACGCCGCGAGCAAACCGCGCAACAGCGGCCGGTTGGAGTTATAGATTTGTCCCGGCGCGATGTCCTGGCCCGGTTCGACCAGTTCATCGCCCGTGGATAACAGCGCCACCTTCAGCGGACGATAAACCGGCACCCGCGCAACGCCGCCCGCGGCCATCAGCGCCAGATCCATCGCCGACAGACACGTTCCCGCTTCCGCCACGCACTGGTCGCGGCCGATATCCTGCCCCCGCGAACGCACATTGGCGCCGGGCTCCGGCGTGATCAGTATGCGAATGCCACCCTCGTCGTCGCGGCAATCCTCCTGCATCACCACCGTGTCCGCGCCGGGCGGCAACTCGGCGCCGGTGAAAATGCGCGCCGCGGTCTCCGGTTGCAGCGGCAGGCCAACCTGTCCGGCGGCGATGCGTTGGGTCACGGGAAAAATATGACCCGCCGCCAGATCGACCGCGCGGATGGCGTAGCCATCCATCGCGCTATTGGCGGCGGGCGGCACGTCGACACGCGAAAACTGATCGTGCGCCAGCACCCGGCCGCGCGCATCGTGCAATTCGAGGGTTTCCTGCGCGAGCGGGGCCTGTCCCTCGCGCTGCTGTTGTGCATCCGCCAGGATCCGCGCCAACGCTTCGCCTACCGGAATCAACGCCATGATCACCGCTCCGTGCGTACGCGCAGCACGCCGACGAAGTTGCAGGGACGGCAGCTGCTGTCGAGCTGACTGCGAATGATTTTTTCCCAACCGGTGCGACAGGCGCCGGTCGAGCCGGGCAGGCAGAAAATCACGGTGTTGTTGGCCAGTCCCGCCAGCGCGCGCGACTGGATGGTCGAGGTGCCGATTTCCTCGAAGGAAATCTGGCGGAATAATTCGCCGAAACCGTCGATGGTTTTATCGAACAACACCGACACCGCCTCGGGCGTCGAATCGCGGCCGCTGAACCCGGTGCCGCCGGTCGTCACAATGGCGTTGATTCCCGCATCGGCGATCCAGGCCGACACCACGGCGCGAATCTGGTAAATGTCATCGACCACAATCCGCCTGGCCGCCAACCGGTGCCCGGCGCCGATCAGCGCCTCGGCCAGATACTGGCCGGACGTGTCGGTCGCCTCGGTGCGCGTATCGGAAACCGTCAACACCGCGATGGCCAGCGCCTGGGGTGCGCCGTCCTGGGCCCTGCTCATAAAGACTCTCCCGCGTGAAGCTGCTTCATTAATTCTGACATAGCCTTGCGCCACGGCAGCTGCTGGATACCGAACGTATCGCGAATCCGATTACAGCTCAGCACCGGAAACAGGGACTGATCCGGCTGCGCCGGCAAAGCCTCCAGCTGCACATGCCCCGCGCCCATTTCCCAATATTGTCCGGCCGCTGCCAACACGGCCTCGGCGAATTCATAACAACTCGCGGGGTCGGCGCTGTTGTAGTGGTATACGCCCCAACATGCAGCGGCGCAATCCAGTTGATCGCGCATGCCCGACAGAACCCGCGCCAGGTCAACCGCCGGCGTCGGGCAAAAACGCGGCTCGCCGGTCACCGCGACCGTGCCGCCACGACGCAGATCGCGCACCAGCCGGGTCAGCGGATTGTCGCCACCGGACGCGACCAGCGGCCCGCTGCGCAAAACCACGTGCCGCCGCCAATGTTCGATCAGATACGCCTCGCGCCATAACATGCGGGTGCCGACCGCCGTCGCCGGCGCCGGTATTTCGGTTTCGCGGTAGCGATGCTTGGGCGCGCCGGGAAAAACGCGGCAATCGGACAACAACACCAGCGGCCATTCGCGCTCGCGGCAGGCCTCGACCAGGCGCTGAAAAGCCGCGTCGGGAAAACGCGCGGCGCGATCCCGCGCGATCAGATCCTGGCTGGCCAGATCGAACACCAATTGCGGCGCGCCATCGCCTGCCTCCAGATACGCGGGCGGATCGGCCATGAGCTGAGCGGGCGTCAGACAACGGAAATCCACGCCGCGGGCCAGGAATTGCTGCTCCACGGCCAACTGCGTGGCGGGTTCACTACAGAGGATGAGTGACTTCACGGACTGGACTCAGCCGCGGGTCAATGATGCGGGGGAAGATAACGTGCCGGGCCTCGGTCCTGATGGATGAACAACGACAGCCCGGCGCGAATCCGCATGATGAAAACCTCTCGCAAACAGTAAAAAGTGTGTATTGCCCACAGTTTACATGCTTGCCAATGGGGAAAACATCGGGCGGCGCGAGTTACGCGCGCGGAATTCGCCGGAAACCGCAAAAAAACGAAACGAAAATTGCACAGCCGGCGGATGCCGCCACGCGCATCGTTCAGGCGGCCTGAGCGGTTCCGCTGGCGATATCGCACAGGCGCCCCGAATCCAGGATCGTCACTTCGCGATGGGTCAGCGCCAGCAACGCCGACTTCTGAAACCGGCTGAACACGCGGCTCACCGTTTCCACAGTCAGGCCGAGATAATTGCCGATATCGGTGCGCGACATGAGCAGGCGCAAGGCGGTCGCCGACAGCTTGCGCCGCGCGTTGCGCGTGGAAATGCTGAGCAGCAACGCCGCCACGCGCTGCTCCGCCGAACGCTTGCTGAGCCGGGTGATGAGCGGTTGATCCTGGGTGATCTCCCGGCTCATCAGGCGGAAAAAATGGCGTTGCTGGCTGGGAATACGCGTGCTGAGATCGCCCAGGCGCTCGAAGGGAATTTCGCAAATGGCCGAGGTTTCCAGCGCCACCGCCGCGCTGGCGTACGGGTTGCGACTCACGCCGTCCATGCCGAACACCTCGCCCGGCAGATAAAAGCCCGTGACCTGCTCGGTGCCGTCGTCGGTCATGCTGTACGCCTTGAGCGCTCCCGAGCGCACGGCGTAAACCGAAGTGAAGGGGTCACCCTCGCGGTAAACGTGCTCGCCTTTTTGCAGGGGCCGGCCGCGCTTCGTGACCGGGCCAGCAGGGCGACATGGGCATTGGCCACATTGCGGTGCCCACGCCTGATATTGCGACGAGCCATGCGTTTTATACCGGCGTGATGGGTTTCGGCCAGACCGACTACATGCATTTCCATTTCAGCGCGGACGGCTCGGGCCCGGGACAGGGCCTGCATTTTCTGCACGTCAATAATCCGCGCCACCACAGCCTGGCTCTATTCGAGGATTCGCAACCGCATCCGGGCGACCTGGTGCATCTGATGCTGGAAGTCGACGACCTCGACACGCTCGGCATGATGATCGATCGCTGCCGCGCGGACGGCGTGCGCATCATCGCCGATCTCGGCCGCCACACCAATGATCGGATGGTGTCGGTATACGTCGAATCGCCCGCCGGCTTCGCCGTCGAATACGGCTTTGGCGGCATGCAGCTCAACTGGGCCAAATATTTGCCGACGGAATCCGCGCGCACCTGCCGCCGGACGCTCATACAAACCAGGGCTTGGAAATGAAACTCCTTTTAAAGAATCCGACAAAAAATAAAAATTACTTTTCATTTTTCAATTCGAAATAAAATCAAAAAAGTGACTTTAAAACCCATATGTTTTAAAAATAGAGCGCAGCGCATCGTAGCAATCCAACAAAAAAACGACAGAAATTTTATGTCTTTACTTTCTTATTTTTACGAAAAATTTTGTGTAAAAACCATTACCGACAATGTCTTTTAAACTTAATTTTTTGCAAACCAATCATCGCCAAACACGTATTGGAAATGACAAATAAAATGGCTTAACCGGGGTAAAGCTCATCTCGCCCGGTGGAATTAATCTAACGGGGAACAGGGCTTACCTGCCCTTTTGCGCTGCTTCGCAGCCATTGCCAGACCATTCACTGAATACATCACCTGAACCCCCTCATCACGCTGCTGACTTCAAGGGAGATCAGCCATGTGGAAATTCTCCAGGATTTCTGTTGGTCTTTTTAGCGCAACATTTTCTCTCCTCGCGGCATCCGCCCCCACCACCGTCGTCTATCAGAAATTCGATTCGCCGTCGCTTCCGGCCGGCTGGGGATTCGGCTCGCAGAACGGCGGTTCCGTTGGCATTTCAACGGATACCGGCAAGAACTTCAGCGGTAGCTCCGGCAGTATCAAAGGCAGTTATCCCATTGCCAACGGCGATGGGTATGTATGGGGCTCCTACAGCCTGGCGCCGCTGAATACCCGGGATATCTACGTTGAATTCTGGGCGAAGATGCCCAATGCAAAACAGGGCCTTAAATTTCTTAAAGTGTTTGGCGCCTACAACGGCACGAACAACTATGCCAACACATCATTCAGCCTGGATGCCACCGGCATCGAAACCGGCGGCATGGTCTATGTCGCTTTTGGCGACGGTACCGCAACGGCAAACGACACCCAGAACGGCGTGTGGCTCGCGGGCACCAACGACTCGGAACGCGCTTATCACGGCGTTGGTCGCTCCGCCAACGTGGCGACAATATTGACGCCACAGAACTCGGTCTGGCCCGCATCGGCCTGGGGCAAGGGCTGGCATCGCTTCCGCTTCCATGTGAAATTCAACAGCGGCACCACCGCGGCCAATGAGGTACCGGACGGCGAAGTCTACGCGGAAATCGACGGCCTGGTTTACGTCAACGCCAAGGGCATATTCAACCGCCACTACACCAACCTGCCGATCGACCGCGTCGAATTGTTCGGATGGGCGCAAAGCGGAACCACACCTTTTGAAGTCTGGTACGACAATGTGCGCATCAGCACGGGCGGATTTGTTGAACCGTGATCCAGGCGGATGCATGAGCGATGACCCTCTTTTGTTGAGCCGTCACCGATGCATGCAAAAGCCCGACGCCGGCGCCACGCATCATGCGGCGTCGGCGTATTATTTTTGTGAGGAACCAAGCCGTAACCTGCCAATTCGCTAAACAATGCAAGGCCCATCGTCGCAGCAGTGAGCACCACGACGAAAACATCAGATTCCGGGCAATAAAAAAAGCCCGCATGCAGCGGGCTTCGAATAGCTGGACTCGGACCTTCACATCAGAACGGTTTTGTATACCAAAGGTATTTGGCTAATGCCTAATTTTCTTTATTACTCATACAAATAACGAGAATAAAAATTACAAAGCCTTCAAAAACTGTAAAGTAATTACTGATTTCAGCCGCAGAAGTTAACAGTTTACAAGCGGCCTCCTGGGGCTACGCGATGGACCATCACTGATGCGCGAGGCATCGAGCAAAGTGCGCAACCTCTCTCGGGACATCAGGAGCTTCCCGGAGATTTCCCACCGGATTCGGCCTCGTAAGCTTTTCCAGGATATCCCGGCGCTCAGGAAATATCGGCCCAGGCGGAACAGCCTCCCGTGGAGTCAAATCTTAAAAGGTTTAGGAATTCTGGAAGAGAATGGCAACGTAAAGCGCACAGGAAACATCAGCATCTGCATCAGCTGCACCCAAATGTGGACAGATCTAAGACAGATACCGTCCCTGGACCCATCTCGTGCGGCTTGGCCTGGCACTTTCGCGCACAAAAAAGGCCATATATGGCCCGCTCTGCCAACTTCTGCGACTAAAAAGATCATATGTGGCCATTATTGATTTTTCTGTAATTTTACGCGAGACTTTTTAAAAATGGTCATATGTGACCAAAATAAGGCACTCTTCTGCTATAATTGCTCACATATGGCTATTATCTGAAGCTTTTTGGAGGATAACCCATGTCTTTCATGCATCTGCTTTATTCGCCAGCAGAGATCGCCAGGGAGGTGGGAGAGAACGCGAAGTCACTCCGCCTCTCTAAGAACCTCTCAAGAAAGACCCTTGCCGAAAAATCGGGGGTTTCCGAATCCACCATTAAGCGATTCGAGATGACAGGGGTGGTGACCCTGGAAACTCTCATTCTGATGGCGACGGCCTTGGATGAGCTCACTTCCGTGACCAGGCTCTTCAAGCCCGAGCATCCAAACTCCTATGACGAACTGAAGAATGCCAAGCGCAAGCGGGGAATGAGGTGATGCCCAAAGATTTCAAGCACACCGAGGCCCTCACTGTACTGAAGGAAGGCGTCAAGGTTGGAGAACTCACAAGGGTCGAGGGCAAGGGAATCTACTTCACATATGATCCGACCTGGATCGCAGGAGGATTCAATCTCTCACCCTTCACAATGAAGTGGGACGCAAAGCCTCAGGTGCCCCTGAATCGCGGCCTTTTTGACGGGCTGCATGGGCCGTTTGCCGACTCCCTCCCGGATGGCTGGGGTATGTTGCTGATGGATAGGTTTTTCAACAGCACCTTCGGCGACGGTACGCATTACACGCTGACAGCACTTGATCGCCTGGCTTACATAGGTGATCGAGGCATGGGCGCTTTCGAGTACCAGCCAAAATCAGAAAAAGAGGAACTGACCGGCCCCGTGAGCGTCAGCCAGCTGTACCGAGATTCAGTTCAAGTCCAAGAAGGTGAAACACCAGCCGTGTTGACGAAGCTTCGCCTCGCCGGCGGCTCACCTGGCGGCGCCAGGCCGAAAGCCATCGTCGCAATGAACGAAGGAGGAACCAAAACCACATCGGCATTCGGCCCTTTGCCCGAAGGGTATGCTCACTGGATCGTCAAATTCAGGGCGCTCGATGAACCCATCGAGACAGGGGCTATTGAATTTGCTTATGCCGAAATCGCAAGGGCTGCTGGCGTTACGATGCCTGAGTCGCACCTGCTCATGCCAGACATACCCAATGAGAGATTTTTTGCGACGAAACGGTTCGACAGGGAAGGTGATCGGAAGATTCACATGATGACGGTCTCTGCGCTCATGTATGCGGATTACAGAACCCCCTCAACAATTGATTACCCAAACCTTCTCAAGCTCACGAATGTGATAACAAAAAGCTCAGTAGAGGTGGAGAAAATGGCCAGGCTGATGATCTTTAACGCTCTGGCGCACAACTACGATGACCACCTGAAAAACTTTGCTTTCCTCTGTCATGAGTCAAAAGCACCTGGGGAAAAGGAAAACTGGACACTTGCTCCAGCCTACGATTTGACGTTCTCAACCGCCATGGGAGAGCACACGACCGACTTCGGCGGACGCACTCCAGCCAAACCAGCCAGGAAGCGGATCCTGGAGATCTGCAGTGAGTACAAGTACCTCAAAGCGAACGACTATATCGAGCAGACTCTTGCGGCGCTCAACGATTGGAAAAATGTCTTCGACCGTATTGGGATCGCCCACAAGGCGGGGGAAGGTATCTTCAACGTCTTGAAAAAGGTGCATAAGGATTTCGAGACTTGAGAGGGCTGGGCATTGCCGGCGGCAAGGTAGCCTTCACTGATTTCTCGAAGGGCTCAGAAGCGCGAAGCTGTCATCTTTCGATGGGAATCGACAATAAGCACAAGGGAAAACGATTATGAAATTCATTCATGCCGCAGATATTCACCTCGACAGTCCACTGCACGGGCTGAGTGCATACCCCGATGCGCCAGCGGCCCAGCTGCGGAATGCCTCGCGGGAGGCGCTTATTCAGCTCGTCGACCGGGCTATCGACGAAGAAGTGGCATTCCTCATCATAGCCGGCGATCTCTACGACGGGGACTGGAAGGACCACAACACCGGCATCTTCTTCAGCCAACAGATGGCGCGCCTACGAAAGGCAGGTATCCGCGTGTTTCTCATCTATGGCAACCACGACGCCGAAAGTGAGATGACAAAAAAACTGACACTGCCGGACAACGTCATTTCGTTCAGCGCGAAGAAACCTGAAACTTACAAGCTGGACGATTTGAAAGTGGCCTTGCATGGTCAGAGCTTCAAGGACAAGGCTACTGTCGACAACCTGGCGCTCGGCTACCGAGACCCGATCGCTGGTTACTACAACATCGGTGTGCTCCACACCGCGCTGGAAGGCTACAGCGCACATCCCAACTACGCGCCTTGCACTCGCGCCGAGCTGCACGCTAAGGGCTACGATTACTGGGCCCTCGGCCACGTCCACGAATTCCAACAGTGGTCGGAACAGTCCACTATCGTCTTCCCAGGAAACCTTCAAGGGCGGCATATCCGTGAAACAGGGCGCCGTGGCGCGGTAGTGGTTACCGTCGAGAACGAACACACCACAGTGGAGCGACTCTTCCTGGATGTCCTCCGATGGGAGGCGGTTCAGGTGGATGCATCCGACTGCGCCTCGATGGAAGACGTTGCACGTAAGATCGGCTTCAGTCTGGAGAACCTGCTTTCTTCGGACGGACATGTGCCGCGAGCCGTGCGTGTCACTCTGAGCGGAAGAAGCCCCGCGCACGGGCTGCTGTTTGGCAAGGCCAAGGAGCTGCGCGCCGAGGTGCTGAATCAGATAGCCATGATCGGCAACGAAAAACTTTGGCTGGAAAAGGTAAAGGTCGCAACGGCTCTCGTATCCGAGTCGAGTGACTACGGCGTGCGAATGGATGCCATCTCCGACCTGCAGGAGATTCTCATGGAGGCCGCTACTGACGAAACGTTTCTCACTCTGCTCAAAAGCGACCTGCAGCCGTTTATCGGCAAGGTTTCCTCTGAAGTGAAACAGGACATCCCACTGCTGACACTGGCTAGATCAGGGAATCTTTCCGAGCTTTCAAAGCACGTTTCCCCCGCGCTGCTGGCACGTCTGGCGGAAGGAGAGTAAGCCATGCGTATTAAGCAACTCGACCTCATAAAGTACGGCAAATTTGACGGTGTAACTCTCATCCTTCCCAAGGCAGCGCACGACTTTCATGTCATCGTCGGCCCCAATGAAGCGGGCAAATCCACAGTTCGCAATGCTGTACTGGAGCTGCTTTTTGGGATGCCCACTAAAACCCCGCTCGCATTCCTTCATGAATTGACCGAGTTGCGCCTGGGTGGCGTGCTTGAGGGTAAAGGCGAAGAGACCGTCTTTCACCGCGCACGGGGTCGTACGCAGCTTCGTACCCCAAGTGACGAGAAGCTGCCCGATGAACACCTAACGCCGTGGCTTGGTGGCGCCACCAAAGAGTTCTTTGAACAGATGTTCGGGCTTGACCATGGGCGTTTGGTCGACGGTGGAAAAAGTATCTTGGATGCCTCGAAAGATCTTGGGCGGGTACTGTTCCAGTCGGCGGCTGGTATTGGCAGCCTGGGGCCAGTTCGCGAAGCATTGGAGGCCCGCGCTGGTGAGCTTTGGACGAAGCGAGGAAGTAGCAGCGAATATGCGCAGGCCGATGCTCGCTTCAACGAGGCCTGTGCGGAATTCAAGACAGCGCATGTCCGAACCAAGGTCTGGGCTGAAGCAAAGAGCGCGCTTGAGGAGGTGACCGAAGAAATTGCCACAGCTCGCAAGGAGCACCTGCGTCTCGAAACATTGCGCTCGATGCTTGAACGAGTTCGCCGACTGGCGCCCTTCCTCCGGGAGCTTACGGCCAAGGAAGTGGAGCTTGCTGAACTCGGTGAGGTTATTGAGCTGCCGCCCACAGCATACACCGACCTAACCAAGGGACAGGCAGACCTGGCCGTAGCGAAACGGGTGCTTGATGAGCGCCGCAAGGATCTCGAAGCCCGCCAGCGCGAGCGGGCCGAGATCAAAAGCGATGACGAGGTGCTCGCCCTATCCAAGGACATCGAGGCGCTTGATGAAGCCCGAATCGTTTGCGTCAACCATCCACGCGATTTGCCGCTGAGGCAGGCAGAGTCCAAGCGCTTGCTTGATGAGGCGTTCGCTGCCGCTTCCCAGCTCGGATGGCCGACAGACGAAGAGGGCCTGCGCAGCTCCCTCCCCAGCGATTTAGCGCTGAAGACGGTGACCAACCTCCTTCGCGAATATGGTGTATTGCACCAGGCCGCAATCAGTTCACAGGAGGCCGTGGAAGAGAGAAAGCGAGACCTGCAAACATTACGCGAGCAGCTTGAAGGGCTCGCGGCATCGGAGGTTCCTGCGGAGCTGCGACGGACTCTATCGGATGCTCAGGCGTTGAAGAACAGCCATTTGAAGCAGATGGCTCTCAAGACCGACCTGGAGGCGGCGCAAAGCCAGCTCGATGACACGCTTGCGGCACTCGGACACTGGAAGATCGCCTTGGTCGCATTGCGCGCCATGGACCTACCGTCCACAGGTCGGGTAACCGCCCTTCAACGACAAGCGCAGGAACACATCAGCGCCGTCGAACATGCGCGCGAAAAGCTCAAAGAGGCTAACGTCTCCATGGAGCAATTACGACTCGAAGAGAAACTGTTCACCGAAAGCCACAAGGTGGTGACGCCGGCGGAAGTGCACAACGCACGTGTGGGGCGAGACGGGGCCTGGAATGATATCAAGACTGGAGTCTCTACTCTTGAAGCGGGCGCCCCGGTGCTTGATGTGGCCATCCGCCTTGCCGACGAGCTCATCGATTCGCAGCTGGGTACCGCGACTGACGCGGCTAAATTGCAAAGTATTCGTCAGCAAGTCGAGCGCGCGCATGCCGAAGTTTCCCGTCACGAAGAGGCTGTAAGTGACCGGGAGGCCGTACT
>Ga0153956_1000193_pt1 | contig 79455 bp, 76 predicted proteins | sample TSFL040MetaG_FD_104704 | JGI IMG/M metagenome (GOLD analysis project Ga0153956, IMG submission 104704) | Attine ant fungus gardens microbial communities from Florida, USA - TSFL040 MetaG | ecosystem: Host-associated > Fungi > Mycelium > Unclassified | place: USA: Florida, Wekiwa Springs... | reverse complement strand
TCGTAGGCCGCGTCCAGGGTCGATCGGCTGGCATCCGCAGGGTGAACCCTTCGGGTTCCAGCCGATCGGGCATGGGCGGTGCCTACGGCGGCGAGGGTCCGCGGGGATCGGTGGATCCAGGCTCAGGCGAGCCGGCGGGCCGGGACGCCGGCCCAGGTCTCGCCGGCCGGCACCGCGCGCGTGACGACGGCGCCCATGCCGACGACGGCGCCGTCGCCGATCGTCAGCCGCTCGCGGATCAGCGCGCCGGCGCCGAGGTAGGCGCCGCGGCCGATCGTGACGCCGCCGGCGACGCGGACGCCGGCGCCGAAGGTGACGCCGTCCTCGACGACGTCGTCGTGCGTGAGCACGACCGCGGGCATGATCGCGACGTGGGCGCCGAGCGTGACGTCGGCGGTCAGGACGGTCGTCGCGTGCAGCACGCAGCCGGGACCGAGCGCCGCGGAGGCCGGGACGACCGCGGTCGGGTGCACGAGCGTGGCGTAGCGCTCGGCCGCCAGTCCCAGCCGCTCGACCACGCGCAGGCGCCGCGGCGGATCGGCCGGCGAGGCGACGCAGGCGACGACGAGCGCGTCCGGATGCTCGTGGACCGCGTCGAGCGGCCCGAGCACCGGCGCGCCGAGCACGCGCGTGCCGTGCAGCGCCGCGTCGTCGTCGAGCAGCCCGAGCAGCTCGAAGCGCGGCGCCACGGCGTTGATCGCGCGCACCAACTCCAGCGTCTCGCGCGCGAAGCCGCCGGCGCCGGCCAGCAGCAGCCGGCGCGGGCCGCTCGCCCCGGCCGCGCGCCGGCGCAGCGGCCGCGCGGCTGCGGCGCGGCGCCGGCGTGAGCCGCGCCGAACGAGCCCGTGCCCGAGGCCGTGCCGGCGGCTCACGGCGACGCGACCCGTGTGCCGTCGCGCGGCGAGGCCTCGTCGGCCGCGACTCGCGTGCCGTCGCGCGGCGACGTCTCGTCCGCGGCGACCCGCGCGCCGTCGCGCGGTGACGACTCGTCCGCCGCGACCGCCAGATCGCCCGTGAGCGGCGCGAACGGGATCGGCTCGCGGCCGAGCAGCGTCGCCAGCGCGCGCCGGCTCGCCGCCCGCTTGCGCGCCCCCAGCTCGCCGCTCCCGGCGTAGACCGCGCGCACGCCGTGGCGCAGCGCGACGGCGCCGCTGTAGGCGGCGCGATGCGCGGGCGAGAGGTGCTTGCGCGCGTACATGACGCGCGTCGCGGCGCCCAGGCTCTCGATCCGCGGATCGGTGCCGACCTCGCCGCCGTGGTGCAGGATCGTCAGCTGCGGCAGGTGCCTGACCCGCCAGCCGGCGTCCTTGATCCGCCGGCAGAGGTCGGTCTCCTCGCTGTACATGAAGAAGCGCTCGTCGAAGACGCCGGCGCTCGCGAGCGCCTCGCGCCGCGCCAGCATGAACGAGCCGCTGGTCCAGTCGCAGTCGGTCTCGCGCTCGTAGGCGGCCGCCGCGAGCTCGCGCTCGCCGAGCCACGCCGGCCGCTTCGCGAGGCGCTCGGCGCCGACCGCGTCGCCGAGCGCGCGCAGCGCGTTCGGGAAGCGACGGATCGTCGGGTGCACGCGGCCGTCGGCGGCCAGCTGGCGCGCGCCGGCGAGCCCGACCGCGGGCAGCTCGTCGAGCCGCCGCACGAGCGTCGCGAACGTCCCCTCGAGGATCTCCGTGTCAGGGTTCAGGAACAGCACGTAGCGAGCGTCGCAGGTCAGCAGCGCGCGGTTGTTGGCGTGCCCGAAGCCGCGGTTGCGCGAGCCGACGACGCGGGCCGCGGGGAAGTCGGCGGCGACGACGTCGCGCAGGTCGTCGCGCGCGTCGTTGTCGACGACGACGACGTCGACGTCGATCCCCGGCCCGACGTGCTCGAGCACGGTCCGCAGGCAGGGGCGGATCCAGCGGGCGTCCATGGCGACGACGATGATCGCGAGGTCGTGCATCGCTCCAGCAACGCGCCGGCGCGCGGCGGACTTGCAAGATCGGCGCGTCGCGGCGCGTTGTCTGAGCGAACGCCCGACCAACGCCGACGAGAGGCAAGGACCCATGACGACGATCACCTTCGAGGAGCTGCCGTGAGCGACATCGGCCGAGTGCTGGTCACCGGCGGCGGTGGCGCGATCGGCTCCAACGTCGTCGACGAGCTCGTGCTCGCCGGCGCCGAGGAGGTCGTCGTGCTCGACAACTTCGTCCGCGGCCGCCGCGAGAACCTCGACTGGGCGCGCGCCAACGGCGCCGTCACGCTGGTCGAGGGCGACATCCGAGACCGCGAGCTGGTCCACCGCCTGACCGAGGGCAAGGAGCTCGTCTTCCACCACGCCGCGATCCGCATCACGCAGTGCGCGGAGGAGCCGCGGCTGGCGCTCGAGGTGCTGGTCGACGGCACCTACAACGTCTTCGAGGCGGCCGCCGAGCACGGCGTGCGCCGCGTCGTCGCGTCCTCGTCGGCCTCCGTCTACGGCCTCGCCGAGCGCTTCCCGACGGCCGAGGACCATCACCCGTACGCGAACGACACGCTCTACGGCGCGGCCAAGGCCTTCAACGAGGGCCTGCTGCGCAGCATGCACGCGATGTTCGGGCTCGACTACGTCGCGCTGCGCTACTTCAACGTCTACGGCCCGCGGATGGACGTGCACGGCCTCTACACCGAGGTGCTGGTGCGCTGGATGGAGCGGATCTCCGCCGGCAAGCCGCCGCTGATCTTCGGCGACGGCGCGCAGACGATGGACTTCATCTACATGGGCGACATCGCGCGCGCGAACATGCTCGCCGCGCGCACGCCGCTGACCGACGTCGTCTTCAACGTCGCGACCGGCGTCGAGACGAGCCTGCTCGAGCTGGCGCAGCTGCTGCTGCGCGTGATGGGCTCCGACCTGCCGGTCGAGCACGGCCCGGAGCGCGCCGTCAACGGCGTCACGCGGCGGATGGCCGACACCAGCGCGGCGCGCGAGCAGCTCGGCTTCGAGGCGCGGGTCGACCTCGAGGAGGGGCTGACGCGGCTCGTCGAGTGGTGGCGCGGCGAGCGCGCCGGCGCGCCGACGCAGCCGATCTCCGCGCTCGCCGCGAGGCCGGCGTGATGCAGATCCCGTTCACACGGCCGTACCTGAGCGGCGACGAGGGCGCGGCGGTCGCCGCCACGATCGCGACGGGTTGGGTCTCGCAGGGCCCGCGCGTGCGCGAGTTCGAGCAGGCCTTCGCGGCGCGCGTCGGCGCCGCCGACGCCGTCGCGACGACGAACTGCACGACGGCGCTGCAGCTGGCGCTCTACGTGCTCGGCGTCGGCCCGGGCGACGAGGTCGTCGTCCCGTCGCTGTCGTTCATCGCGACCGCCAACGCCGTCTGGCAGAACGGCGCCACGCCGGTCTTCGCCGACGTCGACCCGCGCACGTACAACCTCGACCCGGACGCCGTCGAGCGCGTGCTGAGCGAGCGCACGAAGGCGATCATGCCGGTCCACCAGCTCGGCCTGCCGGCCGACATGGACCCGCTGCTGGCGCTCGCCGAGCGCCACGGCCTGCTCGTCGTCGAGGACGCCGCCTGCGCGATCGGCGCCAGCTACAAGTCGCGTCCGATCGGCTCGCTCGGGCCGCTGGCCTGCTTCTCGCTGCATCCGCGCAAGGTGATCACGACCGGCGAGGGCGGCATGATCGCCGTCGACGATCCGCAGCTCGCCGCGCGGCTGCGGCGCCTGCGCCAGCACGCGATGGACGTCTCCGACCTCGCGCGCCACGGCGCCAGCGACGTGATCATCGAGCGCTACCCGGAGCGCGGCTGGAACGCGCGCATGACCGACATGCAGGCGACGCTCGGCCTCTGCCAGCTGGCGGCGCTCGACGAGATCCTCGCGCTGCGCGCGCAGGTCGCCGCGCGCTACACGGCGGCGCTCGCCGCGATCCCCTGCGTCGAGCCGCCGTTCGAGCCGGACTACGCGCAACGCAGCTGGCAGTCCTACGCGATCCGGCTGCTGCCGGGCGCGCCGGACCGCACCGAGCTGATGCGTGCGCTGCTCGCCGACGGCATCCCGACGCGCCGCGGCGTGATGGCGATCCACGAGGAGGCCGCCTACGCCGGCGTCGCCGGCGCGCTGCCGAGCACCGAGGACGTCAGCCGCCACACGCTGATGCTGCCGCTGTTCGCGGGCATGAGCGAGCGCGAGCTCGAGCACGTGATCGACCGGCTCGCGACGCACGTCACGGCGGCCGTCGCGGCGTGAGCGCGCCGAGCCCGATCCAGCGGCTGCGCCAGGCGCGCCGGCTGCTGGCGAGCGAGGGCGCGTCCGGCGTCGCCGAGCGCGCGCTCAAGCAGGCGCTCAAGCGCGTCGCGCCGGCCGGCGCCGAGCGGCCGCCGATCGAGCGCGACGAGCTGCTGCGCGCCGCGCGGATCGCGAACGCCGGCTGGCGGCTGCCGCCGCCGCTGGCGGCGGCGCCCGGCGAGCCGCTGACGATCGCCTGGGTCACGCGCCCGCCCGGCGCCGGCTCGGGCGGGCACACGACGATGTTCCGGCTCGCCGCGGCGCTCGAGCGGGCCGGCCATCGCTGCATCCTCTACCTGGTCGACAAGCACGGCTGGGAGCTCGCCCAGCATGAGCGCACGATCCGCTCCTGGTGGCCGTGGCTGGGCGCCGAGGTGCGCGACGCCGCCGCCGGGATCGAGGACGCGCACGCGATCTTCGCGACCGCCTGGGAGACCGCCTACACGGTGCTGGCCGCGCCGGCGCGCGGCCGGCGCTTCTACCTCGTGCAGGACTTCGAGCCGTGGTTCTACCCGCACGGCAGCGAGGCGCTGCTGGCCGAGTCGACCTACCGCTTCGGCTTCCACGGCGTCACCGCCGGCCGCTTCCTCGCCGACAAGCTGCGCGCCGACTACGGCATGGCGGCCGACCACTTCGACTTCGGCCGCGACCCCGTCTACCAGCTCGACCGCGCGCCGGCGCCGGAGCGGCGCACCGGCGTCTGCCTGTTCTCGCGCCCGGGCACGCCGCGCCGCGCGACCGAGCTGGCGCTGCTGGCGCTCGACCTGTTCGCGGCGCGCCACCCCGAGGTCGACCTGCATCTCTACGGCGGCGAGGCCGGCCGGCTGCCGTTCGCGGCGACCGACCACGGGCTGCTGACGCCGGCCGAGCTGAACGAGCTCTACAACCGCTGCGTCGCCGGCGTCTGCCTGTCGGCGACGAACGTCTCGCTGGTCCCGCACGAGCTGCTGGCGTCCGGCTGCATCCCGGTCGTCAACGACGCCGAGCACAACCGCGTCGTGCTCGCCAACGAGCACGTCGCCTACGCGCGCGCGACGCCGTTCGACCTCGCCGACCGGCTCTGCGCGCTGGTCGAGCGCCCGCTCGCCGAGCGCGCCGCCGCGGCGCGCGCGGCCGCCGCGAGCGTCGACGGCGCCTCCTGGGAGGCGGCCGGCGCGGCCGTCGTCCGGATCGTCCAGGACGCGGTGCGCGCCGGCGCGCCGCTCACCTGAGCACGACCTCGGCGCCGTCGCCGAGCGAGACGCGGATCGCGGCCGGCAGCTCGAAGCCGCGCACGATCCGCGCGCGGCGGCCGATCAGGCTCGACTCGACGCGCGTGCCGACGAAGCGCAGCTCGGCCTCGGGCAGCACGATCGAGTGCTCGATCTCGGCGCCCTCGAGCGTCACGCCGGCGCCGATCGAGGTGTACGGCCCGACGTAGGCGTCGGTCACCTGCGCGTCAGCCCCGATCACGAGCGGGCCGCGCAGCAGGCTGCGGCACACGCGCGCGCTGGGATGGATCTGGACGGCGCCGTGGACGGTGCTCTCGCGCAGCGAGCGCGCGTCGACCTGGCCGGCGATGCGCTCGAGCATGCAGCGGTTGGAGGCCAGCAGCGCGTCGACGTCGCCGCCGCAGGGCAGGCAGCCGCGCACCTCCTGGATGCCGACGCGGCCGCCGCCGGCGCGCACGCCCGCCAGCGGCTCGTCGCCGTGCAGGCCGGCGCGCAGGATCGCGATCGCGCGCGGGCTCAGCAGGTAGCCCGGGGTCGCCGCCGCGCTCGCCGGCTCGGCCGCCGGCATCCGCAGCGCCAGCGCGTCGAGGTCGCCGCGCGCGAACGTCGCGATGTGCGCGTGCATGCGCTCGGTCAGCAGCGCGTCGCCCTGCTCGACGAGCACCGGCTCGCCGGCGAGGAAGTCGGCCGCGCCGGTCAGCACGTCGCCGAGGCCGAGCGCGGCCGGCCACTCGGCGATCCGCACGCTGAGGCCGTGCTCGCTGCCGTCGCCGACGGCGCCCGCGATCGCCGCCGCCGTCTGCGGCTCGGCGACGATCATCGCCTCGAGCACGCCGGCGAGCCGCAACGCCTCGAGGTTGTGGAACAGGATCGGGCGGTTCGCCACCGGGAACAGATGCCGCGCGCCGGACGCGACCGGCCACGCGGATCCGTCGGAGCGCCCGCCTGCGAGCACCAGCGCCTTCGCGATCTCCATCACCGCATGAACGCGTGAGCCGGGGCGCCGCGTCCGATTCCTGACTGGCTACGCGGGTGAAAAACGGCTCGATCGTGCAGCAGGCGCCGGCGGCCGGCGCGCGCGGCCCTGCTCGTAGGCGCCCAGCAGCGCGCGCGCCGCGGCGTCCCAGGTCAGCGCGCCGGCGCCGGCGAGGCTGTTCGCGCGCAGCGAGAGCCGCAGCGCGCGGTCGTCGGCCAGCGTCCGCAGGTCGCGCGCGAGCGCGTCGACGTCGCCGGCGGCGTGGATCAGCGCGTCGTGGCCGTGGCGGGCGACGGCGCCGGCGCGGTCGGAGACCAGCAGCACGGCGCCGCAGGCGCGCGCCTCGTAGGTCACGAGCGCGCTGCCCTCCTCGAGGCTCGGCAGCACCAGCGCGCTGGCGCCCTGCATCAGCGCGGCCGGGTCGTCGACGTGGCCGACGCGCTCGACGCCCGGCTGCTCGAGCAGCGGCGCCAGCACGCGCTCGTAGCCGGGCTCGGTCGCGCCGGCGAGGACGAAGCGGCCCTCGCGCGCGGCGACGCCCGAGCGGCGCCAGGCCTCGAGCGCCAGGTGGACGCCCTTGCGCGGCTCCAGCCGGCCGACGAAGACGGCGATCAGCGCGCGCCGCTGCGGGCGCGCGACCGCCGCGTTGAAGCGCGCCGGGTCGTAGCCGTAGCGGTGGCGCAGCAGCCGCTCGGGCGCCGCGCCGCGCTCGGCGTGCGTCGCGGCGACGAAGTCCGACGGGCACAGCAGCGCGTCGGCGGCCGCGAACTCGCGCTCCTCGCGCGCCAGCTTGGCGGCGTCGAAGGCGTGCGGGCTCGAGCGCTGCAGCCGCATGCCGATCCGCTCGCACTCGCGCGCGACGACCTCGAACGCGAAGCCGGTGTGGGCGTTCGGGCGCTCGAGGAAGACGGGGATGCCGTGGGCGCGCGCGGCGGCGGCGGTGCGGTCGCAGCCGCCCGGCCAGGCGTGGACGAGGTCGAAGGCGCCGGGCGCGCGCGCGATCAGCCGCGCGACGCGCAGGTCGTGCAGCGCCGCCGCGCGCTCGGCGCCGAGCGCGCGGTAGGGGATCCGGCGGCCGCGCACGCGCATCAGCTCGGCGCGCACGCGCACGCCGGGCAGCTCGCGCTCGACGCTGCCGCAGACGACGTCGACCGCGGCGCCGGCGCGGGCGAGGCCGGTCGCCTGGTGCCAGGCGGTGCTGCCGATGCCCGGCGTGCCGATGCGGCCGGGGAAGGACAGCAGGACGCGGGGACTGGCCATGCAGGCAGTGAACGCGCGCGAGGGCGGCGATCTTCCGCAAGTCCGGCGGCCGCCCGGCCGTTGATGGCGCATGCTCTTCGTGCCACGGCCGGCCGGCGGACGCGTGCGGCGGCCGCTGCCGTCGCCGGCCGCGCGGCCGTCGCTGACGGCCGTCATCCCGGCCTACAACTACGCGCGCTTCCTGCCGGACTGCGTCGGCAGCATCCTCGGCCAGCGCGACGTCGACGTCGCCGTGATCGTCGTCGACGACGGCTCCGGCGACGACACGCCGCGCGTGACGCGCGCGCTCGCCGCCGACCCGCGCGTGACGGTGATCCGGCACGAGCGCAACGTCGGCCAGCTGCCGTCCGTCAACGAGGGGCTGGCGCTGGTCGAGAGCGAGTTCGTCATGAAGTTCGACGCCGACGACCTGCTGCCGCCGGGCGCGCTGGCGCGCGCGACGGCGCTGCTGCGAGCCGAGCCGTCACTCGGCTTCGTCTACGGCCGCCCGCAGCACTTCAGCGGCGCCGTGCCGCGGCTCGCGGACGCCGCCGCGCGCAGCTGGACGGTCTGGCCGGGGCGCGAGTGGCTGGCGCGCCGCTGCCGCGCGGGCACGAACGTGATCAGCCAGCCGGAGGTCGTGATGCGCAGCGCGGCGCTGCGCGAGGCCGGCCCGATCCGCACCGACCTCCCTCATACCTTCGACCTCTACCTGTGGTTGAGGCTCGCCTCGCTGGCCGACGTCGGCCGCGTCAACGGCCCGGCCCAGGGCCTCTACCGCGTGCACGAGGCGAGCCTGCAGCGGACCGTCCACTCGGGCCGCATGCTCGACGTGCGCGAGCGCGCCCGCGCGTTCGACGCGCTGCTCGCGGACGGCGGCGCCGTCGCGGGCTCGGCGCAGCTGCACGCCGACGTCCGCCGCGCGCTCGCGGCGAGCGCGCTCGAGCGCGCCTGCCGCGCCTACGACCGCGGCCGCACGGACGCCGAGCCGGTCGACGAGCTGGTCGACTTCGCGCTGGCGAGCTGGCCGCGCACGCCGCGGCTGCGCCAGTGGCGCGCGCTGCAGCGGCGCCGCGCGCTCGGCGCCGCGCGCGTCCCGCGCCAGCCGCGCTACGTCGCCGCGGCGCTGGCCCGCCGAGCCGTCGAGGAGGCCGGCCGCGCGCGCTGGCTGCGGACCGGCGAGTGGTGAGCGACGGCGGTCCCTTTTTCCGCCGCACGCTCGCGCACCGCGCGGGCGTTGGTTCGGTGTTCGATGCCTCCGTCGCTCACAGAAGGTGGACCCTGTGCCGCAGCACGTCCTGCAGACTGATCGCCACCCGCGCCAGCGGGCCTCGATCGCCGGCGCGCTGCTGATCGCCGTCCTCGCGCTGCTGGCGATCCATCCCGCCACGTCGCGCGCCGACGCCTGCACGCCGCCGGTCGCCAACGCGATCGCCTGCGAGAACTCCAAGCCGGGCACGCCGCAGGCGCAGTGGATGGTCAACGGCATCGGCGACCCGACGATCCAGGGCTTCGCGACGGCGATGAGCGTCGACGTCGGCGACACCGAGTCCTTCAAGGTCAAGTCGCAGACGACGGACTACCACGTCGACGTCTACCGGCTCGGCTACTACGACGGCGCCGGCGCGCGGCTGGTCCAGCCGGACATCGTGCCGAGCGACCCGAGCGGCCAGCCGGACTGCATGATGCCGGACGCCGACAGCGCCAACCCGACCGGGCTGGTCGACTGCGGCAACTGGCACACGTCGCTGTCCTGGAGCGTGCCGGCCGACGCGGTCTCCGGCGTCTACATCGCGCGCCTGCAGCGCGACGACGGCGGCGGCACGACCGGCGCCAGCGTGATCCCGTTCGTCGTCCGCAACGACGCCGACGCCTCGGACATGGTCTTCGAGACCTCCGACGAGACCTGGGAGGCCTACAACTCCTACGGCGGCAACAGCCTCTACACCTGCACGATCTCCTGCCCGCCGGGCAACCCGAAGGCCTACAAGGGCGCCTTCAAGGTCTCCTACAACCGGCCCTTCCACACGGCCAACGACGACAGCGGCCGCTCGTGGCTGTTCAACGACGGCGAGTACGCGATGATCCGCTACCTCGAGGCCAACGGCTACGACGTCAGCTACATCAGCGGCGTCGACGCCAACAGCCGGCCGTCGCTGCTGCTGGATCACAAGGTCTTCCTGTCGGTCGGGCACGACGAGTACTGGTCGGGCCTGCAGCGGACCGGCGTCGAGGCGGCGCGCGACGCCGGCGTCAACCTCGCCTTCTTCAGCGGCAACGAGGTCTTCTGGAAGACGCGCTTCGAGCCCAGCCAGGCCGGCGCGACGACGCCCGACCGCACGCTCGTCTCCTACAAGGACACGCACTACAACCAGCGCATCGACCCGGTCACCTGGACCGGCAGCTGGCGCGACCCGCGCTTCATCACGCCCGCCGACCACACGGAGCCCGAGAACGCGCTGACCGGCCAGTCGTTCGTCGTCAACTCCGGCACCAGCGCGATCACCGTGCCGTTCGCGTACAAGAGCCTGCGGCTCTGGCGCAACACCGCCGTCACCGGCCTCGCGCCCGGCCAGAGCCTGACGCTCGCGCCCGACACGCTCGGCTACGAGTGGGACGTCGACGCCGACAACGGCTTCCGGCCGGCCGGCGAGTTCGACCTCTCCTCGACGACGATGACGAACGCCGAGGTCTTCACCGACTACGGCTCGACGACGCAGTTCAACCAGACGGCGACGCACAACCTGACCGAGTACCGCGCGCCCAGCGGCGCGCTGGTCTTCGGCGCCGGCACCGTCCACTGGGCCTGGGGGCTGGACGACTCCAACCCCGAGGGCAACCCGGCCGACAAGACGATGCAGCAGGCGACGATGAACCTGTTCGCCGACATGGGCGTCCAGCCGGCGACGCGCGAGGCCGGGCTCGTCGCCGCGACGCAGTCGACCGACACGACGCCGCCGACCGCGAAGATCACGAGCATCCCGTCGAGCACGAGCGACGGCACGCCGATCACGATCTCGGGCACGGCGACGGACGCCGGCGGTGGCGTCGTCGCCGGCGTCGAGGTCTCGACCGACGGCGGCGCCAGCTGGCATCCGGCGAGCGGCACGACGAGCTGGTCCTACAAGTGGATCGCGCATGGCAGCCCGTCGGCGACGATCGCGGTGCGGGCGACCGACGACAGCGGCAACATCCAGACGCCCGGCCCCGGCACGACGATCGCGATCGGCTGCCCCTGCTCGATCTGGGGGCCGAGCACGACGGTCCCGGCGAGCGCCGTCGACTCCGGCGACGCGAACCCGACCGAGGTCGGCCTGAAGTTCAGCTCCGACCAGTTCGGCAGCGTCAGCGGCCTGCGCTTCTACAAGGCGGCGGCCAACACCGGCACGCACGTCGCGAACCTCTGGGACGCCGGCGGCACGCTGCTGGCGCGCGCGACGGTGACCGGCGAGACCGCCTCCGGCTGGCAGACGGCGAAGTTCGCGACGCCGGTCCAGATCCAGCCGAACACGACCTACGTCGTCTCCTACTACGCGCCGAACGGGCACTACTCGGCGTCGCAGACCTACTTCTATCCGCCGCCCGCGCCCGGCCCGAACGGCGGCGCGCTCGACGACAGCCCGCCGCTGCACGCGCTGCTGAACGCGGGCGGGACCGTCAACGGCGTCTACTCCTACGGCAAGCAGACCGGCTTCCCGACGAGCACGTTCGGCGCCGCCAACTACTGGGTCGACCCGATCTTCTCGCCCGAGCCGCTCCCCGGCACGGTCACGAACGTCGTCGCGGCCGCCGGCGGCAAGACCTCGGCGAACCTGAGCTGGAGCGCGCCCAGCGGCGGCGGCAGCGTCACCTCCTACAAGATCACGCCGTACGTCGGCGGCACGGCGCAGCCGCCGACGACGGTCGACGGCGGCACGACGGCGACGAGCGTGACCGGGCTGACGACCGGCACGACCTACACCTTCAAGGTCCAGGCGGTCAACCCGAACGGCGCCGGCCCGGCGTCGGCCGCCTCGAACGCCGTGACGCCGCTGACCGCGGTGCCGCCGTCGGCGCCGACCGTCACCGGCGCCGTGCCCGCCTCGCAGGCGGTGCAGCTGACCTGGACCGCGCCGCTCTCGAACGGCGACGCGACGATCAGCGGCTACACGATCACGCCGTACGTCGGCACGACGCCGCAGGCGCCCGTCCAGGCCGCGGCCTCGGCGACGAGCGCGACCGTCAGCGGGCTCAGCGACGGCACCAGCTACACGTTCCGCGTGACGGCGACCAACAGCGCCGGCACCAGCCAGGCCGGCGTCTCCGGCGCCGCCGTGCCCGAGCAGACGCTGCTCGACTTCGGCACGCCGGCGAAGGCCGACGCCGGCGACCCGCTCGCGGTCGAGCTCGGCGTCAAGTTCACGGCCGACGGCAACGGCGCGGTGACCGGCATCCGCTTCTACAAGTCGGCGGCCAACACGGGCGCGCACAGCGGCAGCCTCTGGGACGCGAGCGGGCACCGCCTGGCGCAGGTCAGCTTCGCGAACGAGACCGCCTCCGGCTGGCAGACGGCGACCTTCTCGACGCCGGTGCAGATCACGGCCGGGACGACCTACGTGGCGTCCTACTACGCGCCCAACGGCCACTACTCGACGACCGCCGGCGGCTTCGCCGCGGCGCTCGACAACCCGCCGCTGCACGCGCTCGCGAACGCGGCCAGCGCCAACGGCGTCTACGCCTACGGGGCGACGAGCACGTTCCCGAGCCAGGGCTACGGCGCGACCGACTACTGGGTCGACGTGCTGTTCGCCGTCCCCGTGCCGGGCGCGCCGAGCGGCGTGACGGCGACGGCGTCCGGCGACAGCTCGGCGCAGGTCGCCTGGACGGCGCCGGCGAGCGGCGGCACGCCAACCGGCTACAGGATCACGCCCTACGCCGGCTCGACCGCGCTGCCGCCGACGACCGCCGGCGCCGGCGCGACGTCGGCGACCGTCGGCGGGTTGACGACCGGCACGACCTACACGTTCAGCGTGACCGCCGTCGGCGTCAGCGGCGCCGGCGCCGAGTCCGCGCGCTCGAACGCGGTCACGCCGACCGGCCCGACCGCGCCGGGCGCCCCGACCGCCGTCACGGCGCTGCCGGCCTCGCAGTCGGCGCAGGTCAGCTGGACGGCGCCGACCGACGACGGCGGCGGCACGATCAGCGGCTACACGGTCACGCCGTACCTCGGCACGGCCGCGCAGACGCCGGTCAACGTCAGCGGCGCGACCTCGACGACGGTCGGCGGGCTGGCGAACGGCAGCGCCTACACGTTCAAGGTGACGGCGACCAACGCCGCCGGCCCCGGCCCGGCCTCGGCGGCCTCGGCCGCGGTCACGCCGGAGCAGACGATCCTCGACTTCAAGACGCCGGCGACGGTCGACGCGGCCGACGCGCAGGGCGCGACGCTCGGCGTCAAGTTCACGAGCGACGTCTCCGGCACGGTCGTCGGCATCCGCTTCTACAAGGCGGCGGCCAACAGCGGCGCCCACGTCGGCACGCTCTGGTCGGCCGCCGGCGGCAAGCTCGCCGAGACGAGCTTCAGCGGCGAGAGCGCGAGCGGCTGGCAGACGGCGCTGTTCGCGACGCCGTACGCGATCGCGCCGAACACGACCTACGTCGCGTCCTACTTCACGCCGACCGGTCACTACTCGGTGACCGGCAACGGCCTGCTCGGCGCGATCGACAACGCGCCGCTGCACGCGCTGGCGGACGGCCTCGCGGGCGGCGACGGCGTCTACAAGTACGGCTCGAGCGTGACCTTCCCGACCAGCTCGTTCGGCGCCAGCGACTACTTCGTCGACGTGCTCTTCCAGCCGGACACGGCGCCGGGCGCGCCGACCGGCGTGACGGCGACGGCCGGCCGCGGCGCGGCGACGGTGTCCTGGACGGCGCCGGCGAGCGGCGGCGCGCCGACGTCCTACGTCGTCACGCCGTACCTCGGCACGACGGCGCAGCCGGCGACGACGGTCAGCGGCTCGCCGCCGGCCACGAGCACGACGATCAGCGGCCTGACGGCGGGCAGCGCCTACACGTTCCGCGTGCAGGCGGTCAACGGCGGCGGCAGCTCGGCCGCCTCGGCGGCCTCGAACGCCGTCACGCCGACCGCCGCGGTCGCGCCCGCCGCGCCGACCGGCGTCAGCGCGACGCCCGACACCGGCGCGCTGACCGTCGCCTGGACGCCGGCCAGCGACGGCGGCAGCCCGATCACGGCCTACAGCGTCACGCCGTACGTCGGCGGCACGCCGCTGACCGCCGTGCAGACCGGCGGGTCGGCGACGAGCGCGCGCGTGACCGGGCTGACGAACGGGACCTCCTACACGTTCACGGTCACGGCGACCAACGCGATCGGCACGAGCCCCGCCTCGGCGGCGTCGAGCGCGGTCGCGGCGCAGTACTCGCTCTTCGGCGCGGCGACGCCGGCGACGGTCGACGTCAATGACGGCGGCGCGGTGAACGTCGGCGTCAAGCTCACGAGCGACGTCGCCGGCACGGTGACGGGCATCCGCTTCTACAAGTCGGCGAACAACACTGGGGCGCACGTCGGCGCGCTCTGGAGCGCGAGCGGCACGCTGCTGGCGCAGGTCGGCTTCAGCGGCGAGAGCGCGTCGGGCTGGCAGACGGCGCTGTTCTCGACGCCGGTGCCGATCGCGGCGGGGACGACCTACGTGGCGTCCTACTTCGCGCCCAACGGGCACTACTCGGCGACCGCCAAGGCCTTCTCGGCGGGCGCGTTCGACAGCCCGCCGCTGCACGCGCTGGCCGACGGCGCCGGCGGCGGCAACGGCGTCTACAGTTACGGCTCGGCGTCGGCGTTCCCGAAGACGCCGTACGGCGCGACCAACTACTGGGTGGACGTCCTGTTCACGCCGGCGAGCACGTGAGGTCCCCGATGCGCGGCGCGACGATCGCGACGACCCTGCTGGCGGCGGCGGCGCTCGCGGCCTGCGGCGGCTCCGGTGGTGCGGGCGCCGGCGGCGCGGGCGGTGCGGGCGCGGGCGGCGGCCGCACGCCCGGCTACGACCAGGTCGCCGGCAGCGCGCCGGTCGTCGGCAAGCCGACGAAGCCGGCGGCCGGCGCGACGCGGCTGAACGAGGCCGCGCACGGCACCGGCGAGCGCGCCGCCGCGGGCACCGGGACGGCCGCGACGGCGCCGCAGAGCCAGTCGGCGCCGTGCACGCTCGTCAGCGCCCGGCAGGCGAGCGCGATCCTCGGCGCGCCGGTGCGCGCGCCGGCGACGGCGCCGCAGGGACCGACCTGCGTCTACCGGACCAAGGACGGCCGCGGCTTCGTCACGCTGTCGCTGCGGCAGGCGTCGCTGTCGTCGCTGGTCGCCAGGACCGGCCGGCGGCAGCGGCTGACGCTCGCCAAGCACGCCGCCTACTGCGGCAACTACGGCCAGCAGATGCTCTACGCGCAGGCCGGGCGCGGCTTCGTGCTCAGCGTCGCCGCGCCGTGCGGGATCGCCAAGCGCTTCGCCGAGCGGGCGCTGCCGCACGTGTTCTCCTGACGCGCAAGTCCGTCCACGCCCTGGCCGTTCCTGGGGCGTGGACCTCTCGACGATCCTCACGGCGGTCGCCGTCGCGGTCGGCCTGCCCGGCCTCGCCGCCGCCGCGCACCTCGGCCTGCTGGCGCTGGCCTCGCTCTTCTACCGCGACGCGGCGCGCGGCGCCGCCGCGGGCGAGCTGCGCTTCCTGATCCTGATCCCGGCGCACGACGAGGAGCTGCTGATCGGCGCCGGCCTGGCCGCGATCGTCGCCGACAAGCGCGAGCGCGACCGGCTGCTGGTCGTCGCCGACCACTGCGGCGACCGCACGGCCGAGATCGCGCGCTCGTTCGGCGCGCTCGTGCTCGAGCGCGGCGAGGGGACCGAGGCCGGCCGCGCGCAGGCGCGCCAGGCCGGGCTCGAGCGGGCGCGCTCGCTGGACTGGGACGCCGTGCTGATGCTCGACGCCGACTCGGTGATCGAGCCGGGCTTCTTCGACGCCTGCGAGCGGGCGCTGGCGACGGGGGCGAGCGCGGTCCAGGCGCGCAGCGAGAGCGCGCGCGGGCGCTCGCTGACGGCCGAGGCGTCGCTGGCCGCCTTCACGCTGCAGGGCATCACGATCCCGCGCGGGCGCGACCGGCTCGGCGTCTCCGTGCGCCTGCGCGGCACCGGCATGGCGATCCGCCGCGAGCTGGCGCTGGCGCACCGCTTCCGTGCGCCGGCCTCCGAGGACCTCTTCTTCACGCTCGACCTGCTGCTCGACGGCGTCCGCTGCCGGCATGTCGAGCGCGCGCGGCTGAGCTCGCAGGGCGCCGCGAGCTGGGGCTCGTTCGGCGGCCAGAAGCTGCGCTACGAGGCGGGCCGGATGGCGGCCGCGCGCGCCTACGTCCCGCGGCTGCTGCGGCGGGCGCTGCGCGAGCGCGACGCGTCCTGCCTGGAGGCCGCCTGGTTCCTGGCGACGCCGCCGTTCGCGATCGCCGCCGTCTCGACGCTGCTGGCCAGCGCGCTGGCGGCCGTCGCCGGCGCGCGGGCGCCGCTGCTCGCCTTCGGCGCGGCCTTCCTCGTGCTCGTCGCCGCGCTGGTCGTCGGGCTGATCCAGGCGCGCGCGCGGCTGCGCACGTGGCTGGCGCTGCTCGCGGCGCCCTGGTACCTGGCCTGGAAGACGGTCGTGCAGCTGCGCGCCGTCGCCAGCGTGCTGCGGCGCGACGAGGCCTACGGCCCGACCGCGCGGCGGGCGTCCTAGCGGCGATCGCCGACCGCCCGCGGGCGGTCGGCGTCATGGCGCGGCGTCCGGGCGGGGCGGCGTCGCCCCGCCCGGACCGCGCGCGGCTCAGCCGAGCAGGCCGAGGCTCGCGCCGACGTCGCTGCCGTCGTCCGCACGGCCGTAGCCGGGCGAGAGCGGCGTCAGCGCGAAGCCCAGCAGCGACGTCGGCAGCGCGCCGCCGAGGAAGATCGGCGCGCCGCTGAAGTTGCCGCCGCCGGCGCCGCTGCGCAGCATGTTGTCGGCGTTGACGACGGGCTGCGCCGCGCCGCCGACGCCGTTGGACAGCATGATCCCCTTGGCGATGTTGTCCTGCACGATCTCGCCGCTGCTGGCCATGCCGGCCTTCGACGTCAGGTTGATGTTCTGGTCGAGCGTGTTGTGTCTGATGATCGAGTTGGTGTCGCCGCCGAGCACGAGGCTGTTGACGCCGTTGCCCCAGAGCACGTTGTTCTCGATCGTGTGGTAGCCGTTGCCGTCGTAGCCGCCGATGCCGGCGTCGCTGCCGTGGATGTAGTTGCCGACGATCGTCGAGCCGACCCGGCTGCCACAGCCGCAGTAGAGCTGGATCGCGTCGGTGTGGCAGGCGCTGCAGTCACCGGCGTCGATGTTCCCGAACTCGTTGTTGACGATCGTCACGGCGGGGCCGGCCTGGACGCCGTCTGAGCTGCCGCCGATCAGCTGCGAGTTCGAGAGCGTGAAGCCGGACGGCGCGTCGGACGGGTAGCCGAGCCAGATCCGCGCCGGGTTGCAGCCGCTGTTGCACGAGTTGATGTCGTTGAACGTGTCGTGGTCGTAGACGACGTTGGCGTTCTGGAGGCCACGGATCGACGTGAAGCCGGTGAACGTCGAGTGCTGGACGGTGATGTTCTTCGTCGTGCCGCTGAGGTCCGCGCTCGTGACCGTCACGCCGTCGAGCGTCAGGTTCGACGCGGCGGTGAACGAGAGCGACATCGAGGCGCTGGCGCCGGGCGCCGCCGCGATCGTCACGCGGCCCGGCTTGCTGGCGCCCTTGAAGGCGCCGTAGCTGCCGGAGGCCAGGCAGATCGTCTGGCCGGCGCTCGCGGCCGACAGCTGCGACGAGAGCGTCGACGCCGTCGTCGCGTTGCGGTCGCAGACGACGTCGTCGCCGGACGAGCCGTTGCTGCCGTCACTGCCGCCGGGGAGCGGCGTCGGCGTCGGGGTCCGCGTGGGCGTCGGCGTCGCGGTCGGGATGGGGGTTGGCGTCGCGGTCGGGGTCGGCGTCCGCGTGGGGGTTGGCGTGGGCGTGGGCGTCGCGGTCGGAGTCGGAGTCGGCGTGCGCGTCGGGGTCGGCGTCGGCGTCGCGGTCGGCGTGGGCGTCGGGGTCGGCGTCGGGGTGCGCGTCGGCGTCGCGGTCGGGGTGGGCGTCGGCGTGGGGGTCGGCGTCGGCGTCGCGGTCGGCGTCGGGCTCGGGGTGGGTGTCGGCGTCGGCGTCGCGGGCGGCTGCCCGCCCGCGGCGACGGTCACGTTCTGCAGCGCGACGGCCGTCTGGCCGACCGCGTCCGTGACCGTCAGCCGCACGTACTTGACGCCGGCGTTGGCGAACGTGAACTGCAGCAGCTGCCCGCTGCCGAGCGGCCAGGAGTCGTTCAGGCTCGGCCCGCGGTCGTCCCAGACGTAGCTGCACGGCGTCGCCGAGCAGCTGCCGCCGGCGGTGAAGGTCACGACCTGGCCGGCGCGCGGGGCGTCCGGCGTGACGCTGAGCGTCGCCGTCGGCGCGTCCGGGAGGCTCGGCGTCGCGGTCGGCGTGGCCGTCGGCGTTTCCGTGGGCATGGGCGTCGGGATCGCGGTGGGCGTCGGCGTCGCGGTCGGCGTGGGCGTGCGCGTCGGCGTCGCTGTGGGCGTGGCCGTTGGCGTCGCGGTCGGTGTGCGTGTCGGCGTGGGCGTCGGGCTCGGCGTCGGTGTGCGCGTCGGCGTGGCCGTCGGGCTCGGCGTGGCCGTTGGCGCCGGCGTCGGCGTGGCCGTTGGCGTCGGCGTGGCGGTCGGGCTCGGCGTCGGCGTGGCCGTCGGCGTCGCGGTCGGCGTCGGCGTGGCGGTCGGGCTCGGCGTCGGCGTCGGCGTCGCGACCGGCTGGATCGTGAAGCTCCGCGTCGCCGCCGCGCCGACGTTGCCCGCGCGGTCGGTGGCGCGCACGCTGAGCGTGTAGTCGCCCGCGGCCAGGCCGGCGTAGCCGACCGGGCTCGTGCAGGCCGCGAAGCCGCCGCTGCGGCCCGGGCCGCTGAGCGCGCACGCGAAGCTCGCGCCCGGCTCGCTGGCCGAGAACGCGAACGACGGCGGCCCGCTGAGGATGCTGACCGTCGGCGCCTGCGTGTCGACCGCGACCGTGCGCGCGGGCGCGGCCGCCGAGGTTAGGCCGGCGGCCGACGTCGCCGTCGCGCTGTACGTGTGCGACCCGTCGGCGACGCCGTCGACCGTGACGCTCCAGGCGCCGCTCAGCGAGGCCAGCGTCGTCGCGCGCACGGCCGCGCCCTCGAGCACCCGCACCGTCGCGCCGGCCGCGGCCGTGCCCGCGAAGGCGATCGAGGAGCGGTTCGTGACGCTGCCGTCGAGCGGCGCCTGGATCAGCGGCGCGGCCGGAGGCTGCGCGCCGATCGCGCCCCCGCCGACCGAGAGCGTCAGCGGCGCCGAGCTCGCGGAGACGTTGCGCGCCATGTCCGTCGCGCGCGCCGTGAAGCGGTGCGTGCCCGCGACGGCGTTGTCGACGCTGCGCGTCCAGGCGCCCGCGGCCGACGCGACCACGGTGCCGAGCGAGGAGCTGCCGTCGAGCACCTCGACCGTCGTGTACGGCTCGGCGCTGCCGGCGAGCGTGAAGCTGGTGCCGACGCCGTCGCCGTCGGCCGGCGCCGTGAAGCGCGGCGGTGCGGGCGCGGTCGTGTCGACGTGCAGCACGACGAACCCGGACGGGCTCGAGCTGCCGTCGGCCGTCGTCGCCGTCGCGCTCAGCAGGTGGTCGCCGTCGGCGAGCGCGAGCGTGTCGCTCCAGGCGCCGCCGGCGGACGCGACGGCGCTGCCGCGGACGCTGGAGTCGACGGCGACGCTGACCGTCGCGCCCGGAGTCGCCGACCCGGAGACGACGACGCTGCCGCTCGAGCTGTAGCTGTAGCTGGCCGGCGCCGTGATCCACGGCGCCGCCGGCAGGGCATGGGCCGGCGCCGCGACGGCGAGCGCCGCGGAGGCGCCGAGGAACAGGGAACCGACCGCGCGTCTGACCGCGCGCGGCGTGAAGCTGACCGACACTGTGAACCTCTCGTTCGGCCGTCGCCGGAGCGTCCGCGCGCGGGAGCGGCCATGTTCGTTTCCCGCGCTGACCATGCGCGGTTGCCAAAATGCTCCCCGCTCCGCGTGGAGTCGTGTCACCCGCGCTGACCATGCACGGGACCTGCGGCTCGTTCCCCGCGCTCCGATGTCCTTACGCTGACATCGAGGTGCGGCGGCCGCCAGTGTACAGAAGAGCGAGGAGCCTGCGAGTCAGCCTGCGCGCTCGCCGCTCACACGGCCGCGCCGACGCGCGGCAGAGCGCCTAGGACGGGCCGCCGGCCCACCAGCCGGTCGCGGAGCTCGTCGGCGACTTCGCCGCCGAATCGACCGCGTCGGCGGCGGTGTCCGGCTCCGCGGCCGGCTCGGCCTCGGAGGCGTCCCACTCGATCGCGGCCGGCGCCGGCGGCAGCTGGCGGGTCCGCCGCGGCCAGCTCGACGGGCCAGGCTCGAACGGGTCGTCGCCGAACTCGACCGGCGCGTCGAGGTCCGGGCCGTCCTCGGGCTCGCGCAGGCCGCGCACGATCCCCGAGATGCCGAGGATCGCGGCGCAGCCGGCGATGAAGAGCGCCAGCGCGAGCCCGAGCACGAACGCGTTGCGCGGGCCGCGGACGACGTCCTGGGACTGCGCGACGCCGAGCCCGGTCACGCGCAGGCGGTCGGCGTTCTTGACCGCGTCCGCGGCCGCCTTGGAGTTCAGGTAGTCCTCGAGCCCGAGGATCGCCGCGTTCGCGAGCTTCTGCGCCGCGGCGCGGTCCGGACCCTGCGTCTGGACGTCGATCACCGGCAGCCAGCCGCCGTTCGGCAGCGCCGTCACGTCGGTCGTCAGCTCGTAGGCGTTCTTCGCCGGCGGCGCGACCGCGGCGGGCGGGTTGACGGCCGTCGTCGAGGTCCCGTAGAGCGCGTTCGGGTTGATCCCGGCGCGCTTGGCGATCGCCGTCTTGATCTCGCCGTCGACCATCAGGTTGGCGAGCAGGTTGGCGCGCGCGCCCGTCGTGTCCGAGCCCTTCGGGGAGACGTCGACGACCTGCGAGGCTGGCGTGTCGACGAAGATCCGCGAGCTGGCGATGCCGACCGAGTACTTGCGGCTCTGCAGCGTCCCCGGCTTGAACCCGAAGACGTACGCCGCGAGCAGCGCGAGCACGCCGACGAGGACGACGAAGAGGCGGAGGCGCCAGAGCCGGCGCAGGATCGTGACGGTGTCCATCGGTTCAGTCGGGCCTTTCCGCATCAACGCCGGCGGCCGGGGGCTTCTTTCGGCACGGACCGCCAGGTGCCCGTCCGAGAACGCGAAGGGCGGACCCGAGGGCCCGCCCGCCGCGCTGCATGGTGCGGCTCTCCCTGAAGCTAGGCGTGCACGGCGCCGGGTGCGACCGGCACGCCGCCGCTGCGCAGCGAGGCCTCGGCGGCCTCGACCGCGGCGACGATCTCGTAGCCGAGCTCGGCGTGCGAGCGCGGCCGCGTGCCGCGGCGGATCGCGTGCGCGAAGTCGGCGATCTCGAGCCCGAGCGGCTCGGCTGCGGCGACGTGCGGGATCATGATGTCGCCGCTGCGGTAGCTGAGCTGGTGCTCGCCGAACGTCGTCGGCGTCTTGAAGTCCATGCCGCGGTCGTAGACGCGCACCGCCTCGTCGTTCGCGGTGTCGTCGTACTGCACCATCTGCCGGCTGCCGACGACGACCATCTCGCGCACCTTGCGCGGCGCCAGCCAGGACAGCTGGACGTTCGCGGTCGCGCCGGAGGCGAACGTCAGGGTGATGAACGCGACCTCCGGGACGCCGTCGACGAAGACGCTGCGCGCCGAGGCGCTGACCGTCTCGATCGGCTGCTCGAGCAGGTAGAGCAGGATCGAGAGGTCGTGCGGGGCGAGGTCGCAGATGACGCCGTCGGCCTGGTACTTGCCGAGGTTCATCCGCGACGACGTGACGAAGTAGATCTCGCCGAGCGCGTCCGCCTCGATCAGCGCCTTGACCTTGTTCACCGGCGGGCTGTAGAGGAACGTGTGGCCCGGCATCAGCACGAGCGAGCGCTCGTCGGCGAGCTCGATCAGGTCGCGCGCCTGCGCCGCCGTCTTGGCCAGCGGCTTCTCGACCAGCACGTGCTTGCCGGCGCGCAGCGCCGCCGCGACCAGCGCGTGGTGCGTGCGCGGCGGCGTCGCAACGATCACGGCGTCGACCGCGTCGTCGGCCAGCAGCTCGTCGTAGTCGCGGTAGACGCGGCCGCTCGGGACGCGCGCGGCGAACGCCGCGGCGCGCGCCTCGTCGCGCTCGCAGAGCCCGGCCAGCTTGAGCTCGGGGCGCTCGATCACGTTGCGGACCAGATTCGGGCCCCAGTACCCGTAGCCGACGACGGCCACGCGGATCGGGAAGACGTCGATCGCCATCGTCTACTCCTCGCCGTCGAACCGGAGCACCGCCTCGACCACGCGTACGACCTCGGCGTCGGACATGGTCGGGAACAGCGGCAGCGTGCAGATCTCCTCGGCGAGCCGCTCGCTCGCCGGCAGCGACCCCGCCGGCAGCGGCCCGTAGGCCTCGCTGCGGTGGATCGGGATCGGGTAGTGGACCGCGTTGCCGACGCCGCAGGCGTCCAGGTGGGCGCGCAGCGCGTCGCGCGCGGCCGAGCGGACCACGAACAGGTGGTAGACGTGGTCGGCGCCGGCGAAGGCGGGCGCCGGCAGCGCGACCTGGCTCGAGCTCGACAGCCCGGCGCGCAGCGCGGCGCCGAGCCGGCGGCGATCGGCGTTGCGATCGTCGAGCCGGCGCAGCTTGACGCGCAGCAGCGCCGCCTGCAGCGCGTCCAGGCGCGCCGTCGTGCCGACGATCCGGTGCTCGTAGCGCGGCGACTCGCCGTGCGAGCGCAGCAGCTTCACGCGCGTCGCCAGCGCCGCGTCGCGCGTGACGATCGCGCCGCCGTCGCCCCAGCCGCCGAGGTTCTTGGTCGGGTAGAAGGAGAAGCAGCCGACGTCGCCGAGCGTCCCGACGCGGCGGCCGCGGTGCAGCGCGCCGTGCGCCTGGCAGGCGTCCTCGATCACGCGCAGGCCGTGCTCGCGCGCCAGCTCGAGCAGCGGGTCCATGTCGACGACCGAGCCCATCAGGTGAACGGGGATCACGGCGCGCGTGCGCGGCCCGATCGCCGCCTCGACCAGCTCGGCCGTCAGCAGGTGCGTCGCGGGGTCGACGTCGACGAGCTTGACGTCGGCGCCGAGCCAGCTGACCGCCTCGGCGCTGGCGATGAAGGAGTTCGCCGGGACGATCACCTCGTCGCCGGGGCCGATCTCGAGCGCGCGCAGCGCCAGCGAGAGCGCCTCGGTGCCGGACGAGACGCCGACCGCGTGCGCGACCTCGTTGTAGGCGGCGAACTCGGCCTCGAAGCCGTCCAGCTCGGCGCCCAGCGTGAAGGCGCCGGCGCGCGCGACCCGCTCGACGACGGCGAGCAGCTCCTCGAGCAGCGCCGGGTCGGCCTGGTCGAGCTGCGTCGTCGGGATCTTCGCGACGGCCGCGTCCTCGATCGCCGTCACGCCGCGACCTTGATCGTCGGCGCGCAGCCCATCTCCGACAGCGCGCTGCGCAGCGCGCCGCGGCCGCGGTGGTGCAGGCCGTGGATCGACGGCTCCGAGCGGCCCAGGCGGCCGGCGATCTCGCCCGGCGAGAGGCCGATCAGGTGCCGCATCACGACGACCTGGCGCTGGTCCTCGGGCAGCGTCGCGAGCGCGTCGCGCAGGCCCAGCGAGCGGTGCCGCGACGAGTCGTCGTCGCCGGCGTGCGAGTCCAGCTCGCGCACCTCCTCGCAGGGGATCGCGCGCCGCTGGCGCATGTGGTCGACGGCCACGTTGCGCGCCACGCGCAGGATCCAGGCCGAGAACGGCACCTCGCGCGGCTCGTACTTCGAGAGCGCCGTCATCAGCTTCGCGAACAGGTGCTGGGTGACGTCCTCGGCCTCGTAGTCGTCGCGCACGATGCTCGCGACGTAGCCGTAGACGTGGTCGGCGTAGTGGACGTAGAGGAAGCGCAGCGCCTCGCGGTCGCCCTGCTTGGCGCGTGCCACGGCGGCGTTGACGGCGCGATTGCCGGCCTCGTCGTCGATGAGCCGCCCGGCGCGCCGGAAGCGCCCGTGCAGGACGCCGGAGTGGGCGTCGTCGGCTGCTGAGTTCAGGTATGCGAGGTTCGACATTCGTGTCCTCCTGCCGGTTCGGCCCCCGTGGTCGGAGAGGGCTCGTGCTGGGCCCGGCAGCGCGCTGGGTGTACGAGGCGGGCGGGGTGGCGGCCGTGCCGCCGAGCGGCGTCCGAATGCCGCTGCTCCCGTGCTCTTTCCGTTGCCAGCAGTCTGGTTTTCGGAGGGGGTCACGTGAAGGTGATCCTCCTCTGGGCGCGGCGGGATCTCTTCACCCCGGGGGAGGTGACAGGTGAAGCCCTCCGGGGTGTCACGTCACCCGCCGCGGGGGAGATCCGTCACCCGGCGCGAGGGGATCGGCATCCCCTTGCGGCACTGCAGCAGATGCGTTAGCGCGCTCGTGCGGGCACGCCGGCGACCGTCGCGCCCGCGGCGACGTCGCGGGTGACGACGGCGCCGGCGCCGATCGTCGCGCCGGCGCCGATCGCGACGCCGCCGAGGATCACGGCGCCGGAGCCGATGCTGGCGCCGTCGCCGACGTGCGTCGGCAGCAGCGTCCAGTCGTTCTCGGTCTGCAGCGCGCCGCCGCCGGCGGTCGCGCGCGGGCGCTTGTCGTTGATGAAGACGACGCCGTGGCCGACGAAGACGCCGTCGCCGATCGTCACGCCGTCGCAGATGAAGCTGTGGCTCTGGATCTTGCAGGCGGCGCCGATCGCGGCGCCGCGCTGGATCTCGACGAAGGTGCCGATCCGCGAGCCGTCGCCGATCCGGCAGCCGTAGAGGTTCGTGAACGAGTGGACGACGACGCCGCTGCCGAAGCTGACGTCGTCGATCAGCCGGTAGGGCGCGTCGTTGACCGGCTCGCTCATGCGATGCGAAGGATGCCGTGCCGCGGCGGGTCGACGCCCGCGACCTCGGCGCCGTGCTCGCGCAGCAGCACCGTGCCGTGGCCGAGCTCGCGCAGCAGCGTGGCCAGCGACGCCGGGTGCAGCGTCGTGGAGACGATCGCGGCGGCGCCGGCCGTGAAGGCGTCGCCGAGCCAGTCGGCCGCCATGTTCGACGTCATCAGCAGCGCCTGCGCGGCGGGCGCGTGCTCGTGGATCTCAGCCAGCCGCGTCAGCGCGCGCGTCGGCGACGCCATGTCGTCGACGAGCACGAGGTCGGGCGTCAGCTCGACCAGCGGGCCGCGCAGCGGCTCGCGGCCGTCGAACGCGCCGACGACCTGGAAGCCCGCCGTCTGGCGCAGCGCCAGCCGCGTCGACTGCACGACGAACGGGTGGTCCGCGACGATCATCAGGCGCTTCATCTCGTCATCTCCTGAGGCAGTCCCTTGCCCGTCGATACCGGGGCTCAGCCGGAGCCCTCGATCAGCCCCGCCAGGTCGAGGTCGGCGAAGCGGCCCTGCAGGCCGGCGACGAGCTCGGCGATCTGGCCGCTCTCGGCGGCGCGCAGCTCGCGGAACAGGCGCGCGAGCTCCGGATGCCCGTCCTGGACGGCCTCGAACTCGAAGACGCGGTAGCGGGCGCGCAGCTCGAGGTTGAGCGTGAGCGCTCGCAGCAGGTTCTGCAGCGTTTGATCGATGCCGCGTTCTTCGCGCAGCGTGTGCAGGCTGCCGGCGGTTCGCCGTTCCGTTCGCTCGGCCACGAGGACAGGGTGGTCGGCGCTCGTGGACGGAAAAGGTGGACTTTTCCACGACCAAATGGGGGGAAGGTGACCTCAGGAGCGACTACGCTGGGATCACCCGGCGGCAGAAAAATCCCCCGGGCCTCATCCAAAAGGCCTACAGTGCGCCAGGCGGAGATAGCCGGACCAGGAGGATCCACACGTGGCTGACAAGGACGACGAGATAGCGCTCCGCATCATCGTGGCCGATGACGACCCGCTGGTGCGACGCCTGATCAGGGACACGCTCCAGCGCGCTGGCGTGACCGTCATCGCCGAGGCGGCGACCGGTCGCGAGGCCGTCGAGCTGGCGATCTTCTACCGGCCGGACATCGTCCTGCTCGACTTCATGATGCCGGAGATGGACGGGATCGAGGCGACGCGGCGGATCTACGCGCACGATCCCGGCATCGGGGTCGTGATGCTGACGGGCGCCGGCGACGACGAGCTCGGCCTGCGCTGCCTGCGCGCCGGGGCGGCCGGCTACCTCTCCAAGGAGGTCGAGCTGGACGCGCTGCCGCGCGCGCTGCACGGCGTCGCCAACGGCGAGGCCGCGATCTCGCGCCGCTTCGCGATGGCGCTCGTCGAGCGCTACCGCGCCGCGCCGAGCGGCGGCAGCGGCCTGCGCCCCGTGCGCTCGCGGCTGACCGATCGCGAGTGGGAGGTGCTCGACCTGCTGGCGACCGGCGGGACGACCGACGAAATCGCCCGCGCGCTCGTGCTCTCGCCCGAGACGGTGCGCTCGCACCTGAAGAACCTGTACCGCAAGCTCGAGGTCAACTCGCGCGAGGACGCCGTCCGCGCCGCTTCGCGTTTGCGCAGCCTTTCGGGCCTCGTCGCCTAGCGCCGTCCTCGCGCCGCGCCCGCGCGGGTAGCGTTCCCGCGCGATGACGCTGCCACGCTGGATGGAGCCGCTGCTGGAGGCGGGCGAGACGAAGGAGCTCGATCGCTGGGCGATCGAGGAGCGCGGGATCCCCGCGAGCGAGCTGATGGAGCGCGCCGGCGCCGGGCTCGCGGCGCTCGCGGCGCGCGTCGCGCCGGCGGGGCGGATCGCGATCGTCTGCGGCAAGGGCCACAACGGCGCCGACGGGATCGTCGCGGCGCGGCTGCTGCGCGGCGCCGGCCGCGAGGTCGACGTGCTGCTGGTCTGGCCGCCGCAGTGGGTCGGCGAGGCGATGCGGGCGCAGCTGGCGAAGCTGCCGGGCGACGCGCCGCTGGCGTTCGAGGCCGGGCGCCTGGATCGCGCGCAGCTGATCGTCGACGCGCTGCTCGGGACCGGCGCGTCGGGCGTCCCGCGCGCGCCGGCCGACAGCGTCATCGGCGAGCTGGAGCAGGCGCGCGCGCCGGTCGTGGCCTGCGACGCGCCGTCCGGCGTCGACGCCTCGACCGGCGAGGTCGCCGGCGCGGCCGTCCACTGCGTCGCGACCGCGACCTTCCACCGGCCGAAGCTCGGCCTCTGGGTGCGCCCGGGCAAGGCCTACGCCGGCGAGGTCGAGCTGGTCGACATCGGCATCCCGCGGCGCGGGCCGGTGCGGCCGGACGCGGGGCTGATCGGCGCGGCGGTGCTGCGCGACATGCCGCGGCGCGGCGCGGCGTCGACGAAGTTCAGCTCCGGCAACGTCTTCGTGATCGGCGGCGCGCGCGGGCTGACGGGCGCGGCGACGATGGCGGCGCTGGCCGCCGCGCGCACCGGCGCCGGCTACGTCACGGTCGGCGCGCCGTCGAGCCTCGAGCTGAGCTTCACGGTGAGGCTGTTGGAGGCGATGACGGTCGGGCTGCCCGACGACGGCGCCGGGCACCTCGATCCGAGCGGCCTGGAGCCGGTGCTGAAGGCGACGGCGCGGGCGGACGCGGTCGTGCTCGGCTCCGGGCTCTCGCGCGACCCGGGCGCGCAGCGGCTGGCGCGCGCGATCGTGCCGCGCGTCGACGTGCCGCTGCTGATCGACGCCGACGGGTTGAACGCGCTCGCCGGCCACGTCGACGAGCTGCTGCCGCAGCGGCGCTGGCCGACGGTGCTGACGCCGCACGCCGGCGAGCTGGGGCGGCTGCTGGGCGTCGAGTCGGCGGCGGTCGACCGCGCGCGGCTCGCGCACGCCCGCGAGGCGGCCGCGCGCACGCGCGCCTACGTCGTGCTCAAGGGCGACGACACGATCGTCGCGGCGCCGTCCGGCCGCGTCGCGATCTCGCGCGGCGGCGCGCCGGCGCTGGCGACGGCCGGGACCGGCGACGTGCTCGCCGGCGTGATCGGCGCGCTGCTGGCCAAGCGGATGCCGATCGCCCAGGCGGCCTGCGCCGGCGTCTACCTGCACACGCGAGCGGGCCAGCTCGCGGCCGCGCCGCACGGCCCGGACGGCGTCATCGCCTCCGACGTGATCGCCGCGCTCCCAGCCGCACTCTCCGCCTGAGCGCGGCCCTGCGCGGATCCGGCGCACCGCTGCCACCCGGCGGCGCTCTCGGCCCGAGCGCGACGGCCGGCGGGCGCCGGCCGTCGCCTACCCTTCGGCGGATGCTGCGGGCGAGGGCCTGGATCGACGCGGACGCGATCGCCGCGAACAGCGCGACGCTGGCCGCGGTCGCGGCGCCGGCGCGGCTCTGCGCCGTCGTCAAGGCCGACGGCTACGGGCACGGCGCGGCGCTCGCGGCGCGCGCCGCGCTGGCCGGCGGCGCGAGCTGGCTGGCGGTCGCGACGGCCGAGGAGGCGCGCGCGCTGCGCGCCGCCGGACTCGGCGCGTCGCTGCTCGTGCTCGGCGCGCTGAGCGCGCCCGAGCTGGACGTCGCGCTCGCCGCCGGCGCCGACGTCGTCGCCTGGGACGAGCGCTTCGCCGACGCGGTCGCGGCGCGCGCCGCCGGCGGCGGCAGCGCGCCGGTCGGCGTCCACGTCAAGCTCGACAGCGGCATGGGCCGGCTCGGCACGCGCGACGTCGAGCAGGCGACGCGCGTCGCCGAGCGCGTCGCCGCCAGCCCCGCGCTGCGACTCGCCGGCGCGATGACGCACTTCGCGACCTCAGACGACGACCCGGACTTCATGGCGGCGCAGCTGGCGCGCTTCACGCCCTGGGCGAACGCGCTGCGCGAGCGCCATCCCGGGCTGCTGCGGCACGCCGCCAACTCGGCGGCGGTGCTGCGCGGGCCGGCCGTGCAGCTCGACCTCGTCCGCTGCGGCGTCGCGCTCTACGGTCTCGACCCGTTCCAGCGCGACGCCGCCGCGCACGGCCTGCGGCCGGCGCTCGAGCTCGTGTCCTACGTTGCCGCCGTCAAGCGCGCGCGGCGCGGCGAGAGCGCCGGCTACGGCCGCCGCTTCGTCGCCGAGCGCGAGACCTGGCTCGCGACGATCCCGATCGGCTACGGCGACGGCGTCCGCCGCGGCCTGACGAACCGCGTCGACGTGCTCGTCGGCGGCCGCCGCGTGCCGCTCGCCGGCACCGTCTCGATGGACAACGTCACCGTCGACCTCGGCCCGGACGGCGCGGCGGTGCCGATCGGCACCGAGGCGGTCCTGCTCGGCACGCGCGGCGACGAGCGGATCCGCGCCGAGGACTGGGCGAGCGCGCTCGGCACGATCAACTACGAGATCGTCTGCGGCATCAGCGCCCGCGTCCCGCGCGTCCCACGCGGCACCGCCGCGGCCGGCGAGGCCGGCACGCACGGCGCGGGCGCGGATGCGGCCGGCGGGAGCGGCGCGTACGGTGCGGACGCGGCTGGCGGCGCGGGAGCGGATGCGGCCGGCGCGCACGGCGCGGGTGCGGCTGGCGAGGGCGGCGCGTGAGCGCGCTCGACGCGGCGCGGGCCGCGCTCGCCGGCGAGCGCGCGTGGGTCGTCGGCGGCGCCGTGCGCGACGCGCTGCTCGGCCGCGCGACGAGCGACGTCGACGTCGCGGTCGACGGCGACCCCAAGCGCGCGGCGCGCGCGCTCGCGCGCGCCGTCCGCGGCGCCGGCTTCCCGCTCTCGGACGCCTTCGGCGGCTGGCGCGTCGTCGGCCCCGAGCGCGCCTGGCACGTCGACCTGCTGCCGCTGCAGGGCGGCGACATCCTCGCCGACCTCGCGCGCCGCGACTTCACGATCAACGCTATGGCGCAGCCGCTCGACGGCGAGGGCGGCGAGCCGATCGACCCGCACGGCGGCCGCGCCGACCTCGCCGCCCGCCGCCTGCGGACGGTCGCCGCCGGCGCGCTCGCCGACGATCCGCTGCGGACGCTGCGCGCGGTGCGCTTCGCCGTCGAGCTCGGCCTCGAGATCGAGCCGGCGACCGCCGCCGCCGTCGCCGCCAACGCGCCGGCGCTCGCCGGCGTCGCGGCCGAGCGGACGTTCGCCGAGCTCAAGCGCGTGATCGCCGCCGACGCGGTGCGGCACGGCCTCGAGCTGATGGACGCGCTCGGCCTGACCGCGGTCGTCCTGCCCGAGCTGCTGGCGACGCGCGGCGTCGAGCAGAGCGTCTACCACCACCTCGACGTCCACGGCCACACGCTCGCCGTGCTCGACGCCGTCATCGCTCTCCAGCGCGCGAGCCCCGCCCCGTCGCCGAGCGAGCCACCCGGCGACCTCACCGCGCCGCCCGCCGCGCCGCCGCCCGGCGGCCTCACCGCGCCGCCCGCCGCGCCACCGCTCGGCGGCCTCACCGCGCCGGGCGCCGCGCCGCCGCTCGGCGATCTCGCCGCGCCGGTCGCCGCGCTGCTCGCGGAGCCGCTCTCGGACGACCTGACGCGCGGCACCGCGATGCGCTTCGCCGCGCTGCTGCACGACGCCGCCAAGCCGCAGACGCGCGCCGTCAGCGGCGAGGGCCGCGTCACCTTCTTCGGCCACGACAACGCCGGCGCGCAGCTCGCGCGCGACGTCCTCGCGCGCCTGCGCACATCGCAGAAGCTGCGCGACTACGTGGCGACGCTGGTCGCGCGCCACCTCGACCTCGGCTTCCTCGTCCACCGCCGGCCGCTCGACCGCCGCACGATCTGGCGCTACCTGCGCGCCGGCGCGCCGTACGCGGCCGACCTGACCGCCTTCACCGTCGCGGATCGGCTGGCGACGCGCGGCCGCAACGCCGAGGCGGCGATCGCCGCGCACCTGGAGGTCGCGCGCGCGATGCTCGCCGCGGCCTTCGCGGAGCGCGAGCAGGGCGAGCCGCCGCCGCTGCTGCGCGGCGACGAGCTGATCGCCGAGCTCGGCATCGCGCCCGGCCCGCAGCTCGGCGCGATCCTCGCGCAGCTGGCCGAGGACCGCTACGCCGGAGCGGTCGTCACGCGCGCGGACGCCCTCGCCCGCGCCCGCGAGCTGGCCGCGCGCTAGCGCTCGCTCGCGGGACGAGCGGCCGCCGGCGCCGTCGAAGCGCCGGCGAGGGCTTCGCGCCCCGGCGCTCAGCCGCCGGCGTAGCGCTCCGCGGCCCGCTACCGCCGTTCCCGGAGCGCCGTGCGCGCTCCGGGAACGGCCGCGGCTCCTAGATCGGGGAGGAGGGGCGCGCGAGGCCCTCGGCGAGATCGCCGAAGCCCGGGGCGACGATCGCGCCCGGCTGCGCGATCAGCTCCTCGGCGACGAGCGCCTCGGTCGTCAGCAGCAGCGCCGCCACGGACGCCGCGTGCTCGAGCGACAGGCGCGTGACCCGCACCGGGTCGATGACGCCCTTCGCGAACAGGTCGCCGAACTCGCCCGTCAGCGCGTTCAGGCCGTGCCCATCCGGCATCGCCCGCACCTGGTCGACGGCCGCGTGGCCGTCGTAGCCGGCGTTCGAGGCGATCCAGTAGAGCGGCTCCGAGAGCACCGAGCGGACGACCTCGACGCCGCGCGCGTAGTCGCCCTCGAGCTCGTCGAGCGTGTCGAGCACCGGCGCCGCGCGCAGCAGCGCGGTGCCGCCGCCGGCGACGATGCCCTCCGCGACGGCCGCCTGCGTGGCCGCCAGCGAGCCCTCGGTGCGCCGGAAGCGCTCCTTCTGGACGACCTCCGTCGCGCCGCCGACGCGGATCACCGCGAGCCGCGAGGCGAGCCGCGCCAGCCGCTCCTGGAGGATCTCGATGTCGCGCTCCTGCGACGCCCGCGCCAGCTCGGCGCGGATCTGCGCCAGCCGCCCCGCGACCTGCGCGTCGCTGCCGCCGCCCTCGACGAAGGTCGTCGAGTCCGCCGTCGCGATCACGCGCCGCGCGGTGCCGAGGTGCTCGAGCCGGACCGTGCCGAGCGAGAGCCCTGCCTCCTCGGTGATGACCGTGCCGCCGGTGAAGGCGGCGAGGTCGCCGAGGTGCTGCACGCGGCGGTGGCCGAAGCCGGGCGCGCGCGCCGCGACCGCCTCGATCGTGCGGTGCTGGTTGTTGGCGACGAGCATCCCGAGCGCGCCGCCGTCGACCTTCTCGGCGAGCACCACGAGCGGGCGCGGGTTCTTCATCACCACGTCGAGCGTCGGCAGCAGGTCGTTCGGATGCGAGACCGGCTTGCTCGTCATCAGGATCCAGGGATCCTCGAAGACGGTCTCCATCCGCTCGGTGTCGCGCACCATGTAGGACGAGACCCAGCCGTTCTCGACGACCATGCCCTCCGAGAAGCCGACGCTGACGCCCGGCTGGTCTGACTCCTCGATCGTGACGACGCCCTCGGGCCCGACGCGGTCGAGCGCCTCGGCGACGGCGGCGCCGATCACCGCGTCCTCCTTGGCGGCGATCGTCGCGACGTGCTGCAGCTCGGCGCGCCCGTCGACCGGCCGCGCGACGCGCCGCAGCTCGTCGGCGAGCGTCGCCGTCGCCCGCTCGATGCCGACGCGCAGCAGCATCGGGTTGGCGCCCTCGTCGAGCGCGCGCATGCCCTCGCCGACGATCGCCTGCGCCAGCACGGTCGCCGTCGTCGTGCCGTCGCCGGTCAGGTCCGACGTCTTGTTGGCGACCTCGCGCAGCAGCTGCGCGCCCATGTTGCGGTACTGGTCGCTGAGCTCGATCTCACGCGCGATCGAGACGCCGTCGTTGGTGATCGTCGGCGCGCCGGTCAGCCGCTCGAGCACGACGTTGCGGCCCTTCGGGCCGAGCGTCACCTTGACGGTGTTGGCGAGCGCGTCGACGCCGTCCTGCAGCAGTCGCCGCGCCTCGTGGTTGAAGTAGAGCCGCTTGCCCATCTGGAGAACGACCTCCTAAGCCGGGACGAGGATGCCGCGGCCCTGCAGCCGCCCTTGGTCGAGGTCGGCCATCGCGTCGTTGATGGCCTCGAGCGGATAGGTGCTCGTGTGCAGCGTGACCTTGCCCTGCGCGGTCAGCGTCATCAGGTCCTCGAGGTCGGCGTAGCTGCCGACGAGGTTGCCGATGAAGGAGATCTCGCGCGAGATGATGTCGATCGTCGGCACGTCGATGTTCTCGCCGTAGCCGATCACGTAGTAGAAGCCGCCGTCCTGGACCATCGCGACGCCGTCCTGGATCGCGCCCTTCTCGCCGACGAAGTCGATGATCGCCTCGGCGCCGAGCCCGTCGGTCAGCTCGGCGACGACGTCGCGCTGGCTGCCGTCGACCCGCACGAGCTGGTCGGCGCCGAGCTGGCGCGCCAGCTCCAGCGCCTTCTCGCTCGGGTCGACGACGATGATCTCGGTCGGCGTCAGCGCCTTCAGGCACTGGATGCCGATGTGGCCGAGCCCGCCGGCGCCGATCACGACGGTCTTCGTACCCGCCCCGACGATCGGGATCGCCTTCTTGATCGCGTGGATCGCCGTCAGGCCGGCGTCGGCGAGCGCGGCGATCTGCGTCGGGTGCAGCGACGGGTCGAGCTTGACGACGGAGCGCGCGTGCGTGTGCAGCAGCTCGGCGAAGCCGCCGTCGCGGTCGATGCCGGGGAAGCTGCCGTTGACGCAGTGCATGTCGTCGCCGCGCCGGCAGGGCCGGCAGAACCCGCAGGAGATGAACGGGTGGACGATCACGGTGTCGCCGACCTTGACGTTGGTCACGGCCGAGCCGATCTCGTACACCCAGCCGGCGTTCTCGTGGCCCGGGGTGTAGGGGAGGGCGACCTGCGACTTCTCCGCCCACTGCCCTTCCTGGATGTGCAGGTCGGTGCGGCAGAGCCCGGCCGCGCCGACGCGGACGATCACGTCCAGCGGCCCGATCGCCTTCGGCTCGGCGACCTGCTCCAGCTTCAGCGCCTCGTGGTAGCGATGCAGGCGCGCGGCCTTCATGCGGCGACCTCCTCTGCGGTGCCGTAGCGATGGCGCAGCATGTCCCGGCACATGCCGCCGTTCGTCTCCAGGCTCAGGCTGACGAGCCGCGCGCGGCGCAGCCAGGTCTGCAGCTCGTCCGCGCGCAGCGCGCTGCCGTCGCCGGCGACCAGCGCCGGCGCGTCCGCGTCGTACGGCAGCCCGAGCGCCGCGCGCAGCTCGAGCACGCGCGCGGCCTCGTGCGCCGGCGCCAGGTCGCGCACGCGCAGCGCGACCACCGCCGCGGCGTCCGCGCCGCCGGCCAGCAGCGCCTGGCAGAGCCGCGCCTGGCGCGCCAGCAGCGCCTTGCGCTGGAACAGCGCGCGCAGCGCCTCGAGGTCGTCGGCCTCGGTCTCGCCCGGGAAGGCGCCGGCGAACGGCGCGTCGCGGCCGACCGCCGCGTTGATCTCCGCTCCCGTGTAGTGGTCCTCGAGCACGACGCGCACGTCGCGCACCTGCGGCAGCCGGCGCACGGCGCGGCGTGCGTCGGCGGCCATCAGGAACGCGAAGTTCGGCGCGCATTGCGGCGTCGGCAGGCGCAGGTGGATCTCGACGTCGCCCTCGGCGCCGACGACGCAGGAGCCGACGAAGCCGAGCGCGGTGATCGGCTCGTCGAGCTCCGGGTCGTAGACCGTGCCGAGCTCCGCGAGGACGTGGGAGCGCAGGCTCACGCGGCCCCTTCGACCAGCTGCGCGTCGGACTGCTTGGCGGGCTCGCCGGCGTCCGCCAGCTGGCACTCCTTCGGCACCTCGACGCCGTAGAGCTTGGCGGCGTTCAGGCCGAGGATCTTCTTCTTGGCGGCCGTCGTCCAGCGCGGGTAGTCGGAGAAGTCGTCGTCCGGGTAGTCCCAGTCGACGAGCCCCTCGACCTGCCACTTCGGCTCCCAGATGCCGTAGTCGGAGCCGAACAGCATCTTGTCCTCGCCGACCCAGAACAGCAGCTCGCCCATCACCTTCGCGAAGAAGCGCGGCCGCGCGTACATCAGGCCGCCGGTGACGACCGACAGGCCGGCGTAGACGTTGGGCTCCTGCGTTGCCATGAAGCAGAAGTCCTCGATCCGCGGCAGGCCGACGTGCTCGATGATGAAGTTGAGCTTGCCGTTGTAGTCGGTCGCGACGTGGTCGACGTCGGCGACGTCGAAGGCGTCCTTGTCCAGCGGCCAGATCGTCGGGCCCTTGTGGACGTGGATGTTCTTGATCCCGAGCTCGACGCACTTGTCGAAGAACGGGATCGCCGCCGGGTCGGTCAGCTTCCAGCCGCGCGAGCCGGCGTTCCACTCGGCCGTGTAGAGCTTGACGCCCTTCAGGCCGTACTTGGCGTGGTCGGCCTCGAGCTGGCGCAGGCCGGCGTCGCCCTCGCGCGGGTCCCAGCGGCCGTTGACGATCAGCTTGCCGGGGAAGCGGTCCAGCAGCGCCGCGTTCTGCTCGATCGTGTTGAAGCCGTTCGCGTACCACTCGTTCAGGTACGTCGACTGGAACACGCCGACGTCGACGTGACCGTCGGTGAAGACGTCCTTCTCGAAGTCCTCGATCGAGTACTTCTGGAAGTGCTCGATCGACCAGTGCGTCTCGGGCGGCCCGAGCGACTGGTAGGCGTGGAAGCACTCGATCCAGCCCTTGGCGTACTCCTCGGCGCCCTTGACCCAGTTCTCCGGGCTGGCGTCCCAGAAGTGCAGGTGGCTGTCGAAGACGAAGTACTTCTCTCCATCCTTCTCGTACATACGGCGCTCCTACTGGACCGGCGTCAGGTCGAAGCCGATGTACTCGGCCGCGTCCTCGGGGTTCGCGAACAGCAGCACGCGATCGTCGAGCACGACCATGCGCCCGTAGTGGGTCGACATGATCTCCTCGAAGTCGTCGTTGCCGAAGTCGTCCCAGCCGAGCGCCTCGGCGATCTCGGCGTAGTCGAAGTCGACCTTGTTGACCCCGTCGACGCGGATCATCGAGGGCAGCTCGGTGATCGTCACGTCGGGCTTGCCGCGCATGACGTCGGCGACGACGTAGCCGACCTGGTTGTTCATCAGCGTGACGCCGGCCATGTTCGACGACGTCCGATCGACGCTGAACGCGCTCATCCGTTGACCTCCTTCGGGGTCTCCAGGCCGATGTCGGTCAGCAGCGCGGCGAAGCGGTCGCGCGAGCGGTCGAGCGAGTCCTCGAAGCGGACGACCTTCTCGGACGGCTGCGACCAGATCGGCTGCAGGTTGCGCGCCGCGTGCAGCGCCGCCGGCACGTAGGTCGACAGCCACGCGCCCATCGTGGCCTTGTTCTCGGCGCCGTGCGCGCCGTCGTCGGTCAGCATGCGGAAGAGCGCGCGCGCGACCTTCTGCTCGCGCGCGGCGTCGGACTCGCCGGCGCCGATCACCGTCGGCGTCACGAAGTCGCCCTGCGGCGCCGCCGCCTGCATCACGAAGCCCGAGCGGAACAGCTCGCCGACGAGCGGCTCGAAGACGACCATCGTCGCGAAGGCCGCCTCGGCCCAGTCGCGGATGCCGGTCAGCTGCTCGACGAGCTCGCGCGTCGGCTGCCAGATCGGGTCCTCCTGCCAGGCCTTCTTGTGCGCCGAGCCGTCGAAGCCGGGGATCTCCTCCGACAGCGTCAGGTTGTAGAGGATCAGGTCCTGCGCGAAGCGCAGCTTGTGCACGGCGCCGACGGCGATCGCGTTGTTGATCATGTTCGTCGGCGCGTCGCGCTGGGCCGGCGTGTAGATGTGCATGCCGATGCCGTGCTCGGCGTGCGCCCAGGCGAACACGTGGCGCTCGAGCACGCGCACCCAGGACGGGTTCAGCGCCGCGTAGACGTGGCTGAGCCGGCCGTGCTCGATGTTCTGGGAGATCTGGCGGACGACGTTCGCGTTGTTGCGATAGATCGTCTGCTCCCATTCCTCGTTGGGATCGAGGAACTCGTGCCAGTTCGAGGACTTCAGCGCGGTCCAGTCCTGCGGGTAGCCGCCGATGCCGTTCGCGAACTCGTAGACCCAGCCCTGCGAGAGGTGCCGCGCGGGGTCCGGCTGGACGTCGACCGTGACGTCCTCGTAGACGGTCGCACGCCGCTTGCGCGGAGTGAAGTAGTTGAAGCTGCGGCTGCGCCAGGAGGGGAACTCCTGGGCGCCCGCCTCGGCGTCCGTGAAGACCGGTTTCGGGACGCTGCGCTCTTTGACCTCGGTGGCCATGGCTCTCCTCACTCGTCGGCGGTTGTCGTGAACTTGTCGAAGTAGATGTGTGCCTCGGGCACGCCCTTGGCCTCGAGCAGCGCGATCGCGGCCTCGACCATCGGCGGCGGGCCGCAGACGTAGGCGTCGACCTCGCTGACGTCCCCCTCCAGGCGCTCGACGACGTCGGTGATCAGGCCGGTCTCGCCGACCCAGCCGTTGGCGTCGTCCGACAGGGCGGGGACGAAGGTGAAGTCCGGCAGCGCGTCGCTGAGCGCCCGCAGCTGCTCGGTCTGGAACAGGTCGCGCTCGCTGCGCGCGCCGTAGTAGTAGGCGGCCGCCCGCTCGGAGGTCGTCTCGTGCAGCGAGCGCAGCAGCGAGAGGATCGGCGCCATGCCGGCGCCGCCGCCGATGAACAGCAGCCGGCGCGGCGAGGTCGTGCGCAGCGTGAAGACCCCGTAGGGCCCGGTGACCTCGAGCTCGTCGCCGACCTTGATCGAGCCGTCCTCGAGCAGGCCCGAGAAGTGCCCGCCCGGGTAGAGCTTGATCATGAACTCGAGCTCGCCGGCCGGCGACGGCAGGTTGGCCATCGAGAACGAGCGGTGCTCCTCGCCGCCCGGGATCGAGATGTCGACGTACTGGCCGGGCTTGAACGTGAAGGCCTCGTCGTCGACCAGCTTCAGCACGAGCCGGCGGATGTCGTGCGTGAGCTCGTCGACGGCCTCGACGCGCGTCTTGACAGTCCGCGGCGGCGTGCCGCTGGTCAGGATCTCCTCGTCGTAGTTGATCAGCTCGATCTCGAGGTCCGAGTACGGGTGGGCGCGGCAGAGCAGCGTCCAGCCCTCCGCCTCCTCGAAGTCCGGCAGCGCGAAGGTCGAGTAGCGGTCGAGGTCGACCTCACCGTCGAGCAGGAACGACTTGCACGCCGAGCACTGCCCCTCCTTGCAGCCGTGCATCAGCATCAGGCCCTGCCGGAAGGCCGCGTTCAGGACGGTCTCGTCCTCGTCGACCTCGATCTCGAGCCCGACGGGCTCGAAGCGGACGGTGTGCGTTTTCCCCATGGGTCTGGCTCCAGAGCCCCGGGGAGCCGGCGGCGGGCCGGCTCCCCGGATCGGCGCTGATCTCGGTGCCTACGCGGTCCCCGCGTAGCGTCCGGCCGGCCCGCCCTGCTTGTACTTGGCGATGTGCGCCTCGCGCTCTTCCGGCGACATCTGGTTCAGCAGCACGTTGGGGCTGTTGAGGGTGATCCCGCGGACGTTGTCGAGCGTCCACATCTCCTTCGGATCCAGGTTCAGGTGCGGCTGCGGGATCAGCGTGTTGCCGTCGTCGCGGACGTACCCGAGGTCCTGCATGATCTCCGCCAGGTCCTTGCCGTGGTGGAGCGTCTCCCACTCGCGCTTGCCGCCGAGGCGGCCCATCGAGGGGGTCGGCCGGCCCTCGTACTCCGGCCGGAAGGCGACCTTGTCGGTCCAGTGGCAGGTCTCCGAGCAGTACGTGCGGACCTGGCCGTCGACCTCGTCGACCACCGTGTCCTCGCGGATCAGGCACGGGACCATGCAGGTCCAGCAGCGGTGCGGATACTCGTAGTTGGCCTCGGCCTCGAAGGCGATCGGCTTGTGGCCGTTCTTCTTCGAGAGCTCGCCGTACTTCTCCCACCAGCGGCCGTACTTGTCGTACCAGCCCGGGTACTTGAACTCGAACCACTCGAAGTCGTCGTCGTCCATCGCGTCGATCCGCCAGTAGTTGGCGAACCAGCCGGTGGCGAAGAACTGCGCGACCTCGTGCACGTAGCCCTTGTTCCAGATCCGGTTCCAGGCCTCTTCGACGAGGTCGTGGGGGATCGTCAGGCCGTACTTCTCGAGCGGCACCAGGTAGGACCGGTAGTAGTCGTCGTAGATCCAGCGGCGCCAGGCCTCCGCGTAGGACTCGCGGTCCTTGCGGCGGTCCTTGGTGCCGTACTCGATGAACGTGCCGATCGCGGCGTCGACGACGGCGTGGTTGTTCCACCACGCGTAGCGCAGGTCGCGCTCGAGCAGCTGCCGGTTGCGCTCGTCGGCCAGCGCCATGAGGATGATCGAGTAGCCGTTGGAGATGTGGCGGCTCTCGTCGGACTGGACCGAGTGGAAGACCGTCGGCAGCAGGTAGTCGCCGTTCGCCGCGGCCTCGCCCGGCATCGCGACGAAGAGGACGTTGGTGAACGCCGTCTCGGCCACGATCGTCAGGTAGACGTTGGCGGCGGTGATCGCGTCGCCGGTGATGAAGCCCTCGCCGAACTGGCGGCCGATCGTGCCGGCGTAGCAGTTCGCGAAGCCCTTCTCGGTCAGATCGAACCCGGCGGGATCGATGTAGTGGTTCATGTAGAGCCGCTTGAGGTTCATCTGGATCGTCGAGTGACGAACCTCGTCGATCATCTGGATGGCCAGCCCGTTGTGGACCTCGGGGTTGGGCACCGCGTTGATCGCGAGCGGCATGGCGCGTGCGGCGGAGATCTCCGGGAAGGGGATGATGCTCAGGAAGAGCTTCTGCCACTCCATCCAGCGCTGCTGGACCTGCCGGAACATGTTGCCGCGGATGGCCCCGTCCATCGCGCCGAAGACGCGATTGTCCTTCTCCTCCTCCATCGGGAAGTAGGACCGCAGGACCTGCTTGAGCGGGTCCTTCTTGGGGGCCTTCTCGAACGTGTAGTCGGTCGGGTACTTGTCGACCGGCTCGACGAACGTGGGCTCCCAGGACAGCTCCTGGATCTTGCTGTGGGCCTTGGTGATGCTGGCTCGGCTCAAAGCCGACACCTCCTTTCCGCGAGTGACGTCGCGCGAGGTCCGAGCGTGCGAGAACGGAGCGCGAGACCCGCAGTCATCGGATTGGGACTCCGCTTGCCGACGCTAGGCGCGGGTCGTGATCGTGATCAAGAAGATTGCGCGCATCGGCACATGCCTGGAATCGCGCGATGTCACGCAGGGTCTCCTCCAGCGCGCCGCGCTCCTCGTCGAAGGCGCGGCGGGACATCGAGATGCCGACGGCGCCGAGGAAGCGCCGGCGGTCGTCGAGGATCGGGACGGCGAGGCAGCAGAAGTCGCCGTCGAACTCCTCGCGCTCGATCGCGACGCCGCTGCGGCGGATCCGGCGCAGCTCGGCGTGCAGCGCACCGGCGTCGGTGATCGTGTTCGGGGTGAAGGGGCGCAGGCCGAGCGCGGCGTAGCGGTCGACGGCATCGGCGGGCGAGAGCGCGAGCACGACCTTGCCGAGCGCGAGCGCGTGCGCGTTGTCGCGGATCACCGGGTTCATGCCGGGGAGCTTCGGCATGCCCTGCAGGCCGCGCTCGATCACGATCCGCAGCACGCCCGCGCGCACGACGGCGGCGTAGGCGCGCTTGTGCGTGCGCGCGAGCAGGTCGTCGACGACGCCCGAGAGGTCCTGCAGCGCGGTCGTGTCCGGGCCGACGCCGGCGACGACGCTGCGGAAGCCGGTGCTGAGCCCGTAGACGCCGCCGGGGCGGCGGATCGCGACGCCCTCGTCGCAGAGGCTGGCGAGCAGGTTGTAGGCGGTCGAGACGCTCTTGCCCAGCAGCTCCGCGACCTGGTCGGCGCGGACTCCTTCAGACGCGCGCGCGAGCAGCCAGGTGACCTGGAGGGCGCTGCGGGCGGTGCTGAGACCTCGGTGCGGGGCGTGCGCGGGCAGAGCCCAAGTGGACCACCGCGGCGTTACACGAGCGTTGCAGCGCGCCGCAGCTCGGCCACGCGAGCGGCCGCGAGGCTGCGGCGCGGGTCGTGGAAGCTGAGCCGGCCGAGCATCCGCTTCCAGGCGCCGAGGTCGTCGCTGCCGGTCGGCGTCTGCAGCCAGGCCCAGAGCGCGTCGGCGTCGTCGGACGTCAGCACCGCCTGGCGCAGCCAGCTGTCGAGCCGCTCGCGCTCGGCGACGACGCCCGGCGCCTCGGACGCCGGCAGCAGCGGCCCCGGGTAGCGCTCGGCGGCCTCGCGCACGTTGCCGGCGCTCAGCAGCCCCTCGACGCGGCGCATGTCGGTCTCGACGTCGCAGGTCAGCCGGTAGCGCTCGGTGTCGATCCAGGGGCCGAGCAGCTTGCGCAGCCGCGAGACTTCGACGCGCACGCTGCCGGGGCTGCCGCCGTCGCCGTGCAGGTCGGCACAGAGCGCGTCGGCGCTGAGCCCGTTCGGGTGCGCGCAGAGCAGCACGAGGATCTCCGCCAGCCGCCGCCGCAGCGTCGTCGTCGTGCCGGCCAGCTCCAGCTGCGGGCGCTCGGCGCCGAGCAGCTTCAGCTTCAGCAGCGGCCGCGGGATCGCCATGCTCGGCCCGGCGCGCTCCATCGCGTGGACGACGAACGCCTCCATCGCCGGCCCGACCGGCTCGGCGACGGCGTGCGCGCCGGACGGCAGCACGAGCGCGCCGCCGCCGGGTGGGATCGCCAGCCGCGCGGGGACGCGGCTGGCGGCGAGCCAGTCGGCCGGCAGCTGCGTGATCGGCCGCCCCGACGGCGTCACCAGCGCGCGGTGCGCGGGCGCGATCGCGACGCGGTCGGCGTAGCGCGCGCGCAGGCGCGCGTCGCGCTCCTGCAGCTCCAGCCGCATCGCGGCCTCGACCGCCTGCGCGGTCGCGCCGGCGACGGCGAGGCTGTGCGGGTGCACCGTCGAGTAGTCGCCGGTCAGGTCGATCACGCCGATCAGCTCGCCGCTGTCGGGGTCGTGGATCGGCGCGGCGGAGCAGGTCCAGCGCTGCACCGGCTCGTTGAAGTGCTCCGGGCCGAAGACCTGCACGGCGTGGTCGGCGGCGATCGCGGTGCCGATCGCGTTCGTGCCCGCGCCTGGCTCGCTCCAGAGCACGCCCTCGGCGAAGTTCATCATCTCGGCGGCGCGCCGGCGCACGCCCGCAGAGCCGTCGATCCGCAGCAGGATCCCGGCCGCGTCCGAGACGACGATCAGGTAGCCGGCCTCCTCGGCCAGCTCGGAGAGGCAGTCGTCGATCAGGCGCGCCGAGCGCCGCAGCGGGTGCTCCTCCCAGCGCTCGTGCGTCTCGTCCTCGTCGGCGACGACGGGGGCGAGGTGGCGGCCCGTGGGGTCGACGCCGGCGGCCAGCGAGCGGCGCCAGGAGTCCGCGATCGGCGCACGCACCAGCTCGGGATCGTCGTCGGCCGGCGCTTCACCGAGGAAGCGCTCCCAGGCGAACCGCAGCTCTTGCGCTCGCAGCGACGGGGCAGTGACCGCGTCGATGGCGAGCCACCTGTTCGGCGTCAAGTCCTCTCTCCTCTTGGACTGTGTGCACACCCTATCGGACCGTTCGCGGCGTCGCGGCGCTTCTCGGCGCCCGTCGCGGCGCAGGCGCCGCGCAGCGCGACGGCCGGTGCACGCACCGCGACCGCCGCTCCACGCGCGCGCGTCATCCTGAGGCGCGTGACCGAGATCGAGCGACTGGGCGCCGGCACGCCGGCCGGCGAGGTGACCGACCTGATCAACGCCGCCTTCGCGGCCGGAGAGGAGGGGCTCTGGCTGCCGGGCTCGCGCCGCCTGGACGCGCCCGACGAGGTCGTGGCGGCGCTCGCGGCCGGCGAGCTCGCGGGCGTGCGCGGCGGTGACGGCGCGCTCAGCGGCTGCGTCCGCGTGCTCGAGCTCGACGAGCGCGCCGCCGAGCTCGGCTGGCTCTCGGTCGCACGCAGCGCCGTCGGCACCGGCCTCGGCCGCGAGCTCGCGCGCTACGCCGAGGCGCGGGCGCGCGAGCTCGGCAAGCGGGCGCTGCAGCTGCGGCTGCTGGTCCCCAAGCGCGGCGAGCACCCGTTCAAGCTGCGGCTGGACGGCTGGTACCGCCGGCTCGGCTACGTGCCGGTCGACCGCGTCGACTTCGCGCTCGCCGTCCCGCACGCCGCGCCGCGGCTGCGCGAGCCCTGCGACATCGTGATCTACGAGAAGCCGCTCGCCTGAGGGCGCTGCGTCCGCTCGCTGACCGTGTCGCGCGATCGATCGCGCGGCGCCGCGCGCGGGTGCGCGCCGCGTCCGCGACAGCCGTCGGACCGCGTAGCCTGCCGCGCATGGCCGCCGATCCCGATTGCCTGTTCTGCAAGATCGTCGCGGGGGAGATCCCGTCGACCCGTGTGTACGAGGACGAGCGCACGATCGCCTTCATGGACATCAACCCGGCGACGCGTGGGCACATGCTGGTGATCCCGCGCGCCCACGCCGTCGACCTGCTCGACGTCGGCGCCGACGATCTCGCCGCGGTCGCGCACAGCGCGCAGCGGCTCGCCAGGCGCGTCCACGAACGCCTCGGTGCGGATGGCGTCAACCTGCTGAGCTCGTGCGGCGCGCCGGCCTGGCAGACGGTCTTCCACTTCCACGTCCACGTGATCCCGCGCTACCTCGCGGACCCGCTGCAGCTTCCCTGGCATCCCGCGCCGGGCGACCGCGAGGAGATCGCCGCGGCGGCCGCGCTGCTCGGCGCGTAGAGATCTCAACGCCGGCGCGCCGACTTCGCCGCTTGCGCATCGGGCACCGCTCTGTATAGCGTCCGCAAGTGTTGGGGCCGGACGCTGTCGCTGGGTCGGCCGAAATGTGTGCGGCGTGGAGAGCGCCGAGCAGCAAGCGGGGTCATCTGTGGGTACCGGCACGGTCAAGTGGTTCTCGGACGAGAAGGGCTTCGGGTTCATCACGCCCGACGCGGGAGGACGCGACCTCTTCGTCCACTTCAGCGGGATCAGCGGTGACGGCTACCGCTCGCTCAGCGAGGGGAGCAAGGTGTCGTTCGAGGAGGAGAGCGGGGACAAGGGGCCGAAGGCCGTCAACGTCCAGAAGCTCTGAGAAGCGAATCGCCCGCAAGGGCGACATAACTTCGCTGCGGCGCCCGGGGACCGCACCCCCCGGGCCGCCGTCGTGTTCAATGGCCCAATGCCCAAGCGAACGCTGGCCGCTGTCGCGGCCCTCCTCGCGGCGCTCGTTTGCGCCGCTCCGGCGCCGGCCAAGATCGTCGAGATCGGCCGCACCGATGCCACGCCCGCGTGCCCGACGAGCCCCTGCCTGGCCGTCTCGCGCACGACCGGCTATCAGGTCAAGGTCGGCGCCGAGCGCAACGACTTCGCCGCTCCCGCGGACGGCAAGATCGTCGCCTGGTCGATCAACCTCGGCGCGCCGACGAAGGATCAGATCAGCTTCTTCGACAAGAGCCTCGGCGGCACGTCGGCGGCGCAGCTGACCGTGATCCGCCTGCAGAAGAAGCTCAACGCGCAGGTCGTCACGCAGAGCCCGGTCGAGCAGCTGCAGCCGTTCTTCGGCCAGACCGTCCAGTTCCCGCTCGCGCGCGCGCTCAACGTCAAGAAGGGCGACGTGATCGCGCTGACGGTGCCGACCTGGGCGCCGGCGCTGACGCAGCTGCTGACCGACACGAGCTCCTGGCGCGCGTCGCGCGCGCTGGGCAAGTGCAACGACACCAGCACCCAGACGGCGCAGTCCACGCTCAAGGACGTCGCGCAGTACCGCTGCCTCTACAAGGCGCGGCTGACCTACTCGGCGACGCTGATCACGCTGCCGCAGCCGACGCCGGCGGCATCGCCGACGCCGACGCCGACGCCCGGCACGACCCCGACGGCGACCCCGACTCCGATCCCGACGGCGACGCCGAAGCCCAAGGGCTGACGGCGCCGCAGTGCCCCGGCGCGCTCAGCAGGCGCCGGGTTCGGCGCGCCGGGATGCCCGCCGCGCCTGCGCGAGACCGGCGCTCAGCAGAGGCGCCGGGGTCGGCGCGCCGGGATTGCCGGCCGCGCCTCCGCGAGACCGGCGCTCAGCAGGCGCCGGGGTTCTGCTGGCAGAACGCCTCGAACTTCTGCGCGTCGGCGCTCGCCGGAGGCGGCGTCGCCGACGGCGCCGCGGCGCCGCCGCCCGCGGCGGTCGGCGTCGGTGCCGGCGTCGTGGCCGGCGCCGGCGTGCTCGTCGGCGCCTCGCTGGCGCCGCCGTTGCTGGCGACCGTCGGCGCCGGCGTGGCGGCGCTCTGCGTGTCGGGGCTCGTCGTGCCGCCGGAGGCGTCGCCGCTGCTGGCGGCGCCGCTGCTGGTGGTCGTGTCGCCCGCCGACGCGTCGCCGCTCGTGGTCGAGCTGCCGCCGCTCGTATCGCCGCTGGCGGTGCCCGCCGGCGTGGCGGCGCTGCCGAGCTGCGCGCCGCCGCCGGGCACGGAGAGCTTCGCCGGGCCGCCGGGAGACTCCTCGACGCCGACCGTCGACCCGCCGCAGGCGGCGAGGATCAGGGACAGCGTGGCGATCGGGATGACGATGCGCGCGCGGCGCATGCGACCTCCTCCTAGCTTGACGGCGGAGCGGGCGGCAGCGCCGACATCCGGCGGCCGCACGTCGGGCAGTCGTTGAGGTCCTTCTGTGCGGGTTGATCGCACCAGTTGCAGAAGCGCAGCGTGTCGACGGCCCATGGCAGGCTGCTCTTCGACGGCGCGAGCGGGAGCACCTTCCCCCGCACCTCGAGCCGCTCGCCCGTCTCCTCGTCGAGGTAGGTCCTTCCGGGCTCGGCCGGGACGAGGATCTCGCGGCCCGACGAGGGCGCGCGCAGGCGGTAGAGCTGACGCACGGACATCCCGGCGCACCCTAGCAGCGCGAGCGGCGTCAGCGCCCGCCGCCACCGGCTCGGCAGGAGAACGTGACGAGCGGTACATGCGAGGCCCGCAAAGGTTAGGATGCCGCGCATGAGGAGAGGCGGCAGCGGCTATCGGCCGCTGGTCGTGGGCTGCGTGAGCGCAGCCTGCGTCCTCAGCGGCTGCGGGCTCCAGGAGCGAGGGACGGACGTCGTCAACGGCAAGATGCTGTTCTCGACGAAGTGCGGCGCCTGCCACACGCTCGCGCGCGCGGGCACGACCGGCACGGTCGGCCCCAATCTCGACGACGCGTTTCGGCAGTCACGCGCGGACGGCCTGAAGTCGAGCACCTTCCGCGGCATGGTCCTGCGCCAGATCGAGGACCCGAACATCAACACGCAGGTCGACCCGAGCAGCTTGAAGCCGCTGCCGTCGATGCCCGCCAACGTCGTCAAGGGCCAGGACGCGCGCGACGTCGCCGCCTACGTCGCCCAGGCGGCCGCGGCGCCCGGAAAGGACGGCGGCCGGCTCGCCGAGGTCGGCGCCAAGAAGGCCGCCGGCACGGCCAAGGAGCAGAACGGGACGCTCGCGATCCCCGTCGCCTCGGCCGGCCTGGCCTACCAGTACGCGGACGCCAGCGCGACCGCCGGCCAGGTGACGATCACGTCCAAGAACCCGCAGCCGACGGTGCACGACATCGCGCTGCAGGGCAACGGCGTCGACGCCAAGGGCGCGCGCGTGCAGAGCGGCGGCACCTCGAAGCTGACCGTGAACCTGAAGCCCGGCACCTACACCTTCTACTGCACCGTTCCCGGCCACCGCGCGGGCGGCATGGTCGGCAAGCTCGTCGTCAAGTAGCGCGCCCGGCGCTCCGCTCGCGGCGAAGCGCCCCGAGGCCACGCGCCGAGCGCCGCCCGGAGCGCTCAGCCCGCGAGCGCCTGGACGACGAGCGCGATCACGATCGCCGCGACGACGACCGCGAAGACGAGGGCGAGCGCCTTGAACGCCTCGCGCTCGGAGCGCAGCGGGTTCAGCATCAGAGGATGTAGACCGTGAAGTAGACGACGAGCCACATCGCGTCGACGAAGTGCCAGTAGATCCCCGGCACCTCCATGCCGAGGTAGCTGTCGGGCGAGTAGTGGCCCTTGAAGGAGCGGATCGTGACGAAGGCCAGCAGCAGCAGGCCGATCGTCACGTGCGCGCCGTGCAGCCCGGTCAGCCCGTAGAAGACCGACGCCTGCGCCGTGTCGCCCGGCGCGAAGCCGATGTGGGCGTACTCGTTGATCTGGATGAACAGGAACGTCGCGCCGAGCAGGAAGGTCATCAGCATGCCGACCTTCAGCCCGAGCCGGTTGCCGCGGCGCAGCGACTCCTGCGCGAAGTGGATCGTCACCGAGGACGAGACCAGGATCAGCGTGTTGAAGCCGGCGACCAGCTTCGGCAGCTCGGTCCCGTGCGCCGGCCACGGCGCGTGGCCCACGACCCGGATGAAGAAGTAGGCCGTGAAGAACGCGCCGAAGACCATGATCTCGCTGCAGATGAACAGCAGCATCCCGAGCATCGCGGGATCGACTCGCGAGGAGTGGTGGGCCGCGGGCGGCCCGTGCTGCTCGTGCTCGGCGCCGGCTGCTGCGGCGTGCGCGCTCACGCTGCGAGGCCCTCCACTGACGCGTTGGACTCGACGTGCTGGACCGGCAGGTTGCTGTGGCTCTGGACGCGCTCGACGAGCTTGTCGGCGATCCACTTGGAGCGATCGCCCGGCAGCGTCGAGATGACGATCTCCGAGATGTGGAAGTACTGGATCGCGTTCATCGTCGCCGTGTACGGGTCCGGGTCGCCGATCATGCCGGCGGCGACGATGTCTGACGCGTCGAGCGATGCCAGCAGCTTGCGCAGCCGCTCGCGCGTCTCCTTGACGGCGCTGCCGTCGACCGAGCTCTGCGGCGCGACGACGATGAAGCGCCGCGGCCCCTGCGCGGCGAGCGCGCGCAGGCGCTGCACCAGCTGCTCCTCGGCGGCCGTCTGGTTGGCGACGACCAGCGTCACGTCGAACGGCAGCCCGTCGCGGTCGATGTCGACGACCACGTGCTCGACCGGGGCGCCGGTCGCGTTGTGCAGGCGCCCGAGCAGGTCGCGCTTGAGCCAGTTCGAGGACGTCGCCGGCAGTGTCGAGACGATGATCTCGTCGAAGTGGCGCAGCGCGGCCGCGTCCATCGCGGCGTTGAAGGGGTCCGGGTCGCCGACCTCGCCGCTGCCCTCGAGGCCCTCGTCGCGCATGAACTCGAGCGCCAGGTCGACGCGCACCTGCGCCGAGTCGCGCACGACCTCGTCGTAGATCACGTTGCCGTGGCGTGGGCGCATCGTCGGTACGACGACGTGGAAGCTGGCGACGCCGGCGGCGGCGCGGGCGCGGATCCGCTCGAGCAGCGCAGCGCCGCCGATCGTCTCGTTCGCGAGGACCAGGATGTTCGCCACAGCTAAACCTCCTCGTGACCCTCGGCCGACGTGGCGCCGGCCGGAAGCTTGGGCCGAGCCTCCTCGGCGGGCCGGAAGATCCCGTGCACGGCGCCGGGCACGCCGTACTCGTAAGGCCCGCCGACGACGGTCGGCACGGTGTCGAAATTGAAGATCGGCGGCGGCGAGGCGACCTGCCATTCGAGCGTCATCGCGCGCCACGGGTTCGCGGGCGCGGGCGGACCCCAGCGCCACGAGGCGACCATGTTGTAGAGGAAGACGAGCGTCGAGAGGCCGAGCACGAACGAGCTCAGCGAGATGAACAGGTTCCAGGCCGCGAACTGCTGCGCGTAGTCGGCGACGCGGCGCGGCATCCCCTGCAGGCCGACGATGTGCATCGGCGCGAAGGTCGCGTTGAAGGACACGAACGTCAGCCAGAAGTGCACCTTGCCGAGCCGCTCGTCGAACATGCGGCCGGTCATCTTCGGGAACCAGTAGTAGACGCCGGCGTAGATCGTGAAGAGCGAGCCGCCGAACAGCACGTAGTGGATGTGGGCGACGATGAAGTAGGTGTCCGAGACGTAGATGTCCATCGGCACCATCGCGAGGATCACGCCGGAGATGCCGCCGAGCGTGAACATGCAGAGGAAGCCGAGCGCCCACAGCATCGGCGTGTCGACGTGCAGCACGCCGCGCCAGAGCGTCGCCAGCCAGGAGAAGATCTTGATCCCGGTCGGCACGGCGATGATCGCCGTCGTGACCATCATCGGGATCCGGATCCAGTCCGACATGCCCGAGACGAACATGTGGTGCGCCCAGACCGTGAAGCCGAGCATCACGATCGCCAGCAGCGAGAAGGCCATCATCCGGTAGCCGAAGATCGGCTTTCGCGCCTTGACCGCGAGGATCTCGGAGATGATCCCGAAGCCCGGCAGCATCATGATGTAGACGGCCGGGTGCGAGTAGAACCAGAAGACGTGCTGGTACATCAGCACGTCGCCGTCCCGGGCCGGGACGAAGAAGTTGAAGTGCAGCGCGTAGTCGAGCAGGACGAAGAACTGCGACGCGGCGATGAACGGCGTCGCGATGACGACCAGCAGCGATGTCGAGAAGTTCGCCCAGACCAGCAGCGGCATGCGCCAGAACGACATCCCCGGCGCGCGCATGGTGACGATCGTGACGAGGAAGTTGAGCGCCGTCGCGATCGACGAGGCGCCGGCGAACTGGACGGCGATCGTGAAGAACATCTGCCCGACCGGCGCGTCGGTCGAGAGCGGCGCGTAGGCCGTCCAGCCGGTCGCGAACGAGCCGCCCGGCGCCAGGAACGACGCGATCATCATGATCCCGGCGATCGGCAGGAACCAGTACGACAGCGCGTTCAGCCGCGGGAACGCCATGTCCGGCGCGCCGATCATCAGCGGCAGCACGAAGTTCGCCAGCCCGGCGAAGACCGGGATGATGAACAGGAAGATCATCAGCGAGGCGTGGACGCTGAAGAGCCCGTTGTAGGTGTCCGAGGACACGAACTGCATGCCGGGCGCGGCCAGCTCGGCGCGCACGAGCATCGCCAGCATGCCGCCGACGAGCATGAAGAAGAACGACGTGACGACGTACTGGACGCCGATCACCTTGTGATCGGTGTTGACGCGGAAGTAGTCCTTCCAGCTGCGCGCGCCGTGGCCGGAGTGGTCCTCGGCCCGCGTCGGCCGGCCGGCCGCCCAGTAGAACCAGTAGTCGAAGGCGCCGAGGCCGACGAGGAAGAACAGCGGCGCGCCGAGCAGCGACACCAGCAGGATGCCGTTCTGCGTCGCGGTCGTCAGCCCGCCGTGGAAGGTCGCGAAGCCGTAGGCCTCGCGGACGCCGATCACGAGCCCGGCGCAGACCAGCACGCCGAGGATCAGGAACAGGCCCGCTCGCAGGAACCCGGGTGCACGAAGACGAGCGGCCATCAGCCCCCCTTGGTGACGCTCGACAGGAACTGGACCAGCGCGTTCAGCTGCGCCGGCGGCAGCTGCTGCGCGAAGTTCTCCGGCATGATCCCCGGCTGGTAGCCGGGCGTGATCACCGCGTTCGGATCGACGATCGACTGGCGGATGAAGGCCGCCGACTTGCCCTTCAGGCCGGTGTCGAGGTTCGGTCCGACGGTGCCGTGCGAGCCCGCCTCGGCGAGCGTGTGGCAGGCGGTGCAGCCCGATGCCGTGAAGATCGCCTTGCCGTTGGTCGGCGCCGGCGCCGACGAGGCGCCGCTGCCGCCGCCCGCGCCGGCGACGCCGCCGGCGCGCAGCCGGCGCATGAAGCTGCTGAACGCGGCCGGCTCCATCACGTGCGCGGTGCCGCGCATCGCCGCGTGGCCGAGGCCGCAGAGCTCGGCGCAGACGATCGGATAGGTGCCGACGACGGTCGGCGTGATCGAGTAGCGCACGTCGATGCCGGGCACGATGTCCTTCTTGATCCGGAACGCCGGCACCCAGAAGTCGTGGATCACGTCCTTGGACTGCAGCGTGAACTCGACGTTGCGCCCGCGCGGCAGGTAGAGCTCCGGCGAGGAGATCTCCTTGCCGTTCGGGCCCGGGTAGAAGAACGTCCAGGCGAACTGCTGGCCGACGACGCGCACCTTGAGCTGGTCCGCGCCGCTCTTCTCGACGTGGTGCAGGACCAGGAAGGCGTACGTGCAGAGCCCGACCAGCAGCATCGCCGGGATCGCGGTCCAGACGATCTCCAGGCGCGTGTTGCCGTGGATCGGCGGCCCGTCGAGCAGCTCCTCGCCCGGGCGCTGGCGGAAGCGGTAGACCGAGAACAGCACGACCGTCGCGACCAGCACGAAGATCGGCACCGAGATGCTGATCAGGACGTACCAGAGCGTGTCGACGGCGTGCGCCTGCGAGGACGCCGCCTTCGGGAACCAGGGGATCAGCAGGCCGGCGGCGATGCCGATCAGCGACGCGATGACGCCGATGACGACCATCGGTCGCCAATCGACCTTCGCACGGCGGCGCTCGAGCACGCGTTCGCTGCTCACCGAGACCTCTCCTCGAGCCTCATGCGCCGCAGCATATGCAACAGACGCGACAAACGTCGCGATGGTGGCGACCCGCACTTGCCGCCGGGCGCGCCGCCGCTCTCAGCCCTCGCTCAGGCGCGGTGGCGAGCCGCTTGGCGCGGGCGCGCTCGGACGCGGCGAGGGGCCTGTGGCGCGGGCGCGCTCGGGCGCGGCGGAAGGGCCTGTGGCGCGGGCGCGCTCAGGCGCGGTGGAAGCTGTGGGTGCGCGGCGACTCCGCGTGCGGCGAGCCCGTGGCGCCGCCGCTCGCGCGGTAGTCGGAGGGCGCGAGGCCCTGGTAGCGGCGGAACGCCTTGGCGAACTGGGCCGGCTGGCGGTAGCCGACGCGGCGCGCGACCTCGCGCACGGTCAGCGCGCGGGTCGCGAGCATCTCGGCGGCCTTCTGCATGCGGACGCGCGTGAGGTGGTCGCGGAAGGTCGTCTGGCCGATCTCGGCGTAGGCGCGCTGGAGCTGGCGCCGCGAGGAGGCGACGCGGCGGGCGATGTCGTCGAGCGACAGGTCGGACGCGAACTCGCGGTCGACGATCTCAGCTGCCTCGTGGAGCAGTGAGGTGCGGAGGCGGACTGTTGACGGACGCTGGGCTGGCACGATCGTGGTACGTACGGCTCCCTCCAGGATGTCGCGAGCGAGCGCCAGGGCGCCATAGCTGGCGCGTTGGCGCTCCACTGTGGCGCGTCCCGGGCCGGTACGATTGAGGCAATCGTTGCAAGCGGCCCGGGTTTCGATGGGGTGATGAGCATGCAGGTGCGCGACGCGATGACTCGACTGGTGCTCACGATCGGGCCTGGTCACACGCTGCGCCAGGCCGCCGCGAAGATGGCCGAGCGCAAGGTCGGCGCCGCGGTCGTGCTCGACCCGGAGGCGCAGGGGCCGGGCATCGTGACCGAGCGCGACATCCTGCACGCGGTCGCCAGGGGAGAGGACCTCGACGCGACGCCGGTCGCCGGCCACCAGGCGTCCCAGCCGGTGCTGGCGGCGCCGGACTGGTCGCTCGAGCAGGCCGCGGCGGCGATGGTGCGCGGCGGCTTCCGGCACCTGATCGTGGTCGAGCGCAGCGAGCCGGCCGGGATCATCTCCGTCCGCGACATCGTCCGCTGCTGGACCGACGACGGTGCGATCTGCGACGTGCCGCCGCAGCCGGGCCGCGACTCGCTCGTCGGCTGAGGCACGGACGCCTCAGCCCGCGCGGGAGCTAGCGGTACGCCAGGGCGCGTGGGGCCCAGGCAGCGCGCGGGGTGCTGATCCGCCGGGGCGCGCGGGACCTAGTGGTGCTCGTCGTGCGCGTGCTCGGCGGGCAGCTCGGCGATGTCGCGCCGCGTGTCGTTGATCCAGATGACGGTGGTCACCAGGAACACGAAGCCGCCGAGGCCGACGAGCCACCAGCTCAGCGTCAGCGAGACGATCGCGATCGCCAGGCCCGCCGCGTTGATCAGCGGGATCAGGCTCGACGCCGGCATGTGCACGCGCTCGCCGACGGGCGGCGCGGCCAGCGGCGACGGCGCCTGCGGCGCGGCCTCCGCGGCCTCGGACTGCTGGAGCTCGTGGGTGCTCATGACGTGTAGAGGAACGCGGCGACGAACGTCAGGGCGAACATCAGGACCCCGAAGAGGCCGGCGACGTAGGCGGTGCGCAGGTTGCGGCGGGCGAGACGACGATCCATACGTGCGTGAAGTCTACAGGCGGGCGTCGATGACCATCGCGGCGAACAGCACCGCCAGATAGCCGAGCGAGAACAGGTAGGAGCGCAGCGCCGACGCGCGATCGGCGCGGCGCTGGAGACGCAGCGCGAGCACGATGAAGGCGGCGCCGAGCAGCGCCGCGACGACGCCGTAGATCGCGCCGAAGAAGCCGAACGCGACCGGCAGCAGCGTCAGCGCCGTCAGCAGCAGCGTGTAGAGGACGATCTGGCGGCGCGTCTCCTTCTCGCCGTGGACGACCGGCATCATCGGCACGCCGACGCGCTCGTACTCCTTCTTCATCAGCAGCGAGAGCGCCCAGAAGTGCGGCGGCGTCCAGTAGAAGACGATCGCGAACAGATAGAGCGCCGCGGGCGCGACGGAGCCGGTCACGGCCGCCCAGCCGACGAGCGGCGGCACCGCGCCGGCCGCGCCGCCGATGACGATGTTCTGCGGCGAGCGGCGCTTGAGCCAGACCGTGTAGACGAGCGTGTACCAGGCGAAGCCGGCCAGCGCGAGGCAGGCGGCGAGCACGTTGACGGCGAGCGAGAGCAGCAGGAACGAGGCGGCCTGCAGCGCGAAGGCGTAGATCAGCGCCGCGCGCGGCGAGATCCGGCCGGCCGGGATCGGCCGGCTGGCCGTGCGGCCCATCGCCGCGTCGATGTCGCGGTCGTACCAGTGGTTGAAGGCGCCGGCGCCGCCGGCCGACAGGAAGCCGCCGACGACCGTCACGGCGACGAGCGCGACCGACGGGTCGCCGGCCACGTACATCGTCGTGATCGTGGTCAGGAGCAGCAGCAGCTGCACCCGCGGCTTCGTCAGCGTCACGTAGTCCGACAGCAGCTGCAGCGGGGCTGCAGCTGCCGTCGTGCGGACGCGAGAGGCCTCCAACTCGGCTACCTCATCGGGAACAGCGGCTGCCCGGACTTGTAGCGCTGCTCGGTGCCGGTGCGCTGCTCGATCTCGCGGCGGATGTCCTTCATCGGCTCGACCGAGCGGACGCGCGGGATGGCGTCGAAGTTGTTCTCGGGCGGCGGCGAGGGCGTGAACCACTCGAGCGTGTTCGCCTTCCACGGGTCGGCGCCGGCGATCGGGCCCTTCTTGAACGCGATCACCATGTTGATGATCGTCAGCAGGACGCCGACGGCGATCGTGAAGGCACCGACCGTCGAGATGAAGTTGTAGGCCGTCCAGCTGGTGTCCGAGTACTCGTAGATCCGTCGCGGCATGCCCGACAGGCCGGCTGAGTGCTGGATCAGGAACGTCAGGTGGAAGCCGATGAACGTGAAGCCGAAGCCGATCTTGCCGAGCCGCTCGCTCAGCATCCGGCCCGTCATCTTCGGGAACCAGTAGTAGAGCGAGGCGACCATCGCGAAGGCGGAGGCGCCGAACGCCGTGTAGTGGAAGTGGGCGACGACGAAGTAGGTGTCAGTCAGCTGCCAGTCGATCGGGAAGACCGCCAGGAAGATGCCGGTGATGCCGCCCATCAGGAACGTGAAGATGCCGCCGACGCAGTACAGCAGCGGCACCGTCCACTCGACCGTGCCGCGCCAGAGCGTCGCGGTCCAGTTGAAGATCTTGACGCCCGTCGGCACCGCGATGACGAAGCTCGAGAGCATGAAGAACGCGAGCACGATGGTCGACATCGGCGTCGCGAACATGTGGTGCGCCCAGACGAGCAGGCCGAGGAACGCGATCGCGCCGGTCGAGGCGGCGATCGCCTTGTAGCCGAAGATCGGCTTGCGCGAGAAGACCGGCAGGATCTCCGAGAAGACGCCGAACGCCGGTAGGACGAGGATGTAGACCTCTGGGTGTCCGAAGAACCAGAAGAGGTGCTGCCAGAGCAGCGCCGAGCCGCCGGTCTGCGGATCGAAGAAGCTCGTCCCGAAGTTGCGGTCCAGCAGCAGCATCGTCACGGTCGCGGCCAGCGACGTGAGCGCGATGATGATCAGGTACGAGTAGATCAGCATCGCCCAGACGAACAGCGGCATGCGCCCCCAGCCCATGCCGGGCGCGCGCATGTTGTGGATCGTCGCGATGAAGTTGATCGCGCCCAGGACCGACGCCAGGCCGGTGAGGTGGACCATGTAGATCCAGGCCTCCTGGCCGTTGGTGTGCGAGTACTCCTTCAGCGACAGCGGCACGTAGGAGAACCAGCCGGCCTCGGGCGGCGAGAAGAAGACGGACGCGTACAGCGCGATGCCGCCGAACAGGTACATCCAGTAGGACCACGCGTTCAGCCGCGGGAAGGCGACGTCGCGGGCCCCGATCATCAACGGGAGCAGGTAGTTCGCGAGGCCCGCCCAGACCGGCACGACGACGAGGAAGATCATCGTCGTCCCGTGCATGGTGAGGACTTCGTTGTACCGCTCGGGCGTCAGCAGCGTGTTGTTCGGGACCGCGAGCTGGGTCCGGATCAACAGCGCCTCGATGCCGCCGAGGATGAAGAAGACCAGCACGGTCCCCAGGTACATAAGACCGATCTTCTTGTGATCGGTCGTCGTGAACCACGACGTCCAGCTGGTGCTCTTGGACGGCGGCTCGACGTGGTCGGCGATGATCTCCGGCCGGGGACGACCGGTGAGTGCGGTCAGGCCGGTGGGTTGGGACGTAGCTGCCACGGGAGTCCTTGTCGGGTTCCTACTGGTTGGTGCCGCTCTGCTGGGCGGCGAGCTGCTTGGAGGCCTTGGCGATGTCGCCCTCGGCGGTCTTCAGGTTGGCGACCTCGTTGGCGTACCAACGCTTGTAGTCGTCCATCCGCATGCCGATGACGCGGGCCTTCATGTCGGCGTGGTTGCGACCGCAGAGCTCGGCGCACTGGCCGCTGTAGACGACCTGGCTCTTGCCCTTCGGGATGTTGCCCGGCGGGATCTGGAACCAGGTCTTGTTCGTGTAGCCGGGGACGGCGTCGGCCTTGCCGCCCAGCTTCGGGATCCACCAGGAGTGCGCGACGTCGTCGGAGGTGACGTCCAGCAGGATCGTCACGCCGACCGGCACGACCATGTCGTAGTACGTCCGCAGCCCCGGCTGGCCGTTGCTGTCCGGGTACTTGTAGGCCCAGATGTACTGCTGGCCGTCGACGTGGATCGTCATCGACGGACCCTTCGGCACCGGCTGGTCGGTGGCGGCCAGCTGCATGTCGCTGGTCGCGACCGGGTTGCCGTTGGCGTCGACGGAGGACGGCTTCGGGTTCTTGATCGAGCCGAGCATCGCGAACGTGACGGCGGTGATCACGACGAGGATCACGGCGGCGCCGACGGTCCAGCCGATCTCGAGCTTCGTGTTGCCGTGGATCTGCGCGGCAACCGCGCCCTTGCGGGCGCGAAACTTGATCATCGAGTAGACGAGCACGCCCTCGACCGCGAAGAAGATCACCAGCGCGACGGCGAAGACGACGATGTAGAGCGTGTGGATGCTGTCCGCGTTCGGCGAGCCGCCGGATTCGGGGAACAGCAGGCCCGCGTGAGCGGACGGTGCGGCGATGAGGGCCCCGGCGAAGGCGGCGGAGAGCGCTGCCAGCAGGGCACGACGTGTGCGAGGACCAAGCACGGGCTCGGCAGTATATGGGCGCGGCAGGCGCACACGCCGGCCGGTCGCTCGCGGCGGCCGCTAGCCGAGCGGCCGCGCGCCGCGAGCTGATGGCGCCGAGTCGGCGTGCATTCGCGGCCGCGATCGGGTAGGTCTGTGCGCGTGAACGACGCTCGGCGACCGCGAATCGGCGTCTGCGCCGCGATCGAGTCGGCGCGCTGGTCGGTCTGGGACCGCGAGGCGGCGCTGCTCGACCGCGCCTACGTCGACGCCCTGCAGGCGGCTGGCGCCGTGGCGCTGCTGCTGCCGCCGGACCCCTGGGTCGACGAGCACCCGGACGACGTCCTCGACGGACTCGACGGGCTGCTGCTGGCCGGCGGCGCCGACGTCGACCCGGCGGCCTACGGCGCCGCCGCCGACCCGCGCACGACCGGCACGCGGCCGCAGCGCGACCGCAGCGAGATCGCGCTGGCGCGGCGCGCGCTCGAGCGCGAGCTGCCGCTGCTCGGCATCTGCCGCGGCATGCAGGTGCTCAACGTCGCGCTCGGCGGCACGCTGGTCCAGGACCTGCCCGGCGACGCGCACCGGCGCGTCGCCGGCTCGTTCGTCGGCAACGACCACGAGGTCCGGCTCGAGCCCGGCTCGCTCGCGGCGCGCGTCGCCGGCGAGCTCGTGCACAGCGGCGCCTCGCACCACCATCAGGCCGTCGACCGGCTCGGCGCCGGGCTCGCGGCGACTGGCTGGAGCGTCGCGGACGGGATCGTCGAGGCGATCGAGCTGCCGCGGCGCTGGGCGCTCGGCGTCCAGTGGCATCCCGAGAGCGACCCCGGCTCGCCCGTGATCGGCGCGTTCGTGGCCGCCGCGGCCGCCGCGGCCGGCGGCTGAGCGGCCCGCCCGCCGCGGGCGGCGGCGTTCACGACGGCGGCCGCGCGGCGCGGTCGGCTATTCTCGCCGCCGTCCGTGCGCCGCTCGACCGCCATCCGCGCGGCAGCCTGCGCGGCGTTGGCGGCCGGCATGGCCGTGCCGCTGGTTCGCCGTCGTCTGAAGCTCAAGCCACCGGTGGTGACCGCCACCGCCGCGCTCGCGCCGTTTGCGCTGACCGTCCTGGTCCGCCGCTCCCGCACGCGCGACGTGCTCGTCTGCGCGCTGCAGATGTGGGCCTACCTGGCGACCTACCAGATGCCGAACGACGATCCGGACGCGCTGCGCCGGCGCGTGCGCGTCGAGTACCCGGTCCGGATCGATCGCTGGATCGGCGTCGGCACGACGCCGACGATGCGCCTGCAGCGGGCCTTCGGGCGGCCGGGCCGCTTCCAGGCCTGGGAGAAGCTGCTGGTCTGGTCGCACTGGCTCTGGTTCGGCTTCCCGCACGGGACCGCCGCCTACGTGCTGCTGCGCCACCGCGACCACTTCCCGCGGGCGGCGGCGCAGATCTACGGGACCTTCGACCTCGGCGTCACCGCCTACTGGGTCGCGCCGACCGCGCCGCCGTGGTTCGCGGCCGAGCGCGGCCTGATGGAGGACGGCCGCACGCCGGAGCTGCGGCGGATGATGGTCGAGTACGGCCAGCAGTTCTGGAAGTCGGGCTGGGCGCCGCTGTACGGCGTGCTCGGCGGCAACCCGCTGGCGGCGATGCCGTCGCTGCACTTCGCCACCTCGGTGCAGGCGGCGCACGTGCTCAGCGACGTCAACCGCGTCGCCGGCGCGCTCGGCTGGGCCTACGCGGCGACGCTCGGCGTCGCGCTCGTCTACCTCGGCGAGCACTACGTCGTCGACCTGGCGGCCGGCCTCGCGCTGGCCGAGACGGTGCGGCACGGCACGCGGCCGGCGACGCCGCTGGCGCGCCGGCTCTCGCGCACGCTGCAGACGCTCGAGGCGCGGGCGCGCGCCTGAGCGGCGCGTATGCTCGACGCGGGCGCCGGCGTCCTCCGCGCCGCTACTATACAAAGTATAGCGTAGGCGTCTGGAGACCCACACATGTCGAACCCCGAGAACGTCATCATCATCGGCAGCGGCCCCGCCGGCTACACGGCGGCGCTCTACACGGCTCGCGCGAACCTGCGCCCGCTGGTGATCGAGGGCTTCATGTGGGGCGGCCTGCTGCAGCAGACGACCGAGGTCGAGAACTTCCCCGGCTATCCGCAGGGCGTCATGGGGCCGGAGATGATGCAGCAGCTGCGCGACCAGGCCGAGCGCTTCGGCTCGCGCTTCATCACCGACAACGCCACGCGCGTCGAGCCGGGCGTCGACGGCGCTCCGCACAAGGTCTGGGTCGACGAGGACGTCTACGAGGCGCGCACGCTGATCCTCGCGATGGGCGCCGAGCACAAGAAGCTCGGCGTGCCGGGCGAGGAGGAGCTGGGCGGCCGCGGCGTCTCCTACTGCGCGACCTGCGACGCCGCCTTCTTCAAGGAGCGCAGGTCGATCATCGTCGGCGGCGGCGACTCGGCGATGGAGGAGGCGATCTTCCTCTCGAAGTTCTGCTCGACGGTGACGATCGTCAACCGCCGCGACGAGTTCCGCGCCTCGCCGATCATGCTCGACCGCGCCAAGGCGCAGGCGAACATCGAGTTCCTGACGCCGTACGTCGTCGAGGCGTTCCTCGCCGGCGCGGACGGGACGCTCGACCGCGCGCGGCTGGTCAACAGCGAGACCGGCGCGACGCGCGAGCTGCCGATGAGCGGCGCCTTCATCGCGATCGGCCACGAGCCGCAGTCGGAGATCGTGCGCGGCGTCGTGCCGACCGACCCGAACGGCTACGTGATCACGCAGGGCAAGTCGACGCGGACCGACGTGGCGGGCATCTTCGCCGCCGGCGACCTCGTCGACCACACCTACCGCCAGGCGATCACGGCCGCCGGCTCGGGCTGCCAGGCGGCGCTGGACGCCGAGTGGTACCTGCGCGACAACCCCGCGCCGCAGGCGCCGGCCGCCGCCGTCGAGGCGGACGCCGCGGCCGCGTAGGCCGCCGCCGACCGGGCGCGGTGCCGCTCAGCCTGGAGCCACCGGCGAGGTCCGTGGGGATCGGTGGATCCAGGCTCAGCCGGCGGCGCCGATGCGCAGCGTGTACTCGCGGTCCTGGTAGGCGGAGCGGCCCTGCGGCTGCACGACGACGTAGTAGGCGTGCTCGCGCGTGCCGCGGTTGCTGAGCGTCAGGTGCTCGGTCCTGCGCGAGCCCGGCAGCGCCGCGCGCGCGAGCCGGTTGCGCGTGTCGTTGATCGAGATCGCCGCGGCGCTGAACGACGCGACCTGCACGTCGCCGAAGCGCGGGATCACCGAGACCTTCGCCTTCGAGCGCGCCGGCACGACGACGCGGTAGGCGTCGACCGGGTCCTCCTCCTTGTCCAGCAGCGCCTCGAGCCGGATCGCCTTGCCGCCCTTCCAGATCGGCGCCGACGGCTTGCCGCCGAAGGCGCGGCCGTCGACCCAGACGAGGTTGTCGTTGGGCTCCAGCGGATCGTGGATCGGGATCTCCGACTGCGGCAGGCTGAGCGCCGCGCCGACGTCGAGCACGCCGAAGCCGGTCAGCGGATCCCAGCCCGGCTTGCCGACGTCGCGCGCCGACAGCCGCACCGCCGCGGCGGCCTGGTCCGGCGCCAGCGACGGCCGCGCCGCGCGCAGCCAGGCGATCGCGGCCGAGACCATCGGCGCCGAGAAGCTGGTGCCCGAGAGCCGCTGGTAGCCGTCCGGCGTGCCGTCCGTGTCGAACTGCGGCGGCACCGCGGTCTCGATGCCGACGCCGGGCGCGCTCAGGTCGACCGCGTCGCTGGCGCTCGAGAAGTCGGCGCTGTGGTCGTTCAGGTCGGTCGCCGCGACGGTCACCACGTGCGGCAGCGAGGCCGGGAACTCGAGCGGGTTGCCCTGCTCGAACTCGTTGCCGGCGGCCGCGACCGGGATGATCCCCTCGGCGACGGCGTAGTAGATCTGGACCTTCTCCGCCGCGCACTCGGCGACCGAGCCGTAGCTCATGTTGATCACCGCCGCGTTGGCCGCGATCGCCTTGCTGATCGCGTCCGCGGACGCCGCGCAGCTGATCTCGCCGTTGCTGCCGGGCAGCGTCGGCAGCGGCACGTTCAACGTCCGCGCCCCCGGCCAGACGCCGAGGATGCCGATGCCGTTGGCGGGCGCCGCGGCGACGGCCGCGGTCGCCGTACCGTGCGCGCTCGTCACCGGCGTGCCGGGGATCGTCGTGAAGCTCGGGTCGCCGGTCCACTCCGGGTGCGTCATGTCGGCGGCGGCGTCGACGAGCGCGATCAGCGGGCTCGACGGCGTCACGGGCGGCGGCGTCAGCGACGGGTCGGCGACGTGCGCGCGCCAGTCGTTCGGCGGCAGCAAGAGCGGGTCGGGCGCGACCGCGTCCGCGTGCACGTAGACGTTCGCCTGCGCGTAGACGAGCAGCCGCCGGGCGCGCAGCGCGGCGGCGAAGGCGCGCGCCTTGCCGCGCGCGACGACGAACCCGCCGGTCTGCGGGGCGCCGACGTGGCGGGCGCCGAAGCGGCGCGCGATCGCCTCGGCGGCGGCGCCGGGCGTCGCGCCGACCAGCCAGGTCGACGGGTCGGCGGCGCCGGCGTCGGCGATCGTCGCCGCGCCGCCCGGCAGCCGCAGCGGCAGGCCGTCGGAGGCCGCTTGCGCGGCGGCGGCGCCGCCGGTCAGCAGCGCCGTGGCGGCGAGCGCGGGGACGGCGGCGCGCAGAGCGCCGTGGAGCGGGCGGTGGTTCACGATGCAGCCAAACACCCCCGCGATCGATTCGGAGCGCAAGCGGAGGCTCTGGGCGAGGGTACCCGGGGGCGAACGCGCATAGACTCGGCCGATGGCGCGGGTCCTGCTGATTCCCTGCGGCGAGCGCGAGCGCGCGCTGGCGGCGATCCTGCGCGAGCGCGGCCTGGCGCTGCGCGGGGTCACGAGCGACGCCGGCGAGACGGCGGCGATCGCCGCCGTCGGCGCCGAGCCCTACGTCGGCGATCCGGACCGGATCGGCACGCTGATGGACGCGCTGGCCGGCGTCAGCGTCGTCTGCTGGCTGTTCGGCGACCCGGCGGCGAGCCGCGAGCTGCACGACGGGCGGCTGTGGATGCTCTGGTCCAAGCTGGTCGACACGCCGGTCCGCGGCGTCGTCTACGAGCCGGCGTCCGGCGACGCCGAGACGGGCCTCGCGGTCGCGCGCGACTGCGCGGCGACCTGGCGGATCCCGCTCGAGCTGCTGCCCGCCGGCGCCGATCCGCGGCGCGCCGGCTGGGCGGACGCGGCGGCCGCCGCCGTCGGCCGGCTGCTCGGGCTCGCGTAGCCCGCGTCAGCGGGCCAGCTCGGGCACGGCGTCCAGCCGCGCCAGCAGGTCCTCGACGATGCGCGCGGTCGCGCCCCAGATCAGCTGCTCGGCGACCGTGTAGGCGGTCGTCCGGAAGGTCATGCCGCGGCGCCGCAGCTCGTGCTCGCCGACGCCCTCGCGCAGCGCCCGCAGGGGCAGCTCGAGCACGCGCGCGACCTCGCGCTCGCTCAGCGTCCAGGCGCTGCCGGCGCCGATCAGCCCGACGAACGGGTAGACCGCGTAGCCGCTGACGAACGTGCCGACCGGCATCAGCGCGCCGAGCAGGTCGACGCCGGCCGGCGCCAGGCCGACCTCCTCGAAGGCCTCGCGCAGCGCCGTCTGCGCCAGCTCCTCGCCGGGCTCGCGACGGCCGCCGGGGAAGGAGATCTCGCCGGGATGGCGCGGCAGGTCGTCGCGGCGCTCGGTGAAGACCGCGTGCAGCTCGCCGCCCGGCGCGACGTACAGCGGCACCAGCACGGCCGCGTCGGTGCTGCCGCCGCGCACCTGCATCGCGGCGGCCGCCTCCGGCGCGAGCAGGACGCTCGCCAGCTGCTCGCGCAGGGCGCTCAGCGCCGCACGACCCGTTCGTCGAACGCGACCTCGCCCTCGAGCGTGCGATGGACCGGGCACTTGGCGGCGATCACCTGCAGGCGCTCGACCTGCTCCGGGCTCAGCTGCGACGGCATCTTCATGACCAGCTCGAAGCGCGTCGGACAGCCGCGCTCGGCCGGCGTGTAGACGCACGAGACCTCGAGGCCCTCGACGTCCCAGCCCTTGCGCTTGGCGTACATCTCCATCGTCACCGCGGTGCACGAGGCGAGCGCCGCCGACAGCAGCTCCTGCGGACTCGGGCCGCGATCGTTGCCGCCCTGCTCCGGCGGCTCGTCGACCGTCAGCTCGTGATCGCCGGCCTGGACGTCGTGCGTGTAGCCCTCGCGCTGGCGCGCGACGGCGACCATCGTGCGCCCGGTCGGGGAAGAGCGGTTGATCAGCGGCATTCGCGGTCCTCCAGCGGGTTGAAGAGCATGCCCGTGAGCACCTTCGGGAAGAAGAACGTGGACTTCGGGGGCATGTTCTCACCGGCCGCGGCGATCTCGCGGACGCGCTCGACCGGCGTCGGCGCCATGAAGAAGGCGGCGTCGGCCGTGCCGGCGTCGACGCGCTCGCGCGCCTCCTGCGCCGTGCGCGCGTAGGCGAGCCCGTTCAGGTGCGAGATGTCGTCCTCGCTGAGGCCGAGCGGGCCGGTCAGGATCAGCGCCTCGAGCACCGCCGTGTCCAGGCGCTGCGAGGCCGCGGACAGGCTCGGCATCGCCGCGGCGGCGATCGCCGGGTCCTTCAGCGTCAGCAGCAGCGGCCGCTTGTGGACGCCGTCGTAGTAGCCGATCCGCACGCGGTCGCTCGGCTCCGGCTCGAGCCGGGTCGTCTCCTCGACGTCCCAGTCGCGCTCGATCGCGGTGCGCAGCGCGCCGCGGCGCTCGGCGTCGAGGCCGCTCACCAGCCGGTGCGTCGGGAAGATCGTCAGGCCCGGATCCTGCAGCGCCACGAGGCACATCAGCACGTGGTCGGCGCCGGCCGCCGCGCCCGGCTCGGCCGCGTAGACGCGCGCCGTCTCGTAGCGATGGTGGCCGTCGGCGATCAGCAGCTCGCTGGTCGCGAGCGCGGCGTGGACGGCGGCGATCGCGCTCGGCTCGGCGACGCGCCAGAGCCGGTGCACGGTGCCGTCGCCGTCCGTGACCTCGCCCCAGGGCGCGCCGGCGGCGTGCTCGGCGAGCGCCGCGCCGGCCGCGCCCGCGGGGTCGTCGTAGAGGCTGAAGATCGGCGAGAGGTTCGCGCGCGTCGCGCGAGTCAGCCGCAGCCGGTCCTCCTTCGGACCCGGGTGCGTGCGCTCGTGCGGCCGGATCCGGCCGGCGCCGTAGTCCTCCACCCGGACGCGCGCGAAGACGCCGCGGCGCGTGCGCCGGCGGCCGTCCGGGCCGGTGTAGTCCTGCTCGAGCGCCCACAGCGCCGGCTCGGCGTCGCGGACGACGATCCCGTCGGCGGCCCAGCCGCGCAGCAGCTCGGCCGCGTGCGCGTACGGGTCGCCGTCGGACTGCGGCAGGTCGATCGCGACGGCGTTGTAGGGCGACTGCGCCAGCAGCGCGGCGCGCTGGGCGGCGTCGATCACGTCGTACGGCGGTGCGGCCACGGGCTGCAGGCCACCGACCCGCGCGAGGTCGTAGTGGAGGGCGTTGAGCGGTTGGACGTCGGCCATCTGCGGATGAGGCTAGCCGGGGCCGCGGCGCCCGCTCGGACGCCGCGGCCGCACGCGTCAGCGGATCTCGCCGCGGAGGATGCGGGCGACGCCGAGCGTCAGCGGCACGAGGATCCAGAGCACGGAGGTGGCGGCCAGCTGCGCCCAATCGGTGCCGCTCAGCAGGTGGCTGGTGAGCGGGTCCAGCGTCTTGCCCGGGTCCAGCCACTCGGCGGCGCCGGCGAGCGCGTGGATCGAGCCGAGCGCCGTGAGGGCGATCGGCAGCGCCAGCTCGGCGACGATCGCCGGCGCCGGCAGCAGCAGCAGCGCGCCGAACGCGACGCCCTGGATCGTCTCGACGACGACGTAGAGCGCCGCCTGCCCGTAGAGGCCGCCGGCCGCGTGCAGCGAGCCGCCGGCCACGGCGCTGGCGATCACGGCGGCGACGACGGCGACGGCGAAGCCGACGATCGCCAGCGCCGCCGCCGCCAGCAGCTTCGCGGCCAGCACGCGGCCGCGCGCGGGAGCGAGCGCGAACGTGACCAGCCCGGTGCGCTGCGACCACTCGGCGGTGACCAGCAGGATGCCGACGATCGGCAGCAGCAGCACCACCGGCGTGGTCGCGTTCGAGAGCATGTTCGGCAGGCCGCGGGCGTGCGCGTCGCCGAGGATCGCGGTCAGCACGACCACGCACAGCGTCAGGGCGCCGATCCCGAGCAGCAGCCAGATGCCGGCGCGCGTGTCGACGGCCTTGCGCAGCTCGACGTCGGTCAGCCGCGCCAGGCTCGGACGCTGCTCGCGCGAGCGCGCGCCCGCGCGCTGCGGCGTCGTGGCGGTCATCGTGGTCGCGGTCATCGCGGCGTCGCCTCCTTGGCGTCCGTCAGGTCGAAGAACAGCTGCTCGAGGCCGGCGCCCTCGCTCGGCCCGAGGTGGGTCAGCGCGATGCCGCCGGCGAGTGCGGCGCGGCCGACGGCCTCGACGCCGGCGTCGGCGATCAGGCCGTCGCCGCCGGGCTGGCGGCGCGCGGCGATGCCGGCGTCGGCGAGCGCCCGGTCGAGGCCGCGCTCGCCGCGCACGAGCGTCCCGGCGCCGGCGAGCAGCACGTCGCGCGAGCCCTGCGCGACGATCTTGCCGTCGCCGATGATCACGAGCTCGTCGGCGACCGCCTCGACTTCGGTCAGCAGGTGCGAGGAGAGCAGCACGGTGCCGCCGCGGTCGGCGAAGTCGCGCAGCAGCTCGCGCATCCAGCGCATGCCCTCGGGGTCGAGCCCGTTCGCCGGCTCGTCGAGGATCAGCACCTCCGGATCGCCGACCAGCGCGTTGGCGATGCCGAGCCGCTGGCGCATGCCGAGCGAGTACGCGCGCACGCGCTGGCGCGCCGGCTTGCCGCCGAGGCCGACGCGCTCGAGCAGCTCGTCGGCGCGGCGCGTCGGCATGCCGATCGTGCGCGCGGTCAGCGCCAGCACCTCGCGGCCGCGGCGGCCGCTGTGCTGGGCGGCGGCGTCGAGCAGGATGCCGACGCGCGCGCCGGGGTTCGGCAGCTCGCGGTAGCTCCCGCCGAGCACGCGCGCGCGGCCGCCGTCGGGCCGCGAGAGCCCGCACAGCGCCCGCATCGTCGTCGACTTGCCGGCACCGTTCGGGCCGAGGAAGCCGGTCACGGTGCCCGGCTCGCAGCGGAACGAGACGTCGGAGATCACCGTCCGGCCGCCGAGGCGCTTGGTCAGTCCGTCTGCTTCGATCATGCCGCTCACGATCGCGCCGGCGCGCCCGTCCGCCATCGGCCGCGCGTCGACGATCGGATCGACTTTGGTAGGGGGTCGGGCGCTCCCTTCGGGCGTACGCTGACGGCGATGGAGTGGCCGATCTCGATGCTCCCGGGCGACGGCCGGCGGCGCACGCCGCGCGACTGGCTGGTCGACCTGACGATGCTCGCGCTCGCCTTTCTCGTCGGCGTCGTCGCGCTCGCGAGCACCTGGCACCAGCACAGCGGCCTCGAGCGGGCGATCGACATCGCGATCGGCGCCGCCGGGCTGGTCGCGCTCTGGTGGCGCCGGCGCTGGCCGACGGCGGGCGCGATCGTCTTCGCGCTCGCCTCGATCTTCGCAACGTCGGCGGTCGGCGTCGCGATCGCGCTCGTCTTCAACGCGGCGGTGCGCGCGCCGTGGCGGCCGCTGATCTGGATCGGGCTGCTGTCGGGCGTGGCGATGATCGTCGGCCCGCTGGTCTTCGACGACCCGCACAACAGCTACGCCGAGTCGCTCGTCTTCGGGCTGCTGATCACCGCGATCGCGATCGGCTGGGGCCTGTTCGCGCGGGCGCGGCGCCAGCTCGTGCGCTCGCTGCGCGACCGCGCCGCGCAGCTGGAGGCCGACCAGCGGCTGCGCGTCGAACAGGCGCGCGGCGCCGAGCGGCGCCGGATCGCGCGCGAGATGCACGACGTGCTCGCGCATCGCGTCTCGCTGCTGGCCGTCCACGCCGGCGCGCTGGAGTACCGTGGCGACGCCTCGCCGGAGGAGGTGACGCGGGCCGCCGGCGTGATCCGCGCCAGCGCGCACGCCGCGCTCGAGGAGCTGCGCGAGGTGATCGGCGTGCTGCGCGACGAGGACGGCGACGGCGCCGAGCCGCCGCAGCCGACGCTGACCGAGATCCCGGCGCTGATCGCGGAGTCGCGCGCGGCGGGGATGCGCGTGCGCTCGCACATCGCGCTCGACGGCGTCGGCGGCGAGCCGCTGCTCGGCCGCACCGCCTACCGCGTCGTCCAGGAGGGGCTGACGAACGCGCGCAAGCACGCGCCGGCGGCGGCCGTCGAGGTCAGCGTCAGCGCCGCGGCCGGGCCGCTCGTCGTCGAGGTCCGCAGCCGCCCGGTCGCGGGCGGCGCGCCGACGGCGCTGCCGGGTGCCGGCACCGGGCTGATCGGGCTCGCCGAGCGCGTCGAGCTGGCCGGCGGCCGGCTCGAGCACGGCCGCGACGACAGCGGCGACTTCCGCCTGCGCGCGACGCTGCCGAGGATCGCGTGATCCGCGTCCTGCTGGTCGACGACGACGCGCTCGTGCGCGCCGGGCTGCGGATGCTGCTCGGCGGCGCCGACGGGATCGACGTCGTCGGCGAGGCCGGCGACGGCCGCGAGGCGCTCGCCGCGGTCGACCGCCACCGTCCCGACGTCGTGCTGATGGACATCCGCATGCCGCGCGTGGACGGGATCGAGGCGACGCGGCTGCTGCGCGGCCAGCCGGCGCCGCCGGCGGTGATCGTGCTGACGACCTTCCAGGCCGACGAGCTGGTGCTCGCGGCGCTGCGCTCAGGCGCCGCCGGCTTCCTGCTCAAGGACACGCCGCCGGGCGAGATCGTGCGCGCGATCGAGCTCGTGCACGGCGGCGAGGGCATGCTCTCGCCGACCGTCACGCGCAGCCTGATCGCCGTCGTCGCCGGCGAGGGCGACGACGGCCGCCGGCGCCAGGACGCGCGCCGCCGGCTGACGGCGCTGAGCGAGCGCGAGCGCGAGGTCGCGCAGGCGGTCGGGGAGGGGCTGGCGAACGCCGACATCGCCGTGCGCCTGCACATGAGCACGGCGACCGTGAAGGCGCACGTCTCGCGGCTGCTCGCGAAGCTCGAGGTCGACAACCGCGTGCAGATCGCGCTGCTCGTGCAGGCGGCGCGCTGAGCGGGCCGCCCGCGCATAGGGTGCGCGGCATGACTTCGATTCGCATCGGCGTGCAGGTCCAGCCCCAGCACGCGGACTTCGACGGCATGCGGCGCGCGTGGCTCGAGGCCGAGCAGCTGGGCGTCGACTCGATCTTCTGCTGGGACCACTTCTATCCGCTCTACGGCGAGCCGGACGGCAAGCACTTCGAGGCGATCTCGACGCTCGGCGCGATGGCCCAGGTCACGAGCCGCCCGCAGGTCGGCGCGCTCGTGATCTGCAACTCCTACCGCAACCCGGAGCTGCTGGCGGACGCGCACCGCACGATCGACCACATCTCCGGCGGCCGCGCCGTGCTCGGCATCGGCGCCGGCTGGTTCGAGCGCGACTACGACGAGTACGGCTACGAGTTCGGCACCGCGCCCTCGCGGCTGCGCGAGCTCGGGGCGGCGCTGCCGCGGATCGAGCGGCGGATCGCCGCGCTGAACCCGCCGCCGCTCGGCCGGCTGCCGATCCTGATCGGCGGCAGCGGCGAGAAGGTGACGCTCAAGCTCGTCGCGCGCCACGCCGACATGTGGCACGCCTTCGGCGACACGGAGATCTTCAAGGCCAAGAACGAGATCCTGCTCGGCCACTGCCAGGACGTCGGCCGCGACCCGGCGGAGATCGAGCGCACCTGGGGCGTGCGCGGCGCCGAGGCGGTCGACGAGGCCGACGCGCTCGTCGCCGCGGGCGTGCAGCACCTGATCGTCGGCGTCGGCGGCGACGGCAGCGGCTACGACCTGACGCCGCTGCGCGAGCTGCTCGCCTGGCGCGACGGGCGCTGAGCCGCGGCGCGGTCAGCGAGCCGGCAGGTCCAGCCGCAGCGTCGGTGCGATGCGACGGGCCTCCGTCTCGTCGACGCCGACGTCGGCGGCGTGGCGCGGCCAGTCGGCGACGGCGGCGGTCACCTCGGCGAGGATCCGCTTCGCCGTACCGCGCTTGAGCCCGGCGATGCGGCCGACGGCGTCGAAGTCCTCGCGCGTGAAGCCGTCGCGCTTGCCGGCCAGCGACATCTGGTGCCTCGCGGTCCAGGCACCCGACGGGTTGTACGCGTAGGCGACGTCGAACGCGGGCGCGAGCGCCCACTCACCGTGCCGGTCCATCAGGAATGCGATGTTCTTGACATGGTCGTCCTGGTTGCGGGCGACGACGTTGAAGGCCATGCGGCGGAACTGCTGCTCGGCGGTCGCGGCGCCGAGGCCGAGCGCGCGGATGACCGCGAACGCCTGCTCGTAGGCGTTCGCGCCCGGCTGCCTGAAGTCGAGATGCGCGAGTGCGGCGAGCGACTGCATGTGACGCTTGCGGCCCTGCTCGTCGCGATCGAAGCGACGAGTCATGAAGTGCCGCCGGTCCTGTTCCTCGAGCAGCCGGCACTCGGTCATCTCGATGCCGGCCGTTGCGGCCATACGCGCGTAGGCGAGCTCGATCGCGCCGTAGCCCAGCGGGTCGCCAAGACCCTCGCGTGAGCGGTCGCCGCTGACGCCGTCGAACTTCAGCAGCCAATGCTCGAAGTCGGGACCGAGCGGGAGCTGGCCGGACCGCACCTGCTGCGTCCTCGGGTTGTAGGCGATCAGTGCCTTGGCGCGTGCGCCGCCGGCCGAGGTGCCGACGCTGAGGATGTCGCGAATGGCCTGCTCGCGGTCACCGGCAGCGAGTGAGACGACCAGCTTCTTGCGGTCCGACAGCACCTCGTTGGCCAGCTCGACCAGCCCCGCGATGTCGAGGTCGTGTGCCGCCGGCGCGCTCGGCCCGGAGGCTGGCTCGAACTCCAGCGCGCCCATGCCGCGGGTGCCGACATAGCAGAGCCGCTCGATCGCGTCGGCGCTGCCCGGGGCGCGACCCTGGCTCGCCAGCCAGGCGTCGATCAGCGCGTGTCCGTAGCGGTCGGGCAGCGCGTCGGCGAGCAGGCCCGGGAGCCCGTAGAAGCTGTCGTGGCTCAACGTGCCGAAGCGGTACCGGTGGCCGGCGGCGAGCGGCATCTGCAGCGGCGCCACCTCGATGCCGCTGCGGGCGAACGCCGGGTCGTACTCGAACGTGGCGGCGCGCTCGCCGTCTTGCAGCAGCACGGCGCCGATGGTCGAGCTCCAGAGGCGCACCTCGGCGACGGTCAGCGCTCATCCCCCCAGCGGAAGTCGCCGGCGGACGGGCGCGGCGGACGCTCCGGCGTCCGGCGGTCGCCGCTTGCGCGCTGGCGCCTGCCACGCTCGCGCTCGAGTGCGGCCAGCGGGCTCGGCCCCGGCTCGGGAAGCACGCCGTCGAGGTCGTCGAGCGCGTCGAGCGCGCGCAGGATCCGCACCAGGGCGACGGTCGTGACGGGATCGCCGCTCTCCAGCCGCTGCACGGCGCGCCGGCCGACGCCGGCGCGCTCGGCGACCTGACTCTGCGTCAGGTTCGCCTCCAGGCGGCGCCGAGCCAGGCGCTGGCCGAGTGCGCGCAGCACTGCGTCGTCTCCGAGATCGCGAAAGGAGGTCACTGTGCTTCTTATTCGAAGCCTTGTGGGGCCTGAGTCACTTGAATGCTTCTCATACGAAGCCTTGTGTCTCAGTCTAGGTCGCCTGTCGAGCGCCGCGATCCAGGGCGTAGAGCCGTGGTCTTTCGATCGGGGCGCCGGGATTCGAACCCGGGACCTCGTGCTCCCAAAGCACGCGCGCTACCAGGCTGCGCCACGCCCCGCTCCGCGGGCGAGTATCGCAGGGCGGGCGCGGCGCTGCGGCAGCGGTGGCGGCCGCCGGCTCGTGGCCCTCGCGGTGCGGATCGGGGCGGATATCGTCGTCGCTCGTGCGCAACTTCGCCAGTGACAACTACGCCGGGGCGCTGCCCGAGGCGATCGAGGCCATCGCCGCCGTCAATCACGGCGCGGCCATCTCCTACGGCGCCGACCCCGTGACGGCGCGCCTGCAGGCGCTGGTCCGCGAGCACTTCGGCGCCGCGGCGCACGCCTTCCCGGTCTTCAACGGCAGCGGCGCCAACATCGTCTCGCTGCGCGCGCTGCTGCGGCCCTGGCAGGGCGTCGTCTGCGCCGAGACGGCGCACCTGAACGTCGATGAGTGCGGCGCGCCGGAGGCGATCGGCGGCATCAAGCTGCTGACCGTCGCGACGCCGGACGGCAAGCTGACGCCCGATCTCGTGATGTCGCGGATCGTGCGGATCGGCGACGAGCACGCGGTGCAGCCGGGCGCCGTGTCGCTGACGCAGTCGAGCGAGCTCGGCACGGTCTACACGGCGGCCGAGCTGCGCGCGATCGCCGACCTCGCGCACGCGCACGGGATGCTGGTCCACGTCGACGGCTCGCGGCTGGCGAACGCCGCAGTCGCGCTCGACGTGCCGCTGCGCGCGATCTCGACCGACGTCGGCGCCGACATCGTCTCCTTCGGCGGCACCAAGAACGGGCTCGTGCTGGGCGAGGCCGTGATCGTGCTGCGCGAGGAGCTGGCGGGCGCGCTGCCGTACCTGCGCAAGCAGACGCTGCAGCTGGCGTCGAAGATGCGCTTCGTCTCGGCGCAGCTGGAGGCGCTGCTGACCGACGACCTCTACCGCCGCGCGGCGGCGCACGCCAACGCGATGGCGGCACGGCTGGGCGAGGGGGTCGCGGCGATCGACGGCGTGCGGCTGACGCAGAAGGTCCAGGCCAACGGCGTCTTCGCGATCCTGCCGCCCGGCGCGGCGGCGGCGCTGCAGGAGCGGTTCCGCTTCTACACGTGGGACGAGCACACCGGCGAGGTGCGCTGGATGTGCGCCTGGGACACGCGCGCCGAGGAGGTCGACGAGTTCGTCGCGGCGATCGCCGAGGTCGTCGCGGACGTCGCAGTCTAAGGCTCGAGTCGAGCCTGAGCTGGCGGCCGCGGAGCGCGCGCGGGGCGCCGGCGCGGGCGGGACGGCTCGGGCGCGGCGCGGGAGCGAGATGAGCGGAGCCCGCGGGCTCTTCGCGAGTTCTTCGCTCCCTGGCCGCGCCTGTTTACGTTCGGCTGGCTGACTTGCGGCGTCCAGATGCCGCAGCCGAAGAAGAAGCAGCCGCCGCCGCGCAAGCGGACGCCGCGGGCGCGGCGCAAGCGTGCGTCGCGGCGCCGGCGCGGCCGTGGGCGCGCCGGCGTGCGCGGCTTCCCGCTGGTCACGGTCACGCTCGGCTCGGCGGCGGTCGCCGCCGTCGTCGTCGCGGTGCTGGCGGTCGGGACCTCGAAGGGGGCGACGACGGCCTCGACGCGCGCCGTCGCCGTCGGCCGCGGCGTCGTCCAGACGGTCGTCTCCGGCAGCGGCAATCTGGAGCCGGGCAACCAGCTGGACGTCAACTTCGGCACCGGCGGCAGGCTCGTGAAGATCTACGTCAAGCCGGGCCAGCACGTGTCCCAGGGGCAGCTGCTCGGCCGGCTGGACGCGGCGAGCGCGCGCGTGGCGGTCGCGCAGGCGCACGCGACGCTGGTGCAGGCGCAGGACACGCTCGACAACCTCGAGGGCGTCGCCGTACCCGCGTCGGCGACGCTGACCGGCAGCAGCGAGAACGTCGCCGACACGGCGGTCGGCGGCGCGTCGTCGTCGGACGTCGCCGCCACGAGCGGCGACGCCGGCACCGTCGCCGTCGCGAGCGGCGACATCGCCGGCACCGTCGTCGCGAGCGGCGACGCCGGTGCCGCGAGTGGCGTTGCGGCCGGCGATGCCGGCGTCGTGAGCGGCGGCGCGGCCGGCAGTGCGCCGCGGACGGTCTATGCGGCGTTCGCGACGACCGCGCAGGTCGAGCCGACGCCGACGCCGGCGGTCACGCCGACGCCGACGCCGTGCGCGTCGCCGACTCCCGTGCCGACGCCGACGCCAGGCCCGGCGGTCACCTCGCAGGCGACGCCGTGCCCGACGCCCTCGCCGACGCCGACCGCGACGCCCGGCGGCGCCGGGAAGGGCGGCTCGGGCACGAGCGGCGCCGGGAAGCCGGGGGCCGGCGAGAACGGCGGCTCAGGCCAGGGCGGGGCTGGCAAGAACGGTGCCGGCACGAATGGCGCCGGCAAGAACAGCGGCGAGACTGGCGCCGGCACGAACGGCGCCGGCAAGAAGGGCGGCAAGATCGGCGCCGGCACGAACGGCGCCGGCAAGAAGGGCGGCGAGACTGGCGCCGGCACGAACGGCGCCGGCAAGAACGGCAGTCCGACCGGGACGGCGACGCCCGGCGGCGGGTCCGGCGGCCGCAGCGGTGGCGGTGGCCGCTCCGGCGGCTTCGGCGGTGGATCGGGGTCGTCCGGCGGTGGCCTCAGTGGGGGCGGGTCCGGTGGCTCTGGGGCGTCCGGCGGCTCCAGCGGCGGTGGCTCTGGGTCGTCCGGCGGCGCCGGCGGCGGCGGCTCGGCGCAGACCGTCGAGTCCGCGCAGGCCGCGCTCGACAGCGCCCGGCTCGCGTACGACGAGGCCGAGGCGGCGCTCTCGGCGACCGTCCTGCGCGCGCCGGTCGCCGGCACGATCGCGTCGGTCAACAACCAGGTCGGCGACATGGTCAGCGCCGGCTCGACGTCCGCCTCGTCCGGCTCGTCCGGCGGCTCGAGCTCGAGCTCGAGCAGCGCCGGCGCGGGCGGCTTCGGCGGCGCCGGCTCGGGCTCGTCGAGCTCCGCCGGCAGCGGCTTCGTCGTCATGGCCCAGCTCAGCCGGCTGCGGCTCGTCGTCTCGCTCGGCGAGGCCGACATCGGCAAGGTCGCGGTCGGCCAGCCGGCGACGGTCACCGTCGACGCGGTCGCCGGCGAGCAGGTCGCGGCGCGCGTCACGGACATCGGCGTGCTGCCGAGCTCCGGCACCAGCAGCGCCGTCAGCTACCCGGTGACGCTGACGCTGACCCAGGCCGCCGAGGGCGTGCGCACCGGCATGAGCGCGACGGCCGACATCGTCACCGCGCAGGCGTCAGGCATCACCGTCCCCAACCAGGCGCTGCGCGGCGACACGGTCACCGTCACGCGCGCCGGCAGGCAGACGACGCAGCGCGTCACGACGGGCGTCGTCGGCGACAGCCAGACGCAGATCGTCAGCGGGCTGAACGCCGGCGACCAGGTCGTCGTCACCTCGACCAGCGCGCTCGCCGGCCAGCTCGCGAGCGGTGCCGGCGCCGGCGGCTTCGCCGGCCGCTTCGGCGCGGGCGGCGGCTTCGGCGGCGGCGGTGGCTTCCGTGGCGGTGGCGGCTTCGCCGGCGGCGGCTTCAGAGGACGCTTCGGCGGATGACCGCGGCGCGCGAGCCCGTCCTCGAGCGGCGCGACGCCGCGACGCGCGAGCCGGTCATCGAGCTGCGCGACGTCTCGCGCAGCTACCAGGTGTCCGCGGATGTCGTCGTGCACGCGCTGCGGCGCGTCTCGGTGCGGATCGAGCGCGGCGAGTACGTCGCGATCATGGGCAGCTCGGGCAGCGGCAAGAGCACGCTGATGCACATCGCCGGCTGCCTCGACGCGCCGACCGGCGGCCGCTACCTGCTCGACGGCGTCGACGTCCGCGACATCGACGAGGACGACCTCTCGGACCTGCGCAACCGCAAGATCGGCTTCGTCTTCCAGAGCTTCAACCTGGTGCCGCGCACGAGCGCGCTCGCCAACGTCGAGCTGCCGCTGACCTACGCCGGGCTCGGCCGCGCCGAACGGCGCCGGCGCGCGACGCAGGCGCTGCTTGCCGTCGGCATGGGCTCGCGGCTGCAGCACCTGCCATCCGAGCTCTCCGGCGGCCAGCAGCAGCGCGTCGCGGTCGCCCGCGCGATCGTCACCGACCCGGCGCTGGTGCTCGCGGACGAGCCGACGGGCAACCTCGACTCGCACTCGACCGCGGAGGTCCTCGAGCTGTTCGCGCAGCTGCACGACGAGGGCCGGACCGTCGTGATGATCACGCACGAGCACGACGTCGCCGCGCACGCCAAGCGCCGGATCCGGCTCGCGGACGGCGCGATCGTCGAGGACCGCGCGACGTGAACGCCGCCGAGACCTTCCGCATCGCCTTCGCCGGCATCGCCGCGAACAAGCTGCGCTCCGGGCTGACGATCCTCGGCATGACGATCGGCGTCGCCGCCGTGATCATCCTCGTCGCCGTCGGCAACGGCTCCAAGCAGCAGGTCGAGGCGTCGATCGACGCGCTCGGCTCGAACGTCCTGCTCGTGCAGGCGCAGGGCGGCCGCTTCGGCCCGGGCGGCGCGGCGGCCGGCGTCAGCTTCACGCAGCGCGACGTCGACGCGCTCTCGGACAGGTTCAACGCGCCGGACGTCAAGAGCGTCTCGCCGGTCGCCAACGCGACCGGCACGACGCTGACGGCGGGCGTGACGAGCTACGAGCCGAGCAGCTTCACCGGCACCGTGCCGAGCTACCTCGACACGCGCTCATACACGATCGCCGAGGGCGCGGCGTTCACGAGCGCCGACGTCAAGGCGCACAAGCGCGTCGTCGTGCTCGGCCCGACCGTCGTCGAGAGCCTCTTCCCGGGCCAGGACCCGATCGGCCAGTCGCTGCGCGTGAACGGCGCGACCTTCCAGGTGATCGGCGTGACGGCGCCGAAGGGCTCGAACGGCACGCAGGACCAGGACGACGTCGTCTTCGCGCCGATCACGGCCGTGCAGGACACGCTCGTCGGCTACGGCGGGCTGACCTCGCTGACGGTCCAGGCGACCTCCGGCGCCGCGCTCGACGCCGCGCAGGCCGAGGTCACGCAGATCCTCGACACGCAGCTGCACGTGACCGACCCGACGAACCCCGGCTTCCAGGTGATCAACCAGGGCTCGGTGCGCGACGCGTCGGCCTCGAGCACGAACGTCTTCACGACGCTGCTCGGCGCGGTCGCGGCGATCTCGCTGCTGGTCGGCGGGATCGGCGTGATGAACATCATGCTCGTCTCGGTCACCGAGCGCACGCGCGAGATCGGCATCCGCAAGGCGATCGGCGCGCGCCGCGCGGACATCCTCGGCCAGTTCCTGACCGAGGCCGTGCTGGTCTCGATGATCGGCGGTCTGCTCGGGGTCGCGGTCGGGATCGTCGGCAGCCAGTTCCGGATCGCCGGCGTCGAGCCGGACATCGCGCTCTACTCGATCTTCCTGGCGTTCGGGGCGTCCGTCCTGGCCGGCCTGTTCTTCGGCACCTATCCGGCGGGCCGCGCGGCGCGCCTGCGACCGATCGACGCGTTGAGGTTCGAATGACGACGGAAGAGATGGAGCTCCCGCGCCGGCCGCGGCGCCGGCTGCTGACGCCGCTGACCGGCGTGCTCGCGGCCGTGCTGATCGCGGCGCTCGGGTTCATCGGCGGCGTGCAGGTGCAAAAGCACCAGGGCGGCGCGTCGAGCGGGCGCGCCGGCTTCGCGGCGGCCGCCGGCTTCGGTGGCGCCTCGTCGGGCGGCGGCGGCCGGGCCGCGGGTGACCCGGCGGGCGGCGGCCGCTTTGCTGGCGGCGGCTTCGGTGGTAGTGGTGGTGGTGGTGGTGGTGGCGGCGCGACGATCGGGTCGGTCGCCAACGTCGACGGCACGAGCCTCTACGTCACCGAGACGAGCGGGACGACCGTCAGGGTCAAGACCGACGCGAGCACGAAGGTGACGCGCACGGCGACGGCCGGCGCCGGCGACATCCATCCGGGTGACACGGTCGTCGTCCAGGGCTCGTCGAGCGGCGGCAGCGTGGCGGCGACGGCGATCACGGCGACGGCGAAGAACGCCGCGCCGGCCGGCCTCGGCGGCGGCTTCTTCGGCGGGCGCGGCGGCTTCGGCGGCGGTCGCGGCAGCGGCGACGGGGGCTTCGGCGGCAGCTGAGCCCGGGGATCTGGCGAGGACGAGCGATGAGCGACGTGAACACGACGGTCGAGGCGGACGACGACGAGTACGACGAGGAGGGCTACGGCGGGCTGCCGTGGCGGACGATCGCGGTCGCCGTCGCGGCGGGGGTCGCACTCGGCGTCGTCGGCTACTTCGTCGGGCACGCGAGCGCCAAGAGCGGACCGGCGACGCTGGCCGACGCGGTGCAGCAGGCGCAGGCCGGCAAGCTCGCCTGCGGAACGCCGCCGGCGTCCGCGGCCGGCGGTGGCGCGGGCGGTGCGGCTGGCAGCGGTGGCGCGGCTGGTGGCGGCGCGGGTGGCAGCGGCGGCGCGGGTGGCGCGGCCGCAGGCGGACGCGGCGGCTTCGGCGGCGCGAACGCGGCCGGCTTCCTCGTGCGTGCCGTCTGCTCGCCGAACGGCGGCGCCGGCGCGCGGCCGGGCGGCGGCTTCGGCGGCGCGGCCGGCGGTGGCGCGGGCGGCTTCCGCGGCGGCTTCGGCGGCGTCGCCGGGACTGTCGAGAGCGTCAGCGGCTCCAGCATCACGATCAAGGGCCGCGACGGCCAGACGCAGACGGTCAAGGTCGACGCGAGCACGCGCGTCCAGAAGACGACGACCGGCAGCGTCGGCGACCTCAAGGCCGGCGACGACGTGACGGTCCAAGGCGCCGGCCAGGACGGCAGCGACACCGCGACGAGCATCTTCGTGCTGCCGCCGGGCAGCAGCGGCCGCTTCGGCCGCGGCGGCTTCGGCGCGGGCGGCGGCGCGCCCTCCTGAGCCGCCGCGGCGCGCGCCGATCCGGCCGACGGGCCTGATTCGCTTGCGCTCGTGGCGAAGAAGCTCCGCGAGGTCAGGAAGGCGCTCCGCGCCGCGGGGTGGTCGCTCGTTCGCACGAAGGGCGACCACGAGCAGTGGCGCAGCGCCGAGGGGATCGCCGGTCGGATGACTCACTCAGCGAGGCAACAGACAGCGCCCCGGCAGGATTCGAACCTGCGGCCTGCGGATTAGAAGAGCCCTGAGGGGTCGTCCCGTTACGGCGCGATGCGGCTCGTGGGGCTCGTTCGGCGGGAACAAGCCCGTTGCGTCCAACGAGTTGGGAGTAGCCGGAGAGTAGGTCGCGTTCTACTCACGTTCGGCGTTCTCACGAGCCGCGACGATCGCCCTCAGCCGCGGGGCAACGATCGACGTCGCACGGGCCTGGCTCGCCGCGTCAGGAAGCAGCGCGGCGAAGACCCCGTCCGCAAAGCGATCGGCGGTGGAAAGCTCCTCAACGGAATCCGCCAGATAGGTGCGCAGTTCCGAATCGGCGTTCCGAACCTCGTCGACGAGTTCCTCCCGACCATCGACCAGGACGACGAGGTCGCCGAAGTCGCGACTCCCGAAGAAGTCGCCGCGCCCACGCGAGCGGAAGGCCTCGAGCTTGGTCGCCAGCAGATACGGTGGCGAGACCGCCCGAATGACGGCACCAGACGGAAGCGAGCACTCGATCGCATGCGGAAGCGCGGCACCCTGCCAGCGGTTGTCAAACCCGAGGATGCTTCCGTCCGCCGGCATCGCATCGAGGATCAGTCCCGAATCCCGGTGGCGCCAACGACAGATCACGCCGTCGACCTGGTCCTCAGCGAACTTTCGCGCGCGGAGCCGCTCCTCGAAGTCGTGGTAAGCGCTTCGAGTCGTGACCTCGACGATCGCGTCAACGTCCTTGGTCGGTCGCAACGGCGGCGCTCCAGGATCCGTGATCCACAGCACCAGCGTCGCTCCACCAACGAACACCACCTCCGCCGTGAGATCACCGAGGTCCGCGGCCGCGAGCTCGAGCAGGTCGATACTCACAACAGTGGCACCGACACGGGCAGGCGATCGCGGAGAAGCTCGACGGCGAGACCGCGCACGCGGGCATCGCCAAGGCGCAGCGCATCGACAAGCGCGAGCCGCTCGCCCATCGCCGGGTCAGCCCGCGCAATGGAGGGTGCAGCCGCATGCAGCGGTCGCAACGCAATGCCACGCTCGGTGCCCTCGGCATCGGGCCAGACGGGAGGCAGAGCCGTCGATCGGGCCAGTTGATCGACGAGTGGCGGCGCGGCCCACGCCGTCGGCACACCGCGAGTCTCCCCCTCGAACTCCGGCGGGAAGAGGTACTTCACGGCGTGTACGAGGAACTCTTCAGCGTGGCCGACGTTGACGCGGTGGCGGTTGGCGTCGAACAGCCCTGACCGAGCTAGGCGTCCCAACGACCGATGCACGACGCTCCGAGAGATCTGGATCTCATCAGCGAGCGAGCGCACCGTCCAGTCGTTGCCGACGTCGCCCAGCTTGAGCAACACGACGACGTCTTCACCGCGGATCACACCCGAACCGTACCCTGTCCCGGGACTAGGGACAAGGCTTGGTTCGAGACGATCCCGGCGGCGCCGAAAGCATCAGAACGACTCCTGAGGTTCGCCCAGGACCCGGGACTGATCCTACTTTGGCCAACCCACCGTGTCGCTGTAGAGGACGCCGCCGGGGATCAGGTCCCCTTGCCGCAGGTAGGCCGAGACCTCGCGCAGCGCCTTCTCCCAACCAGCCGTGTAGTCGGCCGAGAATGTGTAGTCGTCGCCGCCGATCGCGCGCTCCTTCTCGTCGTGCTCGACCGTGGCCTCGCGCAGCCCATCGGCCCAGCGCGCTGCGACCAGGTGGCTTCGGAAGATCTCAGCATGCTCCCCGGCCAGGGTCTCGCGAGCCTTGCCCTCGTCGTAGGTGTCGTAGTTGCTCGAATCGAAGTCGAGCAGTTCGTCATCCGTGAGTGCCATGACCACGATAATCCCGCGACAGCCGGACGGCTGAGCCGAGGTCGAAGGCACGCCCTGCCCACCGTGCGCCCTTAGTTCATGGTGAACTCGCGCCAAGGCAACTGCTCGACGTACACGCTTCCCAACCAGTTTATGATGTCGTGCGGACTCCAGGTCCGGCCGCCCTGGCCGAGCAACGCGGTACGGACGCCGAACTCGCGCTCGCCGAAGTCGTGAATCGCCCCGGGGATCTTGGAGGCCTGATCGCTTGAGAGGATGGGCGAGATGGCAAGGCATGGGCGGTATCCGGCGGAGGTCCGGGAGCGTGCGGTGCGGATGGTGTTTGAGCATTAGCGCGAGTACGAGTCTCAGTGGGCGGCGATCGCCTCGATTGCGGCCAAGCTAGGGATGACGAGCGAGGCGTTGCGCGAGTGGGTGCGTCAGGCTGAGATCGATGGCGGCGCCAGAGCGGGCGTGACGAGCGCGAAGGCGGAACGCGGGAAGGAGCTCGAGCGCGAGAACCGCGAGCTGCGGCGCGCGAATGAGATCCTGAAGCCCGGGTTCCGCAGTTGGTGGGCACGCGGACGGCGCGGGATCGACTGTGTGGAGCGGGATCGCGGGGGTTTGTGCGTTTGTGCGCCGTGTGTCCACGCGTCACGGGCCTGTGAGCGGGGTTC